>ENA-ORMN01000202-ORMN01000202.1-human-gut-metagenome-genome-assembly--contig:-NODE-202-length-73335-cov-5.334334_pt1 | contig 73335 bp, 76 predicted proteins | sample MGYA00242102_ERZ508993 | MGnify/ENA primary metagenome ERZ508993 (study PRJEB26280, sample SAMEA2338770) | human gut metagenome | biome: human gut; feature: human-associated habitat; material: faeces...
ATCAACGTTTCAAAAGTCGGAACGTCACACCCTCACGGGTGTGTGAGTTGAAATGGATATCATACGACAACATATCAACGTTGGGAAGGTCACACCCTCACGGGTGTGTGAGTTGAAATATTACATTTCCGTTAACCTCAGATATGAAACCAGTCACACCCTCACGGGTGTGTGAGTTGAAATTATAATCTGTAAGAAATCAAGCACACGTGTAAGTCACACCCTCACGGGTGTGTGAGTTGAAATTGAGAGCTTCCAAAATAGCGCTGTCATCAAACTTGTCACACCCTCACGGGTGTGTGAGTTGAAATATACACAAAGCCATCAACTTCAATAGTCGCAGGGTCACACCCTCACGGGTGTGTGAGTTGAAATAAAAAATCTATGAAAGGAAAACGAACTTTGAAAAAGTCACACCCTCACGGGTGTGTGAGTTGAAATTCTGTAGCAGCTATTCATATATCCGACAGGATTTTGTCACACCCTCACGGGTGTGTGAGTTGAAATCTTATTTTGACGGCGTTATTGCAGGCGATAATGGTCACACCCTCACGGGTGTGTGAGTTGAAATGGCAAGCCAGTTGGCAAGGTCAAGACCAATACCGTCACACCCTCACGGGTGTGTGAGTTGAAATATGAGAATGATATCAACGTTTCAAAAGTCGGAACGTCACACCCTCACGGGTGTGTGAGTTGAAATGTAGAGCAACGTTATTTGCTCTCTGATGGGCTTAGTCACACCCTCACGGGTGTGTGAGTTGAAATTTACGGTCTGGAGTAAATGTGGAAACAGCCCGCAGGTCACACCCTCACGGGTGTGTGAGTTGAAATTTGCATATTTCGGCACCTCTCCCCAGGAGTTCAGTCACACCCTCACGGGTGTGTGAGTTGAAATGCGAGGAAAGTCAAATAGTTTGTAAAGAATTTAGTCACACCCTCACGGGTGTGTGAGTTGAAATATAATAATTTTGGATTTTTAGGCATCTGTTTTAGTCACACCCTCACGGGTGTGTGAGTTGAAATGTTTATAGCAGTCTTAGCAGATATCTGGGAAATAGTCACACCCTCACGGGTGTGTGAGTTGAAATCATAAGGTTGTTGACCTGTTCCCAGAAGTTATTGCGTCACACCCTCACGGGTGTGTGAGTTGAAATTCAGGGTTTGCGAAGATATTGATGAAAGCGTCCTTGTCACACCCTCACGGGTGTGTGTGTTGAAATATTGTTGATATAAGTTAATCTGTATCTCAACCACGTCACACCCTCACGGGTATGTACTGAAAATTATGACAATTTCCAGATAGCTGATTTGCACCCATTATGCCCAAAATACAAAGCTAAAGCCAATCACAATCATATCTTAATAAATAAAAACAGCGCAGAAACTTTCGCTTCTGCGCCGAGCATTATTCCCTAAAAATATTAAGCAAAGCCGAAAACAGCAGATAATAAATACAGTCTGAAAGAACCGTGCAGATAACACCCGCAGCTATCATTTTAGCTGTGCCGAACAGCGGCTCCTTGATGTGACTTACCTGCGGAGCCTTGCTTTTGGCGAACAACAGCGCAGTCGCCGCAATATGCGCCGCAATGCCGATAATCAGCAGCCAAACAGCGTCGTATCTGAAAATAGAATACAGAAAAATGCAGCCTACCATAAACACAATGTTGATGATAAGATGTATGCCTGCGGAAATGTCACGCCTTGTTATTTTGCTGCAAAGAAGATTCGATGGAAAGGTTATGACCGCCGCCAAGACCGCCAGCAGCAGATTGCTTCCTACAAGTGATGCAAAGAAAAGCGAGTAGAATTCCATTGGAAAGATATTCCACAGTATCAGCCACAGCACTACAGCGGCTGCGGAGCATATTGCGGCGATTTTTTTGCGCTTAGGCGTGAAAAATGGCTCTCGGATTGTTTTGGATTTTTCGGACATGGCTTTATGTGCGGTCAGACAGACTGACCCACGCTCCTTTCAAATAAAATAAACAGCTTTTCATGCGTTTCCCATAAATATGTATTACAATGATTATACGATTTTCACGCTCTTTTGTCAAGCGGATAAAATGGCCCTGTACCGTATGAGAACCGTTCCTGCCTTGACATTCGCAGATAAAAGTGGTAAGATATATCCATATTATATATGTATGAAAGGGTGTTCATATGGATTTTTCAAAGCTGAATTTCGGCGTGGACGGCGACAGCATCACAGCAGGGGAGCAGTGGTCGTATCACGTATATAAAGAGCTGGGAATGGCTTCCCATCACAATGTTGCCGTAGGCAGCTCCGTTTGGTACAAGCGTACTATCGCATACAGCGGCGGAAGCGTTACCACTCAGGATTATACTTCTCCCGATTTTGCGGGCATCAGCGACGGTTGGGAGGAAACTGACGACCCTGTTGAGCTTCAGAAGAGAGCCAACAACTGCGCTGTCGTTCATACCCAGCGCTTTATTGAAGAGGTAAAGAGCGGAAAGGCTCCCGTGCCCGATGTGTTCGCTTTTGCAATGGGCACAAATGACGCTGAGGACTGCTTCGGCTGCCCCGATAAGGCTCTGGAGGGCAAGACCCTTGAAGGCAATGAAAGCGTTGACCTTTTCACCGAGGCAGGCGCAGCAAGATGGTGCATACAGCGCATTATGGAGGAGTTCCCACTCTGCCGTGTGTTCGTGCTCACACCTATCCAGACCGCAACACCTGAGCATAACAAAAAGATCGAAAAGACTATCGAGGTGCTCCGCAAGGTAGCGGGCGGAATGAGCGCACAGGTCATCGACTGCTTCCACAACAGCGGTATCTGCGAGAAGTTCGAGGTGATCGGCGGCACAGGAAAATATCTCCGTGACGGACTTCACCCCGATGTTCCCGGTCAGACCCTCGAGGGAATGTATGCCGCCAAGGAGATACGCAACAATATGTTCAACTGATGTGAATGTCAGGGGTTTGTTCTGATGTTGTAGAACTCTCTTTCACGCATAGCGTAAATGGCGTTTCTGCGGCGTTCTCTGCGCTTCTGTGCAGCTTTTTCCTCAGCCTTTGCGGAAGCTCTTGCAAGTCCTGCGGAGAAGATGAGCACGCCCATGAAAGCACCGTAAAGCGCAATAAAATATGTCATTGCAGTGGGGTCGCTGGCGGCTGACAGTCTGGTGAACCTTATTGTCACAAGTGCGTCGGCGGCAACGCAGAGGGCTGCGGCAGCGGGATATTCTCTGATTATTGACATTATTTTTTTCATATTATCATATCCTCTCTTTGATTTGAATAAGCTTTTCTGCTGTTCATCATATTTACATTATAGCACACGATCTGGTCGGAAAATCGGACAGCAAATCAGACATTTTGACATTGGATATATAGAATGTACTATGAAAACGTTTGAGAAAGTTAGCTTTGCTGTTCAAATGTTAAAAATATGATAAATCGCAAAAATCCTATTGGCAATACCGAAAAAATGTGGTATAATGAGTTGAATGTGAAAATTCAGGCGGGCATTCAGCCACGCCGTTTTCAGACAAAATAAATTATGAGGTGATCACAATGAACGAAATGGAACTTTACTCACTCTGGTGCGAAAAGGCTGTTGATGACCCTGACCTTCAGACTGAACTTAAGTCTATCGCAGGTGACAGCGACGCTATCAAGGACAGATTTTACCGTGATCTGGAATTCGGTACAGGCGGTCTCCGTGGTGTTATCGGTGCAGGTTCATACAGAATGAACGTTTATACAGTAAGAAGAGCAACTCAGGGTCTTGCAGACTATGTTAACAAGGCTTTCACATCTCCCTCTGTTGCAATTTCCTACGACAGCCGTATCAAGTCCGGCGTTTTCGCTAAGGAAGCAGCATCAGTTCTGGCTGCAAACGGCATCAAGGTACATATCTATACCGAGCTTATGCCCACTCCCATGCTTTCCTACGCAGTAAGAAACCTGAAGTGCAGCGCAGGTATCATGATCACAGCTTCCCATAACCCTGCCAAGTACAACGGCTACAAGGTTTACGGTTCTGACGGCTGCCAGCTCACACTTGACGCAGCTGAGATCGTGCTCAAGAATATCGAAAGCGTTCCCATGTTTGACGGCGCAAAGACCATCTCCTATGATGACGGCGTTGCAGACGGCAGAATAAACTACATTCCTCAGTCCGTTATCGACAGCTATCTTGACGAGGTATCCAAGCAGGGTATCCACACCGATCTGGTTAAGTCCAGCGGACTCAAGGTAGTTTACACTCCTCTTAACGGCACAGGAAACAAGCCTGTAAGAGCTATCCTCAAGAAGATAGGCGTTGAGGACGTTACCGTAGTTCCCGAGCAGGAATATCCCGACGGAAACTTCCCCACCTGCCCCTTCCCCAACCCCGAGATCAAGGAAGCACTTGCAAAGGGTCTGGAGCTTTGCAACGTTGTAAAGCCTGACCTTCTCCTCGCTACCGACCCCGACTGCGACAGAGTTGGTATCGCAGTTCCTTCCGATAACGGCTATGAGCTGTTCACCGGTAACGAAGTAGGCGCAATGCTTCTCGAATACATCTGCTCCGAGAGAACAAAGATGGGCACAATGCCTGCCGATCCCGTTGCAGTAAAGACCATCGTTACAACCGATATCGCAGCTAAGATCGCTAAGGAATACGGCGTTAAGCTTATCGAAGTTCTTACAGGCTTCAAGTTCATCGGCGAGCAGATCGGCTTCCTGGAGGATAAGGGTCAGGAAGACAGATACATCTTCGGCTTCGAGGAGAGCTACGGCTACCTGGCAGGCTCCTATGTAAGAGACAAGGACGCTGTTGTTGCTTCCATGCTCATCTGCGAAATGGCTGCATTCTACCGCACCAAGGGCATTTCCCTCATTCAGGCAAGAGAGAATATGTACAAGAAGTACGGAGTATATGTTCACAGCCAGTCCTCTTTCGTTTGCGAGGGTGTGACCGGTATGGAGAGAATGAAGGAGATCATGTCCGACCTCAGAACCAACACTCCCAAGACTATCGGCGGTCTTACCGTAACACGCTTCGAGGATTACCTTGCAAGCACCTCTGTTGATACCGCAACAGGCGCAAAGACAATGCTTACACTTCCCAAGTCCGATGTGCTCACATTCAAGCTCACCGACGGCGCAAGCGTTATCATTCGTCCCTCCGGCACAGAGCCTAAGATCAAGGCTTACTACACCACCACAGGCACTACCAAGGCAGAAGCTGCTGCTCTTGAAAAGACCATTTCCGATGATTTTGCAAAGATCCTCGGTTTCTGATCGACACAATAACTGACAGATATACAAACACCGTCGGCAGGCAATGCCGGCGGTGTTATTTTTTATGTTCGGAGATGATCTGTTGAAAAAAGATCCGGCAAAAAGAGCAGTTATCTATGTTATGGGACTGTTTATAATGACATTGGGTGTATCCATATCCGTAAAATCCAATCTTGGCGTATCTCCCGTAAGCTCAATACCATACACAATGACCTGCGTGTGGGGGATAGAGATGGGCAGAGCCACCATAATATTTCACATTGCACTGGTGCTGCTGCAGATAGCAGTGCTGCGCAGAAAATTCAAGCCCATAAATCTTCTTCAGGTACCTGTGGGAGTAATGTTCGGCGCATTCACCACGTTCTGCAATCACCTGATGACCTTTCTTCCCACCCCTGAGAATATCGTGATCCGTCTGAGCATGATGCTGGTCAGCACCCTGCTCATAGCGACTGGGATTTTCTTCTATGTTCCTGCAAATATAATGCCGCTGGCAGGCGAGGGCGCAATGCTCGCCATATCCCAGGCATCGGGCATAGAATTTTCCACCGTAAAGGTGATATTTGATATATCAATGGTCATCATATCCTTTGCGGTCTGCATGATATTTATTGGCACCCTGGGAAGCGTAGGCGCAGGAACCATAATCGCCGCAGTGCTTGTGGGACTTGAACTGAAGCTTATAACAAAGCTTTTCGGCAGGTACCGTGACAAGCTTCTGCCGCAGAGCTGATAATACATATGCGCAAACAAAAAGCTCCCCCGAGAAATTTTCTCGGGGGAGCTTTGGATTATTATGTCATCAGCTGTCCTTTTCAGGTGCGATAGTCGTAAGCGAAAGCTTCTCGCCGTCGCTGTCAACCTTGATAGTAGTAAAGGGGTCAAGGTCGTTTGCGATCATAGTGCGGGCGATAAGAGTTTCAAGCTTGCTCTGGATATATCTCTTAAGGGGACGTGCGCCGTAAATGGGGTCATAGCCCTCCTTAGCGATAAATTCCTTAGCTTCGTCAGTGACTTCAAGCTCAAGCTGCTTGTCCTCCAGACGCTTTCTCAGACCGTCCAGCATAAGGTCGATGATAGGATATATCTCCTTCTTGGAAAGGGGCTTGTAGAATACTATCTCGTCCAGACGGTTCAGGAACTCGGGACGGAAGTGAGTTTTCAGAAGCTTATCAACCTGAGCTCTTGCCTCGGGAGTTATCTCGTTGTTCTCGTCAATACCTTCAAGGATATACTCGGAGCCAAGGTTGGAGGTCAGTATGATTATGGTGTTCTTGAAATCTACCGTTCTGCCCTGAGAGTCGGTGATACGGCCGTCATCAAGTACCTGGAGCAGAATGTTGAATACATCGGGGTGAGCCTTCTCGACCTCATCGAAGAGGACTACGGAGTAAGGCTTGCGGCGAACAGCCTCAGTCAGCTGACCGCCCTCCTCATAACCAACATATCCCGGAGGCGCTCCGATAAGACGGCTCACGGAGTGTTTCTCCATGTACTCGGTCATGTCGATACGGACAATGTTCTTTTCATCGTCAAACAGTGCCTGTGCCAGAGCCTTTGCAAGCTCGGTCTTACCAACACCTGTAGGACCCATGAAGAGGAAGGAACCGATAGGACGGTTGGGGTCCTGTATTCCCGCTCTTGAACGGAGTATTGCCTCGCTGACCTTTTGAACAGCCTCGTCCTGACCGATAACTCTCTTGTGGAGAACCTCGTCCAGATGCAGCAGCTTCTCACGCTCGCCCTCCATAAGCTTGGATACGGGTATGCCTGTCCATCTGCCAACGATCTTGGCAATCTCTTCATCTGTTACCTTGTCACGGAGCAGAGTATGCTTCTCATAGTCATCAGCAGCAGCCTCAGCCTCTTCCAGCTCTTTTTTCAGAGCAGGGAGCTTGCCGTACTTCAGCTCAGCAGCCTTGTTAAGGTCGTAGCTGCGCTCAGCTTTGGCAATGTCGGCGTTGGTGTGCTCAATGTCCTCACGGAGCTTCTGGAGACGGGAGATAGAGTTTTTCTCGTTTTCCCAGCGTGTTTTCATGGAGTTAAACTCGTCACGCAGCTCGGAAAGCTCTTTTCTTACCTCTGCCAGCTTCTCCTGAGATATCTTGTCCTCTTCCTTTTTGAGGGCAGTCTCGGCGATCTCCTTCTGCATGATCTTTCTTGCGATATCATCAAGCTCGGTAGGCATGGAGTTCATTTCCGTGCGGATGGTAGCGCAGGCTTCATCAACAAGGTCGATAGCCTTATCGGGGAGAAATCTGTCGGTAATGTAACGGTTTGAAAGAACAGCGGCGGTGATAAGTGCGCTGTCCTGAATTTTTACGCCGTGGAACACCTCGTAACGCTCTTTAAGTCCACGGAGGATAGAAATGGTATCCTCAACGGTAGGCTCATCAACACGCACGGGCTGGAAACGTCTTTCAAGCGCAGGATCCTTTTCGATGTACTGACGGTACTCGTTAAGAGTGGTCGCACCGATGCAGTGAAGCTCGCCTCTTGCAAGCATAGGCTTTAAGAGGTTGCCTGCGTCCATAGCGCCGTCGGTCTTGCCGGCACCGACAATGGTGTGCAGCTCATCAATGAAGAGGATTATCTTGCCTTCGGACTTTTTAACTTCGTTCAGAACGGCTTTCAGACGCTCCTCAAATTCGCCCCTGAACTTAGCGCCCGAAATAAGAGCACCCATATCAAGGGAGAAGAGCTTTCTGTCCTTTAAGTTGTCGGGAACATCTCCACGGACGATACGCTGTGCCAGACCCTCTGCAATGGCAGTTTTACCGACACCGGGTTCACCGATAAGAACGGGGTTGTTCTTGGACTTACGGGACAGGATACGGATAGTGTTTCTTATCTCGCTGTCACGGCCGATAACAGGGTCAAGCTTGTTCTGACGGGCAAGCTCCACAAGGTCCTGACCGTACTTTTTAAGCACATCATAGGTGTCCTCGGGAGTATCGGTGGTAACACGCTGGTTGCCTCTTACCTCCTGAAGAGCCTTCAGGAAGCTGTCCTTGTCAATGGCAAAGTCCTTGAATATCTGTTTGATGTCCTTGTCAGCGTTGTCAAAGTAGGAGAGCATAACGTGCTCTACGGATACAAATTCATCGCCCATGTTCTTGGCAATGGCTTCGGAGGCATTGAGCAGTCTGTCAAGGGACTGGGAGATATAAACGGTGTTCATATCACGTCCGCTGCCCGTTACCTTGGGTATATTTGCCATAACACGCTCAAGGCTGCCTGCAATAACGGTTGCGTCCTTGCCCAGCTTTTTCATCAGCTGAGGGATAAGACCGTTTTCCTGAGTCATCAGCGCATAAAGCAGATGAGGCTGGTCAACGTTGGTGTTCTGGTACTCAATAGCGGTATCCTGTGCAGCCTGAATGGCTTCTATAGTCTTTTTGGTAAGTTTCTGCATATTCATAAAATTCATCTTCCTTTCAGACGGTGAGTTATATTTTCAAGTGGGGGAGTGCTTCGGTCAGCTACCTGTTGCGGCTCATGACCTCATAAAGAATATTCATATGTGACCGCTCCTTTGTACGGATATTTTGCGGGAAATTTGTATTTTAACGCCGAAAATTTCGGCACCAAAATGCTTGACAATCAAATGAAAATGTGCTATAGTTTATTTTGTAGCTTTTTTGATGAAAGGATGTGTCGTGATGCCCGCCGATAAAAACGGATTTAAAACTATTGCCGAAAACCGAAAGGCAAGGCACGATTACTTTGTCATCGAAAGCTATGAAGCCGGTATCGAGCTTGTGGGAACTGAGGTCAAGGCCATCCGCCAGGGCGGCGTTAATCTCAAGGACTCATGGTGTACTATTGAAGACGGCGAGCTGTGGGTGAAGGGAATGCACATATCTCCCTACGAACACGGCAACATTTTCAATCGTGACCCCATGCGAGTCAGAAGGCTGCTGCTCCATAAGAAGGAGATCAACAAGCTTTTCGGTACTATCAAGCAGGAGGGGCTTACTCTCATTCCTATCTCTCTTTACTTCAAGGGTTCAAGGGTCAAGATGCAGGTCGGTCTTTGCAAGGGCAAGAAGCTTCACGATAAGCGTGATGCAATGGCTGCCGAGGCTGCCAAGCGTGATATTGACAGAGCCATCAAGGAGAGAAACAGGTAAAACGTCCGCTTCATAACCTGGGGATGTAAAGGTTTCGACGGGGATTGTGAAGCATGATAAGCGAGCAGAGGACTGTGCTGATCTCTATAACCCGCACACGTTTTAAAATTAGACGACAACGATAATTTTGCTTTAGCAGCTGCGTAAGCGCTGCTCGTCTGCCCGGAAAGTACCGTGGTTCCGGCTCAGGCGTCGATTAACGGTGAACGTCATTCGGGAGTGCCTGCGCCCGTCTGATGTATCGCAGGCTACTGAGTTCAGCTGTGTGTCTGTTCACGGCTGAACGAGGGAATGTAAATAACAGACTACGCTCGTAGAAAGTCGTGTGGATCGGTTTTCGGACACGGGTTCGATTCCCGTCATCTCCACCAGATATCCGTCTGTAAGGATTTCCTTGCAGGCGGTTTTCTTTTTTCTGACTTTTTACAAGTATCAGTATAACTGCTTATTGTGACAATATAATGTTAGAATTGTGACAAATTAGTAAATTTTAGCACTCTGTGTGCGAGAGTGCTAATCTCCTGCTTCCCCTCTTTTATGAGTTTATTTTACCATATTATATGTGCAGATGTCTATAGATTTCGGAAGTTTTAATTTGATTTTAATGAAATAAAATCCCCCTACTGATATGGTTGATACATAGATCAGTAAGGGGGATATGTATGTGTTTATAGGGAGAGGTGAGTAAAACATATCGCAGCGTTTTATAAGTGATATAAACAAAAGACTTTGGTACCAAATACGATGCCTCTTATCTTACCACTTATATCCGCAGTTCTTACAGTGCATAGTTTTACCTAAGTTACTGCTAAACAATCCAACCAAAGCAAAACCAAAAGCTTTTTGAGCTGTTGAAATCTTTTCAACGTTTGTTGAGCCACAGGTGGGGCATTTGGGGACGTTAGCTTTTTGAGCTTGTTGTTTTTCCATACGCATTATATCAAGAGTAGCTTGCTGTTGAGATTTTTCTAATGCAATTCTTTTGTTATAGAGTTCTTCATCGAAGAGTGGGTTGGGCTTTGCATATTCTTCGAGGATAATTTTATACATATTCCTATCACCATCATCTAAACTCCATTTGTAATCGGTAATGACATAGGGTTCGTTACAAAAATGACAATTCGTTATACTATCAATAAAATTGATTTCTCCACATTTAGGACAATACTTATAGTAGCCCATAAAATCACCTCTGTTAAATTATAACACAAATTAACTGCTACGTCAATATAGTTTCATAATAATTCAAAACATTATTATGAAACCTTGGTATTTAAGACTATTGACGGACATTTAACAAGTGTGTTTAATAAAGTTGAAAAAGTCAAAACTGGTTTTAATCTTACAAATGATGAAATTCAGAAATTTGTTAATAATTTTAACACTTTTAATTCTAATCAATCTTTTGGTAAAGATTATGAAGACTTCATCAATAAAGTAACTGACAAAAACCTTAACGTATCACTAATGTTTAAAGAACTCGCTGAAAAGGGCGCTTCTGCAAAAGCAAGCATTGAGGGTGTCTATGCTGCAATCCTTGATGGTAATACTAAAGGTTTTGCCAATGTAAAATCAACAATAACTCTGTTTAACCAAGCCCAACAGTCTGGTGCAGATAATGCAAAGGCATTTGCAAAAGCAGTTGGTCAGAGTAATACTCAGCTCGGTAACTATTTGGGCGGTCTTAATGGAGCTAAAGCATCTCTTGTTGGTTATGGTACACAACTATCGATTACAACAGCAAAAACTATAGGTCTTCGAGCTGTCACTATGGCTCTTAATGCTGCTTTAACTTGGGTAATATCCGCTGGTGCAAGTATTTTGATTTCGTGGTTAGATACGGTAATTGTTACTGAAAAAGAACTTGCTGAACAGGCAAAACAAACAGCAGATGAAGCTAAAAAATCTTACCTGCAATCTTGCCCTTTCACCAATTCCCACTCGCCGCATAATATAAAAAAGCGGAAAATCACAGGAGCAAAAGCCTCGTGATACTCCGCCGAATACATTACCGAAAGGAGAGGGAAGATGAACGAAAACGACAAATGCAGTACAGACGGACTGACCATACCACGGGGACGTTTTCCTCAGGATACACCTCTTGCCATGGCATATGTGCCCTATCAGGAGTGGGAGGACACCTACGCCGAGAATGTAGCTCTGGCAAAGGGCACCATATTCCCGTCGCTTGATATGCCTTTTCTTGGAAAGGAGGGCGTAGCACAGTATGGAAAATAAACGCCGTCAGCTTATGTACGCCATTCAGATGTACGACTTTTATCTGTATGAGCTCCAGCTGTACCTCGACACTCACCCCACCTGCCGCAACGGACTTTTTGCGTTCAGACGATACAAGGAACTGCGTGAAAAGGCAGTACGGTCATATAATGAGCTGTTCGGACCTCTGACACCTATCCAGTCAGGCTGCGAAAATGTCTTTGAATGGGCAAAGGGCCCCTGGCCGTGGGAAAAGGAGGCTAACTGATATGTGGATATATGAAAAAAAGCTCCAGTATCCCGTTAACATCAAAAATCCGAATCCTGCTCTGGCTAAAATGATAATTTCACAGCTTGGCGGTCCCGACGGTGAGCTTGCTGCATCACTAAGATACCTGAGCCAGAGATATACCGCACCCTATGCTCAGGTAAAGGGCATTCTGACCGATGTCGGCACCGAGGAGCTTGCTCATGTTGAGATGATCTCATCTATAGTATATCAGCTGACCAAGAACCTTACTCCCGAGCAGATAAAGCAGGGCGGCCTGGACGCATACTATGTTGACCATACGCTGGGCATCTATCCGTCATCGGCAGCAGGCGTTCCGTTCACCGCAGCGTACTTCCAGTCAAAGGGAGATATTCTCACCGACCTCCATGAAAACATGGCTGCGGAACAGAAAGCGAGAACCACATACGATAATATCCTGCGTTTTGCAGATGATCCCGATGTCCGTGACCCCATAAAGTTCCTGAGACAGCGTGAGATCGTACATTTCCAGAGGTTTGGTGATACAAAACGTACAAAGTAAAGTAAGCCTACAAAAGGGCTAATGGCGGTAAATTTAGCAATTTCGTTCCTTGAAGTAATTATATCGCATAATATATTTACTTGAAGAAATGAAAACAGGGACAGCAATTAAGCCGTCCCCATACTGCTTTTACAGTTATCAATTACTATTTCCCGTATCATCTTGTCAAGCGTGGGTCGTGATATTTCCAACTGCTTTGCAAACTCTGTCTTGTTTATTTTCCTCTTGATGTACTGGGCATACAGTCCATCGAACTTATCCGATGTGAACGGCTTGCGACCCTTATACTTTCCGTTACGCTTTGCAATGGCTATGCCCTCTTTCTGACGTTCAAGCAAATTTGTCCGCTCAAATTCATTGATCGCCGCAATCATCGTAAGCATAAGCTTTCCCGTTGGTGTTGATGTGTCGATGCTTTCCTTGTTGCTGACAAGCGTTATGCCTTTGCTGTGAAGCGTTTCAACGATGTCAAGCAAGTCCTTTGTGCTTCTTGCCAGTCTTGAAAAATCGTGAATATAAATGGTGTCTCCTTCACGGGCAAAATCAAGCATTGCCCTGAGCTGTGGACGGTTCGTGTCCTTTGCTGAAATTTTTTCGGTGAACCATTTTTCAACGCCGAACTTTTCAAGGGCTTCAATCTGTCTGGCTTCATTCTGTTCAACGGTCGAAACTCTTACATAAGCAATTTTCATGTCGTGTGACCTCCTATGACTGTAAATTTAGGGTGTACTCTATTTTTATGCATTGCAGTTATCGAAAACTTGTAAATATAGGGTCGGTATGCGCATTGTTTTACACTTTGTAAACAGGCTCAGACCCTATTTTTACAGTTATGGGTATATAGCAACCGCCCATCGCTGAGCGGTTACTACATACATTAACATTCGGGTGAATGGCGTTGTTGAAGTTCATCAAGCATTGATAACAGCTGAACTTTATCAGATGGCGAAAGCGTTACACTCAGCATATCGGTATAATCACATTCACCACGTATGTATCTTGCCACATCTCCTGCAACGTCCATATATTCCGGGGCGTTTTTAACCAACGTCACAATGCCGTCATCGCCCCACAGATACGCACGATCCATGTTCGGACGGCCGTCATCAACTGCGATTATGAGATAGAAGATGTAAGACTCGTCCTTATCTTCTGGCGTATAGCCGAACATCGTTTCGGCAAGACGTACTCTGTCATCTTCTGTGAAATACAGGTTATCAATACTATACGCTATGAAATCCCCGAAATCCTCAACTTGCGCTACTGACCCTGAAATATCAGTTGTAAAATTAAAAGATGCAGGGGCAACAGCATTTTTGCTGTTATTGGTTTTAGAATTGCTCATTTTCAAAAATCCTTTCATTATTCAGTTTTGCCAAACACCATAAGCAGACCCAGCGGAACCATGACGACAGCCGCCGTTATATCATAAGCGCCGTTATCATTGCTTACAATGACGGACATACAGCCGACAGCGGCAAACATCACGCCACACAGTCTCTGCTTAACAGCTTCTGGCATGGCGTTAAGAAGATGTATAACACATCTGTGTATATTCATTTTGAAGTCTCCTTTGCTCTTATCCTCTCAGCCTGTTTTCCTTGACGATGCGGGCAAACAGCATTTTATTTATAGTCTTGCTGTGCGTGGGCAGGCTGATATTTGATGTGCCGTTGCTGTAGATGGTGTGCCCACCTTTGCCGTGCCTTGAGAATGTGAACCCACTTGCGGCAAGAAAAGCAACGGCTTCACGGGTCGAATATTCTTTGATACGCATAAAACCTCCGAAATTCCTTGACATCTGGGGCGGTTGCGCTGTATAATAACAGTAGCCGCCCCGTGTGTCACGGTTGCCCCCTGCAAATGTCGGTTTGCAAAGGGCGTTTAGTTTACCGAACGGTCAAACGCTCATAAGATGAAGCTTTGAGATACGCCGTGTAGATGTCGGGGCGGTTCTCCTGCAAAGCCTTGCTGTCGATGCGGTTGCTGGTAACAGTGGCAAGACTGCAACGATATTCGCCAACAACAAGCTTGCTGGTTTCCTGTGTGCGCATCTCAGACTTGATAATGCACTCAAGTTCTGCTATGCGTGCCTCTGCCTCTTCTTTGAGAAGCTTGAACTCTTTGAGTTCCTTGATTACTGCGTGAAGTTCGTTTGTACTCATAGTGAAGTACCTCCAATAATGTTAATGTATAAGGCGTGTGCCTTTGGAATAGGGCTGACAGGCTCAACCCTTTAGAAGCCGTTTACTTGTGTTCTCTATGCTTTTCAAGTTTTACGCTTGCGTTAGTGTTTTCTTTATATTCTTTGTAACGATTTTTAGCTTCTTTGTATGTATATTCAGAGCATTCACATTCCCAACCGTAACCGTAATTTGTCATTATATCCCATCTATCAATTGTTTTTCTTTTATTAGTGTTTTTCATTTGTTTAACCTCCATATTGTTTTTGTTGTGGTGTCCTTTACTGTATCTTATTATAGCACTAATATTCGTGTATGTCTATCGATAAATTACACGATATTTAGTGTACATATTTGGTAAAAAAGTACATTGTTTTTCGTGTAATTATATTCTATACTTATAGAGAGGTGATTTAAATGCCGATTAAATATAAATTTAATATATTAACAGCATTAAAAGAAAAAGGATATACAACAACAAGAATCCGAAAAGAAAAAATAATGAGTGAAAGCACTTTACAAAAATTTCGCAATGGTGAAATTGTATCTAATGATAATATCGCTATATTATGTAAGTTGTTAGAGTGTCAGCCAGGAGATATAATGGAATATATTCCAGATACTGACTAAACAGCACTATTATTCGTGTATATCATACAATATATCACACTTAAATTCGTGTATATTGACACATTGACATTACACTAATATTCGTGTATAATAATATCAAGAAATAAATCAAAAGAGCAACAGCTCAGAAAATGGAAGGTCTTGATATTATGTTAAAATGGTTCAAAACAGCACACACACTTGAGGACGTAAAGCACACATACCGCACACTTTGCAAGCAGTATCACCCAGACCTGCACGGAGCGGCAACAGAAGAGATCATGAAGGAAATCAACGCAGAGTATGAAAGAGCCTTCAACCACTATAAGAACATTCACGCCGACACAGAGGGCAACACATACACCGCAGAAACCGACAGCACCGAAACGCCCGAAGAGTTCCGCAAGATAATAGAGTCGCTTATCAGCTGTGACGGTCTTACAATAGAGCTGGTCGGCAAGTGGATTTGGTGTACCGGCAACACTTACAGCTACAGAGAAATATTGAAGTCCCTGCACTTCATGTTCTCAAAGAATAAAAAAGCTTGGTACTGGCACAGACCAGAGGACGGCACACGGAACCGCAAGAAGATGACACTTGACGAAATCAAAGACCTTTATGGCTGTACAGAATTTAAGACCCAGCACGCCGCACGGATAACAACCGCATAAAATAACAGAGAGCTTGCCAAAAAGGGCGGCTCTCTTTTTTATGCTCTCAGAGCTTCTACAAGCGCTGTGAGAGCAACTTTATATTTGTATGGTGATTTAACCATCGGGCAGGCAGAAGAGCTATAAAGGGCGTTTCTGTTCGTTCTGGTGGGTGTCTGGGTGCGCTTGATGCTGTGTGCCGTACATGACCAGAGAGACAAGAACGCTGTCACAAATGCGGCGGCGGTTCTTGCAGACTGTGACCCTCTCAGAGCTTCTACAATGCGCTGTATGGCGTTCTACTGCTCTTGCAGTGTGATTCATGTCTGATAATAAAGTCGCTCAGAGAGCCGCACAGAAGCTGATACAGCGTGCTTGTAGCAGTCTGGGCGCTGGCTCGGTCTCCCAGATGATAAGCTTGTACGCTGGCGGCTTCTTTGGTCGTGGCAAGACCTATTTACAAATAATTTGCCAATTTCTTTGCTCTATAGGTGTGGTGCCTTATTTTCCAGACCGCCCCTTTAAATTTGACCTCCACCGCTGTTAAGACACTTGACAATTTCTGTATTGTTGTGGTACAGTTATATTGTAGAATATCGCTTATACTATTTTGGAGCGGTGTTAATCCACAGCTTGTGGAGAATTCTACACAAGCTGAAGGTAAGGTAAGAGATATAGTTGCAGAGAAACTTGGTATCGGTTCAAGCGATACTTACCGCAAAGAGAAATACATAGTCGATTTTTGGAAAGGTTATATTATGGCTACAAACACATTTGAGCGTGAAATTTGTATTCAAAGTTCTAATGCAGTTAGACGGCTTTCTCACGCTATGAACTCTAAGAATAAAAAAGTGATTGATACCGTCCTTGCTTATACTGCCGAAGATAGAAACATTGGTGAAGAGCTATTAAAACAACTTGTATATCGCTCGAAACGCTCATCAAACTAATTCACAAAATAGGTAAAAGACATGACGAGTTAGAGCGTTGGCTCTTTACGTTTGTTTGTGAACAAGAATAGTTTTGTTAGGAATGCTTGACAAACTGGGGCTACTATGATATAATAAACTTGGAGGAAAATATTTTATTGTCATTCATATTTGATGAGGTGATTATTATGACAATTAGCAGAACACCTATTTCATCTAAACAGCTTCCAGTTGTTCCAGCCAATAAAAGTGCTGAATTTATCAAGAAGCTTAATCAAGATGTAATATCCAGAGAAGTCATGAAACGTCTTAAAGAAACATCGGAGAAAATGCAGGCAAAAAGATGACCACAAAAACAAGAAAAGAAACTTCTTGCATTCAATACGACATAAGAAAATTAAGTCAGAATGATATCGACATGGTAGAGCAATTTCACTGTGCAGATTCGTATCCTGAAAAGGGATTAGAAGATTTCTTAAAAAAACACGCTTATGATGATATGGTCAATGGTGATGGTGCCACTTATTTAATCGTAAATGAAGAGAGTCATGATTTATATGGCTTTTTTACAATCGTTGCATCTTCCTTGCCATATTATTATGAAGATCCAATAGAACCAGATGTTCCGCCAGTTCTTTGTGGAATTTCTGCTATAAAAATATCATACTTTGCTGTTGATAAAAAATATCAAGATGTCTTTTATCAGAGTGGGGACGAATATAAACCAATAGCGGCGTGGTTAATAGATGCTGTTATTGGTATGATTGACGATATGTCGATTTCCACTTTGGGAGCCAAAGCCATTTACTTGCGACCGTTACCATCAGCAGAAAGTTTTTATTTCAAAAACCGTTTTAAATTTAATGATGATTTTTACCAGCCGTTGGCTTCCGATGATGACGATCTTAACGTTATGCTTATTATGTTACATCATGTAGATGGACTTTAATAAATTTATTGATTTGTAGTCGCTCCTTGGGAAACTGAGGAGCGATTTCTTTTAGTGGGCAGATGAATTGATGAGTACAGCAATGGCAAGATAATACGCCGTTATTATCGAATGTCACATTTTTAAGCTCCATAAACAAAATAACCGTCACTCTTAATCGGGTGGCGGTTTTCTTTTTCCAGCAATGCGGTAAATAATTGAATGGGGTTCTCTCACCGATGAGCAGAAGCTCAACATCGAGATCAGCGAAAACGAAGTCCGCAAAGATTTCTCAAAGGCAGAGCGAGTTGAATACGCACGCAGGCTTGAAAAAATCGAGAGCGTTAAGGCAAGGGAAAGAATGAGCGACGGGGGCAAAGGTAAGGAAAATTTTCCTACCCTTCAAACTCGTGACGTAGTTGCTGAAAAGGTTGGTATTGGTTCTGGTAAGCAGTACGAAAAAGAGAAATACATAGTCGATAACGCCGACACTCTCACGCCCGAAGATTTCGCCGACTGGGACGAAGGCAAGCTCTCGACAAATAAGGCGTATCTGAAAATCAAGGAGCAACTTGCCGCTCGGAACGCTAACAGCCCCACCATAGACACAGACATTGACCTACTGGGAAAAGCAGTGTAAAGCTCAAGCGGAGCGGAAATGTCGAACATAGCGGCGCTTTAAACGCAGTCCGTTAATCCTTGCCGAAAATCCAATTCGTCAAATCTTGTTTTTTATCAAGCTTAAAGTTGCTATACACCGACATTTGAGGGCGATTTTAAGGCTATATAGGACATGAGAAAGTACAGTGATCGCACTGATTATCCAATCTGAATAGTTCGCCGAACAAATCCGCAGGGAAGTGACAGCAACTTTACCACGCAACTACAGAGCGTGAGCAAAGAAAAAGCACAGAGAATAAGCCCTGTGCCGTGTCTTTATTCATTGATAATATCAAGCTGTGACAAATTAACCCCCATTGCCGTTAAGATGACTTTAAGTTCGACATAACGTACCTTCATCGCCTTATATGCGGCGGAGTTCTTTTCGGTCAAAACCATATAGCTCTGCAAGCGTGAAAACTCTTCAACGTTGTGTTGTAGCATTTCACTCTGGTTCATATCTTCCACATCTTTCACCTCCTGCTATAAGTATAACAGGTTCATGCGCCTTTGTAAAGGACTACGGGAAAACCACTTTGTTAATCAGAGCGGCAACGGTCGGGGAAAGCGCCGAATTATCATTATTGTGCTGAAATAGGTGTGCCCGTATTTTTATCAAGCGGAATATTTTTACGAAAATCAACGAAAATCCACCATATAACCGCACATTTACAGCTGACATTCAAGCTTGAGATTACAAGCTTAAACACAAGCGATAATATATCAATTTACTCCATATTTATGGATTGATTTAATATGCTGGTTATTTTGAACCCACTAACTGAAATGTACCGCTGTACCGAATATTAACAGCGCCCAATGCAAACGAACTCGTAAAAACAGTGATTTTTGCCAAATATCCATCTTGCGAGCCATTGCCCACAAGGGTAATGCGAGCAAAAAAATAAACGGCTACTGAAATCCCTTGACTCAGTAACCGCCGATGTATAACATGGCTTTATAGGCTTGCGGCGATGCTTTCCGCTTGTTATCTCTTTTCGAGGCTGGGAGGTTCTCGGCTTTAGGTGTAGCCCAAAGCAAGTATTTCCCACCCCCGAAAAATAGAAAATCCTATTTTATCACTTTTATAACTCCTTTCTTAAAGGCTAAGTCTGCAAACGACGTAGGGAAGCCATTTTTTCAAAATTTTATCACTTTTGTATTTTGAGCTAAGGTGCCAGTTTTTCAACGAAATGTGCCGTTTTAGTAGGAAATACAAGGGTTTTCGGTTTATTACGTTTGGAAGCTCAAAAAGTGACAAGTTCTAAAATATGGGAGCGGAATCATTTTCCCTTGAAAAATATAGCGATTAGACATATAGCGGCAGTGCAGGCAAAAAAATTCCGAAAAAGCCTTGACACTTAATCCAAAATATGCTATAATTATATATAGAGACAATACTCCTTATAATACACTATATCACAAAATCAACTTGAGAATAAAGTGGATTTGATTTATAGTTTATGAATATTCTGTGTTGCTCTCTTGGGGTAAATACGAAATAGGAGGACAAGCCAATGTAATACCGAATGATAAGTGCGGTCAGGAGTTTCAGCCACCGATAGACCAGTAACAATATAGACCATGTTATTGTTGCTCGTGTCTCTGGTAACGGCATATCTTTTATTCGGACGGTATCGTCTGCACCGATAACCTTCGCCATCAATACGATCGCATTGCTGGACTTTTTGAAGATATAGCCGCCGTTTCACGCAATGTTCTTATTTCGCTTAGCTCCGCTTGTTTGCTCCGCAAAACGAAATATATGTTCTTTCACGAATGAATGTCGGGCGGCACAATGTCTGATCCTCCCACTGGGGTTCTAAGTTCCTTCAATTCCCAGCTGGGTCTTTTGGGCAAAGTGATAACGCTTACGCCTTAATTCTGAATTTGCATATAGAATAGAGGTAAAACGCTCCTGAAAAGTAACGCTTTTGCAGGCTTTTTCTAACGATAGGGGCTTTCAAAAAAGGCAAAATTTGAGGACTTGATGTTGGCACATTAACAAGTAGATGTCACTTGTTATGATAATGGCGGACTGAAACTAACCTTGACTTTACAACGTACAAGGATCATCACTAAAGAACAGCTGGAAGCTCAGTATAATTTTGGTATGGAACGAGGGTATATAATATATATAAGAGACCCCCTAAAAATGCCGTTTTAGCTATATTTTTACTGCATAAAACGCTACTAAAAAAAGGGCAAAATTTGTCGAGTACGAAAAATCGCTGTTCTGTATATATACAAAGGAAAAACGTGCATTTTGGGGCTTATAAAAAAGGGCAAAATTTGTCGAGTTATTGTCAGTCGGTCATACATTGAGGACAAGACAGGCTGAAACAACTCTTGACCTTATAGGACAACAAAACCGATGGAAGGAGAATACAAAATGAATAATTATTAGGTTATTGACCTTGAAACTGGTGAGGAAATTTGCGGTGCAACGGTTTACACGCAAGAGCAGAGAGAGGCTTATAAAAAATACAAGGAACAGGAAAGCACAATAGCGTGTTGCGATGCAATCCATAGGAATAAACGTTTTATAATGTATTTTTTCGGATAGGACGTTGATTTATCTTTGTCAAGTTTAAAGCCGCAGACAGTTGCAAGGCTTATGTATCTTGCAACCTGGCTTGGATATAACAGTGATTATCTTTTTGATAATAGCGAAAAAATGACAAGAAGTCAAATGGAAAACATTATGCGTTTAAAGCCCCGTACATTCAAACTGTTCCTTAAAGAAGTTACAGAGCAGGGATATCTGATTAAGGACGGCAAAACATACCGCCTTAATGCTAATGTATTTCACAGGGGCAAGTGTAAGCTTGATAAGTCTCTCATAGATAAAAGATATGTCAGAGTATATATTAAATACGTCAGACTCTTATATGAAATGACTCCGCAGAATAAGCACGTAAATCTTGGCTACATCTTTCAGCTCATTCCTTTTGTGAACAGAGAGTATAACGTTGTTTGTCATAATCCCCTTGAAACAAATAAGGATTTAATAGAGCCTATGACGGTCGGTGAGCTTTGCGATGCAATCGGATATGACAGGTCTCAGGCTTCACGACTGCTGGATATATACGATAATATAACGTTTACCGCTGACGGTCAAAGCTACTATTTCTGCGGATATGCCAGCAGAAACAGAAAATAGAAGGACGTTGACAGGCGAATATATGTCAATCCACTGATATTTTTTGCAGGCAACGACAGAAACAAGGTAGATGTGCTTGAGCTTATGTTTGTGTAATGGGGGTATTGATATGAGTTTGTACGAGATTTATATTGACTACAAGAACGGAGACAAGGCGGCATTTGACAGAATTTTTACTGATCGTGTTAATGGACTGGGCAGTGATGATTATAACAGCTGTCTTGAGGTCAACGTGTAGGAGCTGGCTCAACTGGTCAATGAGCTGTATCAGGAACGCCGCAGGGCTTCATATTGCGGTGACCTTGAAGATTTGAAACAAGATGTGGCATTGGTCATATTCGGGATTTTTAGCGATGACAATTTTACCGCTCGCAACGAAAACGAGCTGTACGATAAAGTAAAAAGTGCAATAAATGAATTTGTAAATTGATAAGAAGATAAGTCATAAAAAATAATCAACAAGAAAGGCGATATATATGAGTCAAGAAGTTATTCAAGTATCTACCAAAGTTTTAAAAGCTCACCCCAGAAACAACGAATTTTTCGATGATATCCAAGGCAAGGAATACGAGCAGTTCAAGCAGTCAATCTCGCAAGATGGCATCCTCTCCCCTATTCTGGTCTCCCCTGATATGACCGTCATCAGCGGACATCAGCGACTTAAAGCCTGCAAAGAACTCGGCATAGACCTTGTTCCCATAATGATACGTGACGATCTCACAGATGAGAACGAAAAGTTGAAGCTTTTACTTGCGGCAAATTTCGGGCGCACGAAAAACGATGATGCAAAGCAGAGAAAAATTGCAACGGAATATGTGGCGCTGTGCGGGTATAAACACGGAGAAATGGGACGTGGAAGAAAGACTTGCGCTGGGCGCACTTCTAATTTGACACAGGATGAAATTGCTGAGCAGCTCGGAGTATCTACGAGATCCCTTCAAGAAATGCTATCCATAGAGCGCAAACTCACACCTGAAGTTAAAGAAATGCTTGATGCTGGAATTTTTACTAAAAAGACGGCTAACAACATTCTCACAAAGCTTACATCTCAAGAGCAGTCCGAGCTTATCGCTGCTCTTCCCGAGAACGTGAAGTTCACCCAGGAACAAGTCAATACATATGTCGAGAAAATAAAGTCTCAGGAGAACCAGATAGCAGGATACGAAGCTAAGATGAAGCGTGTTGATGAACTCAAGGCGAAGATACAGGGACTTGAAAAAGAGCTGGCAAATCGACCTGTTGAGACCGTTGAGGTCAAGCCTGCGGATTATGATAAAATCATTCACGACAATAGTGAAATGATAAAAGACAATACTCGTCTTACTAAACAATATGGTGAAAAATGCGCTGAACTCGTCAAACTAAAAGAACAGCTTAAGACCATTGTTGAGTCTCAAGCGAAAAACAAGCATCAGGCCAAGGTCATTGATGATTCTATCTTCTTCTGTGAAAGAATCGACCGTTTTATCAAAGAGGTCGGCGGATACGCATATCTCGGTGATTATATAAATGATCTTCCCGAAAAAGAGCGCACAGCTTACCTTAAAGCGGTCAATATCGTTGAAGCTTGGGCGCAAAATATAAAGGGGAGCATCTACGATAATAACCCAGTCTGAGAAAAATGAAAAATTATAAGCGTATCTTCAAATGGCTTCCCTACGTCGTTTGCGGACACGCTTTTTTTGATGCAATTTTTGTACATTGGAAAGGAATGTACAGTATGTACCGTTGCGACCAATAGAAATTTTGAGGTGTGCTTTCAAACGGCTTCATTACGCCGTTTGCGGACACGCTTTTTTTGATGCAATTTTTTGTATATTGGAAAGGAAGTACAGTGTATATAGTTCCGACCAATAGAAATTATTAAAAGGAGTGGTTATACCATGAATACAAATTTGAAAAACAAGGTTAACGCATTTATGAAATGCAGTGGAATGTCTCAGGTACAGTTTGCAAAGCGAGCAGGCTTGTGCGATGGTACTATGAACCGTTGGCTGAATGATAAGAGAGTTATCAGCGCCAAAATGGAAAAGCGCATGGAAGATTTCATGTCTGATTATGCGAAAGAGATTACAGAAATTGCCAACAATTAAGAAAGGAGGGTTTCATCTTGTTATATGGAAGAGATTTGCAGACAGCATTCATGCAGACAAGGCGGCGATAGATATAAGAGGTGGTCAGCCTTGCGGTCTCTACAAAATGAGTAAGCCGAAGTAAACACCAATCATTTGGAAAGGAAAATATTTAATGACAAGACGAAAATATCATTATGAAAAAACAAAGAGAAATAACAGCCGCCGACTTGAATTGTCGGGGTAATGAGTATATTGACCACATCGAAGGCGAACAATGGAAAACGCTTGACGAATACCCCAGTTATATTATTTCCAATATGGGGCGTGTATTCTCCAAAAACGTTGGACGAATATTAAAGTATTTTGTTTGCCCGTATAAAAAAATGCCCAGCAAAGTATTGTATCCACTGGTGAAATTACAAAAATAGACAGGCGAGTACAAAGATGTCTTTATACACAGGATAGTTGCACTTGCGTTCATTGACAACCCAGAGAATAAGCCGCAGATACATCATCTGGATAAAGACCCGATGAATGCACGGGCTGACAACCTGTTATATGTCACACCAGAGGAACATAAAAAATATCATGAAAAGAAAGGATAATGTACAATGAGACTTATAGACCTTATGGAAAGATTACGCAGTTTTAATGTGAAAATCGCTATGCTTAATCAGAACGACTGCGCCGCAACAACGATTTTTGAGGGCAAGAGCGAGTTTTTCAGAATGAGCGATGATGAAGCCCAGTTAAGTGTGTTATGGGTATCGCCCCACAGATATAGCACAGGCGGTTTATTCATTATGGTAGATGACCCTTACAAATACATGGCAAAGGAGAACCGATAATGATTTTACTTAATTTATGCCTTGAATTAGATGATGACTGCCGCCTTGTGGTAATGGAAAGAGACAAAATGTCAGTTGAGTACACAAAAGTATATGACGGCAAAAATGCTGATTTTGACTATAACTATACTGATTTGTATTTTGACAAGATTTTGCTGATAAAGCCGCAGGGCGATGCTATTAAGGTATTGACTCAAAAGCGTTCAATGCTGGAAGCAATTCTTGAAGATGACTGATAAAATAAGCCCCACTCAAAGGTGGGGCATAACCGTATTTTACCACTTATAGCCGCAGGCATTACATTCATAGCTTTTGTCAAAGAAACTACTGATAAAAAATAGGTTAACATGAAATCGTTCGATTTTTGTCAGTTAAAATTTGAGGGACATTGGTTTTGTCATTGGTGGGATTTTAGGTGAGAAACATGAAATTATCCGTTAATCAATTTGTTTGCGACAACTGTTGCGGTTGTAGCAGTCGCTGTAACGGCACATTTCTGAACTGTGTCCCCTATAAATTTCAAAGCACCATCGCCAAGAGTTTTGGCTTTTTCTTTTAGTGCCTCCCAAGCAGTTGGCTCAAGTGTACTGTAGTAGAAATTTTGCCCTTCCATAGTGACTTTTCTTACTCTTAATAATTGTCTTTTGTTTTTTAGGATGTTTTCATGGAGATCAATATAGCCTATGTCTGCAAGACAGCATATTGCGTAGTGTATATCCACTTCTGAATATAGAGATAATTCACTACATTCATAAATATCTGTTACTTTTAAGGGCTTCATCTCTTTTGTTTTTTCATCAATAATAAGGTGTTCATTGATAAAATGAAGTGTGTCTCTAAAACAATCAAAATTTAAAACCATAATTTAACCTCCATAAATAATTGAAAGGAATATACATATGAAAAAATCAAATGAAACTTATAAGAGAGCTTTTGAGAAAGCGTTCGATGTTGCTCTTAAGGAATTATCAAAGAATAACTGTGCAAGCATAGCTGAACTTGCTTTATTTTCAGAGTATATGCTGAACCGCACTTGTGCTCTTGGTGATGGTCGAATTTTATCTCGAAGAAAGTTTTATAATTCTGCCAATGAACTTCCCAAGGAATGTAAAGCGGATTACGAAGTATATCGGAGGACGGTTAGGAATTTAGCGAAACATATGTTTGATAAGTGATTACCACTTATAGCCGCAGTTCCTGCAATACATCGTCTTACCGAAATTACTGCTGAAAATCCCGATCGCTGCGAAGCCAATCGCTTTAGTGAAGCTGGATATTTTTTCAACGTTGGTGCTTCCGCAAGTGGGACATCTGGGAACGGGAGTGCTTATTACTTGAGGTTCATGCGGAATATACCGCTTGTCTTTCGGCTGACAGGAGCCGCAGTGCTTGCAAGTAATGTCAACATCGTCCTTGAGGACAACATAATCATGTGTTATGGTGGCAAATTTGTCCGCTTCAACAAGCATGGCTTGACCACACTCACAACAATGCAAAGTAACGCAGTAAGGCGGTTCATGTGCTATAAGTGTACTGCGTAAGTCAAACATAATCCAACCCCCTAAATGAAATTAACTGACAATCATATTATACCATAATACATAATAATTGTCAACAATTTTTGAAATTAAAAAGGAGAGAAAATAGAATGGAAAATGAATTGCAACTTTCGGTAACTGCCGAACTTGACAAACCCAAATCCGTAATACAAATAAACAATGACATTCTGAAACTTGAAGAACAGGTCAAGAGACTGAGACTGCAAGCATAGCTTGACGGAAGTGTGAGCGCTGAAATCCAGAAGCAGATAGCAGCCCTTAACAAGCAGAAGAGGGAATTGTATGTTGATTTGAAGCTCCGCAAAAGTGACCTTAAAAAGGAATACAAACAGGTCATTGACCAGATGCAGGCGCAAAAGCCGCTTAATGTTTCTGTAAACACTTCCAATGCCCAGAAGCAGATGTCAGGGCTTACAAATTCAGTAAAAGCCACAACAAGCGAGACTGTTACACTCGGTAACTCTTTGAGAAACACGCTGTCAGAAACTGGGCTTGTAGTGTCGGCACAGCAGGCTTTACAGCTGGTAAGGAAAGCGGCACAGGAAGCAACGGCGGCGGTCAAGGAATATGACAGGTATGCTACAAACCTATCCATTATAACAGGCAGTTCAAAAGAAAGCTCCTATGAAACAATAGCCGACCTCTCGGAAAAGAGCTTTGATTTCAAGGTCGATATTTCGGAGCTTGAGAACGCTTATGAGACATTGCTCAGAACTGGCAAAGCCGCAGGGGAGCTTGGCGATTATCTTAAAAGCACTGTGTTTCTGTCAAAAGTCGGCTTTGAGGATATGGATAAATCAGCAGAAAACCTTGTGACTATTGGTAATGCGTTCAAGTTACAGTCGGACGAAATAGAAAATGTAGTATCAAGTCTTGTTGCACTTGACACGGCTTCAAATACCGTTGCAGGTAAGCTTTCAACAGCGATGGGAAAGACGGCGCAGAACGCCCAGCTTGCAGGACTTAGCATTGACCAGCTTGGAGCAATCATTTCGGGTCTTAGAGATACAACGGGTAAAACGGAAGATGCCATTGCAACGTCTCTGAACGGCATTTTGACAAGGCTGTATAATGTCAAGCTTGGCAAGTATGAAATTGAGCTTGAGGACGGTAGCACGGAGAATATCACGCAGTCGCTGAATGATGTTGAAAAGATGCTCAAGACTGTTGGTGTCGATATCAGAACCAGCAAGGGCGAGTTCAGAGATGTAGCGGATATCATTGACGACCTTGTTTCAAAATGGGACGAACTGAACGATGTACAGAAAAATGCGGTCGGCTTTACTTTTGCAGGAACACACCATAAGAACACATTTATTGCTATGGTGGAGAACTGGGAAAGAATAAAGGAGCTTACGGATATAAGTGCAAACTCCGCCGGTCAGGCTTCTGAGAAGTACAATGCTTACCTTGACAGTATAGAAGCGAAGTCGGCGGCGCTCAGTACGTCCATGAAAGACTTATGGAACAGTCTTATCCCAGATAACTTTGTGGGGAATTTAACAGATACAGCAACCGAAATAGTCCAGTTTACCGATAAATACCAGCTTTTACAGACGGCATTAAAATCTGCCGCTTTTTATGCTCTTGCAAAGGGCGTTATCGCTGCAAAGAACAGCTTTATGGATATGGTGACTGATATCAAGAACGTAAGTTATGCCATGAACTTAGCAACTCAGAGCGGAACAGCGATACAAGGCAACCTTGGAGAACTTGCGGCTGTAACAAAGAACCTTTCGGATAAGCAGTTACAGCTTGTTTTGAGCAACAGCAAACTCTCAGAGTCCCAGATGATTGAACTGCTCGGATTAAATAATGTAACAGAAGCGGAAGCGAGACATAAGCTTGCAACGCTCGGCATAACGCAGGCAAACACGGCGGCTACTGCTTCAACGTTCAGTCTTTCAGGTGCATTCAAGGCTTTGTGGGGGTCTATCTCAGCAAATCCCATCGGAGCGCTGACAATCGCCTTTACTGGGCTTATAACGATATACCAGACCATAAAGCGCAAGCAGGAAGAGTCAAGGCAGGAAATCGAGGAAACAGCAGAGAAAACCAAAGAGCTGACGGACAATATAAAAGAGCTTTACGGTGCTTATTCCGACATGAAAATCGGATATGAAAACGGAACTGAAAGCAAGGAAAACCTTACCACGGCTACAAACAAGCTTCTTGAGGCTCTCGGGTACGAGGGAGAAGCAGTTGACGAACTTATAAACAAGTACGGAACACTTTCCAATGCCATCAATCAGGCTACAGCAGACAGCCTTAAAAACAGTCTCCCAGACTTGGCATAGGCGGTTGATACGGAGCTTTCAAAGCTCACAGAAAAAGCATTGAACCACGATGATGCTTTACACCTTGGATTTGATATTACTGCTGATGATCAGGAGAGCAAAGAGCTTCTAAACTTTATCAAGGAATTTGATAAGGAAAACGGCGGCGTGGAATTTCAGGTCGTGAACTCGCTAACCACCAGAATTGACTTTGAGGGTGACAGAACCAGCGCAGATGGAATAAAGGAACGCCTTGAGAATATGAAGGCTCTCAGGCAGGCTTTATTTGACAAGTATGGCGCTGAAAATGCTCAAGACCTTGATATATACAACGATATAAGCAGACGAATTTCAGAGCTTGAAGATGCCTACAGCGAGTATAATACAGCGCTTGACGAATACAATAATACAGCGGCGAAGGCACAGATAATACAATCGCTTGTAGGAAAAGATATTCCCCAGACTGTTGACGGATATAAGCGGTACAGACAGGAGCTTATAAAATCCGCTCAAGCCAGCGATCAATATATCGGCTCTCAGGAGGACATAACAAATGCCATTGACGGAACTCTTGCAAAAATGAGCGAGTTTGAGGATATCAGAAAGCGTGCGGACAACATTGATACAGCCTACAGTTTATTTGGCATAGACAACAACGTCAACAGTGCAAGCGAGGGCATGAAAAAAGCCTTTGTTGACTCACTTTCCGATGATGAATTGTCGGTTCTGGTTCAGCTTGACAAGAGCGAATTTGACAAGGGCATTGATAATGTCAAGCAGGCTATAGGAGATTTCAACAGCGAGTCTGATAATGGCAACATTGAAATTGAGACGGAAGCCGATACATCGGGGCTGGAGGATTTGAAAAAGGCATATGAAAATGTCTCCAAATCCGCAGACAGCTTCATAAAAAATCAGAAGAGCTTGAAATCTGCTCTGGAAGAACAGGAAAAGCATGGTCAGTTGTCGGCAAGCACCATAAGAGAGCTGTCGGAAGCTGGCTACAGTGAAGCACTTGTTACTGATAAGGTCACGGGAGCGGTCACTCTGGATATGCAGGCTTATGAAAAGCTTAATGCCCAGAAGCAGGAAAAGATACGCCTTGACCTTGAAAATGAGAAGAATGATCTTGAGGAAAAACTCAGAGATGAACAGAGCACCGTATCGGATTTGAAGCAGGAATATGAAGCTCTTGCAAAAGCCGATATGGAAGCCAATGCAGGCAGATTATCTGAAATCTCACTTGAGCTTGCGAAGCGTGGGGCGAATATTGAAGATATCCGTGGGCTTATTTCCCAGATAAACGGTGATATAACAAGTCTTGCCGCTCCATCTTTTGAAAATGACAATACAGACAAAAACAAAGAAGCTTTTGACAAGCTGTATTCCCAGTGGAACCATGACCTTGAAATGAATAAGGTAACACAGGACGAATACATAAACTGGCTTGATGGTGCATATAAGCAATATTTCTCCGACCTTACCAAGTATCAGGACGAATACAACAAATACGATGAAGAGGTTTACAAGTATCGTACCGACCGTGAGCAAAAGCTCTTTGACAAGAAAATTGATAATCTTGAAAAGCTGGCTGACAAGGCACTTGATAATTACAAGGACGGAGACGGCAACGAGCTTACAGTTACTGCAAGCTTTGACTATGCCCGTGAGCAGATAAACAAGGCTATAGCCGAAACTCAGGCAAGAATTGACGGTATCAGAAACGGTGATATAAGCGGTGATGCGGATGACATCGAAGAGCTTACGGAAAGCCTTGACCAACTCAATGAAAAGCTGACTGATATAGACAAGAAAGAAATTGACTCGGAGAAGAGTTATATTGATGCTCTCAGAGACGATTATTCCGATATGATGGACGAACGCATAAAAGCCGTTGAAAAATTGTCCGATGCGATAGAAAAAACTTATGATAACGAAATAAACGCCATTGACAAGAAGATAAAAGCCATTGACAAGGAACGTGAAGCAGAGGACAGAAAGCGTAAAATCCTTGAGGCTCAGAAAAAAGTAAAGGAAGCCGAAAAGCAGCTTAACAAAGCTGGTATCAAGAAATATATCGTGCTTACCAACAACGGCTGGGAAGCGCAAGCCGATAACACAGATATCGAAGAAGCCCAGCAAAATCTTGATGAAGCCAAACAGGACTTGAAAGATGCTCTCAAAGATGAGCAGAAAGCCATTCTTGAAGATCAGAAAGATATTCTGGAAGAACAGCGTGACGATGCCAAGGACTATTACAGCGCACAAAAGGAAGCGCTTGAAACTCAAAAAGAGTATCAGGAAGATGTATGCGAAACTCTGAGCGATATCCTTGATAAAATCGGCGGCGATACCGACCAGACCGAAAGCAACAGGACTTTGATTGACAATCTGACAAAATCGGGTGATGTAAATGCGGCAGTTTCCAGATTATCGGAGACCGAAAAGCAAAAGGCACTTGAAAGCGGTCTGATAACCGAAACTGACGGCGGTTTTGAGCTGAATTACAGTGTGCTGGATAAAATGACGGGCAGTCTGAACACAGCGTTTGCCGACAGCACAAAGGCTATAAATGACCTTGCCGCAACTGTTAGTAAAAGCAATGATATTCACAAGACTGAAAACAATGCGGAGCAGTCCACAGATACAGTTACCGCAGGCGGCTTTAACCTTGTAGCCGACGAAAAGACAGGCAAGCTCACAAAGAAGCCTGTTACGGTCAATGGGGAACCTGTTGAGGGTTTAGGACACAAAGTCAATCCGACAACAAAAGCCGAATGGGAAGAGCGGCACAATAAAAGCGAATGGTCAAACAATATCGTTCCGATTTCTGAAATTGACCCGACAAAGATAGATAATAAGGATTTGTTTGAGCTATACGATATTTTAGGTAGAATAAAATCAGACAATATTCCGATAAATACGGCAACCGTAGCGCCTGCCAAAACAAACATGAGTACAGACATGGGCGAAGTGCTAAATATCAGCACAAATAATTCGCCTGCGTTCAACTGTACGATAAATATAGATGGTAGTGCAGACGAAAAGACTGTTGAGAAGTTTAGAAATGTATGTGAAAGTGAGATAAACCAATATTTCCAATATCTTAACAATACAATGAGTACGGCATTTCTGAAACAGCGCAACAAGATATAAAAGATAACAAGCACAGTAGAAATTACTTTTACTGTGCTTGCTAAAATAATACTTGACAAATGCAAAATACGTGATATTATAAATTATAGAGAGTATGTTGGATACAATAGTTCTCGACAAGTTATATTATTTTAATAAAAATCAGATAACTCATCTACTGCGAATAGATGGGTATCAGTCATTAGTGTAGTTATATGATACTAATGCTTTTCTGTACTTAATTACGCTTTCATGTGGTGGACTTAAAATAAATGCTTGACAATATTCAACTAACGTAGTATAATATTCTTAGAAGGTTATGCTTCTGTTTTATCTTTTTCGCATATTAGGTATGATATTATCAATCAATAACATACTTAATATGAGGTGATTTATATGAAACGGTTTGTTGTAAAGAGGAGGGAGAATTTTATGCCTACTATTGCAATAAATAAACCTAAAAAAGATTATGATGTTCAGATGAGAGAATTTAATGATTTTTTAAAACGAAACATCGAGTTTATTAAGCGTGTTACTCCCACAAATCCCACCATTTCAAAAGATGATGAGTGGAATGACCCGATTTATGACGATTATTTAAATTCTGACAAAAATGGAGATGATTAAATGCCACAGGTGAAGCAGTGGGAAATATGGTATGCCAATTTTCCATTTGAAGATAAGCCAGAATCAAAAGATAGACCTGTAATTGTGATTAACGTTGAGCCGTTGGCTTTATTGTCTATAAAGGTAACTACACATGATATAAGAAATTCCGATGAATACGACACTCCTATTGCTCATTGGAAAGAAGCAAATCTCAGAGAACCGTCAGTAGCTCGTATTTCTAAAACAATTCAGTTAGACAAAGATAAATTCCGCAGAAAAATTGGCGATTTGCACAAAGATGATATTGCTACTATTGCTGGTCGATATATGGATTATATTTTCTCCACCAAAATTGTCGAAGCAGAAAATGCCGAAGATCTCTCATTTGTTGCAAATGAATAACAGAAATAAATATGATGTTATAAACACTCTTACTTAATTAGTAAGGGTGTTTTTTTATTTGAAAGGAGATTTACTATGAATAAAGAAAACAAGAAAGTTCTTGATAATTTAAGCAGCACTATTGCAGTAGGCGTTTAGAAGAACGCTGGCAAGCTGGTCAAGAAAGCAGACTACGACAAGACCCTTATCGGATTTGTTTCCGACCAGCAGACCAAAGCTGACGGCACGGTTCAGTGGGAAATCCAGACCAAGGGCGCCGCTTATATGATAGATGCGGCAAAGAGCGATATAACAAAGCTGGGTCAAAGAGTGCGGCTATATCTCCCAAATCACGATTACAGAAACAAGTATGCGGAGGTCATAGCAGATTATGAGTTTGACCACCCATCGAAAGCAGTATATGATGCCGAAAAATGCACCGTAACTGAGACTTGGTTACTTTCTGACAAGACGGAAGAGATAAGGGTATTCACCTTGACTGTCAAGGATAAGGGCAGTTCATCGGAAGAGGTTACGGCGATCACGTTCCCAAACGGCACTGTTATGAGCTTGGAGGGATTTTAATGACTATAAGTGAACTTTTATTCCAGTGGATAAATTATTACATTGAAAAGGATATGCAGAAAGCTAAGACAGCGGACAATGAGTCTGTAGATGAAAATGAAAAGTAAAGGTGATACCACATGAAATTTAACAATTTAGGTGATTTGCTGTAGCACATTGAAAAGGATATCCAGAAAACGATGACGGAAGATGTCGCAAATGAAGCCAGAAACGAACTTGTAATTGCTATTCAAAATGTAGTTTATAACGCCTATACTCCGATGTACTACAGGAGACGATACGACAACGGCGGTCTTGGCTCAAGAAATTATATGCGCATGGAAGAAGCCCAGAACGGATTTTTTATGAAGGACTTTGCGCCTTTAAATAACGGCAGGACGGACTATGCGCTTGATGATATAGTGGTCAATGGACTTGGCTATATGCCTTTTGAAAGAAACTTCTACGCCGAATAGGTGAAAAATACAGAGAAGTACAAAGACGCCTTAAAGAGTGGGCTTAAAAAGAGAGGGTACACGGTGAAATGATACCGTGGCATTGAAAAGGTATATAGAAAGTTGTCCTATTCATATAATTTGACAGAAAAGGAGTCGGTGTTATGGACGGTTTTGATTTTATTGAAAAGTGTTCGGACGATGTGTCAACGAATGAAATAGAAAATATCGAGAATGATTTATATAAAATATTCGCTAAGTATTTTCAATGATAATAAATTAAAGGATAATTGACATTCACGGCTGATGGTGTTATACTGAAAATAACCACCATTAGCCTTTTTTTGTATAACGAAAGGCTGATTAAAAATGAAAATAGCAATTTACGCAAGAAAGTCCGTTTATCGAGAGGACTCAATATCAATCGAGCAACAAATAGAATATTGCAGATATGAAGCCAGAGGAGAGGAGGCAGTTATATATCAGGATAACGGCTACAGCGGCAAAGATACTGACAGACCCGATTTTCAGCGCATGATGTCAGATATAAGGTCGAACAAGATAAGCAAGGTCATTGTTTACAGGCTTGACAGAATAAGCCGCTCCATTCTTGATTTTTCTGAGATGATGGACGAATTTCAGAAACACAAGGTCGATTTCATATCAGCAACAGAGCGGTTTGACACTTCAAGTCCTATGGGGCGTGCAATGCTGAATATCTGTATTGTATTTGCCCAGTTGGAACGTGAGACCATACAACAGCGTGTTGCCGATGCTTACGACAGCAGGAGCAGGCGTGGCTTTTATATGGGCGGTAAAATTCCTTATGGTTTCAGCAAGAAGCCTACAATCATCAACGGCGTTAAGACTTCTATGTATGAAATTGACCCCATTGAAGCCAATGACATTAAAAGAATGTTTCAGCTGTATTCAAAACCCTCTGCTACTTTGGGCGATGTTCTCAGGGAGATCACTAAGGACGGCTGCACTAATAATCGTGGTAAAAATTGGAGTACAGCACGAATATCCGAACTTATGAGAAATCCAATCTATGTTATGGCAGATGCGAACGTTTTTATGTTCTTTAAACAGCAAGGCGCAAATCTCTGTAATGAAATAGAGAGCTTTGACGGTGTTCATGGCTGTTATCTGTTCTCTGGCGAAAATACCAATCGTAAGTCGTGGGATTTACAAGGGCAAAATGTCGTTATCGCTCCGCATAGCGGCTTTATTCCGTCCGATATCTGGCTTACTTGCCGTAAGAAATTACTCGGCAATCATCAAGTAAGGACTTGTAAGCCAAAAAACAGCTGGCTTGCAGGAAAGGTAAAATGTGGCTGTTGCGGTTATGCAATGACTATCAGAAAAGCAAAAACAAAGGCGGCACGTTACTTTATCTGTTCTGGAAGAACTCTTGCAAAGTCTTGCGATGCTCAAATGCCTACTATATATGCAGATGAATTTGAAAAAATGATAGAGCTGAAAATATCAGAAAAGCTGAACAGCCTTATTATAAAGCCGAAACCCGACAGCATTAGCAACAGCGAAATTATCAAGCTGAAATCCGATGTAATGAATATCGAAAACAGCATTGATATCCTGCTTGAGCGGCTTACAGAGGCAGACAGCACTACAGCTTCATACATAAATCAGAAAATCAAGAGCCTTGACTCGGAGAAAACAGCCATTTTACAGCATATAAGCAGAATGGAAGAAGCTGAAAGCCAGCTCCCAGATTTCAAGGCGCTGACAAATGTTATGAGCGTATGGAACAAATTATCATTTGACGATAAGAGAAGTGTCGTTCAGCTGGTAATTGAGAAAATTCTGGTATTTCCAGACAAAGTAGAAATTATATGGAAGTTCTGATACTTGATTTTGTCCGCTTTGGTGAAGCTCTTCGCATAAGTCAGGATAACCTCAACTCCAGAAACTTCTACGCATTCAACCCTGAATTTGATGTCCGCTGAGAAGCGGACGAAAAAAACGTCGGATACACATTTGTGTGTCCGACGTTTTGCATTATCAAACTATAAGCAGTATCGCAGCCATTACAGCGTATGTGGAAAGAAAGTACAGAACGATAAATGTAACCAGCAGCGCCGCTGAGGTTCCGCCTGCGCTTTTGAGAGCTTCCGATACGTTTATGCCGCTTGCTGCTGCGCTTTTCTTTATCTTGCTTCCCTTGGAGATAACGTTTTTGTAGTAGAAGTAATTTGAAAGCGTTGCAAAGATGAATATGACTACCCAGCTCACCAGCGAAGATATGTTGTACAGCATATTGAAGCTTCCGCCGGTGACACTGAACTCGGCAACTTTGGTAAGCGCCGCTTCAAACGAGGGATACATATTAACAAGTGCGTCCTTGAAGCCGTATTCCGTGAGCATTATCTTCATGCCCATAAGCGATGAGGGAATGGATATGATGGACTTTATCAGCAGCACCAGAAACGCCAGCAAAGGCATCTTTCTGTAAGCAAAGTAAAATTCGGGGAATAGCATTGCGGGGATATTGAAGCTCAGCTTGAATTTTGTGGCTTTCATCACCCTGAACTTGGGAAGATAGAACCTTGTGTTGCTGCCTATAAAATCCGCAATGTCCTTGGTGGTCATGTCCTCGTCGTACTTTTCATCGGGACTGAATCCGCAGAGAGGATCGCTGTAGTTGAGCATATACGGATACATGGTCTCCATAGCGTTCTGCTCGGCGTTGTTGAAAAAGGTATCGCCGTTTGAAAAGCTTTCCTGTTCTTCACCGTCCGCTTTGTCTTTCTGTGAAAGGTAATAGGGAGTGGGAGTGCCGCACTTGTCACAGAAAAGCTGGCCATTTCGCAGAGTATTGCCACAGACTGAGCATTTAAGCCCCTCCGCCTGCTCTTTTTCCTCGACCTCTGCTTTCCAGCTCATGTGCTTGCTGTGCAGCTCGTCATTTATACATCTGCCCTCTTTTTTGTAGCAGTCTCTGTGATAGGGAGTGCCGCATTCGGGGCATACCACGATATCGTCATCATCGGTAAATTTTTTACCGCAGGACTTGCATTCATATCCTGTATAGTTAAACAAACTATACTCCTCCGATCTGCCATTGGCTGGGTTTGTTCCTTATAGTATATCACATTTTTTTCCAAAAAACAAGACGATTTCATACTTTCATCTTTTTAACACAAAGATATCATTTTTTGTGAGAAAAAATTACACATTGCAGGTGTAATATAAAATGCGGAGGATTATATAATCTCTATGGAAAGAATGATGAAAAATGAGATCAGGAAAGATCATTAAAAGAATTATTCAGCTGGCGCCTGTGCTTATGATCGTTCTTATGGCTGTGATATATTTTACCGCCCTTAAAGACCTTACCTTTGAGCAGGTGCTGAACTATACGCCTACAGCTCCCTTGGCTGCTGCGGCTGTGATACTGCTTATGTATGCACTGAAATCCCTGTCCTATTTCTTCCCCATGCTGCTCATTGCCGCAGCTGCGGGAGCGGTACTGCCCATATATGCGGCTATCCCCGTTAATCTGCTGGGAATAGTTATAATGGCGTCCATTCCCTATGCAGTGGGAAAATATGCCGAGGGAGAAGTGGTGGACAAGCTTGCCGCAAAGCACGAGAAAATAAGCATCGTCCGTGAATACAGCACCAAGCACCAGCGGTTCGGAGCATTTTTCCTCCGTATCGTCAGCTGCCTGCCATATGATGTCGTAAGCCTTGTTATGGGAAGCCTGCGCTTTAATTACAAGGACTACATCATCGGCTCGCTTCTGGGCACAGCTCCGGGAATAATACTTACTACTTTTATGGGCTCAGCCATAACCGAGCCACTTTCGCCCGAGTTCATCATCTGTGCTGTCATTGAGGTCATCATTGCCGTTTCGTCTGCGGTGGCTTACAGGATACACAGGAAAAAGCAGGGTAAGATCAGCGGTGAGGGTCAGGAGTAAATGCGGAGCTTTCTCCGTTCAGATAATTGTGAGCTTCTGTCAGGAAGGCTTCACGCTGCTCTGCCAGAACCTCTGAATGTTCGTTTTCCTCGATATATGCCGTTACCTGACTGAGAGCCTCGGCAACAGTTTCGGGATCGGTGTCGTTAAAGAACTTGAACAGGCTCATATAGCAGTATCTCTGCTTGCCCTCGCATATGCGCTTTACTATATCCATGCAGAGCTGTATGATGTCCTCGTCATTTTCAATAAGACCGCACACCCGCAGTCCCGCAAAATCCACTTGATTTGCAGCTATTACCGCTGACTTTTTGAAATAGTCGGAGCATATCTTCATTGCCTGCTCGTTTTCGGGATTTATCATGCCGAAAAGCTGTGCGGAGAACTTGCGGCAGAACAGAGGAATGAAGAACGGGTCGCTTACGGTGAAGCTTTCTGTATCTGAAAGCGTCTTGTATGCAAGGAACTCGTACCACCTTATATCCAGATCGTCGATATCAATGGTAAAGTGTACCTTTTCATTGTCGGGAGCGAAAAAGGCGGTGGGGGAGCCTTGGGCATACTTGCCGTCCGCATAGTCCAGACCGTCCAGCACCCACATCAGCTTGGGATAATCCACAGGGTCTTTCATAAGATAGCTGAACTTGTCATACGCCGCATAGTTATCCTTGATGAAATAGGCGAAAAATCCTGCCGAGGCAAACACATCGGGATAATCTTCATATAGGCGCTTTACCTTGCCGGTGACGGTCTCGCTGTCCTTGTCGAGCATTATGGCATAGCTCATGGTGAGGATAAGCGTGTCGGTGAGAAAGCTGAAAAACGAGCTTTCCGCATCAATATCACGTTCAAGGAGATACCTTGCATAAAGAAAATCGGGCTGGCTCTTTTCGGATATTATATCGTCCGAAGCCCAGCCTATGCCCATATCGGTTATGAGCTTATATTTTGAAGCAAGCCTGCCGTATGCGGCAAAAAGCTTGTCCGATTCTTTGAACAAACAGGTGTGGAGCAGGAAATATGCCTCGTTTACTGCATCGGAGGAATTCATACCGCTGATCAGCCTTTCCAGAAGGTCGTTCAGGCGGTTTGCAAGATAATCGGAAAACTCATTGCTGCGGCACATCATAATGTAAGGCAGGTAGCTTTCGTCACGTATTTTCTCTCTCCAGAATTCATCTGCTGCGGCAGTCTTGAACTTGCACAGCTCCTTGAGCAGCTTTTTGCGCTTGCTGCCGAAAGAAAGCTTTACGTCCGTTACATACTGCGAGCAGAGGTTTTCATCCTCATAATAACTGACCATTCCCGTTGCCTCCGTAATATTTGTTTGTATAATTATATAATAATTTGCCGCCTGCGTCAACCGTTTCACGGCAATATATGGAAAAATTGATAAAAACCGAAAAAACACTTTAAAATAATTCGGTTATGTGATATAATGTAAGATAACGTGTTTGTGCCCAAGCATATCCCTTATAAGGAGGAAAATATTTTGAGCAACGAAAAGAAATTCTCCAAAAAAGCCGCTGACGAAGCAGCTCCCAAGCATATGGCTGAGGCGGCTCCCGCTCCAAAAAAGAAGAAAAGAAAAAAGAAGAAGGCAGGCCCCGTTAAAAAGACCTTTACCGTTATCGGAACCGTGCTTCTTACGCTTATACTTATAGTTGTCATCTCGGTGTCTATCATTGCGGCAGCTCTTACCGTGTATGTAATGCAGTTCAGAGAGAATACGCCCATAGATATCGACCTGGACAGCCTTAACCTTGCCTATACGACCTTTATTTACGGCGATGACAAGGACGGCAATCAGGTAGAGCTTGCAAAGATAAGCCGTGGTGCCAACCGTATCCCCGTATCCATCGACCGTATCCCTCAGCATGTCCGTGACGCTTTCGTATATATCGAGGACGAGCGTTTCTACGAGCACGCAGGCGTTGACTGGAAGCGTACCTTCGGTGCTTTCCTCAACGAGCTTACCCATGGTATGCTTTACGGAAGCAAGCAGGGTGGTTCCACTATTACCCAGCAGCTCATAAAGAATGTTTCCGGCGATGATGAGCAGACCATGGACAGAAAGATGCGTGAGATATTCCGTGCGGCTGACCTTGAAAAATACCGTACCAAGGACGAGATACTTGATGCATACCTTAACTGTGTAGGTATGGGCGGAAGCTGCTCAGGTGTTCAGGCTGCTGCTCTCAAATATTTCGGCAAGGACGTGTCCGAGCTTGATCTTGCAGAGGCTGCCTGCCTTGCGGCAATCCCCAAAAGCCCCGAAAGCCTTAATCCCTTTGCAAACAAGGAAGCAAACCGTGAGCGTCAGCTCCTGGTGCTCAAGGCAATGTACAATAATGCGGCTATCTCCAAACAGCAGTATGACGATGCTGTTAACGAGGAGCTTCAGTTCAGAGACCCCAACAGCGAGGCCAATTCCAGCGAGATACAGAACTGGTACATTGATATGGTCATTCGTGACGTTACCCTTGACCTTATGAACCTTTACGGCGTTGAGTTCGATGAAGCCAGCGATATGCTCTACAACGGCGGCTACACCATCTACACTCCCATTGATATCGAGATGCAGGAGGCAATAGAAGCCAAGTACAGAGACTACAGCACATTCTCCAACAACGTCCTGAGCGACCCGCCCCAGTCCGCATTCATCTGCATGGACTACACAGGAAATATCCTTGCGGTAGCAGGCGGAATAGGCGATAAGGCAGGCTCCAACATCTTCAACCGTGCCACCATGGCAAAGAGACAGGCTGGTTCAAGCTTCAAGCCCATTGCAGGTTATGCTTATTCCATTGAAAATAACCTTGCCACATGGTCATCGATCTACCCCGACCTGCCCATTGAGATACCCGATGAAAACAACCCCGGTCAGACAAGAAAATGGCCTACAAACTACAGCTCTACAGGTGCAAACAACGTATGGAGCGGAAGATCGTACTTTACGTTCCAGGCTCTCCAGCGTTCGCTGAATACCGTTTCCGCACGTCTCGTGCAGGCGGCAGGCCCCTCAAACGTGTTCGAGTTTGTAATGAACAGGTTCCAGATATCCACACTTACCGCTTACGATGCTGACCTTTCGCCTATGTCCGTTGGTGCGCTCACTCAGGGCGTTTACCTCAGAGAGCTTGTTGCGTCATATCAGCCTTTCGGAAACGGCGGAAAGTATTTCGCTCCCACCTCATATACTTATGTTCTTGACCCCTCGGGTGAGACTATCCTCCAGCACAGTTACACACCTATCCAGTCCATCAGCGAGGAATCCGCTTATGTTATGAACAAGCTGATGCAGCAGGTAATCGAAGGCCCCAACGGTACAGGTAAGGCTGCAAAGCTAAACAACGTTCCCGTTGTAGGTAAGACAGGTACATCGCAGGAGTGGAGAGATAACCTCTTCATCGGCTGCACTCCCGATTACGTCAGCGGCGTATGGTATGGCTATGATGATAACAGAACTGTAAAGTCAGGCACATACTACAACACCGCACAGCTCTGGAAGAACATCTTCGGCGACATTGCGGACGCTGGGGAGAGAACTGAGTTCCCCGAGTGCGAGACCATCAAGGAGCTTTACTACTGCTCCAACACAGGTCTTATCGCCAGCGGAAGCTGCCCCACAGGCAACAAGGGCTACTACAAGTCCACCAACGTTCCCCCTATCTGCACAAAGTGCGGAGGCTCGTCCGCAAGTGCCGCTAATGATGAAAGCACATCGAATTAAAGGAAGTTTTATATGGATAATAAGATAACACTCAGCTGCCCCTGCCATTTCGGTCTGGAAAGCGTACTTAACTTTGAGATAAGGAAGATCGGCGGCGAAAATATCACCGTCACCGACGGACGTATCTCATTCGAGGGCGGATATGATATCCTTGCCCGTGCAAATATCTGCCTTGCCACAGCTGAAAGAGTGCAGATAAAGCTTGCTGAATTTCACGCCGATACCTTTGACGCTCTCTTTGAGGGTGTTAAGGCTATCCCTCTGGAAAGATTTATTGGCAAAAGCGACGCATTTCCCGTCAAGGGTCACAGCCTGAACTCAAAGCTTTCCAGCGTTCCCGCCTGCCAGTCCATTATCAAAAAGGCAGCGGTTGACAGGCTGGCTTCCGTTTATCATCTGAATTATTTCGAGGAAACAGGCTCTGTTCATCAGATACAGTTCAATATCCTCAAGGACACCGTTACCGTTTATCTTGATACATCTGGTGCGGGACTGCACAAGAGAGGCTACCGTCGCAATTCCAACGCTGCTCCTATCAAGGAGACCCTTGCGGCAGGCATAGTTGACCTTGCAATGGTCAAGAGAAATACAATCTTCTGCGACCCTTTCTGCGGAAGCGGAACTTTCCTTATCGAGGCCGCATATAAGGCGCTGAACATTGCTCCGGGACTTAAAAGGACATTTGCAGCCGAAAAGTGGGACGTTATCCCCCAGGATATCTGGCGTGAGGAGCGTGTCCGTGCAATGGACAGCATTATCCGTGACAGTGATTTCTTCGCATACGGCTATGATATCGACCCCGAGTGCGTTCAGCTTTCCATCGACAACTGCGCAAAGGCAGGCGTGAAGAAGCGCATAAGGATAGAGCGTGCCGATATCAGGGATTACGACAACAAGGACGGCGAGATAACAGTCTGCAATCCTCCCTACGGCGAAAGAATGCTGGAAATAAAGGAAGCCGAGAAGCTTTATACCGAAATGGGCAAGGTGTTCAAGGCTGATAGAGAGCACCCCTGTGCAATAATCTCGCCCCATGAGGACTTTGAAAAGTTCTTCTGCAAGACTGCCAACAAGCGCAGAAAGCTTTACAACGGCATGATAAAGTGCAATCTTTACTCATATTACAAATAATTTCAAAAATCGCTTGACAAAATAAGTTTAATATGTTAAACTTACAATATTGTGAATATGTACCTGCGTGGGGGAGTAATCTTCTTAGACTGATACAAGGTTTAAGCGGCAAATCGACATACCGACCGAAAAGGTCCGGTTTGCCTTAATTGATAAGACTCATGTACAGATGTAGCCGATGTTTCGGTTCTGTCTGTATATGAGTCTTTTTGTTTTGTACGGAACCAAAGACCGCAAGGTCATACAAGCAGCGGCATATTCATAGAATGTATTATTATTCTTGAAAGGATTTGAAAAATGGATCTTCTGTCATTATTTCTTATTGCTGTGGGTCTCTCAATGGATGCATTTGCTGTCTCAGTCTGTAAGGGGCTTGCCACACCTAAGTACAAGCTGAAATATTCCATGATATGCGGCGCATGGTTCGGCGGATTTCAGGCGCTTATGCCTGCGGTGGGCTATCTTCTCGGCGTAAATTTCAAAAAGTATATCACAGCCATTGACCACTGGATCGCATTTGTGCTGCTTGCTCTCATAGGCTTCAATATGATTAGAGAGGCGCTCAAAAATGATGACGAGGGCGCAGACCCGTCATTCACTGCAAAGTCAATGTCACTGCTTGCCGTTGCTACCAGTATCGACGCACTTGCTATCGGCATAACCTTTGCATTCCTTGATGTTAATATCGTTGCTGCCGTACTTTTCATCGGAGTCTGTACATTTGTTATCTCAGCCGCAGGCGTTAAGATCGGCTCTGCTTTCGGAACCAGATTCAAGTCCAAGGCGGAGATCGCAGGCGGTGTGATACTTATCATTCTCGGTTTAAGGATACTTGTTGAACATCTGATGAATTCCTGAGTGACATTAAAATCCCATTAGAATTGCGACAGAATGAAAAGAATAATGTGATAAACAGCTGAAAATTATGATTATCGGTTGACGGTAGATTTTCTGTGTGTTAAAATAAAAGTATAGCAGAATGCTCTATTTACACGATAAAAAGGAAGACTTGATATGAGTGAAAATCCCTATGCAGTTCTCGGTCTTGAGCCGGGAGCTACCGATGATGAAATAAAGAAAAAGTATCGTACACTGGTAAAGCAGTACCACCCCGACCTTCACCCCGATGACCCCGAGGCTGCCCGCAAAATGAGCGAGATAAACGACGCTTACGAGCGCATAAAGTCAGGGGATACGGGTCAGAGCCAATACGGCAGTGCGGCATACAGCAGCTCCGCCCCCAGCGGAACCTATACCAGAAACGGAACAAATTATTATTACCGGTATGCCGATATCAATGACTTTGATGATATCTTTAAGGCGTTTTTCGGCGGATTTGGCTTTAATATGCACACTTCCGATACCATGAGCGCCGAGGAAGCCTTTGAACGTATCGACAACTACCTCAGAAGCGGCGATTATCGGAACGCTGCCGCTGTGCTGAACCGTTTTTCTGTCTCCGCAAGAGATGCCAGGTGGTATTTCTACGCAGCCGAATGCAGCGAAGGCATGGAGAATTTCTCCGATGCGGTGCAGTATGCAGAGCAGGCGGCACGTATGGACAGCACCAACAGGGTGTATGCTGATTATGCGGCACAGCTCAATAAAAAGCATGGCTTTAAGCTGAAGATACACAGGTTTATCCCAAGACTTTTGTCAGGTATTGCAATGGTGCTGGCGATAATGTTTATTGTAAGAATGTTTGGTTTTCTTTTCTTTCCCTTTTTAACTTTTTAATGAAAGGCAGCGTTTAAAATGGACAAGCTCAGGAATAAATTTATAAACTTTATGTATGGCAGAAGCGGCCCAGACAGCCTTTATAAGGCGACTATGATAGCCTGTATCGTGCTGATGATAATCAATATTTTTGCCCGCTCGATCATACTCAATCTGCTTATATGGGCATTGCTCATATGGGGAATGTTCAGGGCGTTTTCCAAGAATATCTACAAGCGCCAGCAGGAAAATATCAAATTCATGCAGCTTACCGACAAGGCAAAACGCAAATTTAATATGACAAAGACCATGCTGACAGATAAGGAACACTGCTATAAAAAGTGCTCCAAGTGCAAGACAGTTCTGCGGCTCCCCAAGCAAAAGGGTGAGCATACCGTTCAGTGCCCTAAGTGCAGGGAGAGCTTCAAAGTTAAAATAAGGTAAGGGATAATTAAGAATGTCAGGCTGGATAATAACAATAATCGTCTGTTTTCTGGCAGGAATGGGCGCAGGTCTGGGAACAGGCTTTGCGGGAATGAGTGCGGCTGCGGTGATAACTCCAATGCTGGTAACGTTCCTCGGAATGCCCGCATATGAGGCTGTGGGAATTGCCCTTGCCTCAGATGTGCTTGCCAGCGCAGTTTCGGCATATACATACGGCAAAAACAAAAATCTTGACATTAAAAACGGACTTATAATGATGGCTTCCGTGCTGGTATTCACAGTTGTGGGAAGCTATGTTTCAAAGCTTGTGCCAAACTCGGCAATGGGCGGATTTTCCGTCTGCATGACGTTCCTGCTGGGTATCAAGTTCATAGTAAAGCCGGTTATGACCACCAAGGAGAAGATGGAGAGCGTTTCTCCCAGGAAGAGAGTTATCCAGTCTATTGTCTGCGGCGTGCTTATAGGCTTTATCTGCGGATTTATCGGTGCAGGCGGCGGAATGATGATGCTCCTTATCCTTACAAGCGTTCTGGGCTATGAGCTTAAAACAGCTGTTGGAACCAGCGTTTTCATCATGACCTTTACGGCGCTTACCGGTGCTGTTTCGCATATGGTAATGGGCGGAATGCCCGATATCCCAGTGCTTATTCTCTGCATTGTGTTCACGCTTATCTGGGCGAGAGTTGCTGCGGTGTTTGCAAACAAGGCGTCGCCAAAGACGCTTAACCGTGCTACAGGCGTTGTGCTTGCGGTGCTGGGTCTGGCAATAATGATAGTTAATTTTGTAAAATAATGCAAAGCAAAAGGCTGTATCATTTTTCGTGATACAGCCTTTTATATTATGGCGGAACGTTATGTAGCTCCGCCTGAACCTAATCCGAAGCTGATGGATAAAGCGTTGTCAACACGGTTCATTGACGGCGTATCCAGTTCGCCCATGCGTTCTTTCAGACGCTTTTTGTCAATGGTCCGTATCTGCTCCAGAAGCACAACACTGTCCTTTGAGAGTCCGCATTTATCAGCGTGTACCTCAATATGGGTGGGCAGCTTTGCTTTATGCATCTGCGAGGTTATTGCTGCGCAGATTACCGTCGGGCTGTGTCTGTTTCCGACATCATTTTGTATTATAAGGACAGGTCTTATCCCGCCCTGCTCTGAGCCTACAACAGGTCTTAAATCAGCGTAATAAATATCTCCTCTTTGAATAATCATACACGAATACACTCCATATTATGGTATACAAAAAGTATCTCCAGATTTTTCGAGTGTATTCTTAAAAGTTACACTTTTTTAGTTTTTGTGGTAAATTCTTGGAACACGCGGTGTGATAAGACACGCAAACTCATAGTTGAATCTGCCTGAAAGCTCACCTAACTGCTCCATAGTGATTGTCTCATCCCCGTCTTTACCGAGCAGAGTAACTGCATCGCCTATTTTCACGTCAGGTATGTCTGTCACATCAACCATAAACTGATCCATGCAGACTCTGCCGCATATAGGTGCTTTTTTCCCTTTTATGAGAACCCAGCCCTTGTTTGAAAGTCCTCTTGAATATCCATCACCATATCCCACCGGGACAGTTGCTATCCTCATATGATGCTCTACCGTAAATGTGCCGCCGTAGCTTATATGCCTGCCCGGCTCAAGCTCTTTTACATAAGCAACCCTGCTGTGCAGCGACATAACAGGCTTTAGGGAGATTTTACTCTTGTCTACCTCCTCTGACGGCCACAGACCATAGAGTGTGATGCCTGCTCTTACCATATCCATATTGCACTCAGGGATTTCTACTATTCCCGCACTGTTTGAGCAGTGCTTGATTGGAATCTCGACTCCTCTTGCCTCAACAAGAGCTATCATCCTCTTAAAAAGATCAAACTGCTCAAAGGCAGGCTCCTTTGACAGCTCATCTGCCCTTGCAAAGTGAGTGAATATTCCCTCTATCATAATATTCGGCAGCTTAGCAATCTGTGCAATAATATCTGCACTTTCCTCTGTCACCTGAAAGCCTATACGGCACATACCGGTATCTATCTTGATATGTATCTTACAGGTTTTATTCTTAGCGACAGCGATACGCGATAGCTCCTTAGCTGTCTCATATGTACATACCGCCGGTCGCACATCATTGTCCACTATCTCCTCAAACTGCTCCGGAAAGCTGAGTCCTAAAATAAGTATCGGCTTTTTTCTGCCTGCTGTGATAAGCTGCATTGCCTCGTTGCTTGTAGCAACGGCATAGCCCCACAGATACGGAAGCGGCTCCAGTACCTCTGAAACAGCCTCAGCACCGTGACCATAGCCATCAGCCTTTACAACTGCTGCCATCATTGTCCCCGGCTTTAGCTTATTGTGCATCGACTCCATATTATATAAAATTGCATCCAGATCTATATCTGCTCTGATTCTGTTAATTGCCATTTTTTTCCACCTTAATCCAAACTTTATCTAATCCATCAATAATATCACTTGCTATCATACCATAAGAGCCGGTATTGTCAAATACCATATCACCGGCAAGTCCATGAATAAATGCACCGTATGCCGCAGCCTTTTTCGTGTCACGCCACTGTACCAGAAGACCTCCCACGATACCGCTTAGCACATCTCCGCTTCCGGCTGTTGCCATACCGCAGTTGCCGGACAGATTGATGAACTTTTCGCCATCAGCCGCTGCGATAATCGTACGAAAATCCTTAAGCACACAAGTCACATTGTACAAGCCTGCAAACTCTCCTGCCACACCGATGATATCCTCCTGTATATCAGCAATGCTCTTTTTCATAAGTCTGGACATCTCGCCCAGGTGCGGAGTCACGATGACAGGCATTTTATGCTCATTAAGTAAAGTCATGTTATCTGATATGATATTAAGCGCATCCGCATCAATCACAAGAGGTATCTCTGCTGTTTTTAGTACTGTTTCAACTAACATTTTGGCATTATCAGACTTTGAAAGACCTGGACCTATCACCACTGCATCTGCCCAATCAAGCTCTGTCTCAAGTGCTTTAGCTGACGCGATATCAGTACAAAGCAGTGCTTCCGGCAAAGCACCTTGGATTATTGAGCGGTTGCACTCCGGCGTTATAATTTTCACAAGCCCTGCTCCGCTTTTGTATGCAGCCTTTGCCGAAAGCACCGCGGCACCGGCCATATTGCGGCTTCCTGCTATAACTAACAGTTTTCCGAAAGTTCCCTTGTTGGAGTGTGCCGGTCTGTTATCAAGCTTCTTTAAATCAGACTCATCAAGAGCCCTTACTGATGGCAGATTACCACAAAAGCTGTGGTCATCTATGCCTATAGGCACCACCTTAACCAGACCGCAATAATCACAGCCCGGCCACAGGAGAAGGCCAGTCTTCTTATAAGAAAAAGTATATGTGAAATCTGCTTTAAAAGTGCATCCCATCACATGTCCTTTATCAGAATCCACTCCCGACGGCACGTCGACCGCCACCCTGTAAGCATCTGTCTTGTTAACGGATGAAATCACATCTGCTAAAGAGCCTTCTATGGCTCGCTTAAGCCCTGTGCCAAACAGTGCATCTATTATTACATCACTTTTACACACACACTCAATATCAGAGACCACCTTAAAGCCATACCTTGCGTATATATTTTTCTGCAGCTCAAAGAGCTCGCTTCCTGCCTCATCTGTGCCAAAAGCATAGTACACCATGCATCTGTATCCGGCCTGATTTAAAAGTCTTGCTATCGCGATACCGTCTCCTGCATTATTGCCTCTGCCGCATATCACGGCAAACTCCTTTGATTTATCAAAACATGCAACAAGCTCCCGGACAACACCGGCCGCAGCCTGCTCCATCAGCACCACCGAAGGAACCAAAAAGACCTGTGATGTTGTATCGTCCAGAAGCTTCATTTCATTACCTGTAACAATATATTCCAATATCAATTCCCCTTATTCTCATTGTTTGCATTATCAGTATTTGCATTATTGGCATTGAAAACCATAGGATCGTCATATTCAATATCAAAAAGATCTAAAACCTCAGCGCCAAAAATATCATGAAGATACGAATAAATCTCCCTGTTGTTAATATCTCTGTTCTGTTTTCTGATTACATTTTTCTTAAGTTCAACTCTTATATTTGCAATCCAGTCGTCAATTTCTTTTGATTCCAGTTTATTTTTCTCGATTTTTTCACTGAAGTAATCCATCGACAAAAGCATCAGCCTGTCATTTACAGCTTTTATATTCTTCTGGATTTCAATAAGCTCTCCCTCAATGTTGTCAGCTTTCTCATTTATCTCATCTATAAGCTGCTTATCCTTGTCACGCTTTTCATCACCGTCATCTCCCATGTTGGCAACAATATTAGACATAATTTTCGACTTAAGCTTTTTTAAATTCTTAAGCTCATTGTTGTACTTTCCCTGCAGCTTTAACAGCTCATCCAGTTCTTTTTCCGTGGCTGATATTTCGTCAGTCTTACCATGAATGGCAAAAAGTCTGTGCCACTTCTGGTCTAAAACCAGTAAAGGCACCTTTTTTCCTTTTAATGCAGCCTCAAAATCTTTTTTATCATTCATAAGACTCACCCTCTATTTATTTTTGGAGTTTTTAACAATATTATAGCTGAGCTGCATAAGGCTGTCAGACAGATGAACACTCTCCACAACCACATCTTTATTTGGAATTTCAAGATCCACATGTGCAAAATTCCATATAGCCCTTATTCCTAAATCCACAAGCTTTGACGCAATAGAGTCAGCCTTTGACTTTGGCATGGTGAGCGCCGCAATATCCACCCTGTGTGTTCTGCAATACTCATCCAGCTCACTTAGCATAAGGATTGGAATACCTCGCACACTCTTTCCTGAAAGCTCAGGATTTACGTCAAAAAGCGCTGTTATGACAAAGCCAAGCTTTTCAAACTTTACATAATTGGCGAGTGCCTGGCCCAGATTGCCTGCACCGATGATAATTATTCTATGCTCTGTGTTAAGTCCCATTATCTTTCCGATTTCCTCGTAGAGAAACTGAACATTGTATCCGTATCCCTGCTGTCCAAAGCCACCGAAATTATTGAGATCCTGTCTGATTTGTGAAGCTGTCACTTTCATTCTGTGACTCAGATCGTTTGATGAAATACGCTCCACTCCCTCATCCAAAAGCTCTCCGAGATATCTATAGTATCGTGGCAGTCTTCTGATAACCGCCTGTGATATTTCTTTACTCAAGTCTTATTCCTCCAATCATCAGGATATCATTTCTCTTTTAAAGACAAAAACCCAAGATTAATTATAATTTTTTGAAGGTCATCTGTCAATGTGTTAAGAATTTAACATTCAAAAAATTCATAATTATCCCCGGGTTATATCTTATTCTAAGGCTAAAAACCAAATTTCAGATTAAATTGTCTTCTCAAGCTCCTCTCTGATTGCCTTGATGAAGCCTTCGCTGTTTAAAACAGTAGGATTTTCAATTGTTGTGATGAGTGCGAGATCCTTTGTCATCTTTCCGCTCTCAATAGTCTTTATGCAGGCTGCCTCAAGCTTGTCTGCAAACTCAGAAAGTGCCGGAATCTTGTCAAGCTCTCCTCTTTTTCTGAGTGCTCCTGTCCATGCAAAAATAGTAGCTACAGAGTTTGTTGATGTCTCCTCACCCTTTAAGTGCTTGTAATAGTGTCTCTGTACTGTTCCGTGTGCTGCCTCATACTCATAGTATCCGTGAGGGGATACAAGCACTGATGTCATCATGGCAAGTGAGCCGAATGCAGATGAGATCATGTCACTCATTACATCTCCGTCGTAGTTCTTGCATGCCCAGATAAATCCACCCTCAGATTTCATTACTCTGGCAACTGCATCATCAATAAGTGTGTAGAAATATGTAATTCCAGCCTTCTCAAAAGCATCCTTATACTGTGCATCAAAGATTTCCTGGAAGATATCCTTGAAGGTGTGGTCATATTTCTTTGAGATGGTATCCTTTGTAGCAAACCATAAATCCTGCTTTGTATCAAGTGCATACTTAAAGCAGCTATGTGCAAAGCTCTCGATTGAATCTTCTAAGTTATGCTGTCCCTGAATAACTCCTGCGCCCTTAAACTCATGTATTAATTCTCTAGTCTCAGTTCCGTCTTCTGCTGTAAATACAAGCTCAGCCTTTCCGGGACCAGCCACCTTCATCTCTGTTGCCTTGTATACATCACCATATGCATGACGAGCGATTGTGATTGGTTTAACCCATGTCTTTACGTTTGGCTCTATGCCCTTTACAACGATTGGTGCTCTGAACACTGTTCCGTCAAGCATGGCTCTTATTGTGCCGTTAGGGCTCTTCCACATCTCCTTTAAATTGTACTCTGTCATTCTGGCTGCGTTTGGTGTGATTGTCGCACATTTTACTGCGACACCGTATTTCATGGTTGCCTTTGCTGATTCAACGGTCACCTGATCATCTGTACGATTTCGCTCCTCTAAGCCCAGATCATAATACTCTGTCTTTAAATCGATAAAAGGTATTAAAAGCTCATCCTTTATCATCTGCCAGAGGATTCTGGTCATCTCGTCTCCGTCCATCTCTACAAGGGGTGTTGTCATCGTAATCTTGCTCATTCTTAAATCTCCTTTACTTAATAAGGTTTTCCCAACCAAGGTGTTCCATATTTTTCTTTGAATTGTTTATATGCTCTCTGGCGCATTTTTCTGCCAGCAGTGCGTCATGATTCTTAATTGCCTCGCATATCTGTTTATGCTCGTGAGTGGAGTTTTTAGCTCTTTTTGTCTCGCCGAGTGTCACCTTTCTCACTCTGCCGACATACTCATGATAGTCCTTTAATACCCTCATAAGCTCCTTGCTTCCGCCGGCCTCATACAGCAGCTCATGAAACCTATTGTCCAGCTCAAGAAGCTGCTTTGCATTGCCCTTTTTCTCGTGAAACTCCGTGAGATAAATATTCTCCTCCATGGCCGCCATGAGCTCATCCGATATCCTCGTTGCAGCCCATCTGGCACAAAGCCCCTCAAGCAGAGCCCTTATCTCGTATATATCCCTGATATCGTCCGTGGAAACACCCTCCACGAACGCTCCCTTATTGGGGATGATAGACACAAGTCCCTCAAGCTCAAGCTGACGCAGTGCCTCCCTCACGGGAGTCCTGCTCACTCCAAGCTCATCACCGATATTCTTTTCCTTAAGCTCATCGCCCTTTGCAAATGTTCCTGCAAGTATACCATCCCTGATATGATTGTATACTCTGGCACTCAGGCTGTAATTATCATGTGACATGTAATAATCCACCTCACTATAATACTATATTAAGCTTTTTACAGCAATCAGTAATTTGAACTACAAGCTCATTATCTGTGATGGTAGTCACACGGCCCTCGTCGTACTGCTCATCTACCCATTCCTTTATCATGGTCACAAGCTTTGAGTTCTTATCTACTTTTCTGTCATCCGGCAGACGGTAGTAAGTGTTTATCCACAGCGCTATTCCTGCAAGTCCTGATGTATTGGACACAGCTACAAGAGGTGGTCTGTTTAAGAATTTACCTGTATCGAATATGTTGTAAATCTCCTCATTTTTGAGAAGTCCGTCAGCATGGATTCCGGCTCTCGTCACATTGAAGTTTCTGCCGACAAAAGGTGTACGGCTCGGCTGCACATATCCAAGCTCCTTCTCAAAGTACTCTGACAACTCTGTGATAACCGTTGTATCCATTCCATCGAGTGTGCCTTTAAGCTGTGCATACTCAAATACCATAGCCTCAAGTGGTGTGTTTCCGGTTCTCTCTCCGATACCAAACAGTGAACAGTTGACACCGCTTGCTCCGTAGAGCCATGCCGTAGTCGAATTGTTTACTGCCTTGTAAAAGTCATTGTGTCCATGCCACTCAATCTGTGATGAAGGCACACCTGCATGTGTGTTAAGTCCGTATATGATCCCCGGCACGCTTCGAGGTATAACTGCTCCCGGGAAGTTTACTCCATATCCCATTGTATCACAGGCACGCACCTTAATCGGAATCTTGTACTCCTCCTGCAGCTTCATGAGCTCAACACAGAACGGAATAACAAAACCATATATATCAGAACGTGTGATATCCTCCAGATGGCACCTAGGGCTTATTCCTGTCTCAAGGCACTCCCTGATGACTGACAGATACATATTCATTACCTCGCGTCTGGTCATCTTCATCTTATAGAAAATATGATAATCCGAACAGCTTACCAGTATACCGGTTTCCTTGAGTCCTATATCCTTTACAAGCTCAAAGTCCTTTTTGCTGGCACGAATCCACGATGTAACCTCCGGGAACTTATATCCTCTCTCGAGACACTTGTAAACAGCGTCCCTGTCCTTTTTGCTGTAGAGGAAAAACTCGCTCTGTCTGATTATTCCCTTAGGGCCACCAAGCTTATGTAAATAATCATAAATGGTAACAATCTGCTCCGTCGTGTACGGTGCTCTCGACTGCTGGCCATCTCTGAATGTAGTATCTGTAATCCAAATGTCCTCCGGCATATTGTGCGGCACTATTCTGTCATTGAATGCTATCTTAGGAACTTCTGAATAAGGAAAGAGATTTCTAAAAGTATTCGGCTCATCTACATCCACGAGCTGATAAAAATGCTCTTCAAGCTGCAGTAAATTTGTTTTTTCGTTCATCAAAACTTCTCTCATCTTCACATCTCCTGTGCTTAGTTTTATCTTTTGAATAATTGTATACAATTATACTTTTTGTGTCAATAAAAAAATTTAAATCTTAGTGTAACACTTTGTTATGTCTATCATAACCTAGAGTGTAAATAAATTTTATTGGAGGTCACTTATGAGTGATTTAGCAGCAACAAACTGTTCATGCAGCAATACAGATAACGGATGCGGATGTTCTTCGATTTTATGGATTATCCTGTTACTGTGCTGCTGTTGTGGAAATGGTAACGGAGGCTCTTTCTTCGGAGGAAACGACTGTGGAAGCGGCAATAACAGCTGTATCTGGGCTATCATCTTACTTTTCTGCTGTGGTGGCTTTGGCTGTGGAAGCAGCAATAACGGATGCGGATGTGGCTGCGGCTGCTGATTTACATTTTTACTGCGGGTCTTTTCGGCCCGCAGCTTTTTACGATTTTTCAGTATTCTTTTTTTGCCTGCGCTGCTCTTTTTCTTTGAGCTTTTCAAGGACTTTACATTCGCCCTTCACTCTGTGCTTTTTGATGCATTCTTCATCTATCTCGTATACGTCGTGACCATCTATGATAAGCATATAATCTTTTTTTAATAATATATGCTGTAAACATGCATAATGTGAATCAGGTGACATATTATATAGAAATATATTTTAAAGGATTTTTATGGACGAGAACAGCCTGTTTACACCATTCGATGAAATAACCCAGACAAGGGAGCTTCAGATGCTTAAAACCATAATTCCATATATGCCGCATGACTCACAAAAGCAGATGACTCTTATGGTTCACTACATATCACTTATGAATTCAATGAGAATGATAGATTGTGCACCTGCACTGTCTGTTGCGGAGACTGAAAGTATGTCAGACAGAAGACTATCCATGCTCAATGCCTTAAAGAAATACTGCAGCAAAAGTGAACAGGATACGATAGACAATCTATTAAATATTTTTTCAGTTTTGGACAATAGGGAGATTTATGACAAAGCAGGAATTTTTAAATAATTTTGCACAAAAGGAAAAACCAAAGGACACAACAAGTGCCATGCCGTTTCTCATGGAAAGTATTAAGGAGGCAAAGCGTAACGGCATAGAATTTACCAAAGAAGAGGTCTATTCCATGTGCACTGAGCTAAGCAAAAACCTGCCTGAGAAAAACCGCAGGCAGGTTGAAAAGCTTTTAAAAATGCTATAGTTAATTTTTAAACGAATCTGTATTTATGCGAAGTATCTTGTCTATCGGAGCAGGCGAATTTCCCTTGCCATCCGTACCCTCAAGATACTTCTCCCCCGCAGATTCAAAAATGACATACAATCTTTTATCCACACTGTCAAGCTCCTCTGAACCCGGCGGCATCTCTATTGTGATGTCGGGGCTGTTGGGCCTTGACGACAGAGCTATGAGTGATTTGTAGCACTTGATATACGATGACTCATTCCTGCCATAGGAGGTGCTCAGATATACCTTTCCTGAGGCATCAAATGTAACTCCCTGCACTCTGGCAGGTATCGTATATGTGCTCAGGCTTGTGAGCCTGTCGTCCTTTTTGTCATAATAATATGCTACCATCTTTGACTTAAAAAGGATATTGTGAGTGGCTATCCACAACCTGCCTCCATAGTATGTGATGCATGACGGCTTGTTTCCCACATCAAACACATCTACCACACCTGTCGCATCGATAACCTGCTTTGAGTTTGCAGTGGCCATTAGAGAGATAAAATCATACGAGATGCGCTCCACAGTTGTGTCGTAGGAATTGCACACCCATACATTTTCCCCGTCAAAGGCAATTCCGCCCAGGTGACTGTTTGCATCCATGCCAAGTGTCACAAGGTACTCTCCGTCCTCCCTGTCAAATACCATAAGCTCCCCGAGTGAGCCCTTGTCATCAGAATAGCTCGTGATAAGCACGTATTCGTCCGTGATACAAATTCCCTGAGGACACTGTGCCTCACTGAAAATATAATTATTGAGAAAATCATTTTCCTTCGTCTCCGGCATGCCCGGAATATCTATTTCATCTATAAAATCGTAATCGCAATCCTTAAGCGCCAGTGTATGCGCTTTTTTATTACTCCTGTAATTGTAATGCTCTACGCTGTATTCATTGTTAATCGTCCTGACCCATTTGGCATATACCACATATCCATTTGCTTTTTCGTAGGTCAGAACATCTGCCTTTTTTGAAAAATGCTCATCCAGATACCAGCCATCAAATTTATAACCGTATTTGTGTGGTTCTCTTAGTCCCATGAATTTCTGCTTTGGTGTGATGTATCCATAATTATTGATATTATTTGCCGCACCGCCCAGATTATAGTAAATATATGAAACACCATCACTTTCTGACATATTGTCAACCAGTGTATTTAGTGATGGCCCGGAAGCAAAAGAGGCAGCTTCTGCCTCTTTTATCTCCGATGCAAACACATGAGTATTGGTAAAAATCAATGTAAGTAATATAATTAATGCTATTCTACTCTTCAACTTCAACAAGCTTGCTTGCCCTTTCTTCTATCTGTTTTGCAGCCACATCGTCCGGTGCCTGCTCATATCTGGCAAACTCATATGAGAATGTGCCGCTTCCACTCGTCATTGAGCGAAGTGTGGCATTGTATCCATAAAGCTCCAGATAAGGAATATCCGCAACTATCTCCTGATATCCATTGTCTGTCGGGTTCATGCCCATCACCCGCGCACGTCTCTTGTTAAGCTCACCCATCACATCACCTGTATAGCCCTCAGGCACCACTACCTTAAGAGTGGCAATCGGCTCAAGAAGCACCGGCTTTGCCTCCATAATGCCCTTTTTAAAGGCCTGCTGTGTTGCCACCTTAAAGGCCATCTCAGATGAATCAACCGGATGATAAGAGCCGTCATACAGCACAGCCTTTATACCCGTCACAGGATAGGCTGCAAGAGGTCCCTTTTTCACGGACTCTGCAATACCCTTTTCAACAGCCGGGAAGAAGTTCTTCGGTACAGCTCCTCCTACAACCGTCTGCTCAAATACATATGGCGTATCCATATCTCCTGACGGCTCAAAGGTCATCTTGACATGTCCGTACTGTCCGTGTCCTCCCGACTGCTTCTTGTACTTATACTCTACGTCAGATTTTTTCCTTATAGTCTCCTTAAAGGCTACCTTTGGACGCATAAGCTCTATCTCCACCTTGTACTTTTCAAGAAGCTCACTTGCCACTACCTCAAGCTGCATATCACCGATACCATATAGTACAGTCTGTCCATTTTCACTGTCATTTACACTGTTTAGTGTCAGATCCTCCATTAACAGTTTCTGTAAAGACTGGGAAATCTTGTCCTCATCGCCCTTTTTCTTTGCCTTGTAGCGCATTGCCACATACGGCTTTGATATACTTGTTCTAAGATATGTAACAGGCATATTTCTGGTGGAAAGTGAATCTGTCGTAAGAGTCTTTGCAAGCTTTGCAAGCGCTCCGATATCACCTGCATGAAGCTCCTTCACTTCCTCCACCTTACTGCCTCTCATCACATAAAGCTTTCCGATTTTTTCATCGCAGTCCCTGTGATAATTGTAAAGCACATCATCTGTCTTTAGTACGCCCGAATTAACCTTGATCAGTGAATATTTACCGATGTACGGGTCAACTATCGACTTAAACACATAAGCGCTCTTTGATTTTGCAAAATCATAATCAGCATTATACACCTCATTTGTCTTGGTGTTAATACCGGTACAGCTTCTCTTCTCAGGACTTGGCAGGTATTTCACAATATCAGCCATAAGTGTATACATGCCCCTTGCGAGAATATTTGAGCCCATGAGCACCGGTACAATAGAGCCCTCAAGCACGTTTGCACGAAGCGCAGCCCTGATTTCATCATCAGAAAACTCCTCTCCGCCGAAATATCTGTCCATGAACTCCTCACTTGTCTCAGCTACAGCTTCAACTAAAGCCTCACGACATATTCCCAGGTTCTCCTTTGAGTACTCAGGCACATCAAACTTATCCACGCCTCCGCTTTCATTCCATCTCTTTGCCCTCTGCTGGATGACATTGACATAGCCCACAAACTTCTCATTCTCTCTGATTGGCAGATGGAATGGAGCTATTTTCTTGCCGTAAAGCTCCTGCAGCTTTAATACCACATCCTTGAAGCTTGCATTGTCGATATCCATGTCCGTCACGAAAATCATCCTCGGCAGCTTGTATTTCTCGCATATCTCCCATGCTCTTTTTGTGCCTGTCTGTATGCCCGCCTTGCCTGAAACCACGATGATTGCAGCATCTGCAGCCGATACAGCTTCTTCAACCTCTCCCACAAAATCAAAAAAACCAGGAGTATCGAGAATATTTATTTTGACATTATCCCACTCAATCGGTACAACCGATGTATGTATAGAGAACTGACGCTTTATCTCTTCCTTGTCAAAATCGCTGATAGTGCTGCCATCCGCTACAGTGCCCATTCTGGTGGTCTGTCCTGCCAGATATGCCATAGCTTCCACGAGTGATGTCTTGCCACAGCCGCTATGGCCTAAAAGCACGACGTTTCGAATCTTCTCAGTAGTGTAAACATTCATTTCAAGTACCTCCCTGACATTATTATAGTATGTAAACATTGTACTAATATTTTATATAATTTACAACACTTTTATGCAATCTGACGATTATTTTTTTATTGTTATATTGTAATAAATATGCCAATAATTTATTGCTTTATAGTGTTAAATTGGATATAATATATTGTAAATATTCCGAACCACTATAGTGCGATTTTGAGAATGTGCGTGTGGTGATTCTGAATAGTTACAATAAAGAATTAGGAGATACACATAAATGCATTTTGATAAAGTTGGCTTTATAGGGCTCGGTCTGATTGGCGGCTCGATAGCCAGAAAAATGAAAGAAAATAATCCAAAGGTCTCAATTATCGCAACAGCCGGGCATCAACAGACCATAGATGATGCCTTTGGGCTTGGCCTGATAGATAATAATGAGCTTTTAGAGCTTAACTCTTTTAAAGACTGCGACGTAATCTTTCTGTGTGCACCGGTAAACAAAAATATCGAATACCTCACACAGCTTAAGGATATAATAAAGGATGACTGTATCATCACGGATGTTGGCAGCACCAAAACCCAGATTCATGAAAAGGTCATAGAGCTTGGCCTTGAGCGCAATTTTATCGGCGGTCATCCTATGACCGGCTCTGAAAAAACAGGCATACTCAATTCAGACAAGCAGCTTTTGGAGAACGCCTACTATATTATCACTCCTACTGCAGCAACTACTGAAGAAAATCAGAATGATTTCAAACAGTTTGTACTTTCACTGGGCTCGATAGCTCTCATTTTAGACTACAGGGAGCACGATCATGCTACCGCAGCCATCAGCCACCTGCCACATATGATTGCATACTCTCTTGTCAATCTGATTGAGCATATTGATTCCGAAAAAGAGACCATGAAAACTATCGCTGCCGGTGGCTTCCGCGATGTGACACGTATCGCTGCAAGCTCCCCTGTCATGTGGGAAAACATATGTGAGTCCAACAAAACACAGCTGCTCTCACTCATGGACCAGTATGAAGCCAATTTCCATAAGCTTCGCGAAATAATTGCAGAGGGCAGTTCTCAAAAGATGATTGATTATTTCCAGGATTCAAAGAATTACAGGGATTCACTCACACTGCCCGGTGCCAAAATCCGCAAGGATTTCCACGAGGTATTTGTCGATATTGCCGATGAGGCAGGCGGTATTGCAGTGCTTGCAAGCCTTTTAGCCTTCAACGGCATCAACATCAAGAATATCGGCATCATAAACAACCGTGAGTTTGAGGAGGGTGTACTGCGCATAGAGTTCTATGACGAAGATGCTCTTGAATCGGCTATCAGCGTACTTAAAGAAAGAAACTATACTATTCACCGCAGATGATTTATTCTGTTATATGGTATTAATCCCAAAAACAAAGAGCCGTAAAACGAATTTGATTCGTTTTACGGCTCTTTTTATACCGTCCAATGCAGCACTGTTTACAAATAAGCAAAAAACCAATAACACTTTATTAATATACGCTCTCCTCAAGTACCTCATAGAAATTCTCAAAGGTCTTGCGGCAGCAATAAGGGTCTATTATCTCAACACCCTCTGCCTTAAGCCCCGGCAAAGTAAATGACATGGCTACGCGATGATCGTCATACGTTTTAATTTTACAAGGCTTAATACACTCTGCCGGATAAATCCTTAAGCCATTTTCAATTTCTTCAACCCTCACACCTAATTCCGTCAGGTTTTCCTCGATGGCGTTTATCCTGTCACACTCCTGCAGACGAATATGCGAAATGCCTTCTATCCCTACAGGTTCATTTGCAAACGGTGCAATCGCAGCAAGTGTCAGCGCCTGGTCTGAGAATGTTGACAAATCCCAGCTTCCGCCATCTATATGAGCATTCTTTGGTGGCATACACACTATGCCGTCTGCCTCGTCGGAAATTGTGCAGCCCATATCCGCAAGCACATCAAGAAATGCCACATCTCCCTGCAAGCTGTTCTGGTGCACCCCCATCACCTTTGACTTAACATGTAAAAGCGGGCTCATTGCATAAAAATAGCATGCAGCCGACACATCCGGCTCTATATCATAGTCTAAGCTTTCATACGCCGCTTTCTTAGGGATAATAAAGCTGTTATTCTTTTTGTCCTGCATCACATCAAGCCCAAACTGCTTCATCATAAGACGCGTCATCTCAACATATGCCATACCATGCGTTCCTGTGACATTAATCGTAAAATTCTTTTCCATCACTATAGCCGAGATAAGAAGGGCACTCAAAAACTGGCTGCTCTTGTCTACGTTTATATCAACAGTATCAGCATATTCCCCTGTATTTCCGATGGTAAAAGGAAAATGATATTCGTTCTCATCATACTCAATATGAGCTCCCAGCTTTTCAAGCGATACAAGCAGATCCTTCATAGGACGCTTCTTCATCTGCTCAGAGGACACTATATGGTATCTGCCCTTTGACAGTCCAAGAAGAGCTGTAAGAAAACGCGCAGCGGTACCTGCACTTCCCACATCTATCTCAGCTTCATTCTTTGGTATCCTGCCTCCAAAGCCTGTTATTGTTATTTCTCTTTTATCCTCATCCACCAAAACCGGAAATCCCAGACGAATCAGTGCATCTATAAAATGTCTTGAATCATCACTAAAAAGACACCCTTTTAAAACGCTGCGCCCGCTTGCGAGTGCAGCGATTAAAAGGGCCCTGTTTGTGATACTCTTTGAGCCAGATACACTGGTTACTATATCATGTGGATGATTTACTTTTTTTACTTTATAAATCATTGAAAATCTGATAAATATCAATCTTGAGTGCATCAGTGTCTGTCATACCGATAAACACAGCACCATAGTGATATACTCCTTCTTCACTGTCTGTTCTTCGTACAATCTCGACAACCGCATCCACAACCTCCTTGGTCCAAATTTGGATCTTGGTGTCATAATATGTATGTATATCAAGAGGTACCTTTGCATTAAATCCGATACCGCTTCTGGAAATATCTGTGACATCCACATGACAATACTTAAGTGTTGTCACTCCGTCCTCATCCAGCCGCTCTAACTGTACCGATACATCAATGTCAAGTCTTTTATGTCTTCTCTTTTCTTCCATTCACTTTACCCCATCTATTATATTATTGACTAAGGGAACAAATTACCCTCAAACAACATATTAGTATATATGACTGATTTTTACAAGTAAAATTTATTCAGCTGCCTCATCGTCCATATGCATATCGTTCGTTATAAACATCGCATCACCAAAGCTGAAAAACCTGTATCTTTCCTCTACAGCCTCTTTGTATGCATTGAGGACATGCTCTCTGCCTGCTAATGCTGACACAAGCATGACAAGTGTAGACTGTGGCAGATGGAAATTTGTAATCAGACAGTCAATCACCTTAAAGCTGTATCCCGGATAAATAAAGATATCCGTCCATCCGCTGCACTCTTTTAGCATGCCGTTTTCATCGGATGCTGCCTCTAAGGTACGAGTGCTTGTAGTGCCGACAGATATTATTCTGCCGCCATTTTTCTTTGCATTATTAATCTTGTCTGCAGCCTCCTGTGACACCATGTAAAACTCAGAATGCATATGGTGATCAAGCACATTATCCACCTTTACCGGTCTGAAGGTACCAAGCCCCACATGTAAAGTAACCTCTGCTATATCCACTCCCTTATCCTTTACCTGCTGTAAAAGCTCCTTTGTGAAATGCAGACCTGCCGTAGGCGCAGCGGCCGAGCCGTCATACTTTGCATATACTGTCTGGTAGCGGTTCTTGTCCTTTAGCTGATGTGTGATGTATGGCGGCAATGGCATCTGTCCGAGCTTATCAAGTATCTCCTCAAAAATACCCTCATAGCTAAACTGAATCAGCCTGTTTCCATCATCAACCACATCTATTACTTCACCTATTAAAAGTCCGTCACCAAATATAATTTTCGTGCCCGGCTTTGCCTTTTTACCCGGTTTTACAAGGGTCTCCCATACGTCATTTTGTCTGCGCTTTAGAAGAAGTATCTCTATCTTTGCCATAGTGCCTTCTTTCACGCCAAAAAGACGTGCAGGAATGACCTTTGTATTGTTGAGCACAAGGCAGTCGCCCGGTCTTAAATATTTAACAATCTCCTTGAACACATGATGGCTGACTTCTCCTGTCTTCTTGTCAAGCACCATGAGTCTTGAGCTGGAGCGGTCCTCCAGAGGATCCTGTGCTATCAGCTCCTCCGGAAGATCATAATCAAAATCTTTTACGTCCATAATTTTCCTATTCCTAACACTATACTAACGTCTAACCACGAAGTGTGATACCTGCAGTCTCTTTAAGATGAGCAAGTATATCCTTTACAAAGCCCTCAACCTTCTTAGTCTTAAGCTCCTCATCCTTTGGTGTAAATACTACACTGTACGCCATGCTCTTCTTATTCGGAGGAAGCTGTACACCCTCGTAAACATCAAACAGTGTAACATCTGAGACATAATCACAGGCTTCCCTGATACCGTTTTCAATCTGCTCACATGTAATATCCTTGTCCACAACAAAAGCAAAATCTCTCTTCTCATCATCAAATTTTGAGATTGGAGTAAATACTCTGTCCTTTCCATACCACTGTGAAAGAACTCTTAAATCAAGCTCCATCACATATGCCGGTACTCTCATGTCAAGCTCATCGCATATCTCATATCTTACCTGACCGAGATATCCGACCTTTTGACCGTCACAGAATACCTCTGCTGTCTGATACGGATGAAGGAATGGCTTTTGAGCCGGCTTGTATGTAAACTTCACATCAAGCGCATCTGCTACAGTCTCAGCCAGTCCCTTTATAGTAAAGAACGATTCATCCTCACCGAATACGCCTGCGCATAGTGTCTCTCTCTCATCCGGATACTCTGTAAGCGGAAGCTCCTTTGCGATAAAGATATTTCCCAGCTCAAAGATTCTTCCCTCCAGGATACCCTTCTTCTGGTTTCTTGCTATGGCATAAAGCATCTCAGAAGCAAGTGTTGTTCTCATAAGCGAGAGGTCAACATTGATTGGGTTTATAAGCCTGATAGCATGTCTTTCAGGTGCATCCTCCGGGAATCTGAGCAAATCAAGATCAGCAGGTGAGAAGAATGAGTAATGTATTCCCTCATACGCGCCTGCTGCACAGAGCACCTCTTTTATCTTGCGCTCTGTCTGCTGTCTAAGGTTGAGTCCTCCGAGTGTAACCTGTGCTGTAGGCATGAATGCAGGAATGACATGGTCATAGCCATACATACGGATAACCTCCTCGGCCACATCCGGATAATCCTCCATATCCTCACGGTATGCAGGAATCATAAGTGTCAGCTCATCGCCGCTTACAACCGGTGCAAAGCCTAAATTTGTGAGTATTCTCACGATATCCTCTGTAGGAACCTCTATTCCAAGCACACCGTTTACCTTTGCAATAGAAACCTTCATCTCTTTTGGCTCAAGTGAGTTTCCAGTAGTCACCTCAACGTGAGTTGAAGAAACCTTACCACAGCCAAGCTCCTCCATCAGGTGAAGCGCTCTCTTCATAGCCATGGCTGTTGTGTACTCGTTTACACCCTTTGAGTAAAGTGCACTCGAATCAGATGACTGTCCCAACGCACGTGAGCTCTTTCTTATATTGTCTCTTGCAAATTTTGCAGATTCAAACATCACCTCTGTGGTTCCGTCGTTAATCTCAGAGTTTAAGCCGCCCATGATACCGGCGAGCGCAACTGCCTTCTTTCCGTCACAGATAACGAGGTTATTGCTGTTTAACTCAAATTCCTTCTCATCAAGTGTGACAATTTTCTCTCCATCGTTTGCACGTCTTACTACAATCTCATCTCCCTCAAGGTATGAGTAATCAAAGGCATGCATTGGCTGTCCGAGCTCTTTTAAAACAAAGTTAGTGATGTCTACCACATTTGAGATAGAGCTTATTCCGACAAGTGCAAGACGCTTTCTCATCCATGCCGGTGACTCGGAGATTTTTACATCATGCACATAGTGAGCTGTGTAGCGAGGGCAGATGTCCTGTGCAAGAACCGAAACCTTGAAATTTTCCTTCTTCACATCATCAGCAGTATAGTCAAGTGCAGGCTCCTTAAGATCTTTTCCCAAAACAGCAGCAACCTCTCTTGCCATGCCATATATACACTGGCAGTCAGGTCTGTTTGCTGTGATTGCAATATCAAAAATCCAGTCATCAAGGCCGAGGATAGGTTTTACATCATCTCCCGCCTTAGCATCCTCAGGTAAAACCAAAAGTCCGTTGTAGCCTGCACCCGGATAGAGGTCTTCATTTAAGCCAAGCTCTACGCCTGAGCATAACATTCCATATGAATCATATCCACGCAGCTTGCCCTGCTTTATCTCCATCACGCCCTCTATTGTAACGTGATCCTTTGCTGTGGCATATACTGTGGCACCGATAAGTGCGAGAGGATATTTGCCCCCTGCCTTTACATTATCCGCTCCACAGCAGATCTGGAATGTGCCATGTGCTCCGGCATTTACCTGACATAGACTCAGGTGTGTCTCAGGAATCGGCTCACATTTTTCTACAAGGCCGACTACTACGTTTGAGATATCCTTTCCCACCTCATATGATTCCTCCACCTCGAAACCACATGAGAATAATTTTTCCTCTAACTCCTTTGGTGTTACATCTATATCTACATAATCTTTTAACCAGCTAAGTGGTGTTAACATAATTTTTGCCTCCTGTTATATATTCAAGAAAAATGAATCTAGTTGTCATCAATCTGGTCTAATACCCTAAGGTCTGACTCGAATAAAAGCTTGATGTTGTTAATTCCGTATTTGAGCATTGCAATACGCTCAAGACCGATACCAAATGCAAAACCGCTGTACTCATTTGTGTCTATGCCACAGCCCTCAAGCACCTTTTTATTTACTACGCCTGCACCAAGCACCTCAATCCAGCCTGTGCCCTTGCATAAAGAGCAGCCCTTGCCGTGGCACTGGAAACAGCTTACATCAACCTCTACAGACGGCTCTGTAAATGGGAAGTATGAAGGACGAAGACGTGTTGTGACATTCTTTCCGAACATCTTCTTTACAAGCTGGTCAAGCATACCCTTTAAATCGCACAGTGTGATTCCCTTATCTACCACAAGACCCTCCATCTGTGTGAACATAGGAGAATGTGTCGCATCATCATCCGAACGGAAAACCTTACCCGGTGAAACAACCTTGATAGGCGGCTTCTTTGCTTCCATTACATGAATCTGTCCTGCTGAGGTCTGTGTACGCAGTAAGAACTCAGGTGATAAGTAGAATGTATCCTGCATATCACGGGCCGGATGATCCTTTGGAGTATTTAAAGCTGTGAAATTATAGTAATCATTCTCGATTTCTGTACCCTCATAAACCTCAAAGCCCATAGATGTGAAAATCTCTGAGAGCTGGTCCTTTACCTGTGTTACAGGATGAAGATTACCCTTTTTGCTTCTCTTTGCAGGCATAGTGACATCTATTTTCTCGCTCTCATACTTGCGCTTAAGTGCCTCTGCCTCAAATTTCTTAACCTTCTCATCAAGAAGCTTCTCAACTGCCTCACGTGTCTCATTGACCCACTGGCCTACCTTTGGTCTCTCATCAGGAGCAACATCCTTCATGCCCTTTAAGACTGCTGTGAGCTCACCCTTCTTTCCAAGAATTGCAGCACGCACATCATTTAATTTTTCAAGACCGTCAGCCTTATCAATTTCAGCAAGTGCTTTTTCTCTGATCTGTTGAATTTTGTCTCTCATCGAATTTCACCTCATAATATTTTTCTTAATTTGCATAAACTCGTAACTTCAAGCTTGAATTCGCCGTTTATGCTATAAAAAACGCCCCTGCATGGCTATTAAACCATGCAGGGACGAAAATTCCGCGATACCACCCTGATTTCCATTGAAGAAATATGCAATGGACTCTCATTGATATGTGTAACGTACATAACACGTCATGAACTACTGTGCTTCATCCATGCAGCTTCAGTGTGAACTTCAATCAATAGCCTTTTTGTAAGACTGCTTTCAGCCGATGACAATCTCTCTCTGGTCAAAGTACTATAATCTACTATGCACCTTCATTGCTTTTATTATATATAGCTGCGACATATATATCGCAAATGCTTATCTCTTAATAACACATAAGTCATTTTAGCACAATCTCTATATTTTGCAAGTAGAAAATTTTATATTTGATTTATATTTTATTTCTAAGCCCCTTAGGATAATGGTTTTTAACCTGTGTGCCATTCACCTTGCCCCAGCCGGCCGGATATCCATCTACACATACAAGTGCCCAGCCCTTTTTGCATTCAGCCGCCTGCTCATCAGATAACATGACTGACTGACCATTGAAAAAGCCGATAGTCTGCGGATTGTCACATGTAAGCTTTACTACGTTTTTAGCATCATTTAGCTTAAGTGCAAGTGCCAGCGAATGCGACGGCTCAAAGCGCTGTTTTTTAAACTCTCCTATATGAAGCCCTGCTCGCTGCACCTTAAGCCCTTTAATATCTACTTCCATATCAGGCAGCCTGTAGAGCTGCTCCCCAAACATGACAAGCCTTGAGTTTTTTATCCATGCTGCCATATTCTCTGATATAGTCTCATCAAGAAACTCTGAGAGAAGCTTCATATTTTCTTTTGTGAGAGCCGGCTTTGTTTCATTTTTCCTGTTCTTACTATTTTTGTTCTTTTTGGTTTTCCTGTCAGCTTTAAGGTCTGTGTCCACACAGCCTCTTCTCACAAGCTTTGCCACAAAATGTCCCTCTCCGTCCACCTTATACGGCCAGAAGCGCTCCATTTCTTCAAGTGTAAAATCAGGATGTCTCTCCAAAAAATACTCAATTACATCCTCATTTTCTTCCCTCGAGAAGGTGCAGGTGCTGTACACTATCGTACCTCCCAGCTTAAGCATCACCGCAGCATTATCCAGTATTTCCTTCTGCCTTGCCGCACAGATTGCCACATTTTCCATGCTCCACTGCTCTATTGCCTCAGGCAGCTTTCGAAACATTCCCTCTCCTGAGCAAGGTGCATCCACCTGTATAGCATTAAAAAAGCCCGGGAAATGTGAAGCAAGAACAAAGCTGTCCTCATTTGTCACAATCGCATTTTTGATTCCCATACGCTCTATATTCTGCGACAAAATCCGGCTTCTTTGTGTGTTAATCTCATTTGATACCAAAAGTCCGCTGTCTCCTAAATATGTGGCAAGCTGTGTGCTCTTTCCACCGGGTGCCGCACACAGGTCAAGCACTCTCATACCCGGCTTTGGAGCTAAAAGTGCAGCCGCCGACATGGCACTTGGCTCCTGTATGTAGTAAAGCCCCATCTCATGATACGGATGCTTTCCCGGACGCACATTCTCATCAAAATAATATGCCTCATTTGCCCACGAAACCCTTTTATCTGAAGAAATTCCAAGTACATTCAATATCCGCATTATTTCTTCAGGGCTTTGCACTTTTAAGGTATTGAATCGGAGCGCCTGAAATCTGTTATTGTCATAGCTGTATAAGAAATCATCCCACTCATTGCCCAGAAAGGCCTTCATCTTTTTTTCAAACTCTATCGGTAAATTCATTATCAAATCCTCTTGTTTTCTTACGAAATAATTACAATGTATCTTACTATCACACACATAGTCATGTATCTAAGCACTTCGATATTACCACATTTCTACTATCCATGCTATCAATTTTTTGTAGGCATATCACTGCTCACTACGTACACTGCTTATATCCACCACTGTCACATCCTTATAATAATATCCGATTATATCCTTATAGCTGCTTCCTGCCTTTGCCAGCTTGTCTGCCCCATACTGGCTGAAGCCTATTCCATGGCCAAAGCCTCCGCCGGACAGTGTATAGTGACCATTTGCACCGGCACTCACACTAAAGCAGGCGCTTGGTATCATCGACAGATTCTCCCTCACAGAGCCATCGTTTAATGTAACTTTTTTCTGATAATGCCCTAACGCCTTTCTTATATCATTCTCCGCCGTAAAGGTCTGCGATTTGTTTCCATAATTTATTGTAAGCGAAAGTACATAACCAGCATCTGACGTCTTATCGACAGAAATACCTGTTGCTGTGCCGTACTGAGGATCATTGTATGCCGATAAATCAAGCTCCGAGGTCCATCTGTAGTATGGCGAATTGTCATCCACCGACTCCACCTTGTGTATGAAATCCGGTGTACTCGAAGACCATACCTCCATATCCTCGGTTTTTCCGGCAGACGTAGAAAAATAATAACATGTTATTAAGCTTCCTCCACATGAGACAACCTGCCCTGCCGTAGCTTTTACAGCCTCATCGGTCGACTGCTTTGTTTCTGAAGCGTTATAGACCTGAAAAGCCGTGGTATTGTCAATATTTGCTCCGTATAGCGCATACTGTGTATTTTTCATCTGTGAATATACAAAGGTTCTTGCGCAAACAGCCTGAGCCTTAAGCGCCTCTGCATCAAATGTAGACGGCATCTCCGACGGCAGCACATAGCGCACATATGTCTCCACATCGACTGTATTCACCGCCACAATACCTTCCTCTGTCCCGATAAACTCAAATGAGCCCGGATAGCTTTTACCGTTTATGCTGACATAATTGTCTGCTGAGCTCACCTTTATCTTACCTTTCTGTGCATTTGCCATATATGCTCCCACATCATCAATAGCATTGCTGCCACAGTCGGCATCATCCACATAAAGGTTAGACGCTGCACCTGCTGCAATTGTGGGAAATGCATCCTTTCCATCGTTTTTTATAAGCACCCTTATGTATGTAAGGTCTGGTGCCTGTCTTCTGACGATGGCACATATCCTGCCGGAATCAAGTATGTAAGAAAGTGTTTCACTTCCGATTATCAGGTCAGAAACCGCTATTTCCTTAGGCGCTGCTCCTGTCTCATCATACACCGGCAACTTATCTGACTGCATTGGAATGTCACCCTGCCCTGCAATCTGCATGGTACCGTCTCCGTACGACAGCATCACACCTGATATATCATCCGGCTTTATCTGTATCTTTTTGACCTTAGAGCCACTGATTTCAATATCACAGACACCTGTAAAGCTCTCCTCCATGGTTCCCTTAGCCCTGTAAAGCTCTCCATCACATATGAAAATCAGCCTTCCATCGTCATTTGACACAATATATGCATTCTCATACACCATATCCTTCGTCACTGCCTTCGCCTGTTTTACAAGTGTCCCCTTTTCCTTTTGCGCCATAACAATTGCAAAAACAATAACCACGCATACCATGGTTATCGCAAGCATTATCCAGACCATCTGATTCGGCTTTTGCCGTCTTCGTCTTCTATTTGCCAAATTTCTGTTCTCCTTAACACCCAAATAGTGGTTACTGCTCAAAAAATGGGAGCTGCAAAAACAGCTCCCTTTATCATCTGTACTTAAGAATCCTTTGTGCTTTAAAAATCTTTTGTATCTCATAAATCTTTTGTGCGTCCGGAGTTCTTTTGTACATTATTATTCTTTTGTAAGAACCCAAAATGCCGGTCCTGTAATTTAGACTCCTAGCGCTCTTGCTAGGTGGGTAACCGCAGTCTGCCTTCTGCCTTCCGCTGCATAATGACGGCCTGACATCCAACAGCTCATATAGGAATCCCGTTTAAAGTAAATGTAGGTTCTAAATACACAGGGTTGTCGAACATCTCAGGTATCTTTGTAAATTCATTATACTTTATTATGTCTCATGTTGCAATGCAAAATTCATGTTAGAATTTAACAAATTTTTCTCTGGCATTTCGTAACATATTTGAAAACCAGATAATTACTGCGACGAATATAATCATCTCCACATATGACCAGTACGGTATCTTTTTGAGGCAATCCGAAACTATCGCAACTATACTGATAACAAAAATCACAATGCCGAATACAAGTGACTTTGGATAAATATAAGCTATATATCCGGCCGTATCCTTAATCTTTTTCATCTCATCCTCAGCCACAAAGGTACTTTCAATTTTGCCGCTTTTCTTCATTCGCAGTGACACAAATATTATGTAAATTCCTAATATCAGCGTGACCACATCTATTATAATAAAATAGTTCATGCTTCTTTCTCCTGTATTTTTATTTATTATTCCTAAATAGTTATCACGGATCTTATATATACAAAAATATGTAAAATCACCAAAATTAGTATAACCTCATGTAAGGAAAAAATAAATGGTAAATAAGTCCCAACTATTTCTTGAATTTTTATTATTAATGTAGTAGAATATATTTATATTTTCAAGGGGAAGGAGTTTTTAAAATGCAACTTGACGATTTAAAAATACTTATATGCGATGATTCGATTCTCGCAAGAAAACAGATGAAGGACATAATCAATTCCATTGGTTCACCAACTATCATTGAGGCGGCAAACGGACAGCTCGCCATTGATATGTACAAGGAGCATAAGCCAAATCTCACATTTATAGACATTGTAATGCCGGTAAAGGACGGAAATGCTGCTATCTCAGAAATTATGGAGTATGACAGCAGTGCTACCATCTTCGTTGCGTCATCTGTCGGCACACAGTCCGAGCTTAAAAAGGCTCTTGCTGCCGGAGCATGTGACTTCATTCAGAAACCAATCGACAAGGATCAGGTCATAAGTCTGATTAAGAAGCACATAGGAGGAAATTAATATGTATACTCAATTTTTTGGCAATTTTCTCCTATCAAAGGGGTATATCACTAATGAGCAGCTTTTTGACGCACTCAAAGAAAAAGCACAAAAGCACGCAAAGCTCGGTACTCTTGCCATCCACTCAGGGCTTATGACAGCTGCCGAGGTTGATTCAGTAATAGTCGAGCAGACCCATCAGGACAAGAAGTTTGGTGAGCTTACAATAGAAATGGGCTATCTGACAGACGAGCAGGTAAAGGATCTCTTAAACATCCAAAGCCCTGACTTTCTTCTTTTAGGACAGATTCTTTTAGACAAAGGCATAATTGACAATACCACTCTCGAAAAGAGTATACATGATTACCGCAGTGAGAATGCTATTTCCGATCTTGACATGGTACTCGAGGATAAGGACAGTATAAATCATCTGATAGGTCATTTTTTTGCCAATACAGGCATAGATCCTTCTGCCATTGACATTATGTATCTTGAGCTTTTGTTTAACAGCTTTATCCGATTTGTCGGTGATGACTACACTCCGCTCTCTGCCGAGATATGTGACAGCTTTAGTGCGGACTGCATGGTACGTCAGGACATCAAGGGCAGCTATGCCATATCTACATACATAGGCATGAGTCAGACAACAGCCATCAATTTTGCATCACGCTATGTAAATGAATCATTTTCAGTATACGACGAGTATGTACAGGCATCTCTCGATGATTTCCTGAACCTGAACAATGGACTGTTTCTGGTCAACTGTTCAAATGATCAGGCACTTGAGCTTACTCTCACTGCACCTGAGCATTTTGATGGACAGACACGCAGCTTCAATAAAGCCTGCAAGCTCAAGCTGTTATACCCTTTCGGAGCCATTCACTTTATTATTGAATTCTAATATCTCTGCAAGGCGGTTTCAGTAATCTGATAATTATTTACTCTATAATTAGAGCACAAAAAGAACATCTGCAATCAGCAGATGTTCTTTTATGTTGCGCTATACATAATTATATATCAAACAAATTACAATTATATGATTAAATGGGCAAAAGGTAACATTATATTATTACTGCACACCGAGCATTTTCTTAACAGTGTTTTCCATCTGATCCACATCACAGACTGTGTTGTGAAGAATCTTTGCATCCCTGATTTCCTCGATGGCATTTGGTACCTTAACGTTGCCAAGCTTTGAAAGCTCATCTACAAGCTCAAAGTCTGTCATTGAATCGTACTTAGGATCAATTGCATCCATCACACTTCTTGTGAATTTGAATGGACTTGCTGTAGATGCGATAACAGTCTTTGTGGCTGTATCACCTGTAGCCTCCTTATACTTGTCATATACACCTGCTGCAACTGCTGTATGAGTATCAATAATGTATCCTGTATCCTCGTAAAGCTTTTTAATAACCTCAGCGGTTTCCTTCTCACTTGTGTAATTTCCATAGAAGTCAGAAAGCTTTTCCTTCATCTCAGGTGTTACAGTGTATTTGCCATCCTTAGCAAGCGAAGCCATAAGCTGAGCATTCTTATTTGCATCATTTCCTGCGATACGGTAAATGAGTCTCTCAAGGTTTGAAGAAATGAGAATATCCATGGATGGTGAATTTGTGAGGATAAACTCTCTGTTTTTATCATACTCTCCTGTTGTGAAGAAATCGTAAAGCACCTTGTTCTCGTTTGAAGCGCAGATAAGCTTTGCAACTGGAAGTCCCATATTTTTTGCATAAAACGCTGCAAGTATATTTCCAAAGTTTCCCGTAGGAACAACGATATTTATCTTCTCATCCTTTGCGACAGCTCTCTGTGCAAAAAGCTTTGAGTAAGCATATACATAGTACACAATCTGTGGTACAAGGCGACCTATATTGATTGAGTTGGCAGATGAGAACTGATAGCCTGCGACATCCATCGTCTCTGCAAGAGCCTTATCATTGAACATAGCCTTTACTGCTGACTGTGCCTGGTCAAAGTTGCCGTGAATACCCACTACATGAGTATTGGCACCCTTTTGTGTAAGCATCTGCTTTTCCTGAATCGGGCTGACACCATTCTTTGGATAGAAAACTATAATCTGTGTCCCCTCAACATCAGCAAAACCTGCCATAGCTGCCTTTCCTGTGTCTCCTGATGTGGCTGTCAGGATGACAATCTCGTTTTTAACATTGTTTTTCTTTGCGGATGTGATAAGTAAATGAGGCAGAATGGATAATGCCATATCCTTGAAGGCTATTGTAGAGCCATGGAACAACTCAAGGTAGTAAGCCCCGTCAGCAAACTTAAGCGGTGCAATCTCAGTAGTATCAAACTTGCTGTCGTATGCCCTGTTGATACAATTTTTAAGCTCTTCCTCTGTGAAATCCGTAAGGAAAAGCTTCATAACCTCATATGCTACCTGCTGGTATGACATCTTAGAAAGCTCCTCAACAGAAACATCAAGTGCCGGAATGCTCTCAGGTACAAATAATCCTCCGTCATCGGCAAGGCCCTTAAGGATAGCCTGTGAAGCTGTTATTTTCTTTTCACTGTTTCTTGTACTTGAATATAATAAATCCATTTTTTACCTCATTTCTCTTTTTATCTTATCTAAATCCATATTGCTGCATCTATATGCAGACAATTATTATCCTTTATAGTATAATAAATTTCATATATCAAATCAATAACAAAAATGCTACAATAATATATATATGATTAAAAATATATGTGAAAGGAACACAAATTATATCTATGCTCCAGGGAGTTTACACCGCTGTCAGAAAAGACGGCACCATTTACTACAGGTCCAACATCACCTACAAAAGCAAACACATCAGTCTCGGAAGCTTTGACAGTGAGCTTTCTGCAAGCCGCGCCTATGCCACCGCATCGACAATTTTATTAAAAGAAACAAACAGCATAGAGGACTCTTACTTTCACACCCATGCACTTACATTTGATAAAATTGTAACTCTTATTAATTTCCGTGATAACGGAATGTACATAAAGACGCCCATATATCTGCGCAAAAACTATTTCAGC
>ENA-ORMN01000204-ORMN01000204.1-human-gut-metagenome-genome-assembly--contig:-NODE-204-length-72660-cov-17.049294_pt1 | contig 72660 bp, 55 predicted proteins | sample MGYA00242102_ERZ508993 | MGnify/ENA primary metagenome ERZ508993 (study PRJEB26280, sample SAMEA2338770) | human gut metagenome | biome: human gut; feature: human-associated habitat; material: faeces...
CCAAAGGGGACTCCGAAAGCGGAAAATGCCGCAAATACGTTACCGTGGAGTACATCGACAAACTCAGTAATCGATTCGAAAGTCCGCTATGGACTCTTGAGCGGCGAAATAACCCCGAATCTCGCCCGCAGACTTGCGGCAAAACATTGCTGTTTCTTATTCCATGTTATGCTGTTCATATAGATCCAAATAAGTTAAAATGTTCCAGAGCATACTGATAATCCTATAGTCGTAACTGGTTTTTATACAGATAGTTGTAATAATATGTCGAACTCATCGATACCTCTGCTTTGGTTTATGTTTTTCCCCGTAAGTCTGTATTACATACGGAAGCTTGCAGGTGAGCCCTTAATCAAGGATCTTTAGAAATAGAATTAGGTGACTGTTCATTGTTGCTGAATGGTGTAGTAGTAGTTCAACTACTGATTGGATTGTCTTACCGAAATTATGGAACTAATGGCATTTATTTCCAAAAAGCATTATATTTGCATTGTTTTAGAAATATATTGCCGTGGTGAGTTATTTAGAGTTTAGGGAAAAGTTGTTGCCTGAAGGATGTTTTTCCGTTCATCAGGCAAGGGCGTTTTTCCCTTCATTTGACAGGAATAGTGTTACCAGGTGGGCACGGAAGGGGATGTTGGTAAAATTACGGCAGGGATGGTACGCTTTTCCGGAGCTGTTGCAGCGTCCTGATTTCTCACGCTATGTGGCCTGCCGCATCTATCGTCCGTCATACATCAGCCTGCACACGGCGTTGAGCATGTACGGGATGATTCCGGAGGCGGTCACGAGCATCACGTCAATCTCGACATTGAAAACGGCACGGTTTGAAAACAGGTTCGGGCAATATTCCTATCAAAATGTCAAGCCTGAACTATTCTTCGGCTATAAGCCGGTTGAGCTTCCAATCAACACGGCCGTGATTAATGCTCCGAAACAGACCTGGTTGTTGGCACAACCTGAAAAAGCTCTGCTGGACCTGCTTTATCTCTATCCGTTTTACGACAACGACACTGAGTTGGAGCATCTCCGCTTGGACGAAGCCTATATGACTGAAGAATTGGACATTAAAAGACTATGTGAATATCAGCGGAGAATAGGCTGCAAGGCTTTGGACAGCAGAATCAAGAAACTTTTAAGACTATACAATTTATGATAGACCTAAATTACATAAACAATTATTTCCCTCCTCAAATAGCATCAAACGCCGCCTTTCAGAAGCATATTCTTAAGGATATTTGTGAGAATTCCAGATAGAAGTGCGGCACCGGCGGGCTGGCCCGCAGGTGCCGCTCTTGCTTTTTGACTCTGTCACCGATGACGCCAACGTCCTTGGCGCCGTCTTTTTTTCTGTCCTTTGTTTGTGGGTCTTTTTTTTCGGACAGGCCACAAAAACGTTTGCGCAACTGTCAATGAATCAATTTGTTCAGATAATTTTGCAATTTAGAAACATTCTTTATTATATTTGCGGTTGGTTTATGACTCGACACTGGGAACGTACGGGGAGAAACGACTTTTTGCAATGACATCCTCGATGGTGTACAACTGATGTATAACTAGGAAAACGTATTGATGGGTATGGAGAAGACCAATACAGGGCTCGGGAAAAAGACATTGGGTCGCACGCTGTGTGTCCTGATACTCCTCAAGCTATTCATCATGTTCGCCGTACTCAGGGTGTTCTTCTTCAGACCCACCCTCGCGGGAAAGACCTATGAAGAGAAAGTCGAGGCGGTGGGTACTAATCTTTCATCAATGAATGTGAATATGACAGTGTCTGTAGACGGCGGAGGGCAATAGCCGCCGGACGTGATATAAGTTCAATCTCGCCCGAGATTGTCCCGGGCACAAAAATCCAAAACTATGATAGAATCAGCCTTAGTCGATTGGTCACGGGCGCAGTTCGCCCTGACTGCATGCTATCACTGGTTATTCGTCCCTCTCACACTGGGACTCTCGGTGATAATGGCCGTCATGGAGACTATCTACGTCATCCGCAAGGTGGATTTCTGGAAACACGCCGCCAGGTTCTGGATGAAGATATTCGGAATCAACTTCGCTTTGGGTGTCGCGACCGGAATCATCCTTGAGTTTGAGTTCGGAACAAACTTCAGCAACTATTCCTGGTTCGTCGGCGACATATTCGGAGCGCCGCTTGCCATCGAAGGCATCTTCGCCTTCTTCATCGAGGCAACCTTCATCGCTGTGATGTTATTCGGCTGGGGAAGGGTCAGCAAGGGATTCCACCTTGCGTCCACCTGGCTGACGGCGTTCGGAGCATCCCTCTCCGCGCTTTGGATACTCATCGCCAACGGCTGGATGCAGCATCCGGTCGGGATGGTCTTCAACCCCGACACCGTAAGAAACGAGATGGTGGATTTCTGGGCTGTCGTAAGCAACCCGGTGGCTGTCAGTAAGTTCTTCCATTCCGTGCTGTGCGGATGGATGACGGGAGCGGTGGTGGTGATAGGAATAAGCAGCTGGTACCTTCTCCGTAGGCGAGAGCAGCGCTTCGCCCTCGGCAGCATCAGAGTCGCCGCCGTCGTGGGCATTGTGGGCACGGTGGCCTTGATGTTCTCCGGAGACAGGTCCGCGGTTCATGTCGCCGAGTACCAGCCGATGAAACTCGCTGCCGCCGAAGGACTTCAGAGAGGTGGCGCCCGCGCGCCGTTCTCCATTGTCCCGGGGATTGAGATTCCGGGTATGCTTTCCTTCCTCGCCACCGGCGACTTTGACGGACATGTGCCTGGCATACAGGACATTCTGGACGGCTATGTGGACGGAAACGGAACGAGACATCCGTCCGCCGCCGAGATGATGGCCAGAGGCGACACCGCCCTTTCCGCGTTCAGAACCTACAGGGAGGCCAAGGGGAGCGACCCCGAACTGGCCGCCGCCGCAAGGGCGACTCTGATGGAGAACGCAGGGTATTTCGGCTACGGCTACATCTCCTCCGAGGAGGAACTGGTTCCGCCTGTCGGTCTTGTCTACTGGGCGTTCCGTGTGATGGTTGGGCTGGGATGCTTTCTGCTGCTTGTGATGATCCTTGCCTTCTACTACGTCAGGAGGGAGACCCTGGAGAAGAACCGATGGTTCCTGTGGATCTGCGTGCTGTCCATTCCGCTTGTCTACCTCTCCGGCCAGGCCGGCTGGATCGTGGCAGAGGTCGGAAGGCAGCCGTGGGCAATCCAGGGTCTGCTGCCGGTGAAGGCCGGAGTGTCCAGCGTCAGCGTCGGAGCGGTACAGACCACTTTCTTCCTTTTCCTGGGAATATTCACACTCTTCCTCGCGATCGAGATCAGGATTCTAATCAGGACGATCCGGAAGGGTCCCGGAAACACTTTCTGAGCATGTAACCACATTTGGAAAAACAACAATAAGAAACTGAGCCATGTTTACATACGAATTTCTACAGAACTATTGGTGGGTCATCATCTCCCTTCTCGGAGGGCTGCTTGTCTTCCTGATGTTCGTGCAGGGAGGCAACTCATTCATATTCTTTACCAAGGATGAGGAGGAAAGACAGATGATCGTCAACTCGACAGGGCGGAAGTGGGAACTCACGTTCACCACGCTGGTCACTTTCGGCGGCGCGTTCTTCGCGTCCTTCCCGCTTTTCTACAGCACCAGTTTCGGCGGAGCCTACTGGGTCTGGATCCTGCTGCTTGTCACCTTTGTGTTCCAGGCCGTCTCCTACGAGTTCCAGACGAAACTGGGCAACCTGCTGGGCAGGAACACATTCAGGGCTTTCCTGCTGATCAACGGCTGTCTGGGGCCGTTCATCGTGGGCGCCGCCGTCAGCACATTCTTCACCGGCTCTGACTTCATTGTCAACAAGGATGCTGTGGGGGCGAGCCTCGCCCCGACGATAAGCGTCTGGGGCAACGGATGGCACGGCCTTGAGGCCCTCGCCAACCCGTTCACGATAGTGTTCGCACTCACGGTGATGTTCCTCACGCAGATCCTGGGCGGAATGTACATGCAGGGCAACATCGATGACGAGGCGCTCCGGAGCAGGCTCGGACGCGCCGTAAGATGGATCTCGGCGCTGTTTCTGCTCTCCTTCCTTGGCTGCATGACCCTGCTTCTGACGATGCCGGGCTATGCGGTGGACGCCTCGGGGACAGTCTCGGTCGAGAAGTGCAAGTACCTGCACAACTATATTCAGATGCCTCCGGTCATGATTCTGTTCCTGCTCGGAGTGATTCTGGTCCTCGCGGGCATCGGTCTCCAGTTCTTCGGGAGGCGGAGAGGCAGGAGCATCTGGCTTTCAGGGCCGGGAACCGTGCTGGTCGTGATGTCGCTCTTTATGGTGGCCGGCTTCAACGGAACAGCCTACTACCCGTCCTGCTCAGACATCCAGAGTTCCCTTACCGTCAGCAACAGCTGCTCCAGCGAGTTCACCCTCAAGACAATGGCCTGGGTGTCACTGGCGATTCCGTTCGTGCTGGCCTACATCGCCTGCGCATGGAGAGCTATCGACCGCAGACGGATCACCCGAAGGGAAATGGAGATCAGCGAGGACAAGTATTAGAACCATAACATGTTTTAGACACCATCTATCTATAATAACCTTAATCTTATTAGTTTATGAGTAGATCATTTCAAAAACCCCATTTATTGGGCCTGACGGCGGCAGCGATTCTTTGTCTGCTGTTCTCTAACCCTGTCGTGGCGGGCGGCAACCCTTCGAACGAAGCGGAAGCCTACGCCTCCCAACAGGACAACATCGTCAAGGGTACGGTTCTTGACGAGCGCGGCGAGACCCTTGTAGGAGTTTCGGTCATTATACAAGGGACATCCATCGGTACGGCGACCGACAGCAAGGGTCGGTTTGAGATCAAGGCCAAAAAAGGCGACGTGCTGCTGATTTCCTCCATCGGCTTCATCACCGAGAAGGTCACTGTGACCGGCAACACCCTGAGAGTGGTCCTCAAGGATGACTCCCAGATGCTCGGAGAGGTTGTCGTGACCGCCCTCGGTCTGCCGAAACAGGCGAAACAGGTAGGTTACGCTACCACCCGGGTGTCCACGGACGAGATCGAGCGTACCAACACCATCAATCCGGTCAACGCTCTTCAAGGTAAGGTGGCCGGTCTCCAGATCAACACGGGGGGGGGCCTCAGGCGTCACGTCTTCGTCATCCATAACCATCCGTGGAGCGAACTCCGTGGACAAGAACAACTCCCCGATCTTCGTGATCGACGGAATGATCATCCAGGAGCCGATCACGGGTCAACTGGCCGGAACAGACTGGGGATCCCAGTTGAAGAACCTTAACCCCGCCGACTACGAGAGCGTGACCGTCCTCAAAGGAGCGGCGGCGACCGCGCTCTACGGCTCCCGTGGAGCCAACGGAGCGATCGTGATCGTCTCCAAAGGCGGCAAGTACGGCAAGCAGGGTCTTGGTGTAGAGGTCAACCAGACAGTGGAGGTCACCGATGTCTACAAGTCACCGGTCGAACTTCAGAACATCTACGGAGCAGGTGCCCCTAACAATGGTTACGAAGGAGGTTTTCTCGATGACGGAAGTTTACAAAGAACTCCGCTCAGCTGGGGACCGAGAATGGACGGGGTTCTGAGGAACCAGTATATGCCTGACGGGAAGGACACTCCGTTCTCTCCTCATCCGATGAACTGGAAGGAATTCTACCAGACAGGAGTAAACAACATCACCAACGTGGCCATCAGCGGCGGAGGAGAGAAGTCCTCCTTCCGCCTGTCCTACGGTTTCACGAAGACCAAGGGAGTCTTCCTGAACAACGATTTCCGGCGTCACAACATCTCGTTCAGGGGCAACACTCAGCTCAATGATGTCTTCTCTGTGGAACTTGGAGTGAAGTACGCTTTCTCCTCCGCCAAGAACGGTGCCAGCCAGGGAGGATGGCAATGGGGCAGCAATGTCGGTATGATCACCGCCTACTACCTGCCTCGAAACGTGGACATCGCGGCCTATTACAAGCAGTACCGCGACCCGGAGACCGGGGCGGTGGAAAGCACTTCCGACTATTCAGAACTGCGCGACTACTTCCACACCAGGGACACACAGCTACAGCGGCGCAACGAGAACTCGATTCTTTCGGATCTTACCCTGCACGCGGACATCGCCCCATGGCTCAGGGCAAGCCTGAAGGCCAACCATAACTACTACGGCATCAGCCATGAGACACGCAAGGTTGGTACCGGCGAGTATGGAGGTCCTTCCGGCTCCGGAGAGTACGGCAGGAGCGGCAGCATCTCGGGCTACTACAACTTCATGGGCATGCTCCAGATGCCTGAACAGACTTTCAGAATCGGTGGTGAGGCCTTCACCGTGGCGGCAATAGCCGCCGCCGAGCTTTACGGCAACACCGAGGAACACTCTTGGGGCAAGGATACCAAGGGGGGGCTTGTCACCCCTGGAGTCTTCTCGTTCTCGAACTCCGTGAACAAGATCGAGCCATGGTTCAACTACTCACACCGCAACATGCAGACCTTCGGCCTTTCGGGAATCCTGAACCTCGGCTGGCGCGACCAGCTGTTCCTTGAACTCACAGCCCGAAACGACTGGCTATCTTCCCTGGCTTATCCGAAATACATGAACGGACAGAACAACTACACGGTGTTCTATCCGTCGGCCAACCTCTCGTGGGTCTTCACGGATTCTTTCCGGAATGCGATTCCGGACTGGTTCTCATTCGGCAAGATCCGCGCCTCCGTCGCCAAGGTCGGCATGGGAACATCCGCCTACGCCACAAGCCGCGGATTCGGCGTGTTCTCACAGGAGTCTGTCTACACTCCGGACAGGAGCGGCTCCGTGCTGTCGGCTTATCCTAATCTCGGAACAGCCTACAACGACAATCTCAAGCCGGAGATCCAGCGGGCCATCGAGCTCGGTTTTGACATAAGGCTGTTCGATGAAAGGCTGAACATCGACTTCGCATGGTACAAGAAGAACAACTTCAACCAGATCCTCTCGGTGGGATCCGTTGCGGAATCAGGAGCCAGCAGCAAGCTCATCAACGCCGGTAACATCCAGAACAAGGGTATCGAGTTGCAGGTGGATGTCACCCCGATCCGCACCAGCGACTGGCGCTGGACCATCGGCGGCAACCTGGCCAGAAACCGTGGAAAGGTGGTCAAACTTGACGATGAGGTCAAGGAATGGCAGTTGATGGGGGCGTATGACGCGGCGCCTGAGATCTGGGCCTACGAGAACGGGCCGTTCGGAGTGCTGACCTCCTACCTGAACAGTCCTTATATGTCCCCTCCCGTGACATTCCAGGGAGAGAAAGGTGATCCTCGCAACGGCAAGATGCTGATCAGGTATAGGGGTGAAACCGGCGATCCGAATTCTGTCTCCGTTTATGGTCCTGTCACCAAGTATATCCGCAATGAGGAAGGCGATCGTGACCGTCACATCCTCGGAAAGGTAGAGCCTGACTTTACTTTGAGCCTCAACACCTCACTGTCCTGGAGGAATCTTGACCTCTACGTACAGGCCGACGGACGCTTCGGCGGCAATTACTTCTCGAACATGTGGAAATACTCCGTGCCGATGGGTTCGCTCAAGTCCACTCTCGAAGGCCGTGACAAGGAACACGGTGGAATCGCCAGAATCAACTACAAGGGAGAGACTGTCTACGACGGTCTGATGCTGGACGCCGTCTTCACCGAAGGCTCAATGGTGCCGATCCAGAATCCTGATGGGACAAAGGGCGAGAAAGTGGATGTCTCGGGAATGACCTACAAGGATGCCGTCGAGAAGATGAACATTCGTCCTACTTTGACAGGATCATGGTACTTATTCAACTACGGCTGGGGAATGTCGGCGATGCCGAATTCCATCCAAGACAACACTTGGTTCGCCCTCCGCGAGATCACCCTTGGCTACCGCCTTCCGGAAAGCCTTTGCAAGAAGTTCGGCGCCAACTACCTGCGCCTCGGATTCACCGCCCGCAACATCTGCTACCTCATCAACAAACTGACCGACGGCCTGAACCCCGCCTCAATTTCGAGCAACAACCCTCTGACACCGTTTGACATCGGAGGCGTGCCGTTCTACCGCACCTACGCCCTGAATCTGACCGTCAGATTCTAAGAAAGCGTCATAGGACATTTAACGCTGACTAAACAATTAAATGAAAGAAATAATGAAAGCAATAAGATATATTCTCGCGGGGATTCTCCTGCCGATGATGTTGGCCGGTTGTCTGGATGAGTACCAGGAGCTTAACACCAACCCTGAGCAGTTGGGTACGACTGACCCCCGCTACGTGTTCACCGGAGCCACGATGAACTTCACCAACCAGAGCCGCTCGCACCTGACCGGAAAGTACGGCGGCGTGATGATCTACATGCAGTACCTTGTCTCCGCAAGCGGACCCGCCGCCGGCTATTATGTCTCTCCGACCAAGCCGAACGAGCATCCGCAGCCTTATAGTCCGGCCTACGGCGACTACTACGGCACCTATGGTCTGCGCCTTGACAACCTCATAAACACGGTCATCCCGAAGAAGGATGACGCCGAGCGCTATGCCGACGTGAAAGCCATCTCCCAGATTCTTCTCAACTACGAGCAGTGGAGGGTGCTTGACACCTATGGGGCGGCTCCTATCACGGAGGCGTTCCGCGCGCAGGGCGAGGGAATCCGCACCCCACGCTACGACCTCTATCAGGAGGGCATCGACGGGACACCGATGTACAAGAAGATAGACTCCGAGGTCAAGGCTGCGGTGGAGACGCTCAAGGCCTCCAACGAGAGCCAGTATGCCCTCGGCGGCAACGACTTCTTCTACTCCGGAGATGTCAAGAAATGGATAAAGTTCGGCAACACGTTGAGGGTGAAGATGGCGCAGCGTCTGGAGAAGGCCGATGCCGCGTTCTACAACGGCGTTGTGGGCGAGGTGCTTTCCTCCGCTGCCAACATCATGGCCAGCAACGAGGAGTCCTGCGTCTACCACCACACCAACGAGTACAACAACAACACCGACGACATCCAGGACATCACCAGCCGCTACGTGGCCTCTGCCGCCTTCGTGAACTTCCTGAAGTCCTGCGACGATCCGAGGCTTCCGATTCTGGTGAGGCGCAACGGCTTCGGCCCGGGGAACAACAACAAGCAGAACGACGAGTGGTTCGAGATATTCAAGAAGGAATATCCTGACTACGAGACCCGATGGCCGCAGTTCACCGGCCGCTACGTTGGGATGTCAGCCAATCCTGACAGCGCGTCCACGACGTTCAACAAAGGTGCCTACCTCACCCTGCCTTATCACAAGGCGGACGGTACGGAGGCCAATCTCGACATCCGTATGCACTCCCAGATCGAGAGCCGCTTCTACATCAAGAACGGAGGCATCATCGGCAACAACAACATGCCGGCGAGAGCCATCGAGGGGGAGGACTACTACATCAACCAGGAGAAGATGCACACATTCACTCCGCTGATCACCTACCCTGAGACCTGCCTGATGCTGGCCGAGATCGCCGTGAAGAAAGGCGGCTCTGTGGCCGGGAAAGACGCTAAGGGATGGTTCCGCGAGGGTGTAAAAGCCTCGATGGAGCAGTACCGTGACTGGGCCAAGAACATGTTCGTGGTCGCTCAGACATCCGAGAAAGCACCTAACTACAATCCTGTGACCGACGAGAAGATAAACGCCTATCTCGCCCGCCCGGAGTTCTCGGACATCACCCTGGAGAAGATCATCTCCCAGCAGTGGGTCAACCTCTACATGCATCCTGAGGAGATGTGGGCGACCTGGAAACGCACCGGTCTGCCGGCGTTCAAGGCCAAGCCGGAGCCGGAGGGCGGTGTGGCCTTCCTGGAGGAGATCAAGGACGCCAAGAATGTCCTCACAATCCCGAGACGCAACTCTCTCGGCACGCCTAACACGCTTAACATCGCCAACTACAACACAGCCATCGACGCTCTGAAGAAAGACGCCAAGTACGGCTCCGACACCGACAGGACCGAAGGCCGTATCTGGTGGGATGTCCAATAAACCTAAGTCTGCTGAAATCATTATTCACAACAGACTGGCCCTCCGGTGGTTTTCCGCCTCCGGAGGGCTTTTCTTCCCATGGTTAGAGGGCGCTGCTACTCGTGGGTGGCGAAACGGCGCTCGGCGAGGGTCTCGTACTTTGTGCCGGGGCGACCGTAGTTGGCGTAGGGGTGGATGGAGATGCCGCCGCGCGGGGTGAACAGCCCCGTTACCTCGATGTACTTCGGATCCATCAGCTTGATAAGATCCTTCATGATCTTGTTGACGCAGTCCTCGTGGAAATCCCCGTGGTTCCTGAAACTGAACAGGTAGAGCTTCAGACTCTTGCTCTCAACCATTCTCACATCAGGAATATAGCTGATCCGGATCTCCGCGAAGTCCGGCTGTCCCGTGATCGGACACAGACTCGTGAACTCCGGGCAGTTGAACCTGACCCAATAGTCGTTGTCCTGATGTTTGTTGACGAAAGTCTCCAGAACCTCCGGAGCATAGTCACTTCTGTATTCAGTCTTCCTGCCGAGGGACTTCAGTCCCTCCGATTCTCTTCCTTCTGCCATATTCAAAAACTTTCAGACCCGCGCGGACATATTCCCCGGACATTCCGCCGGAAGCGGCCCGGGACCTGCTCCGGGCCTATATTTCATTAACTCTAAATGGATTGTACGAAATGTCGTGGTCGTAGGTGTCGATCCCCTCGTGCGCCTTTACCTGTCTTACCACCCAGGATGTGACCGGGAGGATGATGATCTCGTAGAGGGTCTTGGCGACAACCTGCGTAAGCATCAGATTGATGACCGCGCCGAGGGGCAGCAGTCCGCCGAACGCGATCGGGAAGAAGATCAGGGAGTCCGTGGCCTCTCCGCCGATGGTGGAGAGGATGGCCCTCCAGCCGAAGCCCCTGCCCTTGGTCGCCACCTTCATCCTCGACATGATCCAGGCGTTGACGGTCGAGCCTGCGACAAAGGCCAGCAGCGAGCCGATCATGGAACGCGGCACGAGTCCGAAGAGGGAGTTGAAGCTCTCGGCGGCGGCGTAGCTGTCCTCGTACAGCGGTTTCGGCAACTTGGTGACGATGAACGAGGCGACGGACACGAAGAGGCACATCGCGAAGCCGATCCAGATTGTCAGACGGGCCTTCCGGTAGCCGTAGACCTCTGTCAGACAGTCGTTCAGGATGTACGAGATCGGGAACAGCAGCACCGCTCCGGTGAGTTGGACCGGGAGGGAACCAACCTGCCAAAGCCTTGGAATGAAGATGTTTGAGACTACCAGACACACGCAGAATGCCACTGACATCCAGACGTAGGTAACAGACAGCGTCTCACGCTGTTGATTTGTAGATTTTGACATGTTTTCTTCTTGTTTTTAACGTGGTTTCAAGAACACAGGGCCATTCCTTTGTCAGAGGGCCGGACCCTTTTTGCGGATGCAAAGATACGAATGAAAAATAAAACCGCAAAAAATCCATGAATATGCAAATGAATATGCAAAAGAGGAGAACCGCCCGGGTTCTCCTCCTTGATCGCGTGTAACGCTATGTCACTTGCCTTTGGGGGCAGATCCGCTAGTACTTGTTCAGAGGACGGCCTGCGGTCATATTGTGGACCTTGTGCCTTACGGTCTCAAGAACCTTGGCGTACTCCTCGGCTCCTTCCTGGGAGACACCATTGACAACATCGGCGTACTTGGCCACGGCGCTGAGAACGGTGTCGATCAGCTCGACGATCTCGGTCATGTCCTTCTCCACGAAACCTCTGGAAGTGATGGCCGGTGTGCCGACCCTGACTCCGGATGTCTTGAACGGAGAACGGGTGTCGAACGGAACCATATTCTTGTTGAGGGTGATCTCGGCCTTCTCCAGCTCCTTCTCGGCCATCCTTCCGGTAACCTCAGGGAACTTGGTTCTCAGGTCGATGAGCATCAAGTGGTTGTCGGTGCCGCCGGAAACCACCTTGTAGCCTTTCGCGACAAACTCCTCGGCCATCTTCCTGGCGTTGGCCATCACCTGCTTCTGGTACTCTACATATTCAGGCTGCATCGCCTCGTAGAAGGCGACAGCCTTGGCGGCGATCACGTGCTCAAGAGGTCCGCCCTGCACGCCAGGGAACACGCTTGAGTTGAGGATCGCGCTCATCTTCTTGATCTCGCCCTTAGGGGTCTTGAGTCCCCAAGGATTGTCGAAGTCCTTGCCCATCAGGATGATGCCTCCGCGTGGTCCGCGAAGTGTCTTGTGGGTGGTGGATGTCACGATGTGGGCGTACTTGACAGGGTTCTTGAGCAGACCCGCGGCGATGAGGCCGGCTGTGTGGGCCATATCGATCCAAAGGAGGGCTCCCACCTCGTCGGCGATGGCGCGCATTCTCTCATAGTCCCATTCGCGTGAATAGGCGGAGGCTCCACCGATGATGAGCTTCGGTCTGCACTCGCGGGCGATGCTCTCCATCTTGTCGTAGTCAACCGTACCGGTCTCTTCGTTGAGGCCGTAAGCCACGGCGTGATAGAGGATTCCAGAGGCGTTGACAGGCGATCCGTGCGTGAGGTGGCCTCCCTGTGAGAGGTCAAGTCCCATAAAGGTGTCGCCAGGCTTGAGGCAGGCCATAATGACGGCCATATTCGCCTGGGCGCCGGAGTGAGGCTGAACGTTGGCATATTCAGCGTCATAGATCTTGCAGAGACGGTCGATCGCAAGCTGCTCGATCTGGTCGACGATCTGGCAGCCGCCATAGTACCTCTTGCCAGGGTAGCCTTCGGCGTACTTGTTGGTGCAGATGGAACCCATCGCCTCAAGCACGTGGTCGCTTACGTAGTTTTCTGATGCAATCAATTCGAGTCCGGAAGACTGCCTTTCCTTTTCATTTCTGATCAGATCAAAAATCTGAAGATCCTGTTTCATAAAATCTTTAGTTAGTGTTACTCGTCCAGTATGGGCCGAGAGTTCACAAAGATAAGATTAAAAAACCATTTTTGCTATATTTGTAACTATAAAAGAGAAATTCGGTGAAAGATAGAAAGCTTTTGAGCATAGAAATGGGTAGAGTGTCTCCCCAAAAATACAAGGAACTTCCTCAGATTGGAGTAGTTGTGGTGCTGGACAACATCCGTAGCGCCCACAATGTCGGGTCGGCCTTCCGCACCTGCGACTCTTTCAAGATCGACAAGCTTTGGCTTTGCGGAATCTGTGCGGTTCCCCCTTCCGCCGAGATCCACAAGTCAGCCCTCGGGGCGGAGGACAGCGTGCCTTGGGAGCATTCGGACAGCACGCTGGACGTGGTCGCGCGGCTCAGGGCCGACGGCTACACGGTGGTCAGCGTCGAGCAGACGGTGGACTCGGTCAGCCTTGAGACTTTCTCCCCGGAACTCTCCGGCGGGAAGAAGTATGCGCTGGTCTTCGGCAACGAGGTGGACGGCGTTGACCAGTCGGTGGTCGACGCGTCCGACTTCACTCTGGAGATCCCGCAGTTCGGCACCAAGCACTCGCTCAACGTCTCCGTCTCCGTCGGGGTCATCCTCTGGCATTTCACCCTCGCGCGTCTGGGGAGGTAGCGGCGCTCCTTCCGGTTCCGGCGGCGATTGTCCGTCACGGAAAAAGGCGGTGGCACATGATTGATGAGAAATGAAATATAAACCATAAAGATATACAAATTGTTCAAGTTATTTTTTAATGATTACTATATTTGTCGATGAATATGACAGGACAAGCGACAGTGGTCAAGAACGCGGGAAGTCATTTCCTGCTGTCAAGGTTGCCGGAATGGCGGCCTTTCCCTGCCGTGCTCAAAGGCAAGGTGCGGCTAAAGGGAAGCGAGGCGACCAATCCGGTGGCGGTCGGCGACCGGGTGACTTATGAATATTCAGAAGATCCTTCCGCCGCATGTCCCGCCTCGATCGTCGAGGTGCTGGACCGCAGGAACTATGTGATCCGCCGCTCGACCAACCTTTCGAGGCAGTCGCACGTGATCGCCGCCAACCTGGACCGCGTGTTCATCGTCGTGACGCTTTTCTTCCCGGAGATCAAGCTGCCGTTCCTGGACAGGCTGCTGGTGACCTGCGAGGTGTATGGCATCCCGGCCACCATCGTCCTGAACAAGGTTGACATATTCAGAAAAGAATTTCCGGAGCAGCTTGCTGATTTCCATCGGATCTACGAGAGCGCCGGCTATCGTGTGATAGAGACATCGGCTTTGACGGGGGAGGGTATCGATGAGCTGAGGGCAGCCATCGGGTCGCCCGAGGATGGCCGCGTCTGCCTTTTCTCCGGAGAGTCCGGAGTGGGTAAGTCCTCCATCATCAAGGCTTTGGACCCGTCTTTGAACCCGAAGGTGGGTGACATTTCCCTCGCGCATCTTCAGGGACGGCACACCACCTCCCTCTATGAGATGTATCCGCTGTCGTCCGGAGGCTTCATCATCGATTCCCCGGGTCTCAGAGGCTTCGGGCTGGTCCGCCTGGAGAAGGAGGAGATCGCCCTCTACTTCCCCGAGATGCTCAAATTCTCCCACGACTGCCGTTTCGCCCCCTGCACCCACACCCACGAGCCGGGCTGCGCCGTGAAACAGGCTGTGGAAGACGGGTTTATCTCCGCCGAACGCTACAACTCCTACCTCGGCATGCTTGAGGAGGACAAGAAGTTCAGGTAGTTCTTTACAAGACAAATTGATCAGCTGATAGTTCCCTTATTGGATGTTTGACTGAAAATCGTTAGTTTTGCATTACGAAAAAAGTCGTAACGAAAAAAGTCGTAATATGTGAACCGACGCACTTGGAAAACTCCCAAGGCAAGACTTTTACGACTATCTTGTGGAGAGACTCTCCGCTGTATTCCCGGAATCCTGCAGGGTTTTGGCTGATCGTATTCTGAACTTCACGGAATGCCATCCATACTATTCGCAGCAATTGGCCGCGAACGTATGGCAGATTGGTGTTTTGCAACCTAAATCGGAGGATGTTCTCCAAGCGGCGGTCGATCACATCGTTGTGTCGCATGCTCTCGACTATGAGCGCATCTGGATGGGGTTCAAGCGTACTAACCGTTGGATTCTTCAGCGTTTGGCCGGTGGAAAATCTCTTCAGAACGGAGAGTATCGGACAAGCACCATCTACAGTGCCCTGAAGCGTCTTCAAAAGGACGGCTATGCAGTCTATTCCGACCACTATGAGCTGGAGGACCCATTCTTTAGGCAATGGATCTTAAGGCAAGGCTAGCTGACTCCTGATTTAGGAATAGGGTAGAGAACGAGCAAAATTTGGAATTATCTTTTCCAAAACAAATCAAACCCGCTTCTTACTTGATAATTTAACGAAACAAACATCATAATATCATCATAATATTCATGGATTCTGTTGCCAAATCGGCATTTTGTATTAACTTTGCGAAAAGAGTAAAAGGTCTTACTGTAAGATATGGTACTTGAAAAGCAGATACTTATGTTCCTGAACATTGCCCACAACAGTGTGAAGCAGTGTATGTCGGAGGTGTTCCAGAGGGGCGGGTTCAACCTGATACCGGAGCAGTTCCTGGTGATGGACACGCTCTGGGACGAGGGTGTGCTGACCCAGCAGCAGATCGCCGACATCACGATGAGGGACAAGAACTCCATCGTCAAACTGATTGACGGACTGGAGAATAGGAAGCTGGTCCGCAGGGTCAGCAACCCTAAGGACAGGAGGCAGAACCTCATCGAGGTCACGCCATATTCCAGAAAAATCAAGGATGCCGTGACGGAGCTTTCCCTTGAGGCGGTCGCCACGATTGTCGGCGACATCCCGAGGGAGGATCTGGAGTTGTTTGTCAGGACGCTGGCGAGGATGGAGAGGAACATGAACCCGAAGTCCGACCTGGAGGCTCTGGCGAGGAAGTATCCTACAAAAAAGAAGTGAGATGGGACGACTGTATGACCTCCTGATGAAGGACTACCGCCTGAAGGAAGGCCTCAACGCCTGCATCAACTGCGGCACCTGCACGGCCATCTGTCCGGCGGCGGAGTTCTACCGCTATGATCCTCGGCGGATCGTGGACATCGTCCAGAGCAAGGACGATGAGGAGATCGAGAAACTGCTCAAAAGCGACACGATCTGGTACTGTGGAGAGTGCATGAGCTGTGTGACGAGATGTCCCCGGAAGAACGCTCCGGGACTCATTATCATGGCTCTGCGCAGCCTGTCCATCGACCTCGGCTACTTCATCGAGTCCGAGAAGGGGCGGCAGCAGTGCCTTCTTGTCAAGGATCTGTGCGCCAACATCCTGGACTATGGCTACTGCGTCTATCCGCGCCGTTTCGACTACGCCGGACATCCAGAGGCCGGAAAGGTCTGGGAATGGGAGGAGAAGCACTTGGACGATGTGTTCGAAAGACTGGGAGCCAATCTGGACGGGGAAGGGCCGGGAGCTATGCGCCGCATCCCGCAGGAGGATCTTGACCAGCTCAAGAGGATCTTCGACGAGACCGGTGCCACCGAAAGGATGGAGAAGGTTCGGGCCGCCGGCTCGAAGAAGGCCGCCGAGATGGGCCTCACCGAGGACGAGTTCATAGCGAAAATCTACACGGACAGCGATCCGAAACACTTAAACCAATAGCCCTCAATGATCTACGAAGGCAAACAGAAAATCTGGTCAGACTACCAGAAAGAGATTCCGGACGATCACTATTTCTACGTCCGCAGCTGCATCAGACAGAGTTTCTTCCCCGCTTCGGAAGCGACTTTCCTAAGGATAACAAGGCAGGAACTGGGCAAGGACATATTCGAGACAGAGCATCACACGACTTGCGGCGGCATCGCCTACCACTCGGACACGATCCCTCAGGAGACCGTGATGACAATCATCGCGCGCCAGTTCGCCCTTATGACGAAGCACGGCTATGAAAACTACGTCTGCTCCTGCATAACCTCCTTCGGCCTCTACTGCGAGACGATGGAGACGTGGCGCGAGTTCCCCGAACTGGAGGCGAAGGTGCGGGAGAATCTTTGGAAGTCCTGCGGGCTGGAGTTTGCCAAGCCGAAATTCCTCGTGCATGCCAGCGACCTGATCTTCAAGTACCGCAATCTCATCGCGGCGCAGGCGAGGCACAAGCTCGTGGATGCGCGCACCGGCCGCCCGCTCCGGGTGGTGGAGCACATCGGCTGCCACTATTCGAAGATGTTCCCTTCGAAGGGGGTGGGGGGCGCTGAATATCCCTACGTCCTCGTCGGCATGATCGAGGCTTGGGGCGGCGAGATCGTGGACTATCCGGAGAGACGGCACTGCTGCGGCTTCGGATTCCGGCAATATCTCGTCAAGGGCAACCGTGGATATTCCCTGTCCAACACCCACAAGAAGTTCGAGAGCATGGAGCCGTTCCATCCCGACATGATCGTCACCAACTGCCCTGGCTGTCCGTATTTCCTTGACAGATGGCAATATGTGATCGCCGAATCGACCGGCAAGACCTACGGGGAGGAGGGTCACGGCATCCCGGTCTTCACCTACGAGGAAGTGGCGGGGCTGGTGCTGGGCTACGACCCTTGGGATCTCGGGCTTCAGACCCACCAAGTCAGCGTCGAGCCGCTCCTGGACAAGATGGGCATTGAATATGATCCCGCACGCAAGTACCTCGGCAAGGACGGCAAGGACATCGGCCGCCCTGGCTGCTGCACTTGTTTGAAATAGTTTATTTATGAATATGATCGTATGAAAAATAATATACTTATAATAGGTGGGGGGCCTGCGGGCCTGGAGGCGGCCTCGGGACTCCAGAGGCTTGGCTACAATGTCATACTGATCGAAAGGACGACGATGCTTGGCGGTCATCTGGCCTCGTGGGACAGGCTGTTCCCCGACGGAGCCTCGGCGACCGGGGCGCTGGACGGTCTGCTCGCAAGGATGGACGGTGTCAAGTGCTTCACCGACACTGAGGTACAGTCCATCAACAGACTGGAGAAATCCTACAATGTCATCCTTTCCAACGGCATCACGGTGCTTGCGGACGCTGTGCTGGTGGCCAGCGGGTTCGACCTGTTCAAGGCCGAGAGGAAGGAGGAATATGGCTACGGGATCTACGACCACGTGATCACCAACGCCGATCTGGAGGCGTGGTTCGCTTCCGGTTCCGATACGAGGATCGACTCTCCGAATAAGATCGGATTCGTGCATTGCGTCGGCTCCCGCGACGAGAAGTCCGGCTGCCGTTCCTGCTCGAAAGTCTGCTGCGCCACCGCCGTGAAGCAGGCCTGCGAGATGAAACAGGCCTTTCCTGACGCGCAGATCTACTGCTTCTACATGGATCTGAGGATGTTTGGCCGTCACTATGAGGATCTGTACCTTGGTGCGCAGAAGGAATATGGCGTGCGGTTTATCCGTGGACGTGTCGCGGAAGTGTCTGAGAATGTGGACGGAAGCCTTTTGGTAAAGGCCGAGGACACTGTGGCGGGCAAGCCGCTGAAGGTCACGCTTGACCTTCTCGTGCTCATGGCCGGGATGAGACCGTCCGCCGCTGGCAGAAGGGTGGGCGGCCTACTCCAGATGCCTGTGGAGGAGGATGGCTTCTTCGCAGTCCGTGACGGCATCCTGTCCGGTCAGAGAAGCCAGCTTCCGGGGCTGTTCCTCGCCGGCGCGGCGACCGGGCCGAAAACCCTGCCGGAGACCCTCGCCGATGCCAGGGGAGCTGTCACGGAGATTGACCGGTACCTGTCCGACGTATTTCCTAATGCTAAGAATTACAAGACTTTGGTGCGAGAGAGATGGTAGATTTCGGTTTCGGTCTGGTTCCAAGTTCCAGAATCAATCTTGACCTCTTTGACAGAAAGAAGTTCGAAGAGTTGGCCGCGGTAGAGCCGGATGTGCGCAAGTGCATGGCCTGCGGAAGCTGCACCGCTGTCTGCACGGCGGGACATTTCGTGCCGACAAGCCTTCGCTCCGCCATCGAGGAACTGCATAACGCCCATCCTGACAAGGCTCTCGGTCTTCTGGCATCCTGCCAGCTGTGCGGGAAATGCTCGATGGTCTGCCCCCGAGGCATAAACACCCGCCATCTCATACTCTCCATCGCTAAAATCTACGGAACGAAATGACCCCACTATATTCATTGCCCCTTCATGCCGCTCCGGAGGTCATCGACAGGATTCCGTCGGGCTACAGCAACTTCGTGATTCCTTTCGTGGTCGGCATCAGCTTCATGCTGGTCTGGCTGACGGTGGGACTTTTCAGGCTTCTGGCGATGATCCCCTCGGAGGACAGGCGACGCTTCTGGAAGTCGCTGATTAATCCGAAGATAGCCTTGAAGAACATCAAGGATCTGTTCTGCGACTGCCTTTTCCACACGAAGATCTGGAAGCGCAAGCCGCTTCTGGGCTACATGCATTCCTCGATCGCCTTCGGCTGGTTCATGCTGATTGTCCTCGGGCATCTTGAGGTGGCGCTGTTCGTGCCGAAGCATCTGGCCTGGACGGACGGCGGACTGTTCTATCCGATTTTCTACCGCTTCTTCGTCTGGATCAATCCGGGCCACGTGACGCTCCGGGGCTGGTTCTTCTTTTTCCTGATGGACTTCTTCCTGCTCTATGTACTTACCGGAGTGGGAATGGCAATATTCAAAAGATTCAGATCCATCGTGCTGGGAATGCGCCACACCACGAAGCCGTCGCTGGCCGACCGGGTGGCTCTGTACAGCCTTTGGATGATCTTTCCGCTGAGGCTTCTGGCCGAGAGCTTCACCGCCGACCTCAGCGGCGGAAGTTTCCTGACGGTTCCTGTCAACCATTTGTGGCACTGGATATTCGGTGACAAACTATTCTTCATGCCGGTGTGGTGGGCATATTCAATATGCTTGGGGTTGTTTTTCGCCGCGATGCCGTTCAGCCGCTACATGCACATCCTGACGGAGGTGCTGTGGATCCTGCTGCGCAACGCCGGGATTCAGCCGAGGCATCCGCGCAAGGGTGTCGCCGAGGCGGAGATCTATGCCTGCTCCAGCTGCGGCCTGTGCCTGGACGCCTGTCCGATGAACGTGCGGAAGAAGAATCTGAAATACTCATCGGTCTATTTTATTCGCTTTCTGCGCCGGCATAATGAGAAGAAAATCAATGCGATAGCTGACAAGTGCCTGATGTGCGACAAGTGCCATGCGCTGTGTCCTGTGGGGGTGGACGCTCCGGCTCTCCGCCGCGCCCAGCGCGCCACGGTCAACAACTCGCTGCCGTATGACTATTCCTACCTCAAGGCCGCCGGTGCCGGAATGGCCGCCGGTCTTGCCGAGGCACCTGTACTTGCTCCGGCTGAACCGACCTCGGATGTCCAGAGGCCGTCCGCCGGGAAAGTCATGTACTTCGCCGGCTGCATGACCCATCTCACCCCGCGGATCATCAAGGCCGTGGAGAGAGTCTTCAAGGCCGCCGGTGTGGACTACGTTTTCGCCGACCGTGACGGAGGGATCTGCTGTGGCCGCCCTCTGATGCTGGCCGGCAGGACAGAAGCCGCCTACGAGACCATCGCCGCCAACCGCAGGATGATCCTCGGCTCCGGCTGCCGCACCCTCGTCCTCTCCTGTCCGATCTGCTACAAGATCTTTAAGGATGAATATGCCCTCGACGGTGTTGAGGTTCTGCATTACACGCAGTTTATCAAACGTCTGGCCGATAGCGGACAGCTGAGGCTCTCCGCCGGGGACGAGCGAATAGTCTATCACGATCCGTGCGAGTTGGGCCGTGGCTGTGGAGTCTACAAGGAGCCACGTGAGGTTCTGACTCAGGTGGGTACACTGGTCAAGGCTGCCAAGGAGGGGGACGAGAGCGTCTGCTGTGGAGGCAGCCTCGGCAGCCTTACACTCGATGAACGTGACCGCGCCAAGATCACGGAGTCCTCGGTCGCCAACCTTATGGCGAACGCCCCGCGGACCATAGTCACAGCCTGTCCTCTCTGCCTCAAGACCTTCTCCGAATCCGTAGGCGGCACCGCCTCCGGGTCAGTGGAGGATCCTGTCAAGGTGATGGATTTCGCCGAGATAGTCGCCCGGAACACCGAGTCGTCATAGAGAACTACGTTAGAGTCAATGGCTTCCTGCTTCTGGTCAGTTTCCCAGCCAGGCGAGGAAGTCATCCGCTCTGGAGCGGCTTACGGTAAGGTCTGGAGCGGGACCCAGATTGGTGGAGATCCTGACCTTAGGGGTCACACGCAGCCTGCCGCCAATCAGCTTCGTGACACATTCCACGGCATCCTTCGAGAAGATGCAGCTTCTGGAGATCCTGAAGAACCGTTCGGGATCAAGTCCGGTGATGAGCGAGTCCATCGTGGAGTCCACGATGTAGACGGCGCCGCCGTGCGTCACGACATGATTGTTCTTGTCCTCGGAGTAGAAGAACGCGATCTCGTCCGCCTTCACCGGCACGATCCTGTCGTTGAACTGCACCAGGTAGCGCTCCTTGTAGCCGTGGCCGGAGTCCTTGCGCGAGATAGCCCCGAGGATCTTCTCCACGTCCAGATCTCCGGTAGAGAACTGGCGGCACCGCTCCACGGCCCTTTTCAGGGCGGAAGCGTCTATCGGCTTGAGAAGGTAGTCTATGGATCCGGCCTCGAACGCCTTGACGGCGTAGCTGTCGTAGGCCGTCGTCATCACGACCGGTTTCTTGACGGTCACCTGACGGAAAATCTCGAAGCACTCGCCGTCCGATAGCTCGACATCCATGAAAATCAGGTCGGCCTCGTCAGGCTTCTCCCTGAACCGGGCGACAGACTCGCTGACCGAAGCGCATTCCCCGACAACCTCGATGTCCGGGAAATTGTTCTCCAGCATCTTCTCAAGGCTCCTGCGGGCCATCATTTCATCTTCTATAATAAGGACTTTCATAAGAGCGGCAACTTTACTGTGTAGAAATCGTCAGTACGGATGATCTCGATTCCCTTGCCGGAACGATCCCTGTACTGTTGGCGTATGTAGTTGAGACCCAATCCGCTGGACTGCGCCTCGGTGATTTTCGGAATGAGGTTGTTCGTCACCGTCAGTGTCTCCCCGTCGGACATCACACTGACTTTCAGCGGCTTGGCGGGAGACACTGCGTTGTGTTTCGTGGCGTTCTCAATAAGGAGCTGAACCGAGCACGGAACCACGTGCCTTGACAAGTCTTCGGGCCGGATGCCGACCTCCACGTCGAGCCCCTCCTGGAACCTGACCTTCAGCAGGTCGCGGTACATCTCCACATAGGTCATCTCGTCCCGGAGCGTCACCGTGCCCTCCTCCTCGTTGCGGAGCATGTAGCGGTAGATTCCCGCCAGCTTATGAATATACTCGCTCGCCTCCCTGTCCCTTCCGTCCAGCACGAGGGCGTCCAGAATGTTCAGCGAATTGAAGAGGAAATGCGGGTTGACCTGCTGCTTGAGGTTGAGGTACTGGAACTTGGCGAGGTCGGCGCGATCCTTCTCCTTCTCGGCGTTGCGGCGGGCCGTGATGGCATATTCAATCATGTAGATCACTGAATAGATCATCACTTCCGCTATGAACGCCACCAGGGCGAGTTCAAGGAAACTCTTTGCGGAGGAAGGGCGGCGGAATTCGAACGGCAGTCCGGAGCCGACCAGGGCCGCGGCGACAGCGGAAAGCGCTATCAGGAAGACCGCCGTTGCGAGGATGTGTCCGGCTGATGATCTCCGGTCCGACATATTCTTGGTCTGCTCCACGAAGAGGATCGTCAGGCAGACCATCACCAGAAGGATGAAGGTGTTGTCGGCAAATGCGGCGACCGCGTTCACCACGGATCCCCCTTCAAAGAGGGTGGAACTGAATATGTAGATTATGATCCTGACAATCAAGATGATGGCCACGGCGACGGAGAGCCATGTGATCTCGAAGCTTCTTGCCTTGGACTCTTTTCCGTACCTGTCGGCGTAGCGTCTCATGAAGAAGACCAGTCCCCAGCCCATCGACTCGGTGGTCGTGAATGTGGCGATCGCGGGGGAAAGCAGGGGGTGGTTGATGAACGTCCCTGCGAGCGCGGCGATCCCGTTGCCGAGGAGGTAGCCGAGAATGTTGGCGATGATGATGACGATGGAGGAGAACTCCACGCTCTGCCGGTACCTCAGGCAGAGGATGACCGTGAGGACGATCGTGAGCGTGGTCAGGGCCAGTTCGTCCCCGAGGTTCAGTAACCTGCACAGCACCGCCGTGGCCACGTGGAGCAGCGCGAAAGCGTGGATTATGGATGATGTCCTTAGTTTCATGCCGTTAATGATGGTCAGGTGACCGTTAACTCTTCACAATCGTCAAAGTACTGCAATTTAAGAAAAATATCTTTCATTTCGTCATTAAAAGCCAGCAATTCATCCGCTTTTTCTTTCCATTCATCGTTTCAATAATTACAAATCGGTGCTAATCAACTATATTTACGCCGAAAATGACACTGAAATTAGTACCGTAAAATGCAATCCAAGAGCAAACTTACGTTTTGGGAGATGTGGAACCTCAGCTTCGGCTTTTTCGGGGTGCAGATCGCCTATGCCCTCCAGAGCGCGAACATCAGCAGGATCTTCGCCACCTTGGGAGCGGATCCGCACCAGCTGAGCTTCTTCTGGATCCTCCCGCCTCTGATGGGCATGATCGTCCAGCCGCTGATCGGCAAGTGGTCCGACAGAACCTGGTGCAGGATGGGACGCAGAAAGCCTTATCTGCTGATCGGAGCCTTGATTTCGGTTCTCGTGATGATCTTCCTGCCGAACGCCGGCAGCCTGAGTTTCTCCTCAAGGCTGATCCTTGGACTCAACGGCGCCATGTGGTTCGGACTGTTCTCGCTCATATTCCTTGACACTTCCATTAATGTCGCGATGCAGCCGTTCAAGATGATGGTCGGGGACATGGTCGGCGAGGAACAGAAGGCTCAGGCCTACTCGATCCAGTCGCTTCTTTGCAACGCCGGCAGCCTGGTGGGCTACCTTTTCCCGATTTTCTTCACCTGGATCGGCATCGCCAACATCGCCCCAAAGGGGCAGGTGCCGCCGTCCGTGATCTGGAGCTTCTGGTGCGGCGCCGCGATCCTTATCCTCTGCGTGCTATACACTTTCCTGAATGTCAAGGAGATGAATCCTCAGGAATATGCCGAGTTCCATTCCATCGATCCAAAGCGTCAGGCTGAGGAGGAGAAGGACAATCCGGGACTCATCAGACTGCTGCTCCATGCTCCCAAGACATTCTGGACCGTGGGACTCGTGCAGTTCTTCTGCTGGGCGGCGTTCATGTACATGTGGACCTATTCCAACGGAGCCATCGCCGCCAACTGCTGGAACGCCACCGACACGGCCTCCGAGGGCTATCAGGCCGCTGGCAACTGGGTCGGGGTAGTCTTCGCCGTGCAGGCTGTCGGATCAATCCTGTGGGCGATTGTACTTCCTAAGTTCCGCTCCTTGAAACTGGCCTATGTGGTGAGCCTTCTGATCGGAGCCGTCGGCTTCATCTCCGTTGCGTTCATCCACAACCAGTACCTGCTCTGCGTGTCGTACCTGCTGATCGGAACCGCCTGGGCCGCGATGCTCGCGCTTCCGTTCACGCTTCTGACCAACGCTCTCGACGGGGAGCATCTGGGCAGCTATCTCGGCCTGTTCAACTGCACCATCTGCCTTCCGCAGATCGTCGCCGCGGCGCTCGGCGGAGTGGTGCTGAGACTTCTGGGCGGAGTCCAGGCGAACATGCTCGTCACTGCGGGTGTCCTGCTTGTGCTTGGCGCGCTGAGCGTCCGTCTCATAAAGGAAAGGAAACAATAATAACCTTAATAATCATATAAATGAATATTCAAACAATTCAAACATTCCAGATGAAAAGGATTATAGCTGCCGTGGCGACCTTGCTTCTTTGCCTGGTCGGCACTACCGTATCCGCTCAGAGCGGGTATCAGGTGAAGGGAGTTGTAGTTGACGCCGCCGGTCCGGTCATCGGTGCCACTGTCATGGAACAGGGTACGCAGAACGGTATCGCGACCGGTCTCGACGGAGACTACATCCTTAACGTTTCCGGCCCGGATGCCACTGTCGAAATCAGCTGCATCGGCTACAAGACACAGTCTTTCAAGGCTTCCGAGGTTCCGGCCAAGATTATTCTTACCACCGACACCGAGTTCCTCGACGATGTGGTCGTGATCGGCTACGGTACCGTCAAGAAGAGCGACATGACTGGCTCGATCTCCTCCGTGAAGGCCGATCAGCTCAACAAGGGTATGGTGACATCACCATCGGATCTGCTCCAGGGCAAGTCCGCCGGCGTTGTCGTCACGATGGGTGACGGCGCTCCGGGTTCCGCCAGCACCATCAGAATCCGTGGCGGTTCCTCTCTGAAGGCCAACAACAACCCTCTCGTCGTGGTTGACGGTCTGCCTCTTTCCGAGACAGGCATCAGCGGAGTCTCCGACGCGCTTTCCTCCATCAACCCTAACGACATCGAGAGCTTCACTGTCCTGAAGGACGCCTCGGCGACCGCCATCTTCGGATCGAGAGCCTCCAACGGTGTCATCATGATCACCACCAAGAAGGGTTCCAAGGGTTCCGAAGGCATCCACGTGAGCGCGGACTTCACCGGAAGCGTCAGCCAGAACGCCAAGTACGTGGATGTGCTGACAGGCGATGAGATGCGTGACCTTATGAAATCGTACATCGGTGACGGAGGTTCGGCCTACGCCGCCCTCGGCAAGGAGAACACCGACTGGCAGAAGGAAATCTACCAGCTGGGTAAAACCATTGACGGCAACGTGGCAGTGTCCGGCAGGGTAGGGAAGAGCGACATCTTCCGTATGCCTTACCGCGTGTCCATCGGCTACCACAACCAGGACGGTACCCTCAAGACCTCCAACCTTGAGCGTGAGACCATCTCTGTCAATCTCAACCCGAGCTTCTTTGACGACCATCTTCTTGTCAATCTCAACGGCAAGCTGATGAACATGAACAACAGGTTCGCCAATCAGGACGCCATCGGCGGCGCTGTCCGCATGGATCCTACCCAGCCTGTCTACGACGCGAACGGCCTGAACGGCTACTGGTGGTGGAACTACGGCAAGGGCACGCAGACCATCGATAACTGCAACGCACAGGCCCAGATGAACCCTGTCGCCCTTCTGAACGACAAGCTTGACAAGTCCAACGCCAAGCGTTTCATCGGCAACGCCCAACTCAACTACAAGGTCCATGGATTCGAGGATCTGAGCCTCAACCTCAACCTTGGTCTGGACTGGTCCAAGTCAGACGGTACGGTCGATGTCGCTCCCGGCACGGAAATGTCATTCCACAACACCCAGGAGTCCGGTTCCGGTTATCACAACAACTATTCCCAGATAAGGCGTGACCAGACCCTTGAGTTCTATGCCCAGTACGACAAGACTCTCGGCAAGCACACCTTCAACGCGATGGCAGGTTACTCCTGGCAGCACTTCTACAATTCGACTTTCAACGAGAAGTACAAGGCTGACGGCACCCTTCCTACCGCTTCCGACTACTATCTGAGCAGTCCTAACACCTTCAGAACCGAGTACTTCCTCGTGTCTTTCTTCGGACGTGTGAACTATTCGTTCAACGACCGCCTTCTCGTGACCGCCACCCTGCGTGACGACGGCACCTCCCGTTTCGCCAACAACAAGTGGGGTATCTTCCCTTCGGTGGCGGTAAGCTACAACTTCGGCAAGGAGAGGTTCATCGCGGACAGCGGTGTGGTCTCAGCCCTGAAGCTCAGGCTCAGCTGGGGACAGACTGGCCAGCAGGATCTCCAGTCCGGAGACTACCCGACACTGTCGTCCTACAAGTACAACACGAACCAGTCGATGTACTACTTCGGCAACAAGGTGATCACTCCGATAACGCCGCTTGGCTACAACGCCGACCTCAAGTGGGAGACCACCACGACCTACAACATCGGTCTTGACTACGGCTTCCTCGGCGACAGGATCTTCGGTAGCGTGGATCTCTACAAGCGCGACACCAAGGATCTCCTGAACCGCACTCCTGTGGCCGCCGGCGCCAACCTGTCCAACTACTTGAACGCCAACATCGGAAACCTTACCAACAAGGGATTCGAGTTCGAGTTCAACGCCATTCCTGTCCAGACAAGGGACTGGAGCTGGACCCTTGGATTCAACGCGACCTTCAATGAGACAAAGATCTCCAGGCTTACCACCGACGACGAGCGCGCCGACTATTTCGGAATCACTACCGGAGGCATCGCCGGCGGTACAGGCAACATGGTCCAGATCCATCAGACCGGCCACGCCCCTAACTCGTTCTTCGTCTATAAGCAGGTCTATGACACGGACGGCAAGCCGATCGAAGGCCTCTATGCCGACCTGAACAAGGACGGAAAGATCGACGACAACGACAAGTACTGCTTCCACAATGCCGCTCCGGACTGGACATTCGGCTTCAACACGCAGGTGGCGTACAAGCATTGGACCCTCGCAATGAGCGCCCATTCAAATGTCGGCAACTATGTCTACAACAACATCGCCTCCAACGGCGACCTCCTGACCGACCTCTGGGCCAACAACTTCGTGAACAACCGTTATTCCACGGCGAAGGAGCACAACTTCTCGTCATACCCCCAGTATTGGTCCAATCTTTACGTCGAGAACGCATCCTTCCTGAAGATCGACAACATCACCCTCAGCCGCTCGTTCAACTTCGGCCAGAAGACTCCGATGTCGTTCAACGTCTTCGCGACCGTTCAGAACGTGGCCTGCTTCACCAAGTACGGTGGAATCGACCCTGAGATCTTCTCCGGTATCGACAACAACATGTATCCGAGGCCTCGTACCTACATCCTTGGTGTCAAGTTCAACTTCTAATGCGACATAGACAATGAAAAATATTATCAGATTTACAGCGGTCGCCCTCGCCGCGACAATGCTCGCCTCAGCGGCCACGTCCTGTGTAGGTGACCTTGACGTGAAGCCTATCGATCCTAACATCGAGCTTCCTGAGGACGTGCTCAACAGCCAGGAGGCTTTCACAGCCCTTCTCGCCAAGTGCTATCAGGGACTTTCCTGCTCCGCATCCTCCGGGCCGAGCAGCGATCCGGACATCGAAGGTGTGGACGGCGGCTATGGCCAGTACATGAGAGCGCTTTTCAATATGGAGGAACTCTCCACGGATGTGGCGACTTGCTGCTGGAACGATGGCGGCCTCTTTGACATTCACAATCTCAATTGGAACGCATCCAATGAGTTTATCCTTTCGATGTACTACCGTATCTTCTTCCAGATCAGTCTCTGCAACGAGTTCATACGCCGCTCCAACGCCAGCGACATCAGCGGTTACTCCCTGAAGAACGCCTACATCGCCGAGGCGAGAGCCCTCAGGCTCTTCAGCTACTACCATGCCATCGACTTGTTCGGCAACGTGCCTTTCGCGACAGAGCATCAGTCTGTGGGTTCAACCGGAGCCGAGCAGATCTCCCGCGCCGACCTCTTCGACTGGATGGAGAGCGAGTGCAACGACCTTCTTGGCGGCAGCGACCTCGCCGAGCCGGGTAAGAATGAATATGGCCGCTGCGACAAGGGTATGGTGCAGATGATTCTCGCCAAACTCTACCTCAACGCCGAGGTTTGGAAGGGTACAGCGATGTACGACAAGGCTGCCGCTGTCTGTGAGAAGATTATCAGTGAATATCCTCTCCACACCAAGAGCGCCGGCAAGTACAGCGCCTGGCAGGAGCTATTCATGGCAGACAACCACCTTTGGACAGCCAACACGACCTACAACGGTGACGAGATCATATTCGCCGTGGAGCAGGATGGAATCCTTGTTCAGTCCTACGGAGCCACTAACTATCTCGTCTTCGGCTGCACGGGTGGCAAGATGGACGCCGCTGCGATCGGTATCTCCACAGGTTGGGGCGGTCTTTCCCTGACAGGGGCTTTCACCAGCAAGTTCGAGGACGCTGACCTTCGCGCCACATTCTACAGGGGCGAGGAGTTCGATCAGTACGTCGATGCCTTGCGCCGTGAGTCCGACAGCTGGTCTAACGGTTGGAAGTCAATGAAATTCCTGAATGTGAACCACGATGGCGGCAAGGCTCAGGCCGATGGCTTCGTGGACACTGACTGGCCTGTCTTCCGCGGTGCCGACGCCTATCTGATGTACGCCGAGTGCGCCGCCAGGGGAGCCGCCGACAAGACCAAGGGACAGCAGTACCTTGACGCTGTACGCGCGAGAGCGGGTGTGGGCAGCATCGCCCTCACTCTTGACAACATCATCGACGAGCGTGGCCGCGAGCTTTACTACGAGGGCTTCCGCCGTCAGGATCTGATCAGGTTCGGACTCTTCACTTCCGACAAGTACCTTTGGGAATTCAAGGGAGGCGTGCAGGCCGGAAAGGCTGTTGACGATCACTTCAATCTGTATCCGATCATGTCCAGCGACCTCAACGCTAACGGTAATCTTAAGCAGAATCCTGGTTATTAACAGATTATGAAAAAGTTATTTTACACGATAATCGCATTTGCGGGAATCCTTGCGGCTTCCTGCTCAACGGATGAGGACAAGCTGGTCTTCGATCCATCATCCTCCGTGGCCCCGACTCTGGGAACCCTGGCCGGAACCACGCTCTCGTCCGACGGCGCTGACCTGACCTTCGAGTTCACACAGCCGAAATACAATGTCGATGCCGGCGTGCTATACGCTCTCTACGCCTCTGATTCTCAGGATTTCGGGAAGCAGGAGAAACTCGCCGCCACCATCGGCGGCACGACCGTGACCGTCAAGCAGTCCGCCCTCAACTCGGTGATCCTGAATCTGGGCGGCGAGCCTGGCGCGGAGTTCACGGTCTACCTCAGGCTTGACTCATGGCTAGCGAACAACAAGAACATGGCTGTGGAGTCCTCGCTGGCCCGTTCCGGCGTGTTGTCCGCCACATTCGTTCCTTACAGCCAGCTGATCCTTGACAAGGATATCTATGATCACGTCTGGGTGATGGGCGACTACAGCGGATGGAGCCACGACAAGGCGCAGCTCCTCTACAACTACAGCAAGGACGGCAACATATTCACAGGTGTTGTTGACTTTGAGGACAAGGCTGCGAGCGGCATCAAGTTCACCGGTGCGGCTTCTTGGGACGAGGCCACTGGCAACTGGGGAACGGCTAATCCTGACGATGCGTCCGAGGCTGCCTCTGTGACACTTCTCAATGGATCCAACGACAACATCATGTGCTACGCCAAGCGTTTCTACAAGTTCACCCTTGACAAGAAAGCCCTCGTCCTGACCAAGGAGTGGGGCGCTGACAAGATCGGTATTGTGGGTACGATCAACAACTGGGCCGCTCCTGACGTGGAGATGACGTTCAACAAGGACTATCTCCGCTTCTGGGTTGACCTTGAGGTCACCGGCGACCAGGAGATCAAGTTCCGCGCCGACGAGGACTGGGTGTACAACTGGGGCGCCGACGCGAAGTCGGGCGGTGACAACATCAAGGTGGGTACCGGAAAGTACCGTGTCTATCTTGACCTTAACAAGGGTACCGTCGAGCTGAACGAGAAGATGTTCGGCAAGACCGAGCCGAGCGCAGGTGGTGACGAGCCTGAGCCAGGCAAGCCTGGCGCGTGGTCACTCATCGGTACCATCAACGGGGACAGCTGGTCGGCGGACGTTGACATGACCAACACCGAGGGTGACATCTGGATCGCCCGTAGCGTGAGACTCACCGCAAGCGACGAGTTCAAGATCCGCGCCGACCACGATTGGGCTGTGAAGGTAGGAGGACCGGAGGAGAACTCCACAAGTACCATCGATCCGGCCAATGCCTACGGCGTGTTCAAGCCTGAGCTTGGCAAGGCGTTCGCCGCCGGTGACAAGAACATCCAGGTGGGGGCAGAGGGAGTCTACGACATCACCTACGACTATGCCGCCCAGACCATACTCATCGAAGAGCACAAGGCCGCTTTCTCCCTCATCGGCGAGATCGGCGGAAGCTCTTGGAGCAAGGACTTCGTGATGACTCAGGACGGTGATGTCTGGACCAGCCCGGTAGTGAACATCACCGGAGGGTTCAAGATCCGTTATGACTACTCCTGGGAGGAAACCAACACCTACGGTGTGGCTGAAGGGACTACCGTTGAGATAGGTAAGGAATTCACTGTGGTTCAGCCGGGCGGAAACATCAAGGTTCCCGAGGCTGGTGACTACAAGGTGATCTTCAATGCGAAGACCCTCGCCGTGACCATCCAGAAGTAATATCCACTTTTTTCAGACGCACCCGATGGGAAAATATGCCCGGGTGCGTCTGATTTTTTTATTATATTCGTAGATTATGAGACGATCTTCTTTTCTCTTGAGGCTTGTAGGCCTTGTCCTGGCCGCCGCGCTCCTTGCGGGGTGCGACAAGAAAGGCACGACTCCCGATCCGACTCCGACTCCTGGGCCGGAGACTCCGGAACGCACCGGCGAATCGGGAATATCCTACCAGATGCTGGTATATTCATTCGCCGACAGTGACGGCGACGGCTGCGGCGACTTCAAGGGAATCCAATCCAGACTTGACTATCTGAAGGAGATGGGAGTCCAGGCCATCTGGCTTTCTCCGATCCACCCGGCTTCATCCTATCACGGCTACGATGTCCTGGACTATTCCGGCGTCAATCCCGACTATGGCACCGAGGCCGACTTCAAGTCCCTTCTGGACGCGGCACACGCCAAGGGGATCAAGATCTATCTTGACTATGTGCTGAACCACACATCCAAGGATCATCCGTGGTTCCTCGACGCGAAAAAAAGCGCGGGCAGTCAGTACCGCGACTATTATATCTTCTCCGACAACCCGCAGGCCGACATCCGTGACGGCAAGATTCCGATGATCGCCACCGAGGGCGCGCGCGGCTACGACTCCGGCCAGTGGTTCTCCGCCGTGACAGGCGTTGACGGCAAACTCAAGGTGAGGTTCACCCTTGCCCTGGACAACGCCGGCAAGCCTTCGACATTGAGGATGGACAAGGTTGACGAGGTGTCCAACACCGGCAGTCAGAACTCGGGGATATGGCTGTACTACGGCGATGACAACATGGCGCAGTTCTACAAGAGCGGGGCTAGGGAATGCACTCTTTCACTGGAGTTTGAATCCTCCTGGGGCGTGCTTGTGAGAACCAGCCGGACCCAATGGGACTCCCACAAGTACGGCGCTCCGTCCGGAAAGAACCAGCTTTCCTATGGCGTTCCGCTCGCGCTTTCGAACACCAACGCTCAGGACATCATTCTGCCTGGAATGACCACGACGATGTACCACTCGCATTTCGGGACAGACTGGTTCGCCGACCTGAACTACGGCCCCGCGGCCACCTGCGAGCAGTCCGCAGCTTTCAAGTCCGTCTGCGAGTCCGCTGACAAGTGGATCAGGATGGGAGTGGACGGCTTCCGTCTGGACGCTGTCAAGCACATCTACCACAAAGCCGATTCGGACGAGAACCCGACATTCCTGAAGAAGTTCTACGACCGCTGCAACTCCACCTACAAGTCCGCCGGCGGCAAGGGTGACTTCTACATGGTGGGCGAGCAGTTCAGTGACGCCTCCGAGGTCGCGCCATACTACAAAGGCATTCCAGCCCTCTTTGAGTTCAGTTTCTGGTGGAGGCTGAAGGACTGCATCAACAACGGTGACGGAAGTTCCTTCGTCGGCACGATACAGAGCTATCAGAAACTCTATGCGGGCTACCGCTCCGACTACATCGAGGCCACTAAACTCTCCAACCACGACGAGGACAGGGCCGGGAACGATCTCGGAAAAAGTGTGGCCAAGATGAAACTCGCCGGCGTGGTTCTCCTTACGGCGGGCGGCCAGCCTTACATCTACCAGGGCGAGGAACTCGGCTACTGGGGGTCCAAGTCCAGCGGCGATGAATATGTCCGCACACCGATCATGTGGAACTCCGACGGTTCGTCGCTCGCCGACGGCAAGTTGAGCGGCAAGGTTGACAGGACGATGCTCTCCTCCGGAATCTCTGTCGAGAGCCAGGCGAAGGACGACGGTTCCATCCTCAATGTCTACCGCCGTTTCGGTGTGCTGAGGGATCAGTACAAGGCCTTGGCCAAGGGTTCGTTCGACTACTGTCCGGCTGCATCTTCTGTGGCTTCCGTCTCCGCATGGTACCGTGCCTATGATGGCCAGAAGGTCTTGGTTGTCCATAATTTCTCCGCTGGCAACGCCTCCGTCAACTTTACGTCCGACAAGCTGGACAACGCCGTCGCCACGAACGGAACCGTGAAGGTAAATGGCTCCAGGTTGACTCTGGGAGCATATTCATCAGTCGTTTTTCTGCAATAGTTAATTTGACATTATATGAGACGCACACTATTCATTCTGCTTGCCTCTCTTCTGGTGCTCTCCTGCGGGCGCGATCCCGGAGAGGCTGCCGTTGAGCGTGACTGGACCCGCGGCGCCGTGGTCTATGAACTGAACACCCGTCAGGCGACCGCCGAAGGCACCTTCGCCGCAGCCCAGAGGAAACTTCCTGAACTTAAGGAACTTGGGGTGGACGTTGTCTGGCTGATGCCTGTCTATCCGATCGGCGAGAAAGGCCGCAAGGGAACTCTCGGCTCCTACTATGCCATCAAGGACTATTGCGACATCAACCCGGAGTTCGGCACCCTGGAGGATTTCGACGACTTTGTCGGCGCGGCCCACGACCTTGGCCTCAAGGTCATCATCGACTGGGTGGCCAACCACACCTCTCCGGATCATCCGTGGGTGACGGGGAAACCTGCCGACTGGTACGTCCGCGACGCGGAGGGCAACACGATTGTCGAATATGACTGGACGGACATCGCCAAGCTCAACTACGAGTCCAAGGAGATGCGGGCCGAGATGGAGAAGAGCATGCGTTTCTGGCTTGACAGGGGGATCGACGGCTTCCGCTGCGACGTGGCCTATCAGGTGCCGCAGGATTTCTGGGCCGATGTGTTCTCGAAGTTCAGGTCTGAATATTCCCGCAGACTCTACTTCCTCGCCGAGGGGGAGGAGCCTTGGCTGCACGAGGCCGGCTTCGACGCCACCTACGCCTGGAAGCTGCACCATCTGCTGAACGACATCGCGCAGGGGAAGGCCGGAGCCGACAGCCTTGTCCGCTATGTGGAATGGAACGCCACTGCCTATCCATCCGGCAGCCATAGGCTTACGTTCGTCACTAACCATGACGAGAACTCTTGGTCCGGCACTGAATATGAAAGGATGGGCGACGCTTGGAAGGCGATGGCTGTCCTCTGCTGGACACTTCCGAACTCCCAGCCGCTGATCTACACCGGTCAGGAGGTCGGCTACAACCACCGTTTCGAGTTCTTCGAGAAGGATCCGATGCCGGACTGGCACCACAACGCCACCACGGATTTCTACACCTATCTCAATGAGGTGAAGCACGCTCATCCGGCTCTGGATTCTGACAATCCGTCCTTCGAGGTGCTTTCCTGCACCGATTCCGCTCTGGTCTTCAAGCGCGCTCTGGACCAGGACAGCGTGATCGTCAGCGTTCAGTTGCAGGCTCCGTGGAACTGGAGTATAACTGTCCCGGAGTCAAGGGTTTCGCACGTGGAGCCGCCGAGCTGGTGGGTGGGCATGAAGACCCCTCTCCAGCTGATGATCCACGGCGATGGCATCGCCGGCTATGATGTCAGGATCGAGGGTGAAGGTGTCGGCGTCAAGGAGATCCATAAGGCGGACAGCCCTGACTATCTTTTTGTTGACGTGGCCGTAAGCTCATCGGCTAAGCCTGGTGAGTACGGCATCATATTCACGAAGGATGGCAGTTCTTTCCGCTATCCGTACCGGATCGCCGCGAGGGAGGAAGGTTCCGCCGAGCGTGGCAGTTTCACAACTTCGGATCTTATCTATCTGATCTGCCCCGACCGTTTCGCCAACGCCGACAAGGGAAATGACAACACCGATGACACCGCCGAGAAGGCTGACCGCAGCGAGCCGTTTGGCCGCCACGGTGGTGATCTTCAAGGCATTATCGATCACCTGGACTATGTCTCCGACCTTGGTGCCACCGCCGTCTGGTGTACTCCGCTTCTGGTGGACGACCAGTCCGAGGGGTCTTACCACGGCTATGCCTGTGGCGACTACTACCGCATCGACCCACGTTTCGGCAGCAATTCCCAGTACAGGGAATATGTCGCCAAAGCCCACGAGAAGGGTCTGAAAGTGATAATGGACATCGTGACCAACCACTGTGGCACCGGCCACTGGTGGATGAATAATCTTCCGTTCAAGGACTGGATCCATCAGTTTCCTGAATATACCGGCTCGAACATCGCCTTTTCAACGGCGATGGATCCGAACGCGTCGCAGTACGATGCGAATTTACAGGTCAGCGGCTGGTTCGTGCCTTCGATGCCGGACATGAATCTCGACAATCCGTTCATGCTGAAATACTTTCAGCAATGGGCGATCTGGTGGACCGAGTTCTCCGGCCAGGACGGCTTGCGTGTGGACACCTACCCGTACAACGAGAAAGTCCCTATGAGCAAGTGGTGCGAGGCCGTGATGAATGAATATCCAAACTTCAACATCGTGGGTGAGTGCTGGGACTCCAACATCGACCAGCTTGCCTACTGGCAGGGCGGCAACGCCAACCGTGACGGTTTCGACTCCCACTTGCCTTCGATTATGGATTTCCCTCTCCAGGAGGCGATCAACGCCGCTCTTTGCGAGGACGAGCCGCAGTGGGGACAGGGAATAGCCCGGGTATATTCAGCCCTCTCTCACGACGCCACCTATAATGATGTGTCCAAGATGCTGATATTCCTCTCCAACCACGACCATTATCGTGTCGCTGACGCCTGGAGGCAGAATCCGGACAAGTTGAAGATCGCCTACACCCTTCTGGCCACAGTCCGTGGAATCCCTCAGATTTTCTACGGTGACGAGATGGGATTCGCCACCGGCAAGACCTACAAGAGCGACGGCGAGTTGAGAATGGATTTCCCTGGCGGCTGGGAAGGCGACAAGGTGGATCTCTTCACCGAGGAAGGCCGTGCCTCCGCCACCGTCAATGTAGGCGGAAAGACAATCCCGCAGGGCCAGCTGGCTGAGCTTCACGACTATGCAAGGACACTCTTCCAGTGGAGAAAAAACAAGGATGTGATCCACACCGGCCGCACCATGCACTTCCTGAGCCGTGACAACACCTACGCCTTCTTCCGCTACAACGACACCGACAAGGTCTTCGTCTATGTGAACAACTCCCCGGAGCCGAAGACCATCCCGTGGTCCCATTACGCCGAGATAGCCTCAGACCTGAAGACCGGCCGCAACGTCCTCACCGGCGAGCCAGTCCAACTCTCCGACTCCACCATCGTCCCGCCTTCCACCGCCCTCGTTGTGGAATATTCATTGAAATAGAACCGTTTATATTTGATGGAATATTTGTGTAAAATACTTTTATGCGCCGATACTTTTATGCGCCGATACTTTTATGCGCCGATACTTTTATGCGCCGATACTTTTATGCATAACAATCTCAGCATCCGCACATTCGGGAAGTAATACCGCCTTCGATGAGCGTTCGTGTCTGCTTTCAGCCGAACGCTCATATTCAGAGGCCTTGATGCTTGGTGACACCACAAAGACAATCACAGGAGTGGTTATGGAAGAAGGTGGCACTCCCGTACCATTTGCGTTTGTGTCATTATATTCAAAGAAAGATTCCACGCTTATCGCCGGTGAAATGAGCGATGAGCGTGGACGTTTTTCTCTGCGATTCCCCGGTGGCCCTACTGTACTCAATATCAGTTGTATCGGCTATAAGACCATCGAGATGCCTGTGACGGCGTTGGATTTGGGCACAATCTATATGACGACCGATGCGAGTCTGCTGGAAGATGCGACTGTGGTGGCTCACCGAAAATACATTTCAAGGGAAAACGGTGGGCTGACACTGAATGTTCAGGGCTCCGGTTTGAGGAACATCGGTAAGGCCGCTGATGTGATCAAGTATATTCCCGGAATGCTTTATGCCAACGGCAAATATGAGGTGTTCGGGAAGGGTGAGCCTGTAATTTATATTGACGGAAGAAAGATGGCGAACGTTTCCGAGCTATCGCTTCTATCCTCCTCCAATGTGAAGTCTGTCAAACTTATAACCAATCCGGGGGCTGAATATGACGCTGGCACAAGGAGCGTCATTGCCATCGCCACCGTCAGGCACACGTTGGATGGCGTTTCCGGCATTGTCGGAGCGGAACTTTCCAGGCACAGGCAGTGGTCCGGCAACGAGGATGTTAACCTTAATGTTCATAAAGGGGCCGTGGATGTTTTTCTTGCATATCGGTATGACAACACGAAAAGCGACATTCGGTACGACATCGACCAGACCAATTACGAGCAAGACACCTTCCACGAGGTTTCGGCTTCTGAATATTCAGACCGCTCCCGCTCGCACGATTACAGTGCCGGGGCGAATTACGCGATAAATAAGAATCATACCGTTGGTGGCAAATATATGGGAACCATTTCCGACTACAAATTGCTTGATTCTCCTTACGACTATATGCAGGTGTATCGCAACGGTGAGCTTTTGACTTCCACGGACAACAAGACCGATGAGTCGGAAAAGGAAAGGTTCCACAATGCCAATGTCTATTATATCGGCAAGTTTTCTGATAAATTACAGGTCAATGTGGATGCCGACTATGTATATTCCCGGTTGAATCATTGGCAGCAAGTGATTGAGACAAGCCGGATTGACGCGGTGTCGGAGAGCACCCATATTCAAAATGACCAACGCAACCGCGCGGTCGCTTTCAAGGACGTGTTCGCTTGGAATATTAGTGAGGTCAGCGGACTTGATTTCGGGACTGATTTCAGCAGGATCAGCTCTTGGGGCACGTCAGTCAATGAAGAAGGCAAGATTGCCGATGACCGGTTCAAAAACAATGAAACCAAGTATGCGGGATTTGTCTCCTATCGCTTGTTTTCTGAAAAATGGAAGGGGAGCGTCGGGCTTCGCTATGAATATGTCCACGCCATCAACACAGACCAGGGTGAGGTGAAGAACAGGAATGATTATTCTGACCTTCTGCCTTCACTGTCTCTTTCAACCTCTCTCGGGAAAGTGGATATGAGTCTTGATTTCAGCAGCAGGGTCAACCGCCCTTCGTTCCGTCAGCTGAACAACAGTGTAAGTTACAACAACCAATACCATTACGAACAAGGGAACATTTATCTGAAACCGCAATATGTCTATGACACGGAGTTCAGTCTGGATTACGGCATTTTCGATTTCAAAGTGGATTACCAGTATATCAAGGACTATATTCATCCTACGGTTGTGGCCATCGCCGGCAAACCCGGAACGGTAGCCTGGATGTCAACAAATGCCGACAGATTCCAGCAGTTAGGCGCGCAATGCGTTGTGGCTCCGGTTATTGGCTGCTGGAGGCCGACCCTGACGGCAGGAGTGTACAAGCCTTACTTTACGCTTGCGTACAACGGTTCCGAGACTAGTTATAATCGTCCTTACGGCCTCCTGGCTTTCCAGAACGCTGTCGAACTGAAAGGCGACTGGCTTTTGCGTGGTGATTTTTACTGGAACCTAAAAGGACATCACGGCATCTATGACCAGAACAGCCGCGCATCTTGCAACGTGATGGTTCAGAAACAATTGCTTAAGAAAAGGCTTACGATAACGCTGAAGGCTGAGGACTTGTTTGACTGGTCAAGGTTGAGTGACGTGAAGAGAGTCAATTTTGTGGTGCAGACCAGAAAGGTGAACAGCTTCAACCGTTGCGTCATCGCCTCCATCACCTATAATTTCAACAGTTTCAAGGATAAGTACCACGGCAGCGGTTCGGCCGACGACGAGATCAACCGCTTTTGATGTGAATACAAAATGGTAAAAATTGTATCTTTGTGCCTGACTAATTAGAATATTCTTAGATGGGGAAGACATTGCATAGTTTGAAAGATCTTAAAGGGTTGATTCCAAAGGAAGAACCGGTAAAGAAGACTTCGACGTCGGTCAAAGGGCATGAAAGGCAGACCACACCTGCTCGTGTGAACGAAGAGCCTAAGGTCGGAGACATGGTTGTGCTGATGGAGTCCGATGAGCATGGGAGAATACAGAGAGTTGACGGGAAAACATATTCCATTAAATTGGACAACGGACTTGTCGTGAGTCTTGGCAAATGGGATTTTGCTGTGACGGATGACAAAGAGGAGGAAAGGCTTCGCAACTCCATTTTCGCGAGACGAAGGCCTGTCTCGCAGGATGAACCGTCTCGGTTACGCTACACGGACTACGGAGAGATCACGGTCGATCTTCATCTTGAGGCGTTGGCCGGAGGTCGTTCGATTCAATCGGGGCAAGCACTTCAGTTCCAGATGGATGCCTTTAAATCCGAACTTAAGAAATGCCTTCCGCATCGTGGAATGCGTGTCCGCTTCATCACCGGTGTCGGTGATTATGTCCTGACCAACGCCATCCGCAAGGAACTGGACGAGGTCTATTCCCTTCGCTGCACCTACACTGTCGGCACACTCGGTGTGACCATTGTCACTGTCCGGTAATGTGGATTATTCGGCTGCTATCAGCTCATTGCCGGGGCAGAGATCTGACAAAAGTATCGAATTCATTTCTCCAAGCCCTTTGGCAGGCGGTTACGGATAGATGCTCTTTTTCCAGTCCGCTTTGGATGAGAGTGGCTTCAAGTGAGCTGTCGGCCTTGACCAGACTCTTGATCTTGAAGTACATTTCGATGAACCGCCCTCTGTACGGAGAGCAAAGCAGGTAGCCGTCATTGGTGTCGGCCCAGCGGAGGTCACTTCCTGAGGTGCAGACACTTGCGGCGTTGATGTGGTTCTTTAACGCCATGAAACTCAGGCCGGATTCCAAGAGGAAATCCCCGTACCTTTCGAATTCAAGACTTAGGTTGATCGTGCAGGACGCTTCTTTTCTGTCACCGTAATGTCTGCGTAACGTCTCCTCAAGTCTTTGGATCCTGCCAAGATAGTACCCTGACATCTCTTTCACCAGATCAAGATTCATTCTGACTTTTCCATGGTCGGTACAGGCCACCATTTCACAATTACAATTTCTCATAATCAATGAATTATTTCAAAGAACGTTTCGGCTGCGCCCTAAGGGCATTCCAACCGGAACAAAATCACCGGCGACCGGATCCTCCCGTCCGGGTACAATACACCCGTTGAGGGACCTTCGTCCGGATTGTGAAATGGAATTATTAAAAAGAAAGAATATGTCAGCTCATAGATGCTGTCGCGTTTACAATGCAAAATAAGGAATAATCTTTTGAATATGCAAATGTGGACGCCAGTCATGGAACTGCGGTCATGGAACTTCCACTGAACCGGTTACTTCGACAGGCTCAGTGACCACGGGGCTCTGTAAACGTTTTTTTCCGGTCACTGAGCTTGTGTCAAGTTATTTTTCAATTTCCAGCCTGTGCTTGTCGAGGTGACCGGTGGAAAGTGCAAGGTTTTTTACGAGGACTAAAAAGTCTGAATAACTTTCTGAGATTTTAATAATCGGAGACAATGTCGAGGTTGACCTCGCCAAAAAGCAAGAAAGAAGGGCTTGACTAATACTTTTTAGTCAGCCCCGAATATGTTTATTTATGTAATATATTGAAGATTAAATAATTAATTATTTGGGTATGAAAGTGGTTTCCGAATTATGAAGTGTGAAGAATAGCTGGAATGTCAATAGAAAAAGAATTCCATTTCGAAGATCCCTTCATGAGTCCGCCAGTGATCCGTCCGTCTCCAAGGCTACATTCCGTCCCCATGTTGTTCCCCAACATTGCCGCGCCGCTCCCTCGGGCGACGTTTCATGCCTTAATTGTTCCCCAAGGGTGTCGTGTGGAACTCCCGGGCGACGTTTCATGCTTTAATTGTTCCCCAAGCGTGTCGAGTGACGCCCTCGGGCGACGTTTCATGCTTTAATTGTTCCCCAAGCGTGTCGTGTGGCACCCTTGAGCGACGTTTTTTACCTTTATCGTTCCTCAAGGGTATTGCCCGACACTCTCGGGTGACATTTCATGCCTTTATCGTTCCCCATGCGTGCTGTGCGGAACCCTTGAGCGACATTCCAGCAAGATTCCGTAGCCGAAGATCCCTCCATGAATCTGTCCTGTAATCCGCCAGTGATCCGTCCGTCTCCTAAGGCTACATTCCGTCCCCATGTTGCTCCCCGACATTGCCGCGCCGCTCCCTCGGGCGACATTTCATGCCTTTATCGTTCCCCAAGCATACCGTGTGGCACCCTTGAGCGACGTTTTTTACCTTTATCGTTCCCCAAGGGTATTGCCCGACACCCTCGGGTGACGTTTCATGCCTTAATTGTTCCCCATGCGTGCCGTGCGGAACCCTTGAGCGACATTCCAGCAAGATTCCGTAGCCGAAGATCCCTCCATGAATCTGTCCTGTAATCCGCCAGCGATCCGTCCGTCTCCTAAGGCTACATTCCGTCCCCATGTTGCTCCCCGACATTGCCGCGCCGCTCCCTCGGGCGACATTCCATGCCCTAATTGTTCCCCAAGGGTGTCGTGTGACACCCTCAGGCGACGTTTCATGCCTTTATCGTTCCCCAAGCGTGCCGTGCGGAACCCTTGAGCGACATTCCAGCAAGATTCCGTAGCCGAAGATCCCTCCATGAATCTGTCCTGTAATCCGCCAGTGATCCGTCCGTCTCCTAAGGCTACATTCCAGCCCCATGTTGTTCCCCGACATTGCCGCGCTGCTCCCTCGGGCGACATTCCATGCCCTAATTGTTCCCCAAGGGTGTCGTGTGACACCCTCGGGTGACATTTCATGCTTTTATCGTTCCCTAAGCATACCGTGTGGCACCCTTGAGCGACGTTTTTTACCTTTATCGTTCCCCAAGGGTATTGCCCGACACCCTCGGGTGACGTTTCATGCCTTAATTGTTCCCCATGCGTGCCGTGCGGAACCCTTGAGCGACATTCCAGCAAGATTCCGTAGCCGAAGATCCCTCCATGAATCTGTCCTGTAATCCGCCAGCGATCCGTCCGTCTCCTAAGGCTACATTCCGTCCCCATGTTGCTCCCCGACATTGCCGCGCCGCTCCCTCGGGCGACATTCCATGCCCTAATTGTTCCCCAAGCGTGTCGTGTGACACCATCGGGTGACGTTTCATGCCTTAATTGTTCCCCGGGGGTGTCGTATGGAACTCTTGGGCGACGTTTCATGCCTTAATTGTTCCCCAAGCGTGTCGTGTGACACCCTTGAGCGACATTTTATGCCTTAATTGTTCCCCAAGCGTGTCGTGTGACACCCTCGGGCGACGTTTCATGCCTTAATTGTTCCCCAAGCGTGCCGTGCGGAACCCTTGAGCGACATTCCAGCAAGATTCCGTAGCCGAAGATCCTTCCATGAATCTGTCCTGTAATTCTCCAGTGATCCGTCCGTCTCCTAAGGCTACATTCCGTCCCCATGTTGTTCCCCGACATTGCCGCGCCGCTCCCTCGGGCGACGTTTATGCCTTAATTGTTTCCCATGCGTGTCGTGTGACACCCTCAGGCGACATTTCATACCTTTATCGTTCCCCAAGCGTGCCGTGCGGAACCCTTGAGCGACATTCCAGCAAGATTCCGTAGCCGAAGATCCCTCCATGAATCTGTCCTGTAATCCGCCAGCGATCCGTCCGTCTCCTAAGGCTACATTCCAGCCCCATGTTGCTCCCCAACATTGCCGCGCCGCTCCCTCGGGCGACATTTCATGCCTTAATCGTTCCCCAAGCGTGCCGTGCGGAACCCTTGAGCGACATTCCAGCAAGATTCCGTAGCCGAAGATCCCTCCATGAATCTGTCCTGTAATCCGCCAGTGATCCGTCCGTCTCCTAAGGCTACATTCCAGCCCCATGTTGTTCCCCAACATTGCCGCGCTGCTCCCTCGGGCGACATTTCATGCTTTAATTGTTCCCCAAGCGTGTCGTGTGACACCCTCGGGTGACGTTTCATGCCTTTATCGTTCCCCAAGCGTGTCGTGTGGCACCCTCGGGCGACATTTCATGCTTTTATCGTTCCCCAAGCATAACGTGTGGCATCCTTGAGCGACGTTTAGACCCTTTTTTGTCCCTCGGAGGTGGTGCTGCGGTCGGAATGGTTGTGGGGAGGAGTAGGTGAACTGACAAATAATCATTATTTTTGCAGGCCGATCTTGGATTTTGTTACTTTGTCTGTTTTGAGTTTGCAGGAGTCAATGCGGAAGTCAGGCCGAGATAATTCGTTTATTATTAGTACTATAAATGTGGGCATTATTCCAATAACGGATTTGTGCGAAAATTATTATTCAAAATGAAATGGTATATTCTTTTGGCATTATTGCTGGTTCCGGCTTCGATGGTGGCGCAGACTAGTGGCGCCGCGTCGCGATCAACGACCGGGTCGGCGACTGAACCTACAGGCATTACAACTCTCAGCCGCTCCTTGGGCATGGCGAAGGGAGGTGGGGAATATTCCTACGCGGGGGTGCCGGTCAATCTTGCTGAACACACGTTCAGGTGCGAGCATATTCTTAAGCTTCAGGGAGTTGAGAAGGAGGGCTATCAGGGGATGGACATTTGGGAAGACTACATATTCAGTTGTCAGAATTCGGGTTGGCTGACAGTTTATAGGATTGACGGCGGCCTGATTGAACGGGAGTGTAAGCCGTTTAAACTGGCCAGTTATGACAAGGTGAACCATGCCAATGTGGCCACTTTCGGGCGCACATTCTACAACAAGGAGGATCGTTTCCCGCTTCTGTATGTCAGCCAGTGCAACCGTGAGCCTATCAACGGGCGTAAGGACGTGCTTTATGTCGAGCGGGTGGCCAATGACCTGAAGTCTTCCGAATTGGTGCAGACTATTTACTTCAAGGACACCGACCATCTTTTCGGCTATGCGCTTCAGTGGGTTATCGATTCCGACAACAACTACCTTTACGGCTACGGCAACACCGTTGACAATACCAATCCTCTGAACCATCACCGCATCGTCAAGTTCCGCATCCCGAAACTGAACGAGTCCACGGACGGTATCGTGACTTTGACAAATGACGATCTGTTGGAGAACTATCTTATCGAGGACACCTACGCGGCTCCTTTCAACCCGATCGGACAAGGGCTGTTCATCAAGAACGGGCAACTCTTCATGCCTACCGGCTTTGGTAATGAGAAGTGTCCATCGATCCTTTATGTCTGGAACCTTGAGACCCGTACCATGCAGAATGTGATTGACTTGACAAAGGCCACATTCGGCGAGTTGGAGGACTGCGCCTACTACAAAGGCGACCTCATCATCCACGCCCAAGGCGACTTGTTCAGGCTTACGTTCTAAGTGGCTGTCATTTTTTATTGACTCTATGAATATCCTGGGGCAAGCCCTGAAAGCCTTTGAAACTTGCCCAAGGATTATAGCGCCTGCAGGACGGACTCAAGGTGGATTCAAGGCGGATTCAAGGCGGAATCAAGTAAGAACCTTTGGCTACGGAATCTATCTGGAATGTTGCTTAAAAGCACCGCACGACACGCTCGGGGAACGATAAAGGTATAAAACGTCGCTCAAGGGTGCCATACGGTATGCTCGGGGAACAATAAAGGTATAAAACGTCGCTCAAGGGTGCCACACGGTATGCTTGGGGAACGATAAAGGCATGAAACGTCACCCGAGGGTGCCACACGGTATGCTTGGGGAACAATTAGGACATGAAATGTTCCCCGAGAGTGTCAGGCAATACCCTTCTGGAACAATAAAGAGTTATAGTGCCGCCCAATGGTGGCGCACGGTTCCTTCGGCAACATATTCAAGATTTTTCGTCGCCCATGAGCTGTTCGAAACGCTCCCGGGATGCTGTAGGTACACTATTCGAACAACTTGTTGAGTACAGAGACTTCAACTTGGATCTTGCGGGCTATGCGCTTCGTGTCAATGCGGTACTTTCTTTTCAGGATCAACGCGAGACGGCACTTGTCGTCCACGCCAAGATCCTTTACGGAACCTACCTTGAACTGATCTCTAAGAATCTGATAAACAATCTCATTCAGTTCATTATCGGAAAAGACGATCAACTCTCCGACACCCTCAGCGATCCTGAGATAAGCGTCGAAATTCCTGACGAGACCGGAACTGTACCTCCATGAACTCAGAAGCACCCGCTCAGCCTTGTCATTAAGTACATAGGATTCAGGAAGAATGAATCCCAAAGGCCGGTTGAAAAGATAGTTCTCGGGCAGTCTGGTTTTGGTTTTGAATAGTCTTACCGACTCCCTGTACGAAACGTCGGCTACCCTTGCTTTGTCATACAGCCGCCCGCACTCGTTGAAAATCAACCTGGCGGATCCCCAGATGTACCCTTCCGCCGTGACATCCGGCCTCGCCTTCAAAGGATTTCTCGCAATGTAGACTATCGTGTCCGCCAGTTGCCGCTCATCTTCGACCTTCACCATCTTGAATCCGTAATCCTTCGGAAGCGGAGGAAAACCGTCCTCCTTGAGTTTCCGGTTAATGCGTCTCTTGACAAATAGGAAAAACCGAACGATGCTCTCTCCTGATCCATAGACAAGAAAATGACAATGGTTGACCATAAGCACGAAAGCGATCACGGACAGGCCGAAGACATATTGCCCGATCGCGACGCTGTTCATTCCGCAGACATATTCATCATCATTGTTGAATAACTGCCCCGTCTCAATCGCATCGAAAGTGACGTGATAGTACCATTTCGGTTGTTTTCTGTACTCCTTCAGGAGTTTTCTGATTTTGTTTCTACCCATAATAATTTAAATTTAGGATTGCCGCAATATAACACCTTTATCGCAGACTCATATTCAAAAACAGAAAAACATTCTATTCAAAAAAATGAATATATGTTTCTTTGCAAAAGAAAGGCTGCAAAAAATAATCTTTATGAATATAAAATATTTTTTATATGTGTTGTTCTTCAATCAATTACATGTATTATTAGCCTTTTTTAGGGCTGCAATTACAGCCAGCGGCTCCATCGTCAACAACTCGTTCCGGGACATAATAATCTCGCCCGAAGGTGCAGTGCGGTTCTGTTGGGGTTGCGATGTGGGCTTGTATCGTTGCCCAAGGGGTGCCGAAGGAGTCTCCGAGCATATTCATGACGGGATCAATGCGTACGTTTCGGCGACGAAAAAGTGGCAAAGTGTTGCCCGAGAGTGTCGCATGGCACTGTTGGGGAACACTTTGGGGCTGTAAGTCGCCCGAAAGTGCCGCGCGGCCCTGTTGTGGAACGATGTGGGCTTGAAACGTCTCCCAAGGGTGCTGAAGGAGTCTCCGGGCTTATTCAAGACAGCTTCAATGCGAACTCTCCAGCGACGAAAAAGTGGCAAAGCGTTGCCCGAGGGTGCCGCGCAGAACTGTTGGGGAACGTTTAGGGGCAGTAATGTCGCCCGAGAGTGTCGCGCGGCCCTGTTGTGGAACGATATAGGCTTGTAATGTCGCCCAAGGGTGTAGGCATTGCCGAAGGTGTCTCCGGGCTTATTCATGACGGGATCAATGCGTATGTTTCGGCGACGAAAAAGGGGCAAAGCGTTGCCCGAGGGTGTCGCGCAGAACTGTTGGGGAACGTTTTGGGGCTGTAACGTCGCCCGAGGGTGCCGCGCGGCTCTGTTGGGGAACGATGTGGGCTTGTAACGTCGCCCAAGGGTGTCGCGCGGCCCTGTTGTGGAACGATATAGGCTTGTAATGTCGCCCAAGGGTGTAGGCATTGCCGAAGGTGTCTCCGGGCTTATTCATGACGGGATCAATGCGTATGTTTCGGCGACGAAAAAGGGGCAAAGCGTTGCCCGAGGGTGTCGCGCAGAACTGTTGGGGAACGATATAGGCTTGTAATGTCGCCCAAGGGTGTAGGCAGTGCCGAAGGTGTCTCCGGGCTTATTCGAGAGGGGATTAATGCGTACGTTTCGGCGACGAAAAAGTGGCGAAGTGTTGCCCGAGGGTGTCGCGCGGCCCTGTTGGGGAACGATATAGGCTTGTAATGTCGCCCAAGGGTGCTGAAGGTGTCTCCGAGCTTATTCGAGACGGGATCAATGCGGACTCTCCAGCGACGAAAAAGGGGCAAAGCGTTGCCCAAGGGTGCCGCGCAGAACTGTTGGGGAACGTTTTGGGGCAGTAATGTCGCCCGAGAATGTCGCATGGCTCTGTTGTGGAACGATATAGGCTTGTAACGTCGCCCAACGGTGTAGGCGGTGCTTCGGGTGCTTCGTGTGTTATGGCGCAGTGGTGTGATGCTGTGACGTAATGCAGTGGTATAATGCGATGGTGTGATGCAGTGACGTGATGCGGTAATGTAATGTGATTGCATGATGTGGTGTGTGCGGGTTTTGTGCGGGACTCATTTCTTCTGATTGCGGGGCGATCTTTTCCGAGATCTTTTCCGAGATCTTTTCCGGGATCTTTTCCGGGATCTTTTTTTGGTGCTCCTTGTTTGTTTTGACTATCTTTGTGGGGCGAAATATTATGAGTCTATATTCATTCTATAGGATCTCTAAACCGTCGGAGGGGAAGGTCGCTCCGGAGGCGGTGGAGGGGGAGTACCGGCATCTGAGGAACTGTACGTTCTGGGGCGTGACGGGGGCTTATGCCTTGTACTACGTGTGCAGGATGGCTATGAGCGTGGTTAAGCAGCCGCTGATCGACGGGGGGATATTCACGGCCGCGCAGCTGGGAATCATTGGCTCGGCTTTCTATTTTGTCTATGCTTTCGGGAAGTTCGCCAACGGCTTCATCGCGGACTACTGCAACGTGCGCCGCTTCATGGCTACGGGGCTGCTGATCTCTACGGTGGTCAATCTTCTGATGGGGGTTCTGGGGCTGGTGCATGGGTGGATGGGATTTCCTACCATGCTGCTGTTCGTGGTCTTTGCCGTCATCTGGGGAGTCAACGGGTACTGTCAGTCTATGGGTGCTCCTCCGGGGGTGATCAGTCTCTCGCGGTGGTTTCCGCTGGACAGGCGCGGCACCTACTACAGCATCCTCAGCGCTACGCCGTACCTTGGCAAGGCGTTGTCTGTGTTTGCGTTGGGCTTGATTGTGGGGTGGATCGGCTGGGAGTATGGGTTCATCTTCTCCGCGGTCGCGGGAGTGATCGGCTCGGCGATGATCCTTCTGATGGTTTCCGACACTCCGGAGAGCAAGGGACTGCCTTCTGTGCAGAAGCTGACGGGAGAGACGCCTCAGAAGACCGACTCGATGCCTACCAAGGAGTTGCATAAGAGGGTGGTGCGCCATCCCGGAATCTGGATAATCGCGGTTTCCAGCGCGTTTGTCTACATCACCCAGCATGCTGTCAGCGAGTGGGGGGTGCTGTTCCTGCAGAAGGGTAAGGGGTTTTCCCTTGCGGGGGCGACGCAGATCATCGCGTTCTCGGAGGCTTTTGGTATAGCGGGGACTGTGCTGGCCGGCTGGCTTTCGGACAAGGTGTTCAGAGGCAACCGTTTCGTGCCGGTTCTGATTTCGGGTCTGCTGTGCCTGCTCTCGCTGGGAGCTTTCCTGTTCACTGCGGGAGGATATTCATTGAACATCATCTATGTCTCGGTCTTCAGCCTTGCCATCGGAGTGGTCTATTGCACCGTGGCCGGTCTGATGGCTCTTGACATTGTGCCGCGCAAGGCAACCGGGGCGGCTCTCGGGGTGGTCGGTCTGGCCAGTTACGCCGCCGCGGGAGTGCAGAACATCGTCAGCGGGGTCATGATCGGGGAAAATGACTTCAATTTCGCTCCGGTCTCTGTCTTCTGGATAGTGTCCTGCCTTCTGTGCTTCCTTATTCCGCTTGTTTCCTGGAAATCGCTGCGAAGAGGGTAGCGCATTCCCGGGTCCGAAGAAGGTAGCGCATCCCGGGTCCGGTCGCTCAGTTCTCGTCATTCACTTTGACAGGCCCGGTGACCGACACATTCAGCCACCGAGCCTGTTAGAGGAGTTGGTATCGTAGAAACGCCGAAGCGCGCCTGGCGGCGACCTGTCCGCCAGGGCGCGCTACCCTGTCAAAGTCAGAAAGACAATCCTTAGATCTTCACCACGTGCCAGTGTGGCCCGAAGCGCTCGAAGGCCGCCTTGTCAAGCATCTCGCGGTCGTCCGGATGAGCGATGCTGATGAGAAGTTTGGCGCGCTCCTGAAGCGATTTGCCGTACAGATCCACGGCGCCATATTCAGTGATGATCCAATGCGCGTCGGCTCTCGGGGTGACAACTCCGGCCCCAGGGTTGAGGAACGGAACGATCTTCGTCTTGCCTTTGTTGGTGCGGGACGCGAACGCCGTCATGGACACGCCGCCTTCGGACATCGAGGCTCCCTTCACAAAATCCAGCTGGCCGCCGGTGCCTGAGAATATCCTCGTGCCGATGGAGTCGGCGCAGATCTGTCCTGTCAGATCGACCTCCGTGGCGGAGTTGATCGCCATCATGTTAGGGTTCTGGCGGATCACCCACGGGTCGTTGACGTACTTGATGTCCTTCATCAGCACGTCCGGGTTGTGGTCGATGAATGAATATACCTCCTGCGATCCCAGAAGGAAGGAAGCGACGATCTTGCCCTTGTCAATCTTCTTGTTGGCTCCGTTCACGACACCTTTCTTTATAAGGCGCAGCACTCCGTCGGCGAACATCTCGGTGTGGACGCCAAGGTTCTTGTGGTCTACCAGCTGTGCGGCGAGGGCGTTAGGCAGGGCTCCGATGCCCATCTGGATGCAGGCTCCGTCCGGAACGAGTTCGGCGCAGTTCTTACCTATCAGCACCTCGGTCGGGGTCGGCTCGGCGAAATCCTTGGAAACCAATGGAGTGTCGTCCTTCACGAGATAGTCGAAAGTGTCCAGCGGGACGAGGTCACCGTAGGCGAAAGGCACGTGCGGGTTCACCACGGCGATCTTCACGCGGGCTGTCTCGACGGCCGCGAGCGAGCAGTCCACCGACGTGCCAAGCGAGACCATGCCGTTCTCGTCAGGCAGCGACACCTGCACCAGGGCGGCTCCTAGCTTGATGGCGCCGCAGCGGTAAAGTCTCTGAGACTCACCAAGATGCACCGGCAGATAGTCGGCGTACCCGGAATTCACGTTCGGGCGCACGTTCGGTCCCACAAAGAACCCCTGCTCGAAGAAGATGCCTGAATATTTAGGGTCTGAATATGGCGCCGGCCCTTCGGTGTGGAAGTGGTGGAAATGCAGATCCTCAACCTCCCGGGCCTCGGCTCTGCGCACCAGAGCGTCAATCAGAATGTGCGGCACGCTTGCGACGCTGCTTAAATGAATATGGTCGCCTGACTTTATGGCCTTCACCGCCTCGTCAGCGGAAACGTAACGAATCTCCTTCATTGTTATTAAATATGTTTGTGGCGGCAAAGATAGTGCTTTTGAATGGTTATTCAAATTTTCAGCCGTTTTGCCGCTTTACTCCGCAGTTTCTTCCGCCCTTTTCTTCCGCCCTTTCTTTTCTTTCATCCCTTTCTTTCATCCCTTTCTTTCATCCTTTTCTTTCATCCTTTTCTTTCACCCTTTACTTCCCCCTTTACTCCGCCGCTGGCATATTCACTGACATATTCAAAGAATTTAGTAATTTTGCAGGATATGATCAACAAGGAAAAGAAAGTCGAGGCGTTCGAGCGGGCGCTGGACGTGATGGACAGGCTTCGGGCGGAATGCCCTTGGAACCATGCGCAGACGATTGACACTCTGCGCCCTATGACCGTGGAAGAGGTCTATGAGCTTAGTGACGCGGTGATGAAGAAGGACGACACCGCCCTTGAGAAGGAGTTGGGAGACGTGTTCCTGCACGTGATCTTCTATGCCAAGATTGCCGAGGAGGAGGGGCGCTACGACATCGCCGACGTGATGAACAAGCTCTGCGAGAAGATGATCTACCGCCATCCCCACGTGTTCTCTACCACCAAGGTAGCTGACGCCGTGCAGGTCTCCGAGAACTGGGAGATGCTGAAGGCCAAGGAGAAAGGAGGCAACAAGCGCATCCTGTCCGGAATCCCGGACGCCATGCCGCCGATCCTGAAGGCTTTCTCGATGCAGGACAAGGCCCGCGGGGTGGGCTTTGACTGGGAGGAGAAGCGTCAGGTCTGGGACAAGGTCAAGGAGGAACAGCAGGAGTTGCAGGCCGAGATGGAGGCGATGGACGCCGCCGTCACCGGGGAGGATCGCGCCGCCGCCGCTGACAGGGCAGAGGAGGAGCTGGGCGATTTCATGTTCGCCACCATCAATGCGGCAAGGCTCTACGGACTCAATCCGGACACGGCTCTGAACCGCGCTTGCGACAAGTTCCGCCGCCGGTTCACCTATCTGGAGGAGAACACCCTGCGCAAGGGACGTGACCTTCACGACATGACCCTGAAGGAGATGGACGAGATCTGGGACGAGGGGAAGGCCAAGGGGCTGTGACAAAGGAGAAGCGGCTCCGGAGACAGTTTGTGAGTAGGAAAATGAATGACCGCCGATAAACTTATTGCTAAACTTCACTGGTAGATTTGTCTAAAACAAGACAATTTCTTAATTTTGTGGATGTCTTCCCGTGAGGGGAACGTAGTAGAATGGATATTTATGCCTGATTATAAAGTAGTTGAGGTTGTGAGCAGAAGGGATCTGATGAATTTCATCAAGTTCCCGGACAAGTTGTACAAGGACTGTCCCCAGTACGTTCCTGCGCTTCACAGTGACCAAGTCAAGTCCCTTACCAAGGTCTCCACGCTTTCCTATTGCAAGAGGAAGATGTGGATGGTGATGGACGGCAAGACCGTGGTAGGACGGATCTGCGGGATGATCAATCCTCGCTACAATGCGCTGTACGGCAAGAAAAGGGCCCGTTTCGGATGGTTCGACACAATCGATGACTTCGAGGTCGCCAAATTGCTCTTGTGCACGGCGGAGGCATGGGCGAAGGAGAACGGCATGAACGAGATCCACGGCCCTCTCTACTACAACACGTTGGGAAAACAGGGAATGCTTGTGGAGGGATTCGAGAACATCCCGCCGTTCAACTGTCTGTACAACTACCCTTATTACAATGACTTCGTCACCGCCCTTGGCTATGTGAAGGAATGTGACTGGCTTCAGTACAAGGTGGCGGCGGACCAGCCTCTCCAGGACAAGATCACAAGGATAGCCGGACTTTTGAAGCAGAGGTACAACCTTCACGAAGGCAGTCTCGACAAGCTCAAGAAGGACAAGAAGATGGTGCGCTATTTCTTCGATGTCTACAACGAGAGTTTCGCGAAGTCCGTCTACAACTTCATCCCTTTCACCAAGGAGGAGATCGACGAGGAGGCGAGTGAGGTGCTGACCTATGTCTCGGACAAGACGAGCAGCATCATATTCGATGACAATGAGGAACTTGTGGGATTCGGGATCACTTTCCCTTCCATCTCGAAGGCTCTTCAGAAGGCGAAGGGGCGCTTGTTCCCGTTCGGCTGGTTCCATCTTCTGATGGCGATGTTCAGGTATGACACCGTCGATCTGATGATCAACGGAGCCGTGCCGAAATGGCAGAACACGGGAGTCTCATCGATCTACCACTGCACGATGTCGGAGAAGTACAGGAAGGCCGGCACGAAGTGGGCGATTACCAATCCGCAGATCGAATCCAACGGGGCGGTCAACGTCTGGGGCAAGTACGAGCATGAGCTTTTCATGCGCCGCCGCTGCTACCTCAAGTCGATTTAGGAATATTTTAAGAATATGGCAGAGAACACATTAGTCGATAAGATCCTGGCTCTCCGGGACAAATACGAGTCGCTTCAGAAACAGCTTGCTGATCCTGAGGTGATCGCTGACATGAAGAGATACGTCCAGCTCAACAAGGACTACAAGGAGCTGGAGCCGATCATCAAGGCTGGTCTTGAGTACAAGAAAATGGTCGATGAACTGGCTGAGGCCAAGGACATTATGATCAACGAGAAGGACGAGGATCTCAGGGACATGGCCAAGGCCGAGATCGCGGAGATCGAGCCTAAGCTTCCTGACATGGAGGAACAGATCAAGATCCTTCTGATCCCTGCCGACCCGGATGACAGCAAGAACGCCATCATCGAGATCCGTGGCGGCACAGGCGGTGACGAGGCTGCCATATTCGCCGGTGATCTTTTCCGCATGTATTCGAAATACGCCGAGAAGCGCGGATGGAAGCTTGAGGTGAACGACGAGACTCCTGGCACCGCCGGAGGCTACAAGCAGATAGTCTTCAAGCTTTCCTCCAACGACGAGGGTGTCTATGGGATCATGAAATATGAGTCCGGCGTGCATCGTGTGCAGAGGGTCCCGCAGACCGAGACGCAGGGCAGGATCCAGACTTCGGCAGCTTCCGTGGCCGTTTTCCCGGAGGCCGGCGAGTTCGATGTGGATCTCAAATGGGATGACATCCGCCTTGACCTCTTCTGCTCCTCAGGTCCTGGTGGCCAGGGTGTCAACACGACCTATTCGGCCGTGCGCCTGACCCACCTTCCGACCGGTCTTGTGGTTCAGTGTCAGGAGGAGCGTTCCCAGCTGAAGAACAAGGACAGGGCTTTCGAGGAACTCAGGACCCGTCTTTACAACCTTGAGCACCAGAAGTATCTCGATGAGATCGGCGCGAAGCGTAAGACTATGGTCTCCACGGGCGACCGTTCCGCGAAGATCCGCACCTACAACTATCCGCAGGGACGTGTGACCGACCACCGCATCAACTGGTCGATGTACAACCTTCCAGTCTTCATGGACGGTGACATCCAGGAGTGCATCAATCAGCTCCAGATAGCCGAGAACGCCGAGCGCCTAAAGGAAGCCGCCGAGTAGTGACTTTCTGTCCCTCCCGCCAATCATCGAAGCCTGCCAGCCGCCGTGCCAAAAAGTCACAACTCTAATTAAGGTAATTAAGGTTAATTAAGGTTCGGAGCGTAGCGACGCAAGGGGTCTGGGGAATCCGGTCCCCAGTGCCCCCACCGGGGGCTGTCACGAAGTGACTGGGGGGTGAAGGTAAGATTGCGATGGTTCCATTATGGTAGAAGGTAATTGAGAATTGCTTTTTAGTCACCATTTTTCTGCCAATTTGACATACCCGTGCCAATGGCATAACATTCGATATACTCCTTGCGTCCGGTTCGGAGACCGAGCCGGGCGGAACAAGAAAAAATAGGAGATTAAAGAATATGGGAAAAATCATTGGTATCGACCTTGGAACCACGAATTCGTGCGTTGCGGTCATGGAAGGCAACCAGCCTACCGTCATAATCAACAACGAGGGTGAGAGAACCACCCCGTCTGTAGTCGCCTTTACCGACGGCGGTGAAAGAAAGATCGGTAACCCTGCAAAGCGTCAGGCCATCACGAACCCTCAGAACACAGTCTTCTCCATCAAGAGATTCATGGGCGAGACTTTCGACCAGGTTCAGAAGGAAGTCGCCAGAATGCCTTACAAGGTTGTCAGAGGCGAGAACAACACTCCGCGTGTTGAGATTAACGGCAAACTCTACTCTCCTCAGGAGATTTCAGCGATGATCCTCCAGAAGATGAAGAAGACTGCCGAGGACTACCTCCGTCAGGAAGTCACCGAGGCTGTCATCACAGTCCCTGCCTACTTCTCTGACTCTCAGCGTCAGGCCACCAAGGAAGCCGGCAAGATCGCCGGACTCGATGTGAAGAGAATCATCAACGAGCCTACCGCCGCCGCCCTTGCCTACGGTCTTGACAAGAAGAACAAGGACATGAAGGTCGCCGTGTATGACCTCGGTGGTGGTACATTCGATATTTCCATCCTTGAGCTGGGTGGTGGTGTGTTTGAGGTGAAGTCAACCAACGGTGACACTCACCTTGGAGGTGACGACTTCGACCAGGAGATCATCAACTGGCTCGCCGATGAGTTCGCCAAGGACAATGGCGGCATCGACCTGAGGAAGGATCCTATGGCTCTCCAGAGATTGAAGGAGGCCGCCGAGAAGGCCAAGATCGAGCTGTCCAACCAGACCTCGACTGAGATCAACCTGCCTTACATCATGCCGGTTGACGGTGTGCCTAAGCACCTTGTCAAGACCCTTACCAGGGCTAAGTTCGAGATGCTTTGCGACAACCTCTTCCAGAGATCCATCGATCCGTGCCGTCAGGCACTCAAGGATGCCGGTCTGAACGCGTCTGACATTGACGAGGTTCTTCTTGTCGGTGGTTCGACACGTATTCCTAAGGTACAGGAACTCGTCAAGGAGTTCTTCGGCAAGGAGCCTAACAGAAGCGTCAACCCAGACGAGGTTGTGGCCATCGGCGCGTCAATCCAGGGCGGTGTGCTCGCAGGTGATGTGAAGGATGTCCTTCTGCTTGATGTCACCCCGCTTTCACTCGGTATCGAGACACTCGGCGGCGTGATGACAAAGCTCATCGAGTCCAACACGACCATCCCTACACACAAGTCACAGGTCTTCTCTACCGCGGCTGACAACCAGCCTTCTGTCGAGATCCATGTGCTTCAGGGTGAGCGTCCTATGGCTAAGGACAACAAGGAGATTGGTCTGTTCCATCTTGACGGAATCGCTCCGGCTCCAAGAGGAATACCTCAGATCGAGGTCACCTTCGACATCGACGCCAACGGTATCCTGAACGTGTCCGCCAAGGACAAGGCCACGGGTAAGGAACAGAACATCAGAATCGAGGCCTCATCAGGTCTGTCTGACGAGGAGATCCAGAGGATGCGTGACGAGGCTAAGGCCAACGAGGCCGCCGACAAGGAGGCCAAGGAGAAGGTTGAGAAGATCAACAACGCCGATGCCCTGTGCTTCCAGTCCGACAAGAATCTCAAGGACTATGGCGACAAGATTCCGGCTGACAAGAAGTCTGCCATCGAGTCAGCTCTCGGCTCCCTCAAGGAGGCTGTCAAGAATCAGAACCTTTCTGACATCGACCGCTACACCGAGGAACTGACCAAGGCTTGGAACGCCGCCTCCGAGGACATGAACCGTGCCGCACAGGCCGGTGCCCAGCAGGGTCCTCAGCCTGGTCCTCAGGGACCGCAGAACGGCCCGGATGACCAAGGCCCGGACGAGCAGTAAAGACGATCGGATAATCAGATGATAATCAGATAATAAGAGAGAGGATGTGATTTCACACCCTCTCTCTTTTTCATTCCTTTTCATCTGATTCGGAACGAGAAAAATCGGATGACTGCTTTCGCGAAGTGTGATCTATGCCACCGACCAGCCATTCACCTGTAATCAGCCATAGTTCATAGAACATTAGCCATTCTGATGCCCACGGGACTATTGTCCTCGCCAGAAGATTTGACGGCAGCCACTCCTTGAATCCAGGATAGAACAGGCAAATCTGCTGTTCAGGGGTGCTGAATACATGGGGCAGCTTATCCTGCCCGGTTGCAAGCCTTAGTTTTTCTGGGCGCACAACATAAATCTTTGGCGCATTCCTCTTCATAAAAACTTCGTGCGCCATCATCTTTGATGCGCATCAAAACGAGGTAGTGGCTCCAGCTCAAAACGAACTTGTGGGGCTCTGCAGGGGCGATTTGAATTTGGTCAACACTGTTTACCAAATTCGTTTTGCCGGTTCCTTTGGCCGATTTGGTCAACGCCGTTGACCCAATTGCCAGAGGTGCATATACCGAATAGAATTTTCGGGCGCTTTTAAGTGTCTCGAGAGACCAACCACCACCGAACTTATCGGTCAGTTTCTGCGAAAGAATTGGAAGCACTTGTTTTCCATACGCAGCCCTGGCCTTTCCCTCCTGTTCATCCTCCACAATATTGCGGCCGATTTCGTACTTGGTGTACACCTCGGCGATGTTTACAGCCGTAGCCACCTTCTTTCTGGACTCCTAGATAAGGGCCGAGATTCTTTCAAACAGGGCGTCTACATTGACGTTTGCGATATCTTTTGTCTCCATAACGTTCATATATCTTACGCAAATTTAGCAAATTATACCGTACCGGCTAGTCAGAATAGTCATATTTGTCGGTAATCTTCTCCACCACCTCCAGCTGGTCCGCCTTGATGTACTTGTTCAGCATCATCGGGGTCGAATGCCCCGTAATCTTCATGATGTCGTAGATGTCCATTCCGGCCAGATACATCAGCGTCGCGCCCGTGCGGCGGGAAAGATTGCACGTAAGATAAGGAACCGCCGTATGCGGAACCGCACGTACGGTGGTGTGAGAGGTCGAAAAACGAAAGTAGAAAGAAAACCACTTCGTTTTCCTCCTTCTCGATTGTCCTCGTCCGTCAGGATGCTCACGAGTCACTTCGTGGCAGTCGGCTGGATTCCGTCGTACTGTTCGCAGACGGTGTGGTAGCTTTCAAGGTTGCCGATGTCGTAGCGGTGTCCGGGCATCTCCATTGCGTGGACAGGGGTCTGGGTGGAGAGCCATGCTATGTAGCTGCCGGGAGCGTCGGTGCCGCAGCCGGCGGTGATGCCGGCGGAGATCAGGCTTGCGTCCTTGCGGGTGTAGTAGTAGAACGGGGGACAGCACCAGTGGGAGCGAGGCTCTGACGGCTTCTCCTCCATGCCAAGCACGAGGTCTTCGGAGCTGACCTCCACGACACCGCATTTGCGAAGGCGCTGCTCCGAAGGCTCGAAGAAGCGCATGATGCAGGACGTACCCTTTGCGCGGGCATATTCAATGAACCTTACGAGGCTGAAATCCAGCACATTGTCTCCGGCTATGACCAGCATGTCGTCGTCGATGCCGAGGGAATCGATCGCGAATTGGATGTCGCGCACCGCACCCAGGCGCGTCTCGTTCGTCACCGTGCCGTCGTCCACGACAGTGATCTTGTCATCCGGTCGTCCGGCGGCCCAGTCGAGGAAATGCGCGGCGAACTTGTGGTTTGTGATGACTACATATTCATCAATCGCCCCGGAGGTTTTGATGTCGTCGATCAGCCAGTCAAGGATGGCTTTGTCCTTGATTTTCAGTAAGGGTTTTGGGAAATTTTCCGTCAGAGGGTAAAGCCGCGTCGCATAACCGGCGGCAAGGATCAGGCATTTCATGACTTGGCTTCTAAATTTTCACGCCGTCCGCGCTGTGGCAGATGCAGGCCGAGTAATGCCCCCGCAGATCCGGGAACTCGGCAAGATACTCAGTCTCGACTTTTTTGAATATTTCCTCCTTGAACGACGGGTCGATCAAGGCCATGCAGCAGCCCTTGAATCCGGCTCCGCTGAAGCGGCCTCCGTAGATGCCGTCGGTTCTGGTCATGATCTCGTAGATCTTTTTCAGCTCTGGAGAGCCGGTCTCCCATTTCTCGATGGATGAGTGTCCGCTCTCGAAACTGAGCTGGCCGAATGCCTCGATGTCGCCGTTTCTCCACGCTTCCGCACCCTTCTCGACACGGGCATATTCACCGAACCAGTGTTCCGCCCTCTTGCGCCAGTTCTCCGGAAGACGGTCGCCGAACTTTCGGAACACCTCGACCGGGACGTCGCGGAGGTTGGTCTCGCTGAACTTGCCGTACTCCATGCCGGCGTAGGCTTTCAGGGCGTAGGCTGCGCTGCGGCACTCGTCCACGCGCATGTTGAACTTGCTCCCGGCCAGGGTGCGCTCCACGCCGCTGAAGAAAATCGCGATCTCGTAGGGCTTCATGGCGGGGGAAGTCGGGATCAACTCGTAGCTGTCGTCCTTGGTGTCAAGGTAGAGAAGATGATCCTTCTTTGAATAGACCTCGCAGCTTTGGTCGAGCTTCCCGCAGGACACTCCCACGTAGTCGTTCTCCGCGGCCATCTCTGTGCTGATCAGCTCAGCGTCAGAGAGGTGGATGCCGTTGACCGTGCACAGAGCCTTCAGGAAAGCGATCGTGACCGCCGCGGAGGACGATAGTCCGCCGATCGGAAGAGACCCTTCGATCACCCCGCTGAGTCCGATGCGGAGCGGGTATCTCGCCCCGAGCTTGAGTGTGGCTCCCCGCAGATAGTCGGCCCAGTCGCCCTGCTTTGGCTCCGGGACGGAACTGACGTGCCACTGCGCCCGTTTCGGGAACTGGAGCGACGAGAACTCGATAACTCCGTTCTGCTTTGGGGAGTAGGCGATGCGGATTCCCTTGTCAATCGCCAGTCCGGTAACCTTTCCGAGCTGGTGGTCGGAGTGGGCTCCGAGAGGACACACACGGTACGGACAGAACGAGAGCCCTTCCGGCTCCCGTCTGTACGTTTCCCTGAATTTCTGTTCGCAGATCATATTCTTTTGTTTTATAGTCTTGCCTGAAGCGCCTTGCCCTGCTCCTCGTAGCCGGGTTTGCCAAGGAGAGCGAACATGTTCTTCTTGTAGGCTTCCACGCCAGGCTGGTTGAACGGATTGACACCGAGTACGTAGGCGCTGATCCCGCAGGCATATTCAAAGAAGTAGAACAGGCCGCCGAGGTTGTGGGCGTTGATCCTCTCGATGGCGATCTCCAGCTGAGGCACGCCGCCGTCGATGTGCGCGAGCTTGGTTCCAAGCTGGGCCATGGCGTTGCAGTGTTCCACGTGCTGGCCGGCGAGGTAGTTGAGCTGGTCGAGGTTCTGCGCGTCGCTTCCGATGACAATCTCGCGGTTGCTCTTCTCGATGCTCACAACGGTCTCGAACACGTCTCTGTCACCGTCCTGGATGAACTGTCCCATCGAGTGGAGGTCTGTGGTGAAGTTGACGGAGGCCGGGAATATTCCTTTCAGATCCTTGCCTTCCGACTCGCCGTAGAGCTGCTTCCACCACTCTCCAAGGTATTGGAACTTAGGATTGTAGGCAACCAGGATCTCTATCTTCTTGCCAAGTTCCGAATAGAGCAGGTTCCTCATCGCCGCGTACTGTACCGCAGGGTTCTCCTCGCCTTTCACCGCGAGAGCCTTCTCCATCTCGACAGCGCCGGCGATCATCTCGCGCACATCGAATCCCGCCAGCACGATCGGCAGAAGTCCGACCGGAGTGAGGACGGAGAACCGGCCTCCCACGTTGTCCGGAACGACAAATGTCTTGTAGCCTTCCTGTGTAGAGAGGGTCTTGAGGGCGCCCTTGTGAGCATCGGTGATGGCGACAATCCTTTCGGAAGCGTCTTTGTAGGTCTTCTCGATGTGTTCCTTGACGATCCTGAACGCGACCGCCGGCTCGGTTGTGGTGCCGGACTTGGAGATCACCACGGTGGCGACATTCCTCTCGGCCACAAGATCCATCAGTTCCGCGATGTACTCTTCGGAAAGATTGTTACCTGCGAAGACAACCTCCGGAGCCTCTTTCGCCCCGCCAAGCTGCTTGGCGAAATTGTGGGAGAGTGCCTCGATGGCGCAGCGGGCTCCGAGATAGGATCCACCGATGCCGATAACGACCACCAGGTTGACACCTTTTGCCTTCCAGCAGTCACGTACCGCCTCGCAATCGGCGATCAGTGACTCCGGCGTCTGCGATGGCAGATGCTTCCATCCGAGGAAGTCGTTGCCCGCACCGCTCTCGCTTTCAAGTACATCGAAGGCCTCAAGAGCCTTGCCGACGTATTTCTTGTAATCTTCATCCTTGACAAAGGAGGCGCATCCTCCCAAATTGACTTTAACCATTTTCTACCAAATTATTAAGGTTAACTAACTATGTATTCGTCTATGTATTCGTTAAACAAATCTGTTCAACCTGTTCAATCTGTTCAATCTGTTCAATCTGTTCAACCTCTCCAGCCTGTCCAAATCTTTTTGGTAGATAATCCTTAGCCGTCAATAATATGCCACCGGCACACTCTTTCTTTCCCGAGGCATCTACCAACAAAAAAGCATTTTGCAAAAATAACCATTTTCGCAATAACAACTCCCACTTATCACGGATAATTTTAACGAATATGTTCGCCAAGGAATATTCATTCATGGGTACCGCCGCCAGTAACCCCGACAGCACGCCAGTAAAGTAGGTCAGAAGTCGAATATGTACTAAGTGCCAAGCCCTTCGTGAGCAAAATAGCCGCTTTGGCTCACGAGCGTGACCCGCAGGCGCCCTTCGTGAGCGAAACGGGCGTTCCTGCTCACGAGCGTGACCCGCAGGTGCCCTTCGTGAGCGAAACAGGCGTTCCTGCTCACAAGCGTGACCCGCAGGCGGCCTTCGTGAGCGAAACAGGCGTTCCTGCTCACGAGCGTGACTTGCGGGCGGCCTTCAGCCTCCTCATTGTGCGCATGGTTTTGAAAATAGCAGCGGCGGCCAAACTTTTGGCCGCCGCTGCCTATGGTATGGTCACCGGGTTGGGGCTAAAATACATGCTCCTTGTCCGGTGTCAAAGGAACACTATTTTTTGAAGTAATTGAAGTTGTTGTTGATGATGGCCTGAGGCAGGAGATCGCCATAGACCTCGTAGCGTCCGGACTTAAAGTTGCCTACCCAGTCCATCATGATCATTCCTGTTCCGGTGTTTAAAATAAGTGCACGCCAAATTCCCAATCAAAATAAAGCCAAATATCCAAATATAAATACGCCATTTTTCCAAAAAAATATTCAAAATGAATTGAATTACAAAGGAATGTACTATCTTTGCACCAAAATATAATTCTATGGAATATAAGAATCGAATAGCAGATCAACTGCTACGTGATAAATTAGAGGCAATGGGTGCTGTCTTGATAGAAGGTCCCAAGGCTTGTGGCAAAACAACTACAGCAGAGCAACAGGCTAAAAGCATTATTTATATGGATGACCCTACCAAACAGCAGCAATACAAACAGATGGCGCAAACAAATATTAGCTTTTTGCTTGAGGGGGAAACTCCTCGTTTGATTGATGAATGGCAGGAAGTTCCCCAATTTTGGGATGCCATCCGATTTGAGGTAGACCATAGAGGCGAAGATGGACAATTTATGCTTACAGGTTCTGCGGTGCCTGCTGAAGCTAAAGATATTCATCATACAGGTACTGGAAGATACGGATGGCTTACCATGCGCCCTATGAGTTTGTGGGAATCCGGCGACTCTACTGGTGAGATAAGCCTATCGGATTTGTTTCTTACACCTGATAAAATAGGAGCTTTGAATAAACTTACATTGCCGATGCTTGCTTTTGTTGTTTGCCGTGGAGGGTGGCCTAAGGCTTTGCAAAAGAAAACAGAAAAGGCAGCACTATTGCAGGCGACAGAATATTATAAAGCGATAACAAATAGCGATATATCACGAGTTGACAACGTAAAACGAGATGCCGAACGGGCAAAGAGAATTATGCGTTCTTATGCCAGACATCAAGGCTCTCAAGCAAGTATCGCGACAATCCTTGCCGATATATCAGCAAATGAACCGGAGGATGTAAGTGATGAAACAATAGATTCATACCTTACTGCCTTGCGGAAAATATTCATAATAGAGGATATGCCGGCGTGGAATCCCAACTTAAGAAGTAAAACCGCTGTTCGCACATCAGACACAAGGTACTATGTCGACCCGTCAGTTGGTGTGGCAGCTCTTGGACTAGGTCCTAATGATTTAATTAATGACCTGAATACATTTGGGTTGTTTTTTGAGGCAATGTGCATTCGAGATCTTAGGGTTTATGCCGATGCCTTGGATGGCTCTGTATATCATTATAGAGACAAGAATGGTTTGGAATGTGATGCTGTGGTACATTTGCATAATGGCTCATATGGTCTTATTGAAATAAAGTTAGGTGGAGAAAAGTTGATTGAGGACGGTGCAAAAACCTTAATGGCACTTTCAAATATCATAGACACCTCCCGAATGAAAGCCCCTGCTTTTTGTATGGTGCTGACAGGTGTTGGTGACTTTGCCTATAAACGAACAGATGGAGTGTATGTTGTGCCGATTGGATGTTTGAGATCATAAGTTTTGACATTCAGAATAATAATAGTTAATGTAAGCAATGATGCATGGATAAAATCTGTAACTTCGATATTGTAATCAATACATGTCTTGCTGAGATCAATCCGACCTCGCTAATGCCGGATTTCGATAAGAACGGTTTTTTGTTATCGGTCATCAACGGATTTGCTTACACTCGCAGGCGGCCTTCGTGAGCAAAACAGACGTTTTGGCTCACGAGCGTGACCAGCAGGTGGCCTTCGTGCGCAAAACAGGTGCTTTGGCTCACGAGCGTGACTCGCAGGTGGCCTTCGTGAGCAAGCTGACAGTCGTACTTTATCGAAAGCTTACACTCAGAGTTTACTGTTCCCTATAGTGGAGAAATGACTCTTCACAAAAGCGGTGAGAGGCCTGAGCAAGACCTCTCACCGGAACACAAAATTAGCAAAATTGCCGGTAATAATTAAAGGGTAAGATCAGAAATTCATCGGTGTGGTGTGATCAGTCGTAAGCATTCGGTAAACCCCGTCTTTTCCGCATAACTCCACCGGAGTATCTTTGCGGTTCATAAATAAGGAACCGTATGCACATTGTTATTTCATATACTCGTAGATGAAAATAGGAAAAGAATTTAATACAGCAACACTTCTATTGGGTTTGACATGGAGCAAGAGTTGCCTTTCGAATATTGATAGCTGATTGACAACAGACTTCTCCTTGGGCATCGCATTTACTCCTGCTATAAGCAAGTTAGCTTTACTGACATTCATCTGCTTAAGAAATTGCCAGTTGTCTTTCACCTTCATATACTTTTCCTTGGTCGGCGTTTCGCCATCCTTGAGCAAGATGTGGTCGAGACTGTCATAAGCCGAAAAATTACGAGCCAGACGTTTGAAATCCTTACACTCTTCTCTGCTTACTACATAGTTGGCATAATCGTTGTCGGGAAGTTCCTTGGTATAGCGGATGGACTCAATCATCGGGTAGTTGATGTAGAGCTTTCCGTTCTCGGTTTCGTCTGCAAACAATGCCAGCATCTCTTCTACTCTTTGATTGATTTCTTCAAGCGAAAGGTGAGAGTGTTGGAAGTCATAGTCAAAGAATAGGAATATTTCCGAAATGTCTGAACTTCTGATACCGTTCAAGATGGAGTCACCTCTTGCTGCCAAGCGTTCTCGCATGACAGAAACAATATCTCCACCGTCTTCATATTCCTTCAGCTCATTGTAAAGGTCATATATGTTATTCCCGAAAGAACAAATGATATTGTCATTTACCTTCGGGAAATAGAGTCTTTCCAATGTTCTATACAGGCGAGGCTCACGCTCGTCGCCTTCAAATACAAACAGAATCATAGGCCAAAAGTTCCGCCTCTATATAGTTTCTCCAAGTTATGGGCAAAACGAAGTTCCTTGTCCGTCAAGTCACAAATAGCCTTTATTTCGTTGTTCCTGAGGATAAAGAAACAATCAGGACGAAGCAAGTCATTGGAAAGAAGGAATGTGTCGTGGGTGGTTACGAACACCTGGTTGTTGCCTTCAAACAATCGCTTGCAAATCTTATATGATAGTTCGTGGTGGTAGAAAGCATCAAACTCGTCGATGAAGACGAACGAAGCGTTGTCCATCTCTTTCAGCCAATAATACTGCAACTCCAGATTCCTTGTGCCTGTGGATGCAACCCATTGGAACGGAATTCTCACACCGTTCATTATGCAGAAGAGAATGTTGTCGCCCTTCGTGTTAGGTGCAAACTCATACTCCTGACCACTTACTTCTTTCAAATAAGCTGCAAAGTCGTCAGCAAGGTTGTTCTTTATGATATACTCTTCCACGTTGCTGCCACCTTCCTTCAAGCCAATGAATTCACGGTAGTCGAGACTTCTGAAGAATAGCATATTCTCTACGAAATCGCGAAGTTGTAGCAGGGCATGGTCTTTGGGAAGTGGCACAGAACTCAATAGATAGTTTACTATAGAAATGTTGTTGGCACTATCTTTAAGATTCTGAATGGCAACGGCGGTCAAGCCAAATTCTTCGGAAATAGCCAATTCGTCTTTGTCTTTAACAAGAATCTCTTTTTTGTCTACAATTAGCTTTTCGCTGATGATATCGCCTTTCAGTTCCGATGCTATTTTACTGTAACTGTATACTACCACATGACCGTCGAAAGAAAATGTGTAATCGAAATCAACCGGCTCGTTGTGGCATGACGCACATGCATAATTCAGATAGTAATCAGGCTTCTTCCACTTGTGAGAAAGATGGTTGGCAATGTCGAATATTGCCAATCCGAAGTTCGACTTACCGGCTCCATTCGGTCCGTAGATAATACCGTTCTTTACAATGCCATTACGTACTGCATCGTTATTGAACGTATAATTGCTCGGATGAGACAAGTCCCACTCGATACGATTCTTGAACCCTCTATAGTTCTTAACTGCAAATCTCGTTAACATGACAATATTGATTAGTGATATTTTGACTACAAAGGTACAAAAAAACAACGTATCCGTAAATAAATTACGGCATATACTGGATCAGGGATTATAGGTATATTAAATTGAATAACTCAGAGTTTACTGTTCCCTATAGTGGAGAAATGACTCTTCACAAAAGCGGTGAGAGGCCTGAGCAAGACCTCTCACCGGAACGCAAAATCAGCAAAATTGCCGTTAATAATCAAAGGGTAAGATCAGAGATTCATCGGTATTGTGTGATCAGTTCCACTTACGAAGGTTGGTGATGGTGTTGTTGAGGTTCTCAAGACGCTTGTTGTAGCAGTACTTGAGGTTGTCCATCACTTTGTCGAACTCCATATTCTCGTCACCGCACAGCCAATGCTCATCCAGATAATTACCGACCTTCCAAATCTTTCGGTTATACTCATCAGAAAGCCTGTTTGCGGCGCGCCTCTCCTCCACGACTCTGTTGGCGACATCAATCAAGTCTGGGTAGACATCCGCCCAGCGAGCCTTGACCCTATTGATGTAGTTCTGATCCTTCATCAACAGAGGCCACCACATATAGTACCTCCTTGGGGTCTCATTATATTTAATGGCCCTTTCGATGAGAAGTGAACTCCATGTGTGATAGTAGTAAGCGTTCTTTTCCGTGTCCACATTCGTGAAGTTCTGGCTGTCAAAGTCCCACACCGGCCCGGCGCAGAGTTTTCCGTCCCCGTCCTTGTACATGTAGACACTCTTCGGATGCTGTATCTCGTCGTTCATCGCGATCTCGTAGACAAACCAGTAGTCGATCACTGAGTTGATGTCGAGACTCTTGTAGGCCTCTGGGTAATTACCATTAGTAAGGTTGCTCTCGATGGCGTTGATGTAGGTTTTCAGATTCTCGAAAATCGCGCTGCCATCATATGTGGTGCCATTCTTCGCTGTGACCGTGAAGTCATCCTTGAACAAGCAAGGCAATTCACGCATTGAGGTTTTGAATTTCCAGGTCTCGTCGTAATTATTGTCGAACTCGATAAGGTAGCTGCAATCCTTCACGGTAGGGCTGGTGTTTGTCTCGACAACATCCTCAAATATCGGGTTTGTCATTTTCAGCCTGTTATTATTAATCTTGATCTGCTCGCAGAAAAGATAGTTGCCGGCGTGGATGCCATTGATGACCAGCTCGACGTTCTGCCCTGAAGGATTCCAGACCAATCCCTTTCCTAAGGTGCTTCCGTCTGTAGGCCCGTTGATGAAGTGGTTCTGGATAGTCTGGGCGATGTTGAACGCCAGATAGTTACGAATGAGTGACATGTCCGTCCACGGAGAGAGCAGAATCCATCTCTTGTGCTCCTTCATCCCAAGGATGCCCGCCTTTTTGTTCAGCTTGATAGCCATCGGCCTCTTGTCGTAATTGGACGACGTGTTTCCCCTGAGCCTGATGCTGCAACCGGCCTTATTCAAGTCCGCCACACCGTTTTTGTAGACAGCGATGTCGTCGGCCTCGCTCCATTTTGTACCCTTGGCAGGGATGGAGAAGTCAAGGAAGCTGACTGTTCCCGGAGTGTTGACATTGACAACCACCACCGGCAGTCCGGTGTTCGTGACGGTAACGGTGAACACCTTTCTCTGCGTGCCGCTGACAAGGGTATATTCAACAGGAGTCCGGAAATCCTGGCTTGATACACCGCTTTCCTGAACCTCATCGTTGCAAAGAACCTTCACTCCCTCAGGTACCGTGAACGTCGGTACAAGCGTGAAGTTGTAAAGGTAAGGGATGCAGCAAGAGACCGTGCCGGCGTTCTTGTCGATCGCGCAGCTGAAATCCTCCGCGGCCTTGACTTCGGTCTTGGAGGTACTGGTGTTCAGAACCGCCGTCTTCTTCAGAAGGCTTGACTCGTTCTTGGCGATTTCGAACCCGAAACTCTTGAACTCCAGTGGAGTCGTGCTGATGTTTTCGACCGTGCAGTTGTTCTCCGGCTTCAGGTCATCAAGGTTCAGAGGGATGTCGTAGCATGCTCCGGCCTGGAAGTCTACGAGAGCATTGACCTCGAATGACACCTTGTGGGAGTCAGTCAATAATTGAATCTCGATCTTGTCACCTTTCTTGATGCCTGGCGCGATGGCGGCATACACGACAGCCTTTCTTCCAACCGAGATTCCTCCCTCCTTGTCCTTCGCCAGTTTCACAGTGATCTGGGATGAGGTCTTTCCGTCAACAGCGGCAAGACCCGAAGCCAGGTTGGTTAGATCCATCGTGAAATCACCGGTCCAGGCGCGAGGCACCGCGATCCCTTCAACTTTCTGTCTGAATATGATGGACTGGAGTCTCTCCGAGCTTGCGACCTCGTCAAGCTTGCTTCCGAATGTCACCTCCGCCTTCAGGAAGGACACCAGAGGCTTGAATATGAACCCATAGCCTCCATCTTTTTTGACGGGAGTGTCGCTGGCCTTCACATCGTTGGCGGCGATAGAAGCTTCGTCCGTGTAGTACTGCACTGAGGCCACATTGACCGGGATCGCTCTGCTGTCCGTCGCCCCTTCCACGTAAGGATAGTAGGCAAACCTTGGCTGGTCGCCTGTGTTCAGCGAGCCTTTGAACTCTCCGGAACTCACAGGAGTGGAGAATGTGCCGTCGAACGGGGCGTTAGGGGTGGTGTTTCCGAACACGCCGACTCTGTCTCCGACAGACCAGAGTATGCCTACCGATCCGTCTGCCGTCGGCTCGATGTCGATCTGGGTTCTTGTCACAGGAATCTGTCCTATTTCTCCGGTAAGGGAGATCGACTCCTGTCCCAGTACCTCCGTCTCCTTGTTGTCGGCGCAGGAGGCGGCCATCAGTGCCGCCAGCACCATCAGCACAGATGCTGAATATGTTCGCTTCATAACCTATGTGTTAAAGAGTTTAATCTATTTACCCATAGGTTAAGTCTTTAGGTCATCCTCTACAGTCCGAAGCCCGTTCCTCCGCTACTGTAGGAGGAGTCGTAGGATCTGGTACCCTGAGGCGCGTCACGGACGCATCGGATTGTAAAGTCCGCACCGGACTGTCCGTGACCGGTTGTTACGATCGGCGTACCTGACGATCCGTCTTTCTGAAGGTAGTAGATCATGAATGTATTACCTGGATTTGACGGGTCATGTATCAGGTTTCGATTGTATTTGGTCTTGGCTGCGTATCGCATGGTTCCGGTTTCGGTTTGGGCTCCAGAAGGCTTGTAACCGGCGAGATTGCCGGTAATCTCCTCACCACAGTACATTGGGATGAAGTAGAGCTCCTTCTCGTTCGGGATCCTCCACTTGCCCAGATCGTCGGTGCCTTCCTGGTAGTACTTCTCGCACCAGTCACCGTTCATGATCTCAGTGTACTTGAAGGTGTTTTTGGCTGGGGTTCCACCAGTAACTATTGTTTGTTGAGGCGTAGACTTGCTGTATGTGTATGTGTAATATTTTGTTGACCATAAAATGCCTACTGTTCTTGTGGTCAGTGTAACCGTTACGTTGAAAGATGTGTAATTGCCGTTGTCGCTCTTTATTTTAATTGTTTTCGATGATGTCGTACCATTTGAAGTTGATGTATGGTTGATTGTAACACTGACTTTGAACTCTGCTGACGTAACATTTACTTCGTTATCGGCTCCGATTTGATAGGTGTAGTTCTTAGACGCATCGTAATTAGTGATCGTTATCGGAACAGTTATATTATGAGAAGTCGTGTTGCTATTACTCTCTGGTATTCCAGTAGGATTAAGCTCGCCAACTGTGATTTCAGGAGCATAGGTGTCCTCTCCGCTTGCCGGAATGTTCAGATCCGCACTGGCGATCTTGAAAGCCTTAGGCAATGTACTCGCCGCATCGAAATTCTCGTGCTCAGGATACTCTCCGATCTGCATGTTGGTTCTCAAGGTCTCGTCCTTGAGGCCGTTCACTGTCACGACATAGTTATCCTGGTCCCAACTTGTGATGTCCGAGACTTCACCCGAGGTTGAGTTTGTGCCAAGATTCCTGACGCATCGTATCATAGGATTTGTCTCCATATTAGCCCAGGAACTGATTGCGGTACCCTCCAAAGCCCACCAGATACGGAAGCCCAGGTTTGTACTTGTCGCATAGTTCGTCGTCTCGAATGATATCTCTGTAGGCAGAGACTTCTTACCGCACCAGGCGAAGATGCATTGGCGGACGCTAGGAAGGTACCACCTTACCTCGTCCTCGTCAATTTTGCCGTCACCGTTGAGGTCTCTGTTTCTTGAGAGACATTCGAACATCGGATTGGTTCCGGTAGTGGTCATTATGTTGGCCGATGAAGGAGGAGTCGCCCCTGTGAAGCCGTTTTGGGCAATGTTAACATAGCGGCTCCATGTCTTGTCTGTTTTAGTGTTGATGATCTCCCAGGTGTTTTTCAATCCGTTCTGTAATTCCGTTCCCGGATAGTCGTCATCACCGGTGAAAGCGGCTGCCGGTGTCTCCTCCACAGATTCAAATCCGAATGGATTACCCACATTGTCTTTATAGAATGTCTTGATTGACTCCTGCTGGAGTGTAAAGCCATGACCCTCGATGTAGGAGCTGTGTCCGTCGTTGCTGATCTCGGCATTGCCGATGGTGAATGACAAGATCCTGTCATCCGTGTTGACGAAGTCTTTGTAAGGCTTGTCATTGTAGAAGTACTCGTCCACGTAGGCCTGCGTGTAGACATCGTCTCCGCTTATTATGCAGTGTGTCGTGGTGCCGACCTTTATCTCATCAATCAAGTCGTAGATGTTCACCAAGTTGGCGTCTCCAGGATAATTTGCGAATCTCGTCTGACTCTCAGGTTTGCCGAACTTCACCCAGGCGATGTCCTCAAAGTGCGGATCTGTTGATCCTTCATGAACGGTGAAGGATGTCATCTTTCCGTCTCCCGCAGGTACAGTGCCGCTGACAATGCATTTCTCGATGTTTGTCTTCGAGAATGTCAGCAGCACATTCTCGAAGTGTGCGTCAAGGTTGACGATGACGTGCGGGGACGGCTTGATGATCTGTCCCTCGGCTCCCGGCTGATTGTCGCTCACCTTTTTTGCCTCGGCGATGATGTTCTTCACTCCGTTGACCGTTATCGTGTAGGTGTACCTTGCGTTACGTGTCACGGAGAAGTTGCCGAATTTCGTGTTTGACGCATCGGTGCTGTTGCCGAAGTCTCCGAGGTGGATGGTGTACTTCACGGTTCCTGTCACGTGGTCTGTCCCGCTCTCGCCCGGACCCTCGTAAGTACCCTCGATCACAACGTAGGTTGATTTGGCCGGAGCATAGGTGAATGTGCTGTAGTCACTCTCCCTTCTCTCGCGGTCGGCGTAAGACCATGAAGTCGGCGAGGCGGCCGGCTTCTGCACATTCTCCGGCATGTAGAATGAGAAAGAGTAATCGCCGCCGGCGGCCGGAGCCGCGATAGGAAGTTCCTCGAATTTGGTGAAGGTGTCGTCACCGGCATATTCATTCAGCTCATCCCTCTGGAGCAGGGTTGACGATGTGGAGTAGTTGTAGATGCTGTAATTCTTCGGAATGAAGGTCACCCCTGTCCCGCTCTTGAGTACGAAGACATTCTTGGAGACTATCCTCTTGAGGTGGAAGACCTTGTCGAAGGTGTTCTCGCCCGGCTGGAGAGTGATGGTGGTAGTGTTCTCTTTGTCGCCGTAGTGTCCCGACATCAGCACAGACGTGGAAGTGATGTCACGTCCAGAGGCTGTGATAGTGTAGCTCCTGAACTCGGCGAGCGTCTTCCCCGCCAGTTCATCCAGATTGACGACCGTGTACTTGTCGTAATTGGCGATCGGGTACATGTACCATTCGCCGCTGGTCACCTTCCTGTCGCCGACGGTGAGCTGGTCCTCATTCAGTTCGATCGTGTAGAGCCAGTTGGTGTTGGTGTTCTTTCTTGTTGGCTCGCCAAGATTCCTGACCTTCACGATGATCGGTGTCGAGTTGGGCTGATTGGCGTTGTAGAAGAGGATAGCCATCTTCTCGACTCTTGTCTCCTGCTCCTCTGTTGCCCTTGTGACGGTTATCTCGTCCATTTCAGGCACCTCCATATTGAACGAAAGGCTTACAGGAAGCCCCTCCTTCACTTTATTCATAGGTTCCTCGTTCTGGCACCCGGCAAGAACGATAGCCGCCATGAATGCGGCCGCGAGTGTTCTGCTTGCTTTTCTCATTGTTTTTTCAGATTAATCAAAGGTTACTCCATTCTGGAACGAATCCCATTCGTCCACCTCGACGTTCTCCTTGGTGGATTTAATTTTAGTTACTTCGCTGCCGGCGCAGACGGTACTTTCCATGACCACTCTTTCCCTCCTTGAGTCTGGAGAGACATAGAATCGTTTGATGTTTTTCATTTTATTCATAAAACTTTATTTCAATTAGAATTCTGACATTACCAAATGTCTTCTCTTAAAACTGACTGAGACGGTAGCCGGCACTCTTGAGGTGCCATGCCGCCGTCTTGGTCAGTCAATCAGGTAGAGGCGGAACTACAATGCTTTAGTGATTGCCGCGCGGCTCAGTGCAGGGTCATCGTAGAACATGTTCTCCACGCCACCCTTGTGGCCAATCTCAAGAAGTGACTCCGGAACTCCGAATTCCTTAGTGAGACATTCGTAAACGGCCTCGGCGCGTTTCCGGCTGAGTTTGTCATTGATCTTCTTGTTTCCGGTCGCGGCGTCGGCGTAACCGGTCACGATGTACTTGATGTTGTTAGCCTTGATGATCTCGGCGAGCATTCCAAGGTTCACACGGGAATCCTTGCTGAGCTTGCTCTTGTTGATCTCGAAGATCACGAAGTAAGGAGCGGCGATCGTGGTCTGCTTCTCGACAATCTGAGGCTGGGCTCTGAGTTCGCCGAGTTCCTTCTCGAGTCTGATCCTTTCAGCTTCGGACTCGCTGAGAGCCTTCTGGAAGTCGGCTATGTTGTTATTGACAGTCTTGACAACGGTCTTGCTCTTGTTCCATCCGCGTGGCGCGATGTTGTAGGTCAGACCAATCGTGGCGCTCAGCACACCTTCGCCCCAGCGATGACCCATCTCTCCGTCGAAGCGGTCATTGACAAACATTCCGCGAACATCGAGGTTTATCGCCCATGCGTCGCTCAAGCGGAAGTCATTGCTTGTTCCTATGCTGGCGGAAATCTCGTGGGATCTGGACTTGCCGTTGCCTGGCTCATCGTATGTCCAGGCGAATCCCAGACCTGCGTAGAGGCTTGGATTCCAGAAGCGGCCTTCCGCCTTGTAGCCGCGGAACGCATTGCAAAGATTGAGCATGGCATCCATCCTGACATCACCGAACGAGAATTTCTGCTTGTTCAGCCAGTAGCCGCTTCCGCCCTTTCCGGGAACCTCCTTTCCTGTCGAGAACGCTTCGTCCGGACCTTGCTGGGTGGCTCCTCTCATGCTGAGTCCATTGTAGGCGATTCTCGCTCCGACAGCCGGGGTGAACCATTTACCTACGCTTATGTTCAATGCGGGAGCAAGCCTGTCTCCGAACTTTGCCGGTTCATGGGTAAAAGTATGTGTTTAGGCATATATTTTCTGTAGTCTGAAGAG
>ENA-ORMN01000211-ORMN01000211.1-human-gut-metagenome-genome-assembly--contig:-NODE-211-length-71419-cov-3.682711_pt1 | contig 71419 bp, 71 predicted proteins | sample MGYA00242102_ERZ508993 | MGnify/ENA primary metagenome ERZ508993 (study PRJEB26280, sample SAMEA2338770) | human gut metagenome | biome: human gut; feature: human-associated habitat; material: faeces...
ATTCGATGCCGTTAGTTAAAAACTACTATAAGTTATTTTTTCCTTATACACGAACACTACTATCCAAGTTGGACAGTGCGAGCATGGACTTTCCTCTATATAACTTGTATACAGCGTTTGCCCAGATATTATTAATAATTATTTTTATCTCCAAATACAACTTTCTCAAGTGTTGATATTCTTCTTAACATATCAACATTTGTAAGTTCTTTGTTAGGTGTATTTTTAAGGAGTTCTATTTTATCTTTACAATCCCTTAGTTCTTTTTTCAATCTAAGATTTTCTTCTATAAGCTCTTTTTTTTCAGCTTCGTTTCTTTTAACCATAGATATAAATTTAGTATAATCCCCAATTATTACATCCAAAAATTTATCTACTTCTTGTGGACGATACCCCCTAGTATCTACTTTAAAATCTTTATCCAAAATCTCTTGTGGTGTTAAAGATATTTCTTCAAATAACATACTCCTCTCACCTCTTATATATTCTCTCAAAAAAAGAGCATTTTGTCAACCTAGATGCTCTTTTCTATTTTTTATACTATTTCGTATATTTTTTATGCAATCATATAAAAATGTTGCTAATGATGTTGCTATTATACTTTCTAAAAATGTATTAATGTTTATACCATAGAAAATAAAATTAACTATCACACTTATTATAAGTAATAACCAAATAACCATATTCTTACGAATAAATTCTAAATTTTTTAAACCTTCTCCCATAACAAGTAATATTATAGATAAATATATTGTTTGTATTTTAATCACCCATAGAATTATATGAATTACTTCATTTTTTTATTCTCTTAGCAAGTTTAATTTTAGTTTTATGTCTTCTATTTCATCAATCGCATCGTTTACGATTTCATATAAATAAACTATATCCATTCTATCACCATTTCTATAGTAACATATTTAAGTAAATAAATCATAAATTTACAATTATTTAACATTTGTCGACAAAACATATCATTTTATACCATAATTCTTGTAGTAATTGATTAAAATATGTAGTATACTTAAGTAAGGTGGTAATGTGATATATAACAACAAAATTCTAAGCAGTCATGCTAATAGAGGGATGGATTTAGAAAATGATATAAATAATACAAATAGTTATTATTTAGATAATGATATTGCTATAGTATATAAAAAACCAACTCCCATTAAAGTTAGCAAGGTTAATTATAATAAGAATCATACTATAATAACAGAAGCATTTTATGAAATGCCATCAACCACTGATTATAATGGAATATATAAGGGAAAGTATATTGATTTTGATGCGAAGGAAGTAAAAAATTCGAGTAGTTTTGCCCTTTCTAATCTTCATGCACATCAATTAAAGCATTTAAAAAGAGTTAAGGAACATGGTGGAATATCATTTTTAATAGTTAGGTTTTATAAAAACAATATTACGTATTTGATAGAGATAGATGAAATAATTGATTATATAAATAGTGAGAATAGAAAATCTATTCCTATTGATTATTTTGAATCAAAGGCACATAGAATACCTGATGCGTATATTCCAAGGGTTAATTATATAAAGGTTATTGATAATTTATATTTTAAGTAAATTGTAGGAGGATAAATGAAAAAGTTTAAGAAGTTTTTTAAGAGATTTAAGAAAATATTATCTAAAATAGTGAATGATAAGCAACTATTAACTATATTTACGCTAATGATAGTTGTTATAGTTGTTGGATGTATTGCTATTGGAGTATTAAGAACGTTTATAATTATTGCTTCTTTAGCGGGAATTGCATTTTTTGCAAAGTTTATTATAGATAAGAAAAAGGGATTAGAAAATAATAATGATAATATTTCAGAAATAGATAGTGGTGGGGATGAAGTTATGTCAAAGAAGAAGAAATCTAAGAAGAAAAAGATGGAAAAGAATAAAGTGTTATCTACTTTAGTAAATGTATTTTTAGTATTTGTGCTTTGTTGTATAGTTGGTGGATTTTTATTTATTGGATATATTGCTATGTCAGCACCTGACTTTAATCCAAGCAATTTATATAGGAAAGAATCAAGTATAATGTATGCAAGTGATGGATCTGTAATTGCTAAACTCGGTACTGAACTTAGAGATACTATTACTTTTGATGATATGCCACAAGTTTTAATTGATGCTATTATTGCTACTGAGGATTCTAGATTTTATCAACATAATGGAGTTGATTTACCAAGGTTTTTAAAGGCATCTGCAGGACAGCTTTTGGGGCATTCTGGTGCAGGTGGTGCATCTACTATAACCATGCAAATAAGTAAAAAGGCATATACTGGTGATATTGCTGTTGGTATACGTGGTATAATTCGTAAGTTTACAGATATTTATATGGCAGTATTTAAGTTAGAAAAGAATTATACAAAGGAACAGATATTAGAATATTATGTTAATATTCCATTCCTTGGATCTCATTCTTATGGAGTTTCTGAGGCAGCAAATACTTATTTTGGAAAAAGTGTATCTGATTTAAATTTATCTGAAGCTGCTCTTATTGCGGGACTTTTCCAAGCACCTACTGCTTATGATCCTTATGTTCATCCACAAGCTGCTAGTGAAAGAAGAGCTACTGTATTAAGATTAATGAAAAGACATGGGTATATTACTGAGGAAGAAGAAGAAATGGCAAATTCTATTAGTGTTGAGTCATTGTTATCAACTAAGAGTTATACAAATGAATATCAAAATTTTATTGATGTTGTAGTTGATGAAATATATGAAAAAACTGGGGAAAATCCTTATAATACTCCTATGAAAATATATACAACATTAGATAAAGATAAGCAAAATCATTTAAATAGTATAATAAATGGTGATAAGTATACATGGGTAAATGATAAAGTTCAAGTTGGTGTTGCTGTTACTGATGTTGAAAATGGTGGTATAGTTGCTATAAGTGGTGGTAGAAATACTGTTGCTCTTGGACTTAATAGAGCTACTGATTTAAATAATCAACCTGGATCAACTGCTAAACCTTTATTTGATTATGCTCCTGGTGTTGAATATAATAATTGGTCTACTTATACTCCATTTATCGATGAACCACATGGATATACTGGTGGCTCTCAAATTAAAAACTGGGATGGATCATATTATGGATTTCTTACATTAAGACAATCACTTGGTTTATCAAGGAATATTCCTGCTTTAAAAGCGTTTCAAAATGCTGGAAGAAAGAATATTGAAAAGTTTGTAACTTCTGTTGGAATAGAGCCAGAAAAAGAAAATGGTGTAATGCATGAAGGTCATGCTCTTGGATCATTTAATGGTACTAACCCACTTGAGATGGCTGCTGCTTATGCTGTATTTGCAAATGGTGGGTATTATATAGAACCATATACAGTAACTAAAATAGTTTATTTGGATTCAAATCAAGTTAAAGAATATAAGCCATCTAAAACTAAGGTTATATCTGATTCTACTGCATATATAATTACTAATTCTCTTATATGGGCTGTAGATTCTGGACTTAGTAGTGGTGCAAGAATTTATGGAAGACAAGTTGCAGCTAAGACTGGTACTACTGATTTCTATGATGCAACAATTAAAGATTTTGGACTTCCTTATGATGCAGTTAAAGATTATTGGGTAGTTGGTTATACTCCTAAGATATCTATTGGTTTATGGTATGGATATGATAAAATTACTGATGGATATAATACTCTTGCTGATAATAATAGAAAAGATAGAGTATTTAACTTAATTATGAGTGGTATGCTTAGTGATAGTCCTAAAAACTTTACAACGCCAAAAAGTGTAGTTTCAGTACAAGTTGAAAAGGATACTATTCCTGCTATGCTTCCTAGTGATGCTACTCCATCAGATAAAATTACAACTGAATATTTTAAATCTGGTACTGAACCAACAACTGTATCTCCTGTTTATAAGAAGTTAAATAATCCAAATAATTTTACAGTATCTCTTGATAAGAAAATTGCTACATTAACTTGGGATAGTGTAAAAATACCTGAATATTTTACTGATGAATGGGCAGAAAAATATTTTATAGATGGTATGGGAGATTTTAAAACAAGTTATACTAAGTATCATAAAAAGCAAATAGAAAAACTTGGAGAATTTGGATATGATATATATATAGTTGATTCATCTGGTTCAGAAAATTATGTAACTACTACAACTGATACTAAGACAACAATTGATATAAGTAAGTATAGTGGAGACATTAAATTTGTTGTAAAAACAGCATGGAAAAATGATAAAACTACTAGTAGTTCTGGTAGTGAATATACATTATCTACTGCTCCTATATCATTAGTATCTGTTATGCTTAAGGGTAAAGAGTTAGTAACTTTGAATATTGGAGATGTTTATTTTGAAAATGATCCACCTGTTACTGTACTAAATAATTTTAAGGATGTTACTAGTGATGCAGTTATAACGAAGGTAATTACTAATTCAAATAATGAAATAGTTAATGAGATTACTACTGATAAAGAGGAAACGTTTAAAATTAGTTATAAAATAACTTATAATAATACAACTTATGATAAGGTAAGAACAATAAATATAAAAGAGAAAAGTTAGCTTTTCTCTTTTTTACATATTTCTTTTAATTTGCATGTATCACATTTTGGTTTAATACTTTTACAATAATATCTACCAAATAAAACTAATTGATGGTGAGTTTTATTTAATCTGTCCTTAGGAATAATATTATATAATTCTTGTTCAACTTCTAATACATTTGCATCTTTACTTACTAAATTTAATCTTTTGCATACTCTTTCTACGTGTGTATCTACTGCTATATATGGTTTATTATATAAAGTAGATAATACTAAATTTGCTGTTTTTCTTCCTACTCCATCCATTTTCATAAGAGTATTTATATCATCAGGAATAATACCATTATATGTTTCTGTAATTTCTTTTGATATATTTTTAATAAAAGATGCCTTTTTTATAGACATTCCTAGCGGTTTTAATATATTTATTAAATCATTAATAGGTGCATCCTTTAGAGAATACATATCATATTTACTAAATAATTCTTTTGTAACAGAATTCACCTTTTTATCTGTTGTTTGAGCACTTAATACAACTGCTATTAAAAATTCAAAATCATTATTATACTCTAGTTCACATTTAGGATTTTCAAAAAGATAATCTAAATATTCAAATATATTATTCATTTTCACTCAACCAATCATAATCAGGTACTTCAACCTTTTGTGTAGTTTTTTTGTATTCTTTTTTATTGCAGGGGGTTCCAACCTTGAGCTTTCAGTTCCATTTCGGTGTCGCCACGGCAGATGAGGCGACAGCCCAGTTCGGGTTTGCAGATGTGGCCGATAATGCGCACGTCGGGTAGCTGCTCAGCTTTTTCGTAGTCGGTCAGGGGGAGGGTGAAGAGCAACTCATAGTCCTCACCGCCGTTGAGGGCGCAGGTAGTGACGTTGAGGTTGAACTCCTCGGCCGTGACTGCGGTCTGGTAGTCGATGGGGAGACGTTCTTCGTAGATGCGGCAGCCGGTGTGGCTCTGGGTGCAGATGTGGAGCAACTCGCTGGAGAGACCGTCGCTGATGTCCATCATGGCCGTGGGCTTAAGACCGGCGTTGCGGAGCGACTGGATGACATCACGGCGGGCTTCGGGCTTGAGTTGACGCTCCAGTATGTATTCCTTGCCGCTGAAGTCGGGCTGTGCTGCCGTTTCGAGGCGGTCCTGCCCCTTGAGGGCCTGTTTTTCACGTTCCAGCAGCTGCAGGCCCATGTAGGCGGCACCGAGGTTGCCACTGACGCAGATGAGGTCGGTATCCTTGGCCCCGTTGCGATAGACAATGTCCTCCCGACGGGCATCGCCGATGCAGGTGAGACTCAGGGCCATGCCGGTGAGCGAGGAGGTGGTGTCGCCACCAACGAGGTCGACGCCATATTGCTGGCAGGCCAGCTGCAGACCGGCATAAAGGGCTTCGGTGTCCTCAATGCAGAAACGCTTGCCCAGGGCCAGACTGACGAGGAGCTGGCGCGGGGTGGCATTCATGGCGTAGAGGTCGGAAAAGTTGACCACGGCGGCCTTGTACCCCAGGTGCTTGAGCGGGGTGTAGACGAGGTCGAAGTGGATACCTTCCATGAGCATGTCGGTGCTGACGAGTACCTCTTTGTCGGGGTAGTGCATCACGGCGCAGTCGTCACCTACGCCGTAGAGGGTAGAGGCGTTTTGCGGAGTGATGTCGTGAGTCAGGTGTCGGATGAGACCGAATTCGCCTAAAGTGGATATTTCAGTTCGTTTCATGTCGTAGGTAATAGTTGGGATTTGATTTTTGGAAATATGCGGCAGGCCGTGTCGGTGGTGGTGCGCATGACGATGTCGGGCGTCACTTCGTAGACCTGTGCGAGTTTGTCAATGACGGCCGTGAGATAGGCCGACTCATTGCGGTGGCCGCGATGGGGCGTGGGGGCCAGATAGGGGGAGTCTGTTTCGAGTACGATGCGCGAGAGGGGCACAGCGCTGTGCAGCACCTCGGGCAGGGTGGATTTTTTGAATGTGAGTACTCCGCCAACTCCCAGTACGAACCGTGGAAAACGTTCGAGTAGCTCCCGGGCTTCGTCAGCTGTGCCGCCAAAACAGTGGAACACACCGCCCGGCAGCTGCGGGGCAAAGGGTAGGAGCGTATCGACCAGCTGGCGGTGGGCCGAACGGGAGTGAATCATCAGCGGGAGCTGAAACTCAACGGCCCAGCGGGCCTGCTCCTGAAGAACCTGAATCTGGAGATCGGCGTCGGGGGCTTCGTCGTAGTAAAAGTCGAGGCCTACCTCGCCTACGCCGATGTACCGGGCGTTGGTCTGGAGCAGCTGGTGCATGGCCCGGAGTGTGGGAAACGGGTCGGACGTGAATTCCGTGGGATGCAGGCCCATCATGGGGAAGCACCGGCCCGGCCACTGGCGGCACATGTCGAGCATGGGGTCGATGGTTTCGGCATTGATATTGGGCAGCAGCAGGGCACCGGCACCGGCTTCGAAAGCCCGGCTGACCACTTCATGGCGGTCGGCGTCAAACTCTTCGGTATAGAGATGCGTATGGGTATCGATGAACATGAAGGCTGTCTTATTTGTTGCGGTGGAGCAGGGTGCGGGCGTATTTCCAGAGCTGCTCCTGTTTTTCGGCAGGCAGGTTGATCTGGCTGAGCGTGTGGCGGGCCTGCTCAAAGAAGTTGTCGATGGTCTGCTGGCAGAGCTGCGGAATATCGAGGCGGTTGTAAATGGCTGTGACGGCCTGAATTTTCTGTGCGGCCATGTCGGCCGGGCAGCCCATCCAGCGGGTCAGTTCCTCACGGGTCGTCTCGTCGGCACGCAGCCAGGCATTGATGAGCAGATAGGTTTTCTTGTCACAGAGAATGTCGCCGCCTATTTTCTTGCCGAATACGGCGGGGGCGCCGTAAACGTCGAGATAATCGTCCTGCAGCTGGAAGGCCAGACCGAGCTGTTCGGCAAAGTGATACAGCTGCTCGGCATCGGCCTCGGGGGCCTGGCCCAGCATGGCACCCATCTTGGCGGCACAGGCCAGCAGTACGGACGTCTTGAGCCGGATCATTTCGATGTATTCAGCCTCGGTTACGTCCATACGGTTTTCGAAATTCATGTCGTATTGCTGCCCTTCGCCAATTTCAATGGCCGTGCGCGTAAAGAGCTGGAGTACGTCGGTGCGGTTGCACTGCTGCATGAGGCGGTAGGCCAGAATGAGCATGGTGTCGCCCGAAAGGATGGCCGTACTGTCGTTCCATACCTTATGTACGGTGGGTTTGCCACGGCGGATGGGCGCCTTGTCCATGAGGTCGTCATGGAGCAGGGTGTAGTTGTGGTAGGTTTCGATGCCCAGTGCGGCGGGCATGGCCTGTTCCAGGTTGTCGTCGCGGTAGAGGCTGTATGTGAGCAGAAGCAGTACGGGACGTATGCGCTTTCCGCCCATGGAGAGTACGTAGCGAATGGGTTCATAGAGGCCGCGGGGCGCGGTGGGGTACTTTAGCGCGTCGAGCTGCGCATTGACTTTTTCGAGAATTTGCTCAAATGAAAGCATGTCGATATGTTTTTAGGGAATATTCAAGAGTATGAACGGACTGGTTATTTCACGGCAAAGATTACCGGCACAGTAACTCTGACGAGTACGGGCTTGCCGTTCATTTTTCCGGGATGCCATTTGGGCATGCGCCTGATGGCACTCAGCGCCAGGGCATCCAGCTTGGGGTGTAACTTCTTGGAAACGGCGGGTTCACGTATGCTGCCGTCGGGAGCTACCAGGAAGGTGATTTCGAGCGAACCTTCGATGCCGGATTTGATGCAGTCGGTCGGGTAGGGAATATGGGCGTCGAGCCACTTCATGAGGGCAGCCGGACCGCCGGGAAACTGTGGCATCTGTTCCACCACTTCGGTAGGTGTGAGTTGTGCTCCGATTTCGGGTGCATCGGGGTCGTCTTCCAGTCCGGTAGTGTCCTTCAGGGTAATCAGTTCCATTTCTTCGCTGGCCCGCAAATCTTCCAGACCTTTTTCGCCCAGCAGGAACGGATTGGGGGCAAAGTCAACAATTTCGGGGGCCAGTTTGGTAGCGTGAGGCGACTGTACCACTTTGTGGGTAACCGCATGGCGACCGGTGGCAACCGCTTTCAGTTCGTGTCCTTCCTTGAGGGGGGGCATATCCACCTGTCCGAAACGCTCAAGCCCTTTCAGCCCCTGCTTGATTTCATAGGCAATGTAAAATCTGAGAAGAAAGGCCGAAAGCAGGCAGAACAAAAAGAAACCTATGATACACAGCAGGGCAAACCGATGCCGGCGGGCTGATCGCTGTCGCATCATGTAGGCGCCGTATTCCTTGTTCTTTCCCTGAAAGATAAGGTCGCACCATTCTTTAGATACTAAATCGAGTTTCTTCACGTTATTATACAGAGTTGTTCCGGAAGGCGCATCCGGTAGGAAACGGGCTGTTGTCTTGCCTGATTGAATCAGAAGAGGGGCTGCCGGGTGCGCGAGTCTGGATTTATTCTGCAAAAGTACGGCAGATAGTTTAAAATTAATGTATCTTTGCTCTCAATTTTTAGTGTTCGGATGAAAAAAAATTGCATTCTCGGCGTTTTGTGGCTTTTTGCCCAGGTATTGGCAGCGCAGGAGGGGACTTCGGCCTACCAGTATCTGAAAATACCCGTATCGTCTCACGTGGCGGCTACGGGCGGACAGAACATTTCGATTGTGGATGACGACGCTACGCTGGGAATGAGTAATCCGGCCTTGCTTTCCAACGTGTCGGACGGCATGTTGAGTTTTGACTATACCCGTTATATGGCCGGAGCAAATTTGATCGGGGCACAGTATGTCAAGGCTTTCGGGCAGCGCCATACGGGTAGCGTGGCCCTGCATTATCTGGGTTACGGCAGTCAGATGGAGACCGACGATCAGGGCAATGAACTGGGTAGTTTTACGCCTAAAGATATTGTGGCGCAGATAGGATACAGTTATTTGCTGACCGACCGCTGGTCGGGCGGAGCCGCCATGAAGATACTTTATTCCCACTATGCCGGCTATACCTCGGCGGCCCTGGCCGTTGATGTGGGTGTCAATTATTTTAATGAAGAAACGGACTTCTCCTTTTCGGCTGTAGTGCGCGACGTGGGTGTACAGGTGAAGAAGTTTGACGACCGTTCAGAAACGGTGCCCTACGATGTCCAGTTGGGATTGAGCAAGGGATTTGCCCATGCCCCTATCCGCCTGTCGCTGACGCTGACCGACCTGACCCGTTGGTCGTCGTCATACTACTATACGGCTGACGGTAGCAAGACCAAGGCCCTGCAGCAGGTTCTCAACCACCTGGTAGTAGGGGTAGACATTATGCCTTCGCAATATTTCTATCTGTCGGCGGGATATAATTTCCGCCGGGCTTATGAGCTGAAAGCTGCCGGAAAATCACGCGGGGCAGGACTGACCTTTGGCGGCGGCATTAAGGTAAGGCGTTTCAGGGCCGACCTTTCATACGCCCGTTATCATGCTGCCGCTTCGTCCTTTACGTTGGGTGTGGCCTACGCGTTGTAGCGTATCGGTTTTTATGTAGAAAATATGAACATGCAGTAATCATGAAAAAAATAATCATAGCCCTTGACGGCTTCTCTTCATGTGGAAAGAGCACTATGGCCAAACGTCTGGCTCGTGCCATCGGATATATTTATGTGGATAGTGGCGCTATGTATCGTGCCGTGACGCTTTATGCCTTGCAGCACGGTTTGTTTGATACAGACGGTCATTTGTGTGTCAGCCGGTTGCAGCAGGCCATGCCGGAAATTCAGGTCGGGTTTCAGCGTGGAACCGACGGCTCGGTGCAGACTTTGCTGAACGGCACTCCCGTAGAGCAGGAAATTCGTACCTTGCGTGTGTCACAACACGTTAGCGAGGTGGCTGCACAGCCCTTTGTGCGTGAGGCCATGACCCGTCAGCAGCAGGCCATGGGACAGGCACGTGGCATTGTAATGGACGGGCGGGATATCGGGACGACCGTTTTTCCGCAGGCTGAATTAAAGGTCTTTGTGACCGCTTCGGCTGAGGTACGTGCGCAGCGCCGTTTCCTGGAGATGCAGGCTAAGGGACAGACTGCTGATTTTGACGAAATCCTGAAAAATGTGCGTGAACGCGACCATATTGATTCTACCCGCAGTGTGAGCCCCTTGCGACAGGCCGACGATGCCGTAGTGCTGGATAATTCCAACATGACGCTTGACGAGCAACACCAGTGGCTCTTGACTCAATTCCGGCGAATATGTCCTGATGCTGAGGTTCATGAAGCATAGGAGCGTTTTTGTTTTATTTATGAAAGGAAATATACAAACATGCAAATAGAAATTGACCAGGAGTCGGGGTTCTGTTTTGGCGTGACAACAGCTATTCGCAAGGCTGAGGAGAGTTTGCGTTGTGCTGACAACGTACCGGCCGGTCCGTTATATTGTCTGGGTGACATAGTTCATAACCGGCGTGAGTGTGAGCGTCTGCACGAGTTGGGGTTGCGCACTATTGACCATCAGATGTTTCGTCAACTGCCGGCTGGTTCACGCGTTTTGTTACGGGCTCATGGCGAGCCGCCTGCTACCTACGAGGCGGCACGTGAGCGGGAGGTCAGTCTGATTGATGCCACCTGTCCTGTGGTGTTGCAACTGCAGCGCCGCATACGTCGCGCCTATGAGGAAGAACCTTCAGACACTCAGATTGTGATCTACGGAAAACCTGGTCATGCCGAAGTGCTCGGACTGGTGGGGCAGACTGAGGGGCACGCCATTGTAATCGCCCATCCTGACGAAGCCGTCAGGCTTGACATGCACCGTTCCATCCGACTCTTTTCGCAAACCACACAGCCGCTGGAAGGTTTCCGGCAGTTGGTAGACTATTTGCAAGCCCATGTAGTAGCTCCCGCCACGTTTCAGTTTACTGATACCATTTGCCGCCAGGTGGCCAACCGGTTGCCCGGTGTCAGGGCCTTTGCTGCGCGTCATGATGTGGTGTTGTTTGTTTGTGGCCTGAAAAGTTCAAACGGACGTGTGCTTTACGAAGCCTGCCGGCAGGTGAACGGACGCAGTTATTTGGTAGACGATCCTGCCGCCATCCGCGCCGAATGGTTTAGTCATGCTCAAAGCGTGGGGATTTGCGGCGCTACTTCTACCCCAAAATGGCTGATGGAGGCTTGTAGCGAAGCCATCAGACGGATGTATCCTGACGAATAGCAGAGAAGAGATTGAACCGGTTCCTTTTCGTACGCATTCCTGAAGTCGGGAATTTCATTTCGGGGCCGGTCGTAGAAAAGGTGTAGGACTACTTCTTGTGTCGCTCTGCACGGTATGCCGAAGGTGTTATGCCGGTTTGTTTCTTGAACATCCTGCTGAGGTGTTGTGGATAGTCAAAACCTAAGTCGTAAGCCGTCTGTGCAATACTAAGTCCTTGTGAGAATTTGTTTTTGGCCAGTTGTATGATGTATTCGCGGATATATTGGCCGGCCGTGTCTCCTGTTGTCTTTTTGATTAAATCTCCGAAATAGTTGGGTGACATGCACAGCTTTTCTGCGCAATATTGTACGGTGGGGATTCCTAAACTTATTTGTCTGTTTTGCTCATAATAGTCTTTCAGCAGGCAATCAAATTTCATGAGCGTGTCTGAGTTGGCTGACTTTCTGGTCATAAACTGGCGGTGGTAGAAACGTTGGCAGAAATTCAGCATCAGTTCAATATATCCTACAATAATAGCTTCTTGCTGGTTGTCATGTGGCTTTTGTAATTCAACCTGGATTTGCTGCATTAAAGACGACATGATGTCGCGTTCTGCCTGGCTCATGTGTAGCGCTTCATTGATTTGATAGTCAAAGAAGGAATAGTTCCTGATTTCTTTTTCCAAAGGGGTGCCATGCAGCAAGTCGGGATGAAACAGCAGAGCCCATCCGGTAAGCATGACTTGTTCGCCGTTATCTTCTTTTCCGCCAATTTGTCCTGGTGCGATGCAGATAACGGTTCCTTTCTGATAATCGTATTTACCGCATCCATACGAGAGGTCTATGTCAGCTTCATCATGAAAAAAGATGCCGTAAATACTATAATTGTTCAGGCAATGTCTGACGGGAGACACTTCGGCATAATTGATGACGCATACCAGCGGATGCCGATTGGTACATCCCATGTAGTGGCAGTAATCGCTTACGTTTCTTATTTTCATGATTTTGGTCATAGTTGTGTATGCGTATGGTTTTTGTATGCTTACAAAAATACATGATTTTGTTCAGAAAGCCATGTCTGGTTTTGCTGTATTTGCAGCAGTAAGGTAAAAGACATTTTTGTTGTTCTTACGGAATATTTTTCTGGGAATCAGTAAAAATGGTATGCAATGCATATAAATTGTTATGTCAGTGGCAGATTGATGCCGTAATTTTGCATTGTCAGAAACGAAATCCTATTGTATAAAAAATAAGTACAGAAAAAATGATGGATAGAAGAGGCTTTTTGAAAATTTCATCAATGACAGCTTTGATGGCAGCGGGAGAGTGGACGGGATTATCAAAAATTTTTGCTCGCTCATCTTCGCAGAATTCTTTTTCATCAGTTCGTCAATCTTCCGGTAATATGGAGCATAGAAACCTGGGCCAGCTGAATGTGTCGGCTGTGGGGCTTGGTTGTTTGCCCATGGTGGGATATTATGGCGGCCGGTATGAAAAACGCGACATGATAGCTTTGATTCGTCGGGCTTATGAAAAAGGAGTTACTTTTTTCGATACGGCCGAAGTTTATGGACCCCATGTCAGTGAGGAGTGGGTCGGAGAGGCTTTGGAGCCATTCCGCAACGAGGTGAAAATCGGTACAAAATTCGGATTTGGCGTAGAAGAGGGGAAGCCTACATCATTGAACAGCTCTCCTGCTCATATCCGCCGGGCTGTGGAGGGGTCGTTAAAACGCTTGCGTACGGACCATATTGATTTGTTGTATCAGCATCGAGTTGACCCGAATGTACCAATGGAAGAGGTGGCTGATACGGTCAAGCAGCTGATGCAGGAAGGGAAAGTTCTGCATTGGGGATTGTCTGAAGCCAGTGCGCGTTCAATCCGTCGGGCTCATGCCGTTTGTCCGGTTACGGCCGTGCAGAGCGAGTATGCCATTTGGTGGCGTGAGCCCGAAACTAAAATTTTTCCTACACTTGAAGAACTGGGAATAGGATTTGTGCCTTACTGTCCGTTGGGAAGGGCTTTCCTGACAGGTGTTATCAATGAAAACAGCCGATTCTATAAGCCGGATCGTCGTCATAATCTGCCGCAATTTACACCTGAAGCCTTGAAACACAATATGCCACTTGTCAGACTTGTTCAAAAATGGGCAGAACAAAAAGGCTTGACTCCGGCACAATTTGCGCTGGTGTGGATGCTTTCGCGTAAGTCGTGGATAGCACCGATTCCGGGAACGACTAATCCTGAACATCTGGATGATTTGTTGGGGGCTGGAACGGTCAGACTTTCAGCCTGGGAAATGGAGGCTTTTGATAAAGAGTATGCTCAAATTGATTTGATGGGGCATCGGGCCGATCCTTTTACAGAAAGTCAGATTGATAAATCATAAGTAAAATGGATTATACGGTATTGAATAACGGCATTGAAATGCCGATGCAGGGTTTTGGCGTGTACCAAATATCTCATGCTGGTTTGTGTCAGCAGGTCGTGACTGAGGAGATAGGAGCAGGCTACCGCCTGATTGATACCGCTTCGGTTTATGGCAATGAAGAGGCTGTGGGGGCTGCTGTCCGCCAAAGCGGCGTTCCGAGAAACGAAATCTTTATTACAACCAAAGCCTGGATTTCAGAGATGGGGTATGATCAGACTTTGCGTGCTTTTGAGGCATCTCTTAGGCGGTTGCGTGTTGATTATCTTGATCTCTACCTGATTCATATGCCGTTTGGCAATTATTATGGGGCTTGGAAGGCTATGGAAAGATTGTATGCAGAAAAGTGCGTGCGGGCTATCGGCGTTTGTAACTTTGGTGCTGACCGTCTGATTGATTTATGCAAGAATGCTGAAGTCATACCTGCTGTAAATCAGGTGGAGTGCCATCCTTTTACGCAACAGAAAGAAATTTTGGAGACTCTGCGCTCGTTACATGTGCAAGTGGAAGCTTGGGGACCGTTGGCAGAAGGACGAAACGAACTCTTTTCACATCCATTGTTGTCTGAAATAGGGCGAAAGTATGGAAAAACGGTGGCCCAGGTGGTGTTGCGCTGGCATTTGCAGCGTGGCGTAGTGGCTATTCCCAAATCTGTACATAAAGAGCGTATGGCTGAAAATTTTTCTATTGGCGATTTTTATTTGGATGACGAAGACATGGCCGTTTTATCTTCCTTGGATACCAAACGTAGTCTTATATTAGACTGCCATAATCCGGTTGAAGTAGAACGCTTGTACCAAATCACATGCAATAACTGACGTGTGATGGAAAATAAATTGAGGAATAACGGATAATTAAACTAAAAATAGTAGAGGTTATGATGGATTTTTTGTTTATAGGTGGTATAGGCATGCAGGAGGTGCTGCTGATAGCTTTGGTCGTTTTGTTGTTTTTCGGAGGTAAAAAAATTCCGGAACTGATGAAAGGTCTCGGTAAAGGTGTGCATGCCTTTAGGGACGGGCTTAACAATGTAGAAGGAAATACGGATGCTTCAAATTCCAAGTCTTCCGACAATCCGTAGATTATGGGTGGGCAAGGCAAGCAGTTATCCTTTTGGGAGCACCTTGACGTGCTGAGGCGTGTGCTCATAAAGGTGGTAGCGGTAGCGGCAGTATGCGGCATATTGGCTTTTATATTTAAGCAGCCGCTTTTCTTTGTTGTTTTGGCTCCAGGTAGGGAGAATTTTGTAACCTATGATTTTTTGAACGATGTAATAGCGTGGAGTGGCGGCAATATGGAACGGATGGCGGCGCAGTTTATAAATACGGGATTGGCACAACAATTTATTATTCACATGCGCATGGCATGTTGGGTCGGTTTGTTGGGAGCATTGCCGTTTGCGCTGTTCCAGATGTTCTGTTTTATATCGCCCGCGCTTTATGCGCATGAGCGGCGTTATGTTGTGTGGGTTGTTTGTGGCGGATATGTCATGTTTGTTTGGGGAGTATTGGTGGGATATTTTCTGGTTTTTCCCTTGACATTTCGTTTCCTGAGTACTTATCAGGTCAGTGAGGACGTTACCAATCTGATAACGCTTGATTCATATGTTTCAACGCTCATGACGATGTGCATGTCGATGGGCGTTGTTTTTGAAATTCCAGTCATTTCATGGCTCTTGGCCAAATTGAGGCTTCTCTCCGCGTGTTCCATGCGCCGTTTTCGGAAACACGTCATGGTTGTGATATTGGTAGCAGCTGCCGTCATTACGCCTACATCTGATGTGTTTACACTTCTACTCGTGTCGTTGCCTATGTGGGGGTTGTATGAGGCGAGTATTTGGTTGGTAAAGTGCAGTGGTGAATCACATGCGGCAGGTTGTAAATAATGTGAATACGGATGGATAAAAAGAGTCCAAGCCCCGAACTTTGTTCAGGCTTGGACTCTTTTGAATCTTTTACGGGCAGCCCTTTAGGGCCGATACTGTGAAAATCTTTGTGGGATTAGCGGTTTTTGTACATATCCTCATAGTAAGTTTGGTAGGCTCCACTTGTGACGTGGTCCATCCATTCCTGATTGTCCAGATACCAGCGTACGGTTTTTTCAATTCCTTCTTCAAATTGCAGGCTGGGCTCCCAGCCCAATTCACGCTGCAGCTTGGTGGAATCAATGGCGTAGCGCAAGTCGTGTCCGGCGCGGTCGGTTACGTAAGTAATGAGGTCCATGTCCTGACCCTCGGGCCTACCGAGCAGACGGTCAACGGTACGGATGACTACTTTGATGATGTCAATGTTTTTCCATTCGTTGAATCCGCCGATGTTGTAGGTTTCAGCCGTACGGCCCTGATGGAAAATGAGGTCGATGGCACGGGCGTGGTCTTCAACGTAGAGCCAGTCGCGCACGTTTTCGCCTTTACCGTATACGGGTAGGGGTTTACGGTGCCGTATATTGTTGATAAACAACGGAATGAGCTTTTCCGGAAACTGGTACGGGCCGTAGTTGTTGGAGCAGTTGGTTACGATGGTGGGCATTCCGTAGGTATCATGAAAGGCACGTACAAAATGGTCACTGCTGGCTTTACTGGCGCTGTAAGGGCTGTGAGGCGTGTAGGGGGTTGTTTCCGTAAAGAATTTCTGTCCGTAAGCCAGATGATGGGTGCCGGATGAAGCCCGTGTGGAAAACGGAGGTTCTATACCCTCGGGATGGGTCATTTCCAGAGCGCCATATACCTCGTCTGTGGAAATGTGGTAAAAGCGTTTTCCCTCATATCCTTCGGGAAGTGATTCCCAGTATAGTTTGGCTGCTTGCAGGAGCGAGAGCGTGCCCATTACGTTGGTACGGGCAAACGTAAAGGGGTCTTTGATACTGCGGTCTACGTGGCTCTCGGCGGCCAGGTGGATAATGCCGTCTACGTGGTGCTCCTGAAGCAGGTGGCATATGGTGTCAAAATCACAGATGTCGGCTTTAACGAAAGTATAGTTGGGCTTGTCTTCAATGTCTTTGAGGTTGGTCAGATTGCCGGCATAAGTCAGCTTGTCGAGGTTGATGATGTGGTATTCGGGATACTTGTTGACAAAAAGTCTGACTACGTGGCTGCCAATAAATCCTGCACCGCCAGTAATGAGTATGTTGCGTGTATTCATAAAATCGGTATGTTTGGGTGTGGTTTTGGGGAATTGTGTGATGTGCCTGGGCGCAGTTCCCGGCCGATGAACTTAGTAGAGATCTTCGCGATAGTCAAAAAGCCAGTCGGCGTCTTTCAGCCGTGGGTGGTGGCGGTCTTTTTCTGACAATATGACGTCGGCCTCCGGCAGGCGCCAGTCAATGTGCAGATCTGGGTCGTTCCAGGCCAGGGCTCCTTCAGCTTGAGGAGCGTAGAAGTTGTCACATTTGTATTGAAACACCACTTCGTCGGTCAGCACGCTGAATCCGTGGGCAAAGCCTCGGGGAATGAAAAACTGGCGGTGGTTGTCACCCGTGAGTTCCACAGCCACATGTTGGCCAAAGGTGGGGGAGCCTTTGCGGATGTCAACAGCCACGTCGAGTACGCTGCCTTTGATGACGCGTACCAACTTGGATTGCGCATAAGGCGTTTTCTGGAAATGCAGGCCGCGCAGCACGCCGTATGACGATTTGCTTTCGTTGTCCTGAACAAAGTGAATTTCACGCACTTCCTGGTTGAAATCCCTCTGCGAGAACGATTCAAAAAAATAACCCCGTTCGTCGTTGAAAATCCGTGGTTCGATAATCACTACGCCCGGTATGGCGGTTTGAATAACTTTCATTTTTCTTTTTTGGGTTCTTTATTTTTTGATTTGCAGCGCAGTGTTCCGGCTTTTTTCGGAGCGCTGCGCTGACATTTTTTTACCAGTCTATTTTTCGTTTGTCGGCATGTTCTACTTCGTCGGCAATTTTTTGCAGATATTGTCCGTAAGGATTTTTCAGCATGGGAGCAGCCAGCTGGCGGAGCTTTTCGCTGTTTATCCAGCCCATTCGGAAGGCTATTCCTTCCAGACAGGCAACTTTCAGCCCCTGGCGTTTTTCAATGACTTCTACGTAGTTGCCTGCGGCTGCCAGCGAGTCGTGTGTGCCCGTATCAAGCCAGGCAAAGCCCCGTCCCAGGGTTTGCACCTTGAGCCGGTTTTCTTCCAGGAACCATTGGTTGACCGATGTAATTTCCAATTCGCCGCGGGCTGAAGGCTTGATGCCTTCGGCCACTTTTACTACGTCGTTAGGGTAGAAATACAGTCCCACTACGGCATAGTTGGATTTGGGATGAGCCGGTTTTTCTTCGATTGACAGACAGTTGCCGTCGTTGTCGAATTCAGCTACTCCGTAACGTTCGGGGTCGTTCACCCAGTAGCCGAAAACGGTGGCTTTCTGTTCGGTTTCGGCTGTACGGACGGCGTTTTTCAGCATGGATGTGAATCCGCTGCCGTGGAAGATGTTGTCACCCAGAACCAGACATACGTCATCCTGCCCGATGAATTCCTTGCCGATTAGAAAGGCCTGGGCCAGTCCGTCGGGCGAGGGCTGCTCGGCATAGGAGAATTCTACGCCATAGTCCGACCCGTCACCCAGCAGGCGGCGGAACCCCGGCAGGTCGTGAGGGGTTGAAATAATCAGAATCTCACGTATGCCGGCCAGCATCAATACGGAGATGGGGTAGTAGATCATGGGTTTGTCGTACACGGGCAGCAGCTGTTTGCTTACGCCCTTGGTGATGGGATACAGACGGGTGCCTGATCCTCCGGCTAATACTATTCCTTTCATAAGTATTTTTCTCTTCTTTAGGTGTGGCGCAGCCTGCCGCCGGCTTGGCTGTACCGGTTTTTTCAGTATGCATACAAAGGTATTAAATATGCACAGAAACACCAAATTTTTAATAGGGTTTGTGGTTTGTCCGCAACAGACGTGCGGTGAAGCCGTTTTGCGGGTAAGGCAGAGGGGTAGAGGAGATGTTTGTGGATAAAAAATGCGCGACGGCAACTTTTCACGGCATATCATGCGCCTTGGGGCGAAGTTGATGAAAAAAACGTATCTTTGTTCCCGATAAAAACAGAATGGCAGAATATGGAACAGAAGAGAATCAGCTTGGTGATTTCAGACGACATACATCGTGTTTGTCCCGACTTTGTTGGCGCAGCGCTGTGGGCTGAGGTGAGCAACGGCAGTTCAGCTTCCGGTTTGCTGCAGGAAATGGAGGAGGCCGAGCGGCAGTTGCAGGAACGTATGGATACGGAACGCCTCAAGGCTTTGCCTTCAATAGCGGCTACGCGGGCGGCTTACAGGGCTTGCGGAAAAGACCCCAGTCGCTATCGGCCGGCCGGGGAGCAACTGGCCCGTCGGGTGATTAAGGGGGCTGGCCTGTATCGCATCGACGCGCTGGTTGATGCCGTCAACCTGGCTTCGCTGGTGAGCGGATATTCCATCGGAGGGCTTGATGCCGATAAGATTCAGGGAAAATTCCTGACTCTGGGCATCGGCCGCGAGCAGGAACCGTATGAGGGCATCGGGCGGGGTGTGCTCAATATAGCCGGCATGCCGGTCTACCGTGACGAGGCAGGAGGCGTGGCCACCCCAACCAGCGACCATATGCGTACGCGCATAACGGGGACGACCCGGCATTTGTTGGCCCTGATTAACGGTTACGACGGAAACCGTGATGCTGTGGTGGCTACGGCACGGTATCTGGAAGAGCTGCTCCGGCGTTATGCCGGTTGCCGGCAGTCGGAGATATGGACATACGTCTGGAACGGATAAGAGAGAAGGCCTTCCCCCGTGCTGCCAGAGGCTTGGACAATAAGAAAAAATAGGCTGAAGCTACGTTGACAGACGTAGTGTGCGGGCCGGAGCACGTCGGAGGCAGACTAAGATGCCGTCTTTTTTCAACAAATCGGGATCTTGTTGAAAAAAGACGGCATCTTGTTTATTTATGGAGTACGGACGGATGTACTTGGTAGAAATTCGGCATCCGTAACCTGAATTTTAAACTATGTATGAATTGTAGGATTCTTGAAAACCGGAAGGCCGGTATTTGTATGGCTGCCCAAGTGTTGTCGAAACCCTTTTTTCAGATAAAAACAAAACGCCTGTTTTACTCTTTGTAAAACAGGCGTTAATAAAAGTTGGGGTACTCGGACTCGAACCAAGAATGACAGGACCAGAATCTGTAGTGTTACCATTACACCATACCCCAATTTGTAAAGAGCGCTCAGGATTTTTCTTTCTCAGTAACTCGTTTGTGTTACTTGTTTCCTGAATTCGGATGCAAATTTAGAGGTTATTTTTGAATCTTCCAAATGTTTTGGCGATTTTTTTTGAAAAAACGTCTTTTTTCTCTTTTAGGGGGAGATATTCTTTCCTGACAGGGCAAAAATAGCCGTTGCTGTCGGCCGAGTGTGGCAAGTGTCCGTCAGCAGCCGGAACCGTCAATGCTGCATGCCGCTCCTTCGTCGGCCGGACGCGATTGCAGTCCGGCCTCTTCGGGCTGCAGGGTTATGCTGCCGTCTTCAAGAACAAAGCAGGGTATGCCTACCAGGCCGTGTCGCCTGGCGTTGCTGAACGCGTCGTGATGGTCGCGCAGTTTCAGAAAAGCCTTCAGGTTTTTCACGTGTTTGCCGATATCCACAATTTCATATTGGCTGTTGCCCTCTATCTGTTTTTCTACATAGGTACAGTCCGGACAGGTGTCCATTACATAAATCTTTATCATAATCGGATTGAATTAAGTCATTATTTTTCTACGGGAAGCCCCAGTTCCGTCCAATGGAGTATGCCGCCTTTCATGTCGAAAACCTTGAACCCGCTCTCGTGCATTTTTGTGGCGGCGGCATTGCTGCGGCGGCCACTGCGGCAATAGAGGTAGTATGTGCGCTTTTTGTCAAGCGTGCTGATGCCTTTGGCAAAGGCGTCGCTGTCCAGAAAATTCAGGTTGATGGCTCCTTTCAGGTGGCCGTCGGCATATTCCGATGGTTGACGAACGTCGAGTATGACTGCAGACGTGTCTGCTTTTGCGGCTGCAATAAACTCTTCGGGCTCCAGTATCTTAACGGGTGATTGGGCCGTACAACTGTTGAAGAACCCCATGGCCATCAGAATGGAGAGTATTATTTTTTTCATGAGAAATATGTATGGTTTTATAAATTTTGAATGAGTCTATTTTGAATGTATGGCGTTCCTGATTTTGCTGCACATGGTTTCCGGATCACGGCATGAAATGACATATTTTTTTCCTTTGCCAGTTTCGATAAGGAACACATGGCCAAGATTGGTGGCATACACCATAAACCTGCCTAACTCCTGATTGTGGAACCATCCCCACCAACCGAAGAAAGCTCCGCTTCCGAAAATGCGGGCAAAATTCATGGTTACCTTATAAGGTTCGGCCCTTGAAATGTCCATCAGTGGAATTTCCTTGACATACAGGGGAAATACGATATTCAGGCTTTTGGGGGTCACTTGGATTTCCAGCGGAAAAAAGAACAGGGAACAGATGCATAGAATTACAAGTGAGCCGAGGAGAACGTATGACAGGTATGCGGCTTCTGTGTCAGTTGTCAGAAGATACAATCCGAGTCCTGAAAAAAGAAGCACAGACAGGATGGTGACGATTACGGAACGCCATGCCCATTGTGGTTTTTGTTTATACATGCCGGTATGATTTGGGGTTTGTCGTTGATTGTCTTTTATTCTTGATTCACAACCCGTGTCTTATAGGACATCCGATTAAAATACTGACTAATCATGGATATGTTCAGCGTTTCCTGTACCGGAAAAGAGTCCTTCACTTCGTGTTGCCGTCAAAAAAATAAAATCAATGTTTCGTCAAACAGGGTAAAAGTATAAATAAAATCCGAACAAATGATGCTTTACGGAGGAATATTTTCCGTAATCGGTTGGATGGCGTAAGTAAAAAACTCCGGAAAGCGGGGTGTTTTGCAGTTGTCTTTCCGTATCTTTGTAAAAGAATAATAGCCTGTACAGACATATATGCTGTATAGGGACAAGAAATAACCATGAAGTGGAGTATCATTATACCCGTATATCAGGCGAAAGCATACCTGGGCACTTGTCTGGAGTGTATTGGCCGGCAGATAGATGAACAGACGGAGGTGTGGCTCGTTGATGACGCGTCGACAGATGGCAGTGGACAGATTTGTGAGATGTGGAGCCGGAGTGACGAGCGTTTTAAATGTGTGCATCATCCGCAAAACCGCGGACTTTCAGCCGCCCGCAATACGGGGCTGGAACATGCCGGCGGGCAGTGGATACTGTTTGTGGATGCTGACGACTGGTTGGCGCCGGGCACGCTGGCTGCATTGCGTCAGCTCTCGCAGGACGACGGGGTGGATGTAGTAGAATTTCCCGTCCATCTGGAGCATGGCAGTAAGCGGGCACGCTGGTATGTGCCTGGGCACGGGGAGCGGGTAGGCTTTCGTGAATGGATATCGGCCGGGGCTTATCGTTACAGCTATGCCTGGAACAAGATGTACCGTTACGGCTTGTGGGCATCGGTACGCTTTGAGGAGGGACGTCTTTTTGAGGATATGTTTACCATACCTTATGTGTTGGAGCGGGCCCGCGGTATTTTGCGTACGGATAGTGGCGGCTATTATTATTGCAGTCACCAGGGCAGTTTGTCGAATACTTTGAGCCGCAAGGGAACGACGGATCTGCTGGAGGCCACGCTGAAGCTGTATGAACATATACGTTGTCAGCAATGGGCTGATGATGAAATATTGGACGAACTTTATATGGAGGCATGCAATCGGCAGATTGTATGCCTGAAAATGGGCGGTCCGATGTTGTTGCCCCGGCGTCAGATAACCGCATCGCATGTGTGGCGGCGCGGCCAGTCGGCCGTCAGACGGTTGAAGTGGCTGCTAATGCAAACGGGAAAGCCACAGTGGTGCAGGTGGTGGGCACGGTATATGCCTTTGTCATCCCATTAAGAACGGCTTATGGAAATCAGTTTTATTATACCCTACTATGAAGTGTCGCCTTGGCTGTTGCGAAGGTGTCTGGAGAGTGCTTGCGCTTTTATGCAGCAGGTTCCGGATTGCAGCTGGGAGGCATGGGTGGTGGATGACGGAAGTTCGGATGCCGGTATTGCCCGGCGTGAGGTGGAGCGCACGGGAGCAGCACAGATTCACTGCCTGCGTGTACCTCACGGCGGTTTGGGCGCGGCCCGTAATGCCGGGTTGGATCATGCCTGCGGCATGTATGTATTTTTCCTGGATGCCGATGATTATTTGTTTGTCCGCTCGGCAGGACCTCTGTTGGCATGCTGCCGGCAATGCCGTCCTGATGTGCTTTCTTTTGGTATGCAGACGGTAAGGCATAGGGAGCAGGAGCAGCCAAATCGTGCCGTCCGTTTGCGAATCTGCTATGAGGGGAGCGGAGCGGGCTACATGGTGGGGCATAATCTGCGCGCTGCAGCATGGGGATATCTGTTCCGGCGTGAAAGTTTGGGAGAATTGCGCTTCGTGACCGGTATATTTCATGAGGATGAGGCCTTTACGCCCCGCCTATGGCTGCAGGCAAAGCATGTGTGCGTGACCTCGTTGCCTGTATATGCATATTATCAGCGAAGTGATTCTATTGTGCATGTATCCAGCCGTGAACAGTTGGAGAAACGTATGGCTGATTTACGGCAGGTATTGGTCGGGTTGAAGCAGGAACCGGTAAGGAATGCTTTGCAACAACAGGCTTTGCGGCGCAGGATGGAGACGCTGGCTTCAGACGTATGGTGGCGGCTGGTATGTGAAAGTCCGGATACGGCTTTTCTGCGCTGTCAGTTAGGATGGTTTCGAGAGGCCGGATTTTATCCGCTTCCTTTGCGGTTTTACACTTTACGCTATATATTAATGTATATCGGCTCGCAGTGCGGAATGGTGTCTGTTTTTTTGAACAGAATGAGTCATTTAAAACAATTGTTTTCCTCTAAAAATCAATAAAAAGGGAAATATTTATGTCGTGTGTGTTGTGTTAATCCGTGAAATCGTTTTAACTTTGCGCATTCAATGGGTAAGATGTGCGTGACATGCGCATGATGTTTCCCTAAGAGTAAAAAAATCTTGTTGAACAATCAAAAAAAGTATGACGATCGAAAATAAATTATTAGCAGCTATAGTAGAAGGTATTCGTGAGAAAAAAGGTGGAAAGATTGTAATAGCCGACCTAACTTCCATTGATACGGCCCCTTGTGCATATTTCGTGATTTGTGAAGGTAATTCTCCACAGCAGGTGGAAGCTATTACCGACTCTATAGAGGAAACGGCACGCTTGAAAGCTGCTGAAAAACCGGCAGCCTTGGCGGGCCTGGAAAATGCCGAGTGGGTGGCTATGGACTATGGAGATGTGATTGTACATGTGTTCTTGCCGGAACCGCGTCAGTTTTACGACCTCGAACATTTATGGGAGGATGCTATGCTGACGGAATTGCCCGACGAAGCATAATTCCTTATAATCATATAAATAAACCGCGCATTTTTATTTGAAACAGATGAATACAGAACAACCGAAAAAAAATAATGTGCCCCGCTTTAACCTGACGTGGATTTATGTTATTGTGGGAGGCGTTTTAATCTATTTGCTGTTGTTTGGTGACAATCGGACCAGCGCCAGCAAGGATACGAATTTCACGAATTTCAAGATCTATGTCAGCAATGGCTATGCCGACCGTATTGTGGTGAACAAAACTGACGGTACAGCTACGATGGAGGTGAAGAATGAGTATGTCAAGAAAATCTTCAAACAAGGCGTGAGTCAGACTGGCGTTTCGCCAACCGTGGTGACCAAATATCCTACGGTAGATAAGATTGAGGAATTCTTGGATGCAGAAACGCGAAACGGGCATTTCAAAGGTACCGTAACGTATGAAGAAACCAATAACTTTTTCCTGAATCTGTTGGGAGGCCTGTTGCCTATTATAGTACTTGTGGCCATCTATCTTTTCTTCTTCCGTCGGATGAGCGGAGGCGGCTCAGGTGGAGGCGGCGTTTTCAGTGTCGGCAAAAGCAAGGCCAAATTGTTTGAAAAAGGTTCGGGCCTGCATGTTACTTTTAAGGATGTGGCCGGACAGGAAGGAGCCAAACAGGAAGTACAGGAAATTGTAGAGTTCCTGAAGAATCCGCGCAAATATACCGAATTAGGAGGAAAAATACCTAAAGGTGCTTTGCTGGTAGGCCCTCCGGGAACGGGTAAAACCTTGTTGGCCAAGGCTGTAGCCGGTGAAGCCGACGTTCCGTTCTTCTCGATGTCGGGTTCTGATTTTGTGGAGATGTTTGTGGGCGTAGGAGCCAGTCGTGTACGCGACCTGTTTGCACAGGCTAAGGCGAAAGCACCATGTATCATTTTCATAGACGAAATTGATGCCGTAGGTCGTGCCCGTGGTAAGAATCCTGCTTTCGGCGGTAATGATGAACGCGAGAATACCCTGAACCAGTTGCTGACTGAAATGGATGGTTTCGGAACCAATTCCGGCGTCATTATTCTGGCTGCTACCAACCGTGTTGATATTTTGGACAAGGCTTTGCTGCGAGCCGGTCGCTTTGACCGACAGATTCATGTAGATCTGCCCGACCTTCCTGAGCGTGTGGCTATTTTTGGCGTGCATATGCGTCCTTTGAAATTGGACGATACGGTTGACGTGGATTTGCTGGCACGCCAGACCCCGGGATTTTCGGGTGCTGATATAGCCAATGTTTGCAACGAAGCTGCCCTGATTGCTGCGCGGCATGACAAGGCGGCTGTCGGCAAGCAGGATTTCCTGAGTGCAATAGACCGTATTATCGGCGGATTGGAGAAGAAAACCAAAATCATGACTTCAGAAGAAAAACGTACAATAGCATTGCACGAAGCCGGTCATGCTACGGTGTCATGGTTCCTGAAATATGCCAATCCTTTGGTTAAGGTCACTATTGTTCCGCGTGGCCAGGCGCTGGGTGCAGCATGGTATTTGCCTGAAGAGCGTACCATCGTTACCAAGGAACAGATGCTTGATGAAATCTGTGCTACTTTGGGCGGACGTGCAGCTGAGGAACTTTTTACCGGACACATATCTTCTGGAGCACTGAATGATTTGGAAACCGTAACGAAGCGTTCATACGGTATGGTGGCTTACATGGGTATGAGCGACAAACTTTCCAACCTTTGCTATTATAATAATCAGGAATATCAGTTTGACAAACCCTATTCGGATAAAACGGCCGAGCTGATTGACGAAGAGGTTAAAAAACAGATTGCCGAACAGTATGAGCGGGCAAAATCCTTGCTGACAGAACATGCGGAAGGACATGCTCAGCTGGCCCAGCGCCTGATTGAGAAAGAAGTGATTTTTGCAGAAGATGTTGAGGAGATTTTCGGTAAGCGTCCGTGGATGAGCCGAGCTGACGAGTTGCTGGCCGACGAGCAGAACCGTAAGGCTATTGAAGCTGTCAGTTTAGGTACAGATAAGGAGGCTGGTAAGAATGAACCGACCGCAGAAACGGATGAGGCTGCAACAGCATCCGCTGATTCCGAAAAAGCAGAGAATAGCAGACCGTCATCTGCAGATGAATCAACATCCGAGATGGAGAATAACGGCATGACACCGTCTGAAAAATAGCACGCAACATGAAAAATTTGATAATGCGCAGCATCACCGGCGTTCTGTTTGTTGCAGTTCTGGTCGGTGCCATTGTTGGAGGGCCCATGACGTTTGCCGTTTTGTTTGCCTTGATTACCGGATTGTCATTGTGGGAATTTTCCAATTTGATGAATCGGCATTACGGCGCGGGAATGAATCGTATGATTGTAACGGTGGCCGGAGTCTATTTGTTTTTCGCCATTTTTGGCTATTGCAGCGAGCTGACCCGGTCTGACGTGTTTATTCCTTATTTACTGTCCGTCATTTACCTGATTGTGTCAGAATTGTATCTCAAGGCCAACGACCCGTTGAAAAACTGGTCGCTTTCGCTGGCTTCGCAATTGTATGTGGCGTTGCCTTTTGCTTTGCTGAGTGTGTTGGCTTTTCATGCCGACCCTACTTCAAGCAGCGGTATTTATTATGAGTGGATTTATCCGCTTTCCATCTTTATCTTTTTATGGACTTCTGACACGGGCGCTTATTGCGTAGGCAGTTTGCTTCACCGCTATGTGCCCTATAAGCTGTTCCCACGAATTTCGCCTAACAAATCCTGGATTGGCAGTATTGGCGGTGGCGTACTTTGTGTGGTTGTAGCTGTGGTGCTGTGGCACTTCTTCCCGCTGATGAACGTATGGCAGTGGATTGGGCTGGGCCTCGTGGTCTGCATATTCGGTACTTGGGGCGATTTGGCCGAGAGTCTGATTAAACGTCAGTTGGGCGTGAAGGACAGCGGACAGATTCTTCCCGGTCATGGAGGCATGCTCGACCGGTTTGATTCGGCCTTAATTGCCATACCGGCAGCCGTGCTCTATTTTTATATTGTATCCAACTACCTGCGTTAAGCAGGCTTGAGCCATAGACCTTTTAAGGGGGATGATGGCCGGGTTTCGTAGCTGAAACCTGGCCATCATTTTTTTGCGTCCGGTTGCCGGCGCTTGAGGAAGGGTTTTTCAATACAGTGCCACGACAGGTAGGCCAGGCCCACGGTGGTCAGCAGGCAAAGCACAAAGGCCAGCCACGGGTGCTGTTGCGGCAGGCCAAGCTGGGTTGCTGTCTGAATGATAGGGGCATGAAACAGGTAGATGCCGTAGGAAAGGTTGGGCAGGTGGCGCACGATGTTCAGTTTGGGCAACTGGTAGGCCGTCAGAATGAGCAGCAGCGCAAATACGAAGGGCGAAAAATAGTCGTAACCCGGCAGGCGGTTGTTGAGCAGATAAACGGCCCATACGGTCAGCAGTAGCGGCTTGGCGTAGCGCATGAGGTGCTCAAAGTAGAGCAGCACGGCCGTGCCGGCATAAAAGTAGATGAGTTGGCTGCCCACTTGGCGCTCAAGGATGGCGTAGAAGGCATTGCCGCTTTGCTGGTAGAGGCAGGCAAAAATCTCTTTGTAGGTGATGGAGAAGGCAAAGATGCCCAGTAGTACAACAGGCTTGGCGTACCTTTTCAGCAGTGCAAAGGCTATGGGGACGGTGGCATACAGCATGATTTCAATTTTCAGGGTCCACAGCGAGCCGTTGACGGCCGTTTCCGGGTTCTGCTCGAAAACGCCAGGCAGCGTCGGCCCTAAAAAGTTAAGGAAAGTCAGGTTCGACAGCAAGTAGCGCCACCACTGCCCGTGGGTGAAGTATCCGGCAGCCGTGTAGTGGGTGAGGCATACGCCGCCAAAGGCGCAGAGCAGCACGATAAACCAATAGGGCGGCAGGATGCGGCGGAGGCGTTTGCAGACGTACGTGCGGAGGTCGGGCGTCTTGAGGTAACTGAGGCACACCAGAAAACCGCTCAGGCAGAAAAATCCCGATACGGCCTCGCCACTGCTGGTAATCCAGTCGAAGGTAAAGGCTTGCGTGAGTACGCTGAAGTGGGTGCAGAATACCACGAGTGCCAGATAGTAGCGCAGTATGTCGAAGCAGTTGTCCTGACGGGTGAGCGCCAAGCTGTTGGCTGATAATATGGAGTGTGGAACAGGCTGATTCATCGTGTTGCAAAGATACGTAAAGGCGAGAGCAGATACAAGCGGATGACCTGGTTTTCTAATGCTTGGTTCAGCCGAGCCGCCTTTTGTCTTATGAAAATTGACACAAGGCTTATGTGAAAAATCCGGTGGAGGTGATGACCGCCGGAGAGGTTGGGGAGGCTGCCCAACTGTTGTGTAGAAGAGAGAAAAACGACGGGCGCATGAAACAGGTCGGACGTAATTATTTTTTCCTCCCATGTGTTTTTTTCTTTCCGCCGCCTTGTGGGTGAAAAGTCGGACGGTGTCAGGAGCAAACATTTCTTTGTCAAAAACTTGTGTGCAAACTTTGTGAATAAGGGCCGTGTAATCTATTTTTTCCGTATTTTTGTGCTTAAAATTTGGTCAGACAATGGATTTTAGACTGACAACGGATGTTTCGGATTTTTCATTGTCGCTCGCTGTGGGCGACAATATGGGAGCCATTGGTTCGTGTTTTGCCCAGCACATCGGGCTGCGGATGCATGAGTCGGGTTGGCCCGTGTTGATTAATCCGTTTGGCGTATTGTATAATCCGAGCAGTATAGCTTGTGCATTGCAATTGTTGGTTGATGTTTCGTCCGGACTGGATGCCGGGAAAGCGCTTGCACCTTATCTTTTTGAGGGACGCGACGGCTTGTGGCACAGTTGGCTGCACGCCTCTGAGTTTTCGGCACCAACGCGCAGCCAGTGCCTGCACAATGTAGTGGAGCGTGCGCTTCAGGCGGCACACAGTCTGACCTCCTGGCGCGTATTGCTCGTCACGTTCGGTACGAGTCGGGTTTATCGCTTGTTGCCCGACCGTTTTGTGGTGGGGAATTGCCATCGTGAGCCTGCCGCCCGTTTTGTTGAAGAAGACCTGTCGGTTGATGACATTCTGAGTCAGTGGCAGCCGCTGTTGCATAATTTGTTTCAACGGAACCCTTCGTTGCAGGTTGTGTTTACGGTAAGCCCGTATCGCTATGTAAAGTATGGTCTTCATGGCAGCCAGTTGTCCAAGGCCCGTTTGTTACTGGCCGTTGACGCCCTGTGTCATAGGTTTGCGGCGTGTCGTTATTTTCCGGCCTATGAGATTGTCGTAGATGAGTTGCGTGACTATCGTTTTTTCGACCGCGATATGGCTCATCCTTCGTCGCAGGCTGTTGATTACGTGTGGGAGTGCTTTTGTCGGAGTGCCATGCAGCCGGAGGCTTTGGTTTACATGCAGCAGTATGCGGCGTTGAGGCGTGATTTTTCCCACCGTCCGCTTCATCCCGAATCCGAATCCTATATTGCGTTTCGGGAGCGTGCGCTGCAAAAGTGGGAGATGCTTAGGGCACGTTACCGTTTAAGCAGGGACGTGCCGTTGCCTTATGGAGAAAATGAAAATATAAATAGAAAATAATTTATAGATTATGTCTTACTCTTTAGAAAAGATTGCCTCTCTTATCGGAGCGCATTGTTTTGGTGAAGGCGAAGCCCAGATTGACTGGATTCTGAACGACAGCCGTTCGTTGGCCTTTCCGGAGTCGACCTTGTTTTTTGCGTTGCGCTCACAGCGTAACGATGGCCATAAGTATATTCCCGATTTGTATCGCCGTGGCGTACGGAATTTTGTGGTGGCCAATTTGCCTGAAAATTATGAGCAGAAATATTCCGATGCCCATTTCTTGAGGGTTGTAAGCCCGCTTAAGGCGTTGCAGCGTCTGGCTGAGCGTCATCGTGAGGAATATGACCTTCCCGTAGTGGGCGTGACGGGCAGTAATGGAAAAACTGTGGTTAAGGAGTGGCTTTATCAGTTGCTTTCGGGGTCGCGTAATGTGACCCGTTCTCCACGTTCCTACAATTCGCAGGTTGGTGTGCCCCTGTCTGTATGGTTGCTTAATTCGCGGAGTGAAGTCGGCGTTTTTGAGGCCGGAATCTCGCAGCCGGGTGAAATGTCGGCTTTGCGGGCCATAATTCAGCCTACTATTGGCGTGATGACCAACCTGGGTTCGGCACATCAGGAAAATTTTTCTTCATTGCAGGAAAAATGTCTGGAAAAGTTGTCTCTGTTCAAAGATTGCCAAGTTGTGGTTTATGAAGCCGATGACCCTGTTGTTTCCGAGTGCGTGGACCAGGCCATGCTGAAAGGGGATCATCTGGCCTGGTCACGCCGTGACCCCAACAGTCCGCTTTTTATCCGTGACGTGCGTAAGGAAGAAACTTTTACTACGGTCAATTACACCTATCTGGGTACTGACGGTAGTTACACCCTGCCTTTTGTGGACGAAGCTTCTATTCAGAACAGTATCCACTGCTTGGCCGTGTGCCTTTACCTTCGTCTGCCGGCCGCTGATATTGCCGCCCGTATGTCACGCCTCGAGCCGGTGGCCATGCGCCTGGAGGTGAAGCAGGGCGTTCGTGGATGTACGCTGATTAACGACAGCTATAATTCCGATATCAATTCGCTCGATATCGCTCTTGATTTCATGAACCGTCGGCCTGAAAGCCGCCGGCGCACACTGATTTTGAGCGATATTCTGCAGAGTGGCATGCCGGTTGAGGAACTTTATGCCAAGGTGGCCGAAATGGTCAACCGCCGTAAGGTCGACCGCATTATCGGTGTGGGGCCTGACATTATGGCGCAGTCACAACGCTTCCATATGGACAAGATGTTCTTTGTAAGCAGTGAGGCTTTGCTGCAGAGCGGAATGCTTGATAAACTCAGCAATGAAGTTATCCTGCTGAAAGGCTCACGCAAATTTAATTTTGAAGCCATTAGCGAACACCTTTCGCTGAAGGTTCATGAAACCACGCTCGAGGTTAATTTGGAAGCCATCGTGCGTAATCTCAATTATTATCGCAGTTTCATGAAACCTGAAACCAAGATGGTCTGCATGGTCAAGGCTTCGGCCTACGGTGCAGGGTCGGTTGAAATAGCCAAAACACTTCAGGACCACCGGGTTGATTATCTGGCCGTGGCTGTGGCTGACGAGGGAGCCGATTTGCGTAAGGCCGGCATTACGGGCAATATTATTATTATGAATCCGGAGATGAGCACGTTCAACATGCTCTTCCAGTACGATTTGGAGCCCGAGGTTTATAGCTTTGCTTTGCTTGAAGCGCTTATCAAGGCTGCCGAAAAAGAGGGCATTACCAATTTCCCGGTTCATTTGAAGTTGGATACGGGTATGCACCGCCTGGGCTTTGATCCCGAGCACGACCTGCCTGCTCTCATTGACCGCCTGCAGCATCAGACGGCCTTGTTGCCGCGTTCGGTGTTCTCACACTTTGTGGGTTCTGATTCTCCCGATTTTGATGCCTTCTCGGCACATCAGTTTGAGTTGTTCGACAAGGCCAGCCGGCAGTTGCAGGAAGCTTTCCCCTACAAAATCCTGCGACACATTTGCAACAGTGCCGGCATTGAGCGTTTCCCGGAGCGCCATCTTGACATGGTACGTCTTGGCTTGGGGCTTTATGGTATTGACCCGATTGACAACCGTGTGTTGAATAACGTAACTACGTTAAAAACCACTATACTTCAGATTCACGAAGTAAGTCCGGAAGATACGGTGGGCTACAGTCGTCGTGGTCATCTGACGCGCAAAAGCCGTATTGCAGCCATTCCTATTGGCTATGCTGACGGGCTCGACCGTCATCTGGGCTGCGGCCATTGCTATTGTTTGGTTAACGGGCAGAAAGCTCCTTACGTCGGTAATATTTGTATGGATGTGTGTATGATAGACGTGACCGACATTGATTGCAAAGAGGGTGATACGGTAGAGATTTTCGGCGACCACCTGCCCGTAACGGTGTTGAGTGATGTGCTCGGAACCATTCCCTACGAAGTGCTTACTTCCGTGAGTGAGCGAGTAAAGCGCGTTTATTTCCAGGAATAACGGACTGTTATTGTATAAATACAACAAGCGGACATGCAGTTTCCCATTTGGGAGGGGCGGCATGTCCGCTTGTTGCATTTGTTGAATGATGTCTAATGGCGTGGCTTGCGCACGTAGTCTGTGAAGGTGTATGGCTGTGCGTTTTTTTCGTCAGCCTCGTGTTTTTCTTCGTGTGTAATGCTCCATTCTTCCCGGCTGAATTCAGGAAAATATACGTCGGCTTGGGGAGCTTCGGCGTCTACGTGGGTCAGGCAAAGACGGTCGGCCAGAGGGAGGGCTTCGGCATATACTGAGGCACCGCCGATAATGAAGATGTCGTCCTGTTGGGCACACGCATCCAGAGCCTCGGACAGCGAGGCAAATGTTTCTGTATTCGGCCAGGTCATATTGGGAGTGCGGGTGAGCACGATGTTCCGTCGGTTGGGCAGGGCGCCTTTGGGCAGCGATTCAAACGTACGGCGTCCCATAATGACGGTGTGTCCCGTGGTCAGCGCTTTAAAACGGCGCAGGTCGGCCGACAGGTGAAACAACAGCTGGTTCCGGTAGCCAATGGCACGTCGGCGGTCGAGAGCGGCTATAATGGTAATCATGTCAGATTCAATTCGTGGTTATTGTTTTGAATACTTGTTTCTTCTTTTATTATACCGACACTTTGCCGGCTATGTGTGGCCAGGGATTGTAGTTCTCCAACTGGAAGTCGTCGTAGGTAAAGTCAAACAGGCTTTTTACGTCGGGATTCAGGCGCATGGTTGGCAGTGGGCGCGGGGTGCGTTGCAGCTGCAGCTTTACCTGCTCCAGGTGGTTCAGGTAGATGTGAGTGTCGCCTGTTGTGTGGATAAATTCGCCGGGTTTCAGGCCTGTTACCTGAGCCGTCATCATCAGCAGCAGGGCGTAGCTGGCAATGTTGAACGGTACGCCCAGAAACGTGTCGGCCGAGCGCTGGTAGAGTTGCAGTGAGAGTTTGCCGTCAGCTACGTAAAACTGGAACAACAGGTGGCAGGGAGGCAGGTTCATGCGTCCCAGGTCGGCTACGTTCCACGAACTGACAATGATGCGGCGTGAGTCCGGATTGTGTTTGATGGCTTCCACAGCTTCGCTGATCTGGTCAATAAAGCCCCCGTCGTAGTCAGGCCATGAGCGCCACTGATAACCGTAAATGTGTCCCAGGTCGCCCGTTTCGGGGTCGGCCCACTCGTTCCATATTCTTACGCCGTTTTCCTGCAGGTATTTCACGTTGGTGTCCCCCTTCAGGAACCACAGCAGCTCGTAGATGATGGATTTCAGATGCAGTTTCTTCGTGGTCAGCAGCGGGAATCCGTTTTCCAGGTTAAAGCGCATCTGGTGACCGAACACGCTTTTGGTACCCGTTCCGGTACGGTCGTGCTTGGTGGCGCCGTCATTCAGTATGTGTTGTAAGAGGTCTAAATACTGTTGCATGTCATGATTTGTAAAAATTACAGACACAAAGGTAATATTTTAATCTCTTTTAGCCACTGCGATGAGGGGGAGAATCAGAATTTGTCGTTATATTTGTAACGCTGTGCAGACGCGTAGGGCATGCCGATGTGCCGGTCACAGATATTGATTACAGAAAACCTAATCACTACAAAAAAATAATACTATGGCTGATTTAGCAAAACTGGCGGGCCGCCGCAAGAGCGGCCACCCTCATCTGTTTCCGCATGGTGATGATTCGGCACACATTAACCGTATCATCCGTTTTGTCATCGTTCTGGCAGTGTCGTTGTTTCTTTGGTGTGTACCACCCTCTACGTTGGGGTTACCCGACCTTACGCTGGTGCAGCAGCGTATGATTGCCATCTTTGTGTTTGCTGCGCTGATGTGGATGTTTGAAATCATCTCTTCGTGGTCCACTTCGATGATTGTGGTGGTGGTCATGTTGCTTACCATATCCGACAGCAGCGTCTGGTTTATGGACAAGGCGCTGGGCAGCCAGCCCATGGGGACGCAGGTGTCCTACGTTTCCATCATGGCCAGTTTTGCCGACCCCGTCATCATGCTTTTTATCGGAGGTTTCATCTTGGCCATCGCCGCCACCAAGAGCGGGCTCGACGTGGTGCTGGCCCGCATTATGCTGCGTCCCTTTGGCCATCAGTCACGTTTCGTGCTGCTGGGCTTCCTGCTCGTGACGGCCACGTTTTCCATGTTTATCAGCAATACCGCCACGGCAGCCATGATGCTTATGTTCCTGACTCCCGTGCTCAAAACGCTCCCGGCCGACGGCAAGGGAAAAATCGGGTTGGCGCTGGCCATACCCATTGGGGCCAACGTGGGAGGTATGGGTACCCCCATCGGCACCCCGCCCAACGCCATAGCGCTGAAATATCTGAATGACGTAAACGGAGCCAACCTCGACATCGGTTTCGGGCAGTGGGTCAGTGTCATGTTTCCCTACATGCTCGTCATATTGCTCCTTTCGTGGGCCGTATTGCTTTGGCTCTTCCCCTTTAAGCAGAAAGAAATCCATTTGGAAATCGAGGGAAAAATGGAGCGCAACTGGCGTACCTGGGTCGTAAACATTACGTTTGCCGTTACCGTGCTGTGCTGGATTCTGGACAAGGCCATCGGCATCAACGCCAACGTGGTGGCCATGATTCCGGTAGGCGTGTTCTGCGCCACGGGCATCATTACCAAAAAAGACCTGCAGGACATCAACTGGAGCGTGCTCTGGATGGTGGCCGGAGGATTTGCTCTGGGCACGGGGCTGCAGGATACCGGCCTGGCCCAGCATCTGATTGAGAACATACCGTTCAGCAGCTGGTCGCCCGTACTGATGATTGTCGGGTCGGGACTGATATGCTGGAGCTTGTCCAACTTTATCAGCAATACGGCTACGGCAGCCCTGCTCGTGCCCATCCTGGCCATCGTGGGGCGCAGCATGAGTACGCAGCTTTCTGCTATCGGCGGCGAGGGAACCCTGCTCATGGGTATTGCCGTCAGCGCTTCGCTGGCCATGATGCTCCCCATCAGTACGCCGCCCAACGCTCTGGCCCATGCCACGGGTATGGTGCGCCAGCGCGACATGGAAAAGGTTGGTGTGCTGATTGGCATCGTCGGTCTCGCCTTGGGCTATGCCATGCTGGTTGTGCTGGGTAAAAACGGCTTTTTCTGATTTTTTCCGTAACGCTTGATAAAAAACGAACAGCAGCACGTTGTTCTGCAAAGTCCGGACTTTTCTCAAAAAAGGTCCGGACTTTTTCATTCCCTGTCCCGCCTTGTTTGAAAAAAGCCGGCACCAGCTTTTGGTGCCGTGGCAGGAACAGGAAAATGAAAAAATCATTGTATCTTTGCCGGCGTGAAGTATGTCTGTCTTTCTTTCGGATTCATATCGTTGGCTCTTGGGATAATCGGCATTTTTCTGCCTGTCCTGCCCACTACGCCGTTTCTGCTGCTTTCGGCCACGTTGTTCTTCAGAAGTTCGCCGCGCATGTATGCCTGGCTGATGGGGCACAGGCATCTGGGGCCTTATATCCGCAGTTTTCGTGAGGACCGTGCCATCCCCCTCCGTGCCAAAATACTTTCGGTGTCGCTGGTCTGGCTCACTTTGTCGTATTCAGCCTTCTTTCTGTTTGTTTCCGTATGGATGCGTTTGGGCTTGCTGGTTGTAGCCCTGGGGGTGACGTGCTATATTCTTTCCTTTAAAACCCGCAGGGCTCGTAAGCCGTAAGCTGTCTTTTTTTCCTCTCTTTCCTGAATATACGCGGCCGCTGGCAGGCTGGCGTGTTATTTTTCGTTACGCAGGGTGTTGTTTGTGGAAAAGCAGGTGCGTGATGACGGTTTTTTCTGAAATAGTTGAATGTCAGACTGTTGTCAGGAAAATGTCAGCGTTTGTCAGGTTGGTTTTCCTTGTCCGTATCTTATTTTTGCAGCAAAAAAATATCGTTATGAGAAGACTGAAGATATGTTTTTGTTTGCTTGTCTGTCTGTCGGTATCGGTGGATATTAAGGCCCAGCATACGGTCAGTGGTGTGGTATGTGATACTGCGGAGCAACCGGTTGTCGGGGCTGCCGTAACGCTAAAATCCCTGTCGGACACCTTTTATTATAAGAAAGGCGTTACCAACGGGCAGGGAAAGTTTGTGGTAGCCGATATGGCGTCGGGGGTGTATCGGCTTGAAGTTTCGTCGTTGGGGTATTCAGCCTTTTGCCGGGAACTGAAGCTGGACCAATCGGTTGATGTGGGAAAGGTCGTTCTTACTGCCGGCCCCGTGGCCCTGAATGAGGTCGTGGTCACGTCAGAAACGGTCAGAAGGTTTGCCGACAGACGGGAGTACCGCCTGACCCGCAGGGAAAGGGAACGATACAGCAGCGCCTTGTCGGCCCTGGAGTTCCTGCCCAAAATACAGGTGCAGGACCAGAGTGTGTCGTTAACTGACGGCAAGGCTGTGAAAATAATGCTCAATGGCATTCCGTCAACGCCGGCCGACCTGTCGGTTGTGGCTCCTGAAAACATTGTCCGAATAGATTATTATACCCGGCCTCCCCTCCGGTATTCCAACCTGGGGTTGGGGGCGGTGGTCAACGTCGTGACCCGAGAACCGAAAAACGGGGGTACGCTGGGGCTGAATACGCAAAATGCCGTGACAACCGGATTTGGCAATAATGTCGTGAATTTCCGGTATAATTGGGGACGTTCCCAAATTGGGGTTACCTATCAGATCAATTATCGGAATTACCACCAACGGATGTTGGACGAGCATCTGGCATACACCATTGGCGGAACCCGGTATGAAAAGGATAAGTACGGTCATCGCGCCCGTATGCCTACGAGCAGCAGATGGCAGAAATCAGTTTTAACCGGAGTCAGACGGACTGCTATCTGTTGAGCGCCAAACTGTCTTTACATTCCCTCAACCGCAGGCGCTCTTCCATGCAGGACATCATATCGCGGGTTGAGGGAGTGGGGGAGAGCCGGAAAACGGGCGAGAGCTCCGACCGCGACCGCTACGTAAGTCCGGTGATGGACGTGTATTTCAGCAAGTCCTGGCATGACAGACATGAATTGTTACTGAATGTGGTCGGCACGCGTTATGATTCAGATTACGACTATGCATATAAGGAGTGGACGGACAACGCAGCGGATTTCGAAACATCCACGGTGGTCCGTGCCGACAAGTATTCGCTGATAGGCGAAGCCCTCTACGGTTACAAAATGAAAAAGGCCAGTTTGCGGGCCGGCACACGGTATGCGTACAACCGCAGTACACAACGGAACATACCCTCGCCCAACCGGATTCTGACTCACGAGGCCTATTCCTATTTGGGCGTGGAAGGAATGTGCGGACCCAAATTCAATTATAGCGTGAGTGCGGGGGTAAATAACGGAATGTTTATTCCCGTTTCCGGCCGCAGGTTTCGTTTCGTCAGTTTCCGGCCGCAGGTAAAGTGGGGATATTTCATCAGCAAGAGTTCGGATCTGACGTTTAACTATGAAGTCAATACGGAAAACCCGTCGGTTTCGTTGCTGACGGCCAATCCTTATCATAAGGACCCTCATTGTCTGTTTGTGGGCAACCCGGATTTGAAGCCGGCAACCCTTCATGACTTTACGTTGTCGTACTTCAAGGGATTCAGGAAGTGGGTGCTGAATGCTGAGTGTGGATATTCATACGCCAGGAAAGCCATTGCTCCGGTATTCCGGCCGGATGGTGCGGACATCGTTGAAACTTTTGGTAATCTGGACCGTGCCCAGCACATGAAATGCAGCCTTTTCATGCAATGGTATCCTTTTGCCAGCCAAATACTCCGGCTCAGACTGTTTGCCGAAGTCTTTTATCAGCAAAATCAGTGGAATGGTGCCCGGTGGAGTCATACGGGATATTCTGTCATTCCGTCTCTGTATCTGGCTTACCGGAAATGGGGCTTGCAGCTGTTTTATCAGACCGGCAAGAAGTCGCTTGTCGGACAGACCACGAAGCACGTACCCAGTATGGCCTCCGTCGAACTGTCCTGTAAACCCGTGAAGAATCTTTCGCTGACCGGCGGTATCCGGTATCCGTTCTATGATGCCTGGAAACAGGTTACGGCCGTATCCGGTACCACCCTGTTGAGCCGTACCGAGACGGAACGAATCCTCAATAATGCCAATATGGTTTATTTCAATCTGGTATATCATTTCCAGTTTGGTCAGCTCTCCAAGGGTGTCAGGTTGAAGCTGCAGAATGAGGACAAGGATTCCGGCATACTGAACAGAAATTGAACCGCCTGTTTGTAAGGTGAAAAGGGGAGGAGAATTCCTGCGGAAATTAGCCGGGGGCCTCCCCTTTTTGCGTACGGCTTTCTGTATGACTCCTGTTCTTGTTGTTTTTCCGCTTTCCGTGCAGGGGGTGGCATATTGCTTGCTGACATTTGCGAAGCGGCACCGGCGGGGTGACAAAATGTCAGTCATAAAAAAATATTGGCTTTCCGGCGTTTTGGCACGCCTCTTGCTTGAATATAGGTGAGCGCTTACAGGAGCGCCCGAGAGAATCAAACAGAAATAATAACAAAAAAACAACATATCATTATGGGAAAGATTATTGGAATTGACTTAGGTACAACAAACTCTTGTGTATCTGTATTTGAAGGCAACGAGCCTGTTGTAATCGCAAATAGCGAAGGCAAACGTACTACTCCTTCAGTAGTAGCCTTTGTAGAAGGTGGCGAGCGTAAGGTAGGTGATCCTGCCAAACGTCAGGCCATCACCAACCCGAAACGTACGATTTACTCTATCAAACGTTTCATGGGTGAAACTTACGACCAGGTTACCAAGGAAATTGAGCGCGTACCGTATTCAGTAGTTCGTGGTGACAACAACACTCCGCGTGTTGACATCGACGGACGTCTCTATACGCCGCAGGAAATCTCAGCCATGATTCTTCAGAAGATGAAGAAGACGGCCGAGGATTACCTAGGCCAGGAAGTTACCGAAGCCGTAATTACCGTACCGGCTTACTTCTCTGACTCTCAGCGTCAGGCCACCAAGGAGGCTGGACAGATTGCCGGACTCGACGTTAAACGTATTGTGAACGAGCCTACGGCTGCTGCCCTGGCTTACGGTCTGGACAAGGCCAAGAAGGATATGAAGATCGCCGTATTCGACCTGGGTGGTGGTACGTTTGATATCTCTATCCTTGAGTTGGGTGGTGGTGTATTCGAAGTGCTTTCTACCAACGGTGATACTCACCTGGGTGGTGATGACTTCGACCACGTAATCATCAACTGGCTGGTTGAGGAGTTCAAGAACGACGAAGGTGCCGACCTGACTACCGACCCGATGGCCATGCAGCGCTTGAAGGAGGCTGCCGAGAAAGCCAAGATTGAGTTGTCTTCTTCTTCCTCTACCGAAATCAACCTGCCTTACATCATGCCGGTTGGCGGTGTGCCCAAACACTTGGTTAAGACCCTTACCCGCGCTAAGTTCGAGAGCTTGGCTCACGGCTTGATTCAGGCTTGTAAGACTCCGTGTGAACTGGCTCTGAAGGATGCCAACCTTTCTCCGGCCGATATCGACGAGGTTATCCTCGTAGGTGGTTCCAGCCGTATCCCTGCCGTACAGCAGTTGGTTCAGGACTTCTTCGGTAAAGCTCCTTCAAAGGGTGTTAACCCCGACGAGGTAGTAGCCGTAGGTGCTTCTATTCAGGGTGCCATCCTGAACAAGGAAAGCGGTGTGGGCGACATCGTACTGTTGGATGTAACGCCGTTGTCAATGGGTATCGAAACCCTGGGTGGCGTAATGACCAAGCTGATTGATGCCAACACAACCATTCCTTGCAAGAAGACCGAAACCTTCTCTACTGCAGCCGATAACCAGACCGAGGTAACCATCCACGTACTCCAGGGTGAGCGCCCCATGGCAGCCCAGAACAAGTCCATCGGTCAGTTCAACCTGACGGGTATTGCTCCCGCACGCCGCGGTATCCCTCAAATCGAGGTTACCTTCGATATCGATGCCAACGGTATCCTGAAGGTTTCTGCCAAGGATAAGGCTACCGGTAAGGAGCAGGCCATCCGTATTGAGGCTTCCAGCGGCTTGAGCCAGGAAGAAATCGACCGCATGAAACGTGAGGCTGAGGCCAACGCTGAGGCTGATAAGAAAGAAAAAGAGCGCATCGACAAGATGAATCAGGCCGACAGCATGATTTTCCAGACCGAGAATCAGCTGAAGGAACTGGGCGACAAACTCCCCGCCGACAAGAAACCGGCCATCGAGTCTGCCCTCCAGAAACTGAAAGACGCTCACAAGGGCGGTGACTTGGCTGCCATCGATGCTGCCATCAACGAACTCAACGCCGCATGGCAGGCTGCCAGTGCCCAGATGTATCAGCAGACAGGCGGTCAGGCCGGTCCTGGTGCCGGAGCTGGCGCAGGATTCCAGGGCGGAGCTCAGCAGAATGCTGGCAACGACTCTAAGGACGACATCCAGGATGCCGACTTTGAGGAAGTCAAATAAAAAACTAATTATTAGCGGAATTATTCCGTTGAAAATAAAAACTCCACGTAGTTGCTCGAATTGCACTACGTGGAGTTTTCGTTTGTGTATATTCTGCGTATAATATTCATGCATTATTTGTGTCGCCTGTTGTGGGTAATAAATAGGCCAGATGAGGTTCATTACTTGAGAATATTTTATTAATTTTGCAGCGCACGGATTTATCCGATGCGTTTTTTTGAAATTATAGCTCAATCGCTGTCTGAATCACCACCTCGGAAAATGAACGAGCTATTACAATCCATATTGGGGGAATGCGCATAGGCGCAGACTTTCCCATAATGGATTGTGGCTTGTGGTGAGCCCAGACAGCGTATGGCGATTGTCTGCGCTTTCTTTATAGTTAAACGTATGGCAATGCTTGTGTGGAGATTTTTTATCAACTATATGTTTAACTAAATGATTTGTAAAATGAAAAAGATTTTTGGATTGTTGCTGTTATGTGCAACGTGTGTGTTTGTATTTTCATCTTGTTCTAAGGACGAAGATGACAAATATGTACCAGGGATTGTAGAAAAAAATACAACTTATACTTTTAGGTATTCTGCTGAAAGTGCTCCAGACGGATTTAATTTGGATATTACGTTGTTTGAGTACAACGATAAAAATGAAATTGTTGGTCAAAAGACTGTAAACGATGTGTATCAAGGGTATTTTAAGACCTTTACAGCAAATAAAAATGCAAAGAAAGTAAAAGTATATATGGTGACCAGTAGGGGGGATGCTTCTGTATATACTTGGGTTCAACAAGTTTTTTATCTTGAGTCCGGAAGCAATGTAACCATTGATGTGACGGGTGATATTAGAGTTGGTTCACATGAACCTTAATATAGATATATCATGAAAGGTAAGAGCAGTGTATGCTATCAGTTTTATGAGATAGTGTATCACTGCTCTAATTTTAGGGGATCTTATTTTCTTCCTCGTAAGTGACTATTTACCATGCCTAAAAGGCCAATAAAGCAGAGTATTGCAAATAAAGCGTGAGTGGTTATTAATATTACCATAATAATTACAAATACAACTAGAATCACAATAAGGATCGTTTTATCTGTTGAATCTGATTGGGAGAATTTTTCTGCATCATTTTGATAGAATTGTTCCATGGATTCTAACCATTCTTGATTTTGTTGTACTGTTAGTTGTTTGTTGGCAAGTCTCTTCTTGAATTGTTTGTGTTTATGAGTTGAAATGTTGTATGTTTTTCCTTCGTATTCTACTTTCATTTTGATTTGTTTGTTAGTATGTTATTTTGTAATGTGTTATTGTATAAATGTCATAATTGAAAAGGTCTTGGCAATCTTTAGATATATAGAATGAGAAATCAGCTAGTTTTGTATTGCAATATGCTTATTGATTACTTGCTAAAAAGAAATGCAACGCTTTTTGTTTACGACCCTGTCTCTAAATAATTTCATATCAGTAAAATTGCGATAAATGTTTTGGGTGATTTCCATATAATTATCTTTTCCGTCTTCACTCTTGTGATAAAACGGTTTAATGGACATGCAGTTTTCATGTTCGAAAATGGTGTTAAGCAATGTGCGGTCGGAATTTCCGCAAGAATGCCCCATAATGAATACCTGGAAGGGGGCGGCCATCAGGAACTCCAGCAATCTGCGGTAGTGCCCGGTTTCCAGATACCTGACGGATTTAATATTGTTGAGCAGTCTGTTGTCATTCATATCCAGAATCTGCTGAAAGCTCTTATCAAGTTCGTCTCCATACCCAAATATGATATGCTCAGGGTCTTCCAACTGACCATGAATGTAATTGCATTGTGTATCCTTGCCATAATCCTTACCACAGGCTTTGTATAGACTAGCCGTTTGGGTATAATTGAAACTCAAAAGCATGATTCTTTGTGGAACAAGTTTCTCTAGTTCCTTTAAATCATGAATCTCTTTAATACTGGATATGTTGATGTCGAGTCCTAAATAATCCATCGCTATCTTTTTGCTTCCTATCGCAAAATCTGCAGGATTAAAAAAATCTTCTATTATATTAGAAATATCTTTTCTCTCTTTGTCGTAATTTATATCTATGCTGATGGTATTTAGATACTCAATTAATTTTTGTTGCAGAAATGCCAGTTGTTCATTTAGTTCTTCAATTGTGTAATTACAATTAGGATTCTTTATTTTTTTTGTTAGCAGTTGGTAGTAGTCATTTTCAATGTCTACCCATCCTTTTGTTTCTATAGATTGTAGGATGGTTTCAAAAAATGGGCTGTATTCAATGGTGAAACGGTCTGTTTGTTCTTTTATGTATTGAATGATGTCTTTCCCATTTTGAGTATTCAAATAGTTGAAGCGATTGAAATATGCCCAGGATTCATAAAAGCGAAATGCTTCTGGATTGATTAAGAATGTGCAAAGGCAGTCTTTCGACACATTTGTATATTCTTGAGCAAACGCTTTGGCCCGTTGCTCCCAGTACCAATTAATGAAATCCATATAACTGGTTTTAAGGCCATGGGCCATGTCAAATCCGTTTCCAATAATGATTAGTCTGTTCATAGTTTAGAGTTGTTGAAGCATTTTGACGACTTCTCGGTCGGCGGGTAGCCAGCAAGGGGTGTCGAGCTGTTCGGGGGAGAGCCAGCGGGCATTTTCGTGCTCCTTGAGCAGGAGGTGGTCGGAGGGTAGGGAGCAGAGGTAGCAGTGGAGGGTGAGGTGGAAGGTGGGGTAGTCGTACTCGACGGTGGTGAGGAAGCGATCAACGCGGATGTCGGTGTCGAGCTCCTCACGGATTTCGCGCCTGAGAGCCTGTGTAGGCGTTTCGCCCGGTTCGATTTTGCCTCCCGGAAATTCCCAGAAGTCTTTGAACTCGCCATAGCCACGCTGGGTGGCGAGATATTGCTGCTGGCGGCAGATGACGGCCGCTACTACTTCAATGCGTTTCATGATTTTTGTGTATGATGCGTATGTAAAAGTAATGATTTTTGTGGAGAGTGCCTTGGGGGCAGGGGCGTTTTTATACGGAAATGTAGATGGTGATGGCTTATTGCCGGCCGGAGAAAGGGGATGAAGCGGTGGGCGAAAAAATGCCGCGCGAGCAAAGTGGCGGAGGATGAACTTGGCCGGATTGTGGTTTTTTACGAATTTTGTGAGGTGTATTTTTTTCTTTGGTCTTCATATGAAGGTGGGACCTTTGGGCTTCTCTTCTTTTGGGGAGGGAGGCAAGTAGTACAACATATATTTCTTTTTGGGATATGGAGCAGCGTGATATTCATTTCAGTGATTCGTGGCGCGACAGAGCGCTGGGGGTTATTTTCGGACAGGCCGTGGGCGATGCGCTGGGGCGGGGTACGGAGTTTATGCGTAAGGATGAAGTAAAGAAATTCTATCCCGACGGTTTGTGGCATTTTGAGCAAATCGTAAGGGACAGGCATCGCAGATTATGGAAAATGGGGGAATGGTCGGACGATACGGACATGATGCGCTGTGTGATGTCGGCCATTGTTGAGCAGAACGGAGGGGTTGATTATATGTCCATAGCCGCGAAGTTTAAGCAATGGGCCATGAATGGCGCAAGGGGCATGGGGCAGACTACTTACAACCTGATGATGATGGACGACTATGCGGAACGGCCTTTCAAGGCGGCTGAGCTGGTGTGGCGGATGGGGCGGTGTGACAATGCGCCCAACGGCAGTGTGATGCGTACGGCTGTGGTGGGACTGTTGCGTAACGACGTAGCGCGCCATGCTGAAAACATCGGGCGGCTTACGCATTTTGACCCGCGCTGTGTGGGGGCCTGCGTGGTGGTTTCCGAACTGGTTCACGCCTTGGTGTACGAGGAACGGGTGCTGACGCCGGCCGACGTGATGGCTCTGGCGCAGCAATATGATGAGCGGATTGCGGCATACGTGGAGAAAGCTGCGGCGGAGAATCTGTCGTCACTGGAGCTGGACGATCCGCTTTCCATGGGGTATGTTCTCAAAACGATGGGGGCTGCGCTTTGGGCCTGCTGGCATGCCGACCGTTTTGATTCGGGGTTGCAGGCCGTAGTGGGCGAGGGTGGCGATGCCGATACCAATGCAGCTGTGGCCGGAGCTGTAATGGGTGCAAGGTTCGGTTATGCCGGCCTGACGTCGCCCGAGGGGTATGACTATGTGGGAAAACTGTTGCGCAGGTCTGTGCTGGAAAGCGAGGCCGAGGCTTTTTTGCGTGTCCTGGCGGAGTGACGGGGGTTAGGGCCTGGTTTCTTCCAGTCGGTAGGAACGCCCTTTTTCCGATATGATTTTCAGGTTGGTGTCCTTTTCCACGATGGGTTTCAGACGGCGTATGAGCGTGTAGAGCGTGTCGCGCGGGTCGTCTTTCTTAGGCCACAGGGCAGCGCATATTTCGTGGATGGCCAGTTGGTGGTCGGGGTGGCTGACAAACATTTCCATGAGTTGCTGCTGTAGGGGGGTAAGGTGCAGCTGTTCGCGGCGGGCGTTGTAAAAGCAATGTGAGTTGTGGTCATAAGTCAGCCGTCCGATGGCCGTTATGCCTGGTTTGTTCCGACGGCATACGTGCAGGCAGTATGCGCCCCACGCGAGGCTCAGCAGCAGTAACGTCATGGGCAGCCGCTGGTCGGACATGCTGAATATGGTGGCCTGCGTACAGCTGGTGTAGGCCCTGATGCCTAAAGCCGGGAGTTTCGGGTTGCCTATCATGGTGTCGCTGCATACGGCGTTGCCCGTTTCTATCCGGGGGCAGTGGGCCAGATAGACTCTTGACTTCAGGGCCGGGTTGTTCAGAAAGCGGCGGTAGGTGCTCAGGGTGTCGGGCGTGATGATGCTGACGTCCTTTTGCTGTATGGTGCGGGCCAGGGCCTGATTGAGGTCGTTGATGATGCAGGCTTCGGTTATTTTGTAGCTGCCCCAGCTGGTGGCAACGGCGGGGATAATCAGCGTCAGAAATATGGTAATGGCCAAATAGGGTTTCATATATTTTTATGAGTTAGGAACGTGTACGGTTTATGAGCGTTTATGCCGGTAAAATTACGAATAAAAAGCCATCATTCATCATTGTGCGGGTGCAAACATGGTGGCGCCATATAATTTATGTAAAGGCAAAAACCGGAATGTTTTGTTTTGCCTTTTCAGCCAGTTGCGCTAACTTTGCATGTCCGGATACGTGAAACCGTGTTTGCGGACAGCAACAACGACAATAAAAATCAGACATACATACATGAAAAAAGCTTTGGTAGGAAAGGGGTTGCTCTTTCCGTTTGTGTTAATCACCTTTTTCTTCTTCTTGTGGGGATTTGCCCGCGCCATACTGGATATTCTGAATCCGTTTTTCCAGGAAACGCTGCACCTGACCAAGATGCAGGCGTCGGCCGTGCAGTTTGTGACGTATCTGGCCTACTTCCTGATGGCCGTGCCGGCGGGGCAGTTTATCCGTCGTTTCGGTACGCGCCGTGGCGTGGTGGGCGGTCTGGTGCTCTTTGGACTCGGCGCCACGGGCTTCTGCCTGAGCGGCTGCGTGAGTGGGGTGTGGGGGTTTGGCCTGTTTCTGCTGATGCTGTTTGTCATCGGGTGCGGACTGGCCACGCTGGAGGTGGCAGCCAACCCCTATGTTACCTTGCTTGGCGACCGCGCTACGGCGGCCAGCCGACTCAACCGGGCGCAGTCGTTTAACGGCGCCGGATGTATCTGCGGTTCGCTGTTGGGCGGGCTTTACTGCTTTTCGGGCGACAGGCCCGACATTTCGCTGCCCTATATTGTGATAGGAGTGGTGGTGCTGCTGATTGCGGTGGTGTTTTCCAAAATCAAATTGCCCGAGGTGGTGATGGAGGAAGTGCAGGCGCCTGTTGCTGCCGGAGGTGTGGAGATGCGGCTGCGGCGGCATCCGATGTTTGTGTTCGGCCTGCTGGCCCTGTTCTGCTATGAGGTTTCGGAAATTTCCATCAACTCTTTCTTTGTCAATTATGCGGCTGAGACCGACCTGGTGGGGTGGGCCGTAAGGGCCCTGCCGGGCGCCAACCACAAGCTGGTGGCCTCGCTGGTGCTTTCGGTGGGATTGCTGCTGTTTATGGGCGGCCGTTTTCTGGGCAGTTGGGTGATGCAATACATCCGGGCCGAAAAGGTGCTGCTCTTTTGCATTTCGAGTGCCGTGGTGCTGACGCTGTTTGTGGTGCTCGACTATCCGGTGGTGTCGTTTGTGGCTTCGCTGCTCATCTTTGTGGTAGAGTCCATTATGTTTCCCACCATTTTTGCCCTGTCGATTAAAGGGCTCGGGCCGCTCACGCAGCGCGCGTCGGCCATACTGATGATGTCGCCCATCGGCGGTGCCGTGGGTACGGTGGTAATGGGGATGGCGGCTGACCTTAGCAACATGACGCTGGCTTTCGTGGTGCCGCTGATGGCTTATGTAGTGGTGTGGGCCTATTCCTTTACCGTATGGCGGCAGGTAAAGGCACGCCGGCGTCAGGCTCAGTCAAACTGAGCCATCAGTTGGCGGATATCGGCTTCAGTGCCCGAGAAGGGGCCTGAAGTTTCAAGTTTGAGGGTTGACATGGCTGCGGCAAAACGTCCGGCTTCGTCAGCCCCTATTCCTTTGGCGCGGCAGTAGAGATAGCCGGTGGAGTATGTGTCGCCGCATCCGGTGGGGTCAACCAGCTGTTTGGGCGGGTAGGCCTTGATTTCGTAAAAGCGGCCACCGGCATAGATAACGGAGCCGTAGTCGCCCAGGGTGACGCACACTTCCTTGACGCCCCAGTTGCCAATGACCCGGGCGGCTGCGTGAGGCTCGTTTTTGCCCGTAAGCACCTCCATTTCATATTCGTTGACCTTGAGAATGTCGATGTAGGGCATGAGGTCCATTTTTTCCTTCCAGTCAACAGGTACTACGTTTTCGCCCTGCACCTGGCGCAGATAGCCCTGTACGTCGACCGAAACCATGCCTTTTCCTGAAAGATACTTGACCAGATCGGCCGAGAAATCGTCGGCCAGCAGGCTGCCCAGGTGGTAGATTTTGGCCGGTTCGGCCTGTTGCAGCCCCTCAACGGTAAAGGGGTCGGCCTTGGCCAGCACGCGTTGGGTGCGCTCGTTGCCGTTCTGGCCGTATTTGTTTTCAAAGAATACGCTGCGGCGGCTGGGCAGGGCTATCACGTCAATACCTTCCTGACGGAGCTGGCTGACAACCGGCATCTCCGTGGCGCCTACGGCCGTTACCAGCTGAAAGTTGGCCTGCGGTAGGCGGTTGATGCCTTTGGCAAAATAATAGGACGTTCCGCCCGGCATGTGTACGGTTTTCTTAGGGGTGATGACGCGGTCGAGCGTGATGTGACCGATGCAGCAGATATCTTTCATTTTAAGCGGTTGGTTTGTGACAGTGGGTTGTGGCACAATGGGATGTCCGTCCCGTTGCAGATGATGGAGAGGCGGTCAGGAGTACCTCTGTTCCGGCCTTTCGGATCATGCCAAGTGTGCCTGTAAAATTCTGTATTTCAGCAGTAGGATTCAGCCGGATGCTGAAAAAAACGGTGCAAAGTTACAATTTTTTTACAGAATGATGATGATTCGTGCTTCAGAATTGGGCCATAGGCCGGTTCTGAAAAAAACGGCATCATGATTTCGGCGTGATGCGGGGAGAGAAGAAAAATGGCCGGGATAAGCGAACACTGGGAGAGAATCCGTATTGAGGGCGCATGTTGCTTGCATGTGGAAGGAGAGCCGGGGTGGTGCCTGCCCAATGACAACGGATTACGGCACGTAGGCATTTGGTAAAAACTATCCGGGACTTTGATTCCCTTAAGTACGACTTAAGTTTTTTTTCAAGCCGCTTTGTAAGGAATGGGAGGCACAACGGTGCGTCGTGTGGCAGTAGCATGTTGTAAAAAAATGCCGGAGAGCCGGTCTGAGGATGGAGGGGGCGGGGAGGAACCATAAAAAAAATATCCTTCGGGTGGAGGAAATCATTCCTCTCCGAAGGATATTTTTTATGGAGTCAGCCTCAAAATGTGCTGACGGTTATTTCCTTTTTTTTTAAACCAGGTCCTTGCCGTGGCAGTTTTTGAATTTCTTTCCGCTACCGCAGGGGCAGGGGTCGTTGCGTCCGGGTACCTTTTCCTTGACGATGGGTTCGGGAGCCGTCTTGCGGGTGTCCTGCTGGGCAGCAGCCTGCTGGCTCTCGTCGTTCAGGTCCTCGTGGGTTTCGGTGTATTTTTGTTTGGGCGCGCGCTGTTCAGGGCCGGCCTGACGTACATCCTGCGGGTTCTGTACCGGAATCTGGCAACGCATCAGGGTAGCCGTAGTGGAGTTGTTGATTTTGTTGACCATGGCGTCAAACAGCTTGACACTCTCCAGCTTGAAGATGAGCAAGGGGTCTTTCTGCTCGTAGCTGGCGTTCTGTACGGATTTGCGCAGTTCGTCGAGTTCGCGCAGATTTTCCTTCCAGGCATCGTCAATGTTGTGGAGCAGAATGGCTTTTTCGAAGTCACGAACCACTACGCGGCACTCTGACTCGTAGGCCTCTTTCAGGTTGCAGCGGATGTTGTAGACAAGGCGTCCGTCGGAAATAGGCACGAGGATATTTTCGTACATCTGGCCTTGCTCTTCATAAACCTTGGTAATAACCGGCATGGCGATGCGGGCCAGCTGGTCGATGCGGCGCTTGAAGTTTTCCATGGCGGCCTGGAATGAAGGTTCAAACAGGTCTTCACGCTTCTTGGCGTCGAATTCCTCTTCGCTGAAAGGTACGTCCATGGCCATTACTTCAAGGAACTGGTCGCGGCAGCCTGCGTAGTCGTTGCTGTCGATGATGCTGACCACACGGTCCCAGATCATGTTGCTGATATCCATGCCGATGCGCTCACCCATCAAGGCGTGGCGACGCTTTTCGTAGATAACGGTGCGCTGCTTGTTCATCACGTCATCGTACTCAAGCAGGCGCTTACGTACGCCGAAGTTGATTTCTTCAACCTTTTTCTGGGCACGTTCGATGCCTTTGTTAATCATGGAAGCTTCAATCATTTCGCCTTCCTTGAAGCCGAGCTTGTCCATAACGTGAGCAATGCGCTCGCTGGCAAACTTACGCATCAGGCTGTCTTCCAGCGAAACGAAGAATACGGACGAACCCGGGTCACCCTGACGTCCGGCACGACCACGCAACTGGCGGTCAACGCGGCGGCTTTCGTGACGCTCCGTACCGATGATGGCCAGACCGCCGGCCTTGCGTACTTCCTCGCTCAGCTTGATGTCGGTACCACGACCGGCCATGTTGGTGGCAATGGTTACGATGCTCGACTGTCCGGCCTGGGCTACGATGTCAGCCTCTTTTTTGTGCAGCTTGGCGTTGAGCACGTTGTGAGGAATGTGACGCAGCTGCAGCATCTTGCTAAGCAACTCAGACACGTCGACACTGGTGGTACCTACCAGAACGGGGCGTCCTTCGGCTACCATCTTCTGTACTTCTTCAATGACGGCGTTGTACTTTTCACGCTGGGTGCGGTAAACGCGGTCGTTCATGTCTATACGCTGTACGGGGCGGTTGGTGGGGATTTCTACTACATCCAGCTTGTAGATATCCCAGAACTCGCCGGCCTCGGTAATGGCGGTACCCGTCATACCCGAGAGCTTGTGGTACATACGGAAATAATTCTGCAGGGTGATGGTAGCAAAGGTCTGGTTGGCTGCTTCCACCTTGACGTGTTCCTTGGCTTCAACGGCCTGGTGCAGACCGTCGCTCCAGCGGCGGCCTTCCATGATACGTCCGGTCTGTTCGTCCACAATCTTGACCTGACCGTCCATTACCACATATTCTTCATCCTTGTTGAACATGGCGTAAGCCTTGAGCAGCTGCAGGATGGTGTGTACACGTTCGCTCTTGACGGCATAGTCGGCATAGAGCTCGTCTTTCTTCATTAATTTGGCTTCCTTGTCGAGTGACTCGTCGGCCTCCAGGGCTGAAAGTTCAGCCGTGATGTCGGGAAGGACAAACAGCGTGGCATCGCCAACCGATTGGGCCAGCCAGTCATTACCCTTGTCTGTCAGGTCGACGGAGTTCATTTTTTCATCTACTACGAAGAACAGCGGATCGGTAGCCTCGTGCATGCGCTTGTTGTTGTTCTCCATATAGATTTCTTCCGTTTTGAGCATACCGGACTTGATGCCCTGCTCAGAAAGGAACTTGATCAGCGGACGGTTCTTGGGCAGCGCCTTGTGGCTGCGGAAGAGTTGCAGGAAACCTTCGGAAATCTTTTCCTTGTCGCCGGAGGCAATCAGGGTTTTGGCTTCGGCCAGATACTGGGTGGCCAGTTTGCGCTGGGCTTCGTAGAGGCGCTCAACCAGCGGCTGGTATTGCTCAAACAACTGGTCTTCACCGCGGGGTACGGGGCCGGAAATAATTAACGGCGTACGGGCATCGTCAATCAACACGGAGTCAACCTCATCGACAATGGCATAATTGTGGGCGCGCTGCACGAGGTCTTCGGGCGACATGGCCATGTTGTCACGCAGATAGTCGAAACCGAATTCGTTGTTCGTACCGAAGGTAATATCGGCCTGGTAGGCGCGGCGACGGGCTTCAGAGTTGGGCTGATGCTTGTCGATGCAGTCTACGCTCAAGCCATGGAACATATAGATGGGGCCCATCCATTCAGAGTCACGCTTGGCCAGATAGTCATTGACTGTTACTACGTGAACACCGTTACCCGTCAAGGCATTGAGGAATACCGGGAGGGTAGCTACGAGGGTTTTACCTTCACCGGTAGCCATTTCGGCAATTTTACCCTGGTGCAGTACGACACCACCGAAGAGCTGCACGTCGTAGTGTACCATGTTCCACTGTGTGTCATTTCCACCGGCTATCCAGTGGTTCTGGTAGATAGCTTTGTCGCCTTCAATACGTACAAAATCGTGAGAGGTGGCCAGCTCGCGGTCAAAATCGTTGGCCGTTACTTCTATTTCTGGGTTTTCAGCAAAGCGGCGGGCTGTACTTTTTACGATGGCAAAGGCTTCGGGAAGGGCTGCATTGAGTTCTACTTCATAGCGCTCCAATACTTCCTTTTCTATTTTGTCGATCTGGTTGAAAATCAGTTCGCGGTCTTCCAGCGGTGTGTCTTCAATCTTGGCTTTCAACTCCTCAATCTTGGCTTTCAGGTCGTCAGCGGAGTGTTGAATTTTTTGTTGCAGCTCTTTTGTCTTTGCTCTGAGCTCATCGTTGTTGAGCTGGTCGATGGTTTTGTAGGCTTCCTTTACTTGTTCAACAATAGGTTGAATCAACTTCATGTCGCGTGTTGACTTGTTGCCGAACAATTTGCCGATAATTTTATTGATATCCATATATTGTATTGTCTTTTTTCTGATGAATAAATTGTATTGATAAAAGGGAGAAATGTATTATGGCTGCATGATAGACAGCGGAACTTCATCGCATGCATTGGGAGCCCGGATGCGCATGGTGCGTGCCAGAGTGGGGGCAATGCATTGTGTGTTGACGGGCGTATCTACTTTTTCGGCCTGGACACCTGCTCCCATAAAAATGATAGGAAAGGGAATGTAGGCAGAGCGGGACAGATGGTCTTCGTGTGTGTCGATGTTAACCAGATGCCACCCGGGTGATACCGAAAGTAAAATGTCGCCGGAATGTCGTTTATTGAAACTGTTTCTGATTTTTTGAATGCCGGGAGAATGTGCTCCCAACAAAATACGGGTAGATGTATATACGTCTTCTATTCCCGAGAGTTGCTGCAGGAAAGCTTCTGACCGATTGGTAATTTCGGTATAATCCAGTTGCTTGTCTTCCAGTAGCTTTCTGTTCAGGTAGATTTGTTCTCCCCAAGCTGCATCTACATAATTACCTCTACCGTAAATGGCTTGCAGGTAAATGTTCAGCAGAGCTGCCGAGCGCTTCATATCGAAAGTACCGGTCGGGATACGGTATTTTTTAAGTTCATTGGGTTCTTCGGTGGTATACCCGGTAGAAGTAACGACAAAGAGAACACCGTCGGCGCCGACTTTTCGTTCGATGGATTTCATGATGTGTTCAAGGGCGCGGTCGAGCCGGGCATACGTGTCCTGCATTTCAACAGGGGCTTCGCTGATGGGCAGATTGTCATAATTGCCTGCATAGAGGGTAACAGCCAGATAATCGGTTACGTCGTCTTCGCCAAGCGGCGTATGGTTCAGGCAGTCATCAACCATTCCGGCAACTTCCTCATTAACCAGACCGCTGTTTTTGAACAGCATGAAGCGGTAGTCACCGTTGAACTTCCGCTTAAAGGCTTTTCCGCTTTTTCCTGACAGAAAATAGCTGAAATAGGTGACATTATCGTTGAGCGGAGTCCATTCGGTGTTCTTGATAATATTTTCTATGGGCTGGTAGAGATCGCGTTTGTTGACCCACTCGGGAAGTGAACAATAGTAGTCACTGGTACACCATGCACCCGTTTCATCGTCAATCCAAAAAACACCGTCGGCAGCATGTCCGCCCGTAATGACAGCCAAATCACGATTGGGTGAAATGGCATAGACGTAAGCTTGTCCGTCAGTACTTACTTTTAATTCGTCGGAAATGGTGGAGGTATTTAAGTTTTTGGGCGATGCGGTTTGCTGGGTGCCTTGTCCTTTGGTTGTAGCGTCGTCAACGCAATATACCGGACGAAGAGTTTGTCGGTTCAGCCAGCGTGAAGCGATAATACCATGATTGAAGGGTTCAGTTCCCGTAACAATTGTAGCGGCAGCAGAGGCACGGTCAACGTGGGCCATATTGTAAGAGGCGTTTTCGTAGACCATTCCATTTTGCAGAATTCGCTTGAAACCATCCTCACCATATAGCGGCATGAAAGCTTCCATGTAGTCGGAACGCAGTTGGTCAACGAGGATGTTTACCACCAACCGCGGCGGCATACGAGTTGCCCCACAGGCCGTATCGGTCACTGTCAGAGCCGTAAAGGCTGTTAAAAGCGAAAGTATGAAGCGGTGACGGCTGTTGTTCATTTATTAATTCGTTTTAGAGGATTGCAGATGACTATATGGCCTGCTGATAATATTAGCAAATTCCATGCCAACAGAATGATGGCAGTGGGTATATCTTGTGGAATGATTCCTGCAAACAGGCAAAATGCTAATAATATAACGGTGGCTATGGCATGATAATAGTCTTTTTTCCTTTTTTTCGCTTTGGTTAAGGCAACTGGCAAATAAAGCAGCGGAATGGGATTAAAAATAATGAGCAGCCAGTTGCTGTTTACTGTCGGATGTGAGGAAAACAGGAACAGATAGGCTATGATAACGCCCATGCAGCCTTGTAATAACAGTGGCAGTGCGTCGTAGAACCATAAATATCCCGTGTCTTTCTTTTTCCAGCGCAGTGCCACAATTCCTGCTGTTATCAATAACCATATGATGGCAATTACTGTAGGGCTGATGTGTCTGGCGGCCGGTACAGCTGCCGTGTCTGACACGTGTTGCAGTTCTTGTTGGACGAGGGGCAGGCAAGTGCCGTCAGTACGCTGAATATTCGCCTTACTGAAGGCTTTTTTCAGATGGTAGGGAACAAATTGCTGAGCCCGCCCGTCGATGGGTTCGTCGGCTTCGGCTCCCAACAAAATATCCTGACCGATTTCGTCCCATGGGCTGTCAGCGGTATATTCATGAACAATACTGCGGTAGGATATGGCTTTGTTTTTGTCAGACGGAGCATAGACGATATGGCCGTCCATGGCCTGTTCAATGATATCACGTGCTCGTGTGGTGCAGTTATCTTTAAAAAAGTTGTATCGGTAGCTCCAGTTCTCCTGAGTCCATAAATTCATTAATGCTTGTAGAAGCCGGTGAGATTCAGCCTGATTGAGATTGAGAATTTGTTCCTCTACATGACGACCATCGCGGAAATAGCTCTTGAGGAATACGTCAAACGGCACAGCGTCCATGGTATAGTCTGTGTCGCCTTTAATGAATCGGGCAATGAAGTGTGGTTGGTTAAAACTGAATACGCCGAAATTAAATACCAAATCGTTGGTGCGGTTGTTCTGCGTAAGGTCAGACTCTTTTGTCAGATTCGTAACTCGCAGAGCAGTGTGTCCGTAAAGTTCAAATATTTCTTTTCCGGGTGAGCAGGTGAGCAGGCTGACCCGTAATGAATCGGCAGCAGGTGAAGCCCAAGCAACCACTTGCGAAAGCACAAAAAGAATTTGAACAACGAATACTTTCATTTAATATTGTAAAATCGAGGCAAAAATACAAAAAATCATTGGTTTACCCACATATAATTGTCAAATAAATGGGAATCACCATCCGGTTTCATCCCATCCGGCAGCCTTATACCATGACGTCTGGTGAAATTGCTGGTTGAAGTTGTAGGCGGAATGTTGAGTATAGGCAGTTTGTGGTATAAACATTGAAGCGCCGCCGCATGATGCCGTGTCTAATTCTTCGTAGTCGTTGCTGTATGGACCTAATAGGAATCGGTTGTTAGCCTGTTTGTAGCAGACGGTGCGTTGCAACTGTTTCTTCCATCTGAGAAGTTCTTCTGGCAGCAGAATGGCTTGCATGGCGTTGAGTGCGTCAAAATAATGTGGTATGGTGTAATAATAGGATGGGTTGTAATAGTAGTAATGCAGGACATTGTTTAGGCTGCATGTCTGTTGGTTCATGAAGTGGGGCACTACAATTTCCTTAGTACAGGCAGCCAGATTTTCCAATTCGGCAGTATTGATAACGGAAATAATCAGTCCATAATCTCCATATTTAATTTGCTGTTTCGGATCGTTGACATCTTCGAAATAGGTTTGAGCAATGTCTGTCACTTGGTCAGAGAACAGGCCTTTTTTCAACAGATGGGTGTAATTGGCGCCGTAGGCACTGATCGACATGGGCGATGCCACGATATAGTCGGTGGTGTGGCGCAGTTCATACGCTGTTTCGATGTTTTGCATCAGGCAGGCATCAAAAAAAATATAATGGGAATGTACGCCACTTCGAATGATGGCTTGGGCAAATTCACTGATGTCCATTTGTGCACCGGTGTGACCGGTAGAGTCACGGTCGTTGTACATGTTGCCTCCTATTCCGGTATCAATACCCAGAGAGAATTGTGATGCCGAGTAGTAGTTGGTGTTTGTCGGAGGGATCCAGCCGTTAGCGTGGGTACCGATTCCTAAGCCGTAGATTTCATTGCTGAAATTTTGTCGGGCCCACGTGAGAAAAAATTCCAGTGATTGTGGATTAGACGTGTTGATGTCGGTGCTGAAAGTGTAAAGTGTCAGTGGTGACGGGCAGTTTCGATAGTATGCATATATTCTGGGAGTATCCTTGTCGTCAACCAAAACAACAAGTGTGTCTCCCGGTGACATGTATTGGCAACCTTCCTGAATTTCTTTCAGGTCATCATTGGCATATGACCATCCGTCAGTATCTTCTGCTCCTAAAGAGTTTTGTACGGCCATATAGTGGAGCACTATTTTTCCCTTTTGTGGCGTGGTAGGCGTGGCGTCTTTCTCGTTCTGACAGTTGCAGAAAAAGGGAATGATGGCTACTATGGCTACTCTGAGAAAGTGTTTATAGGATATCATTGCGGGCGGCCGTGTTGCAGGTCTGGTGTAATATTGCTTTTTATTCTTCCATGTCCTGTCCGGAAGTATCCAATACGTTGTCTTTGGTAATGCTGGCCATTCCGTCTGCATTTATGATGATGACAAAGGGTATTCCGTCTTCGCCCGGAACACCAACTTGTGCTCCAAAGCGCAACCCGTTTTCTTTCTTGTCCACATCGTCAAAGGCTATGCCCTGCAGAATGCCGGTTTCGATATCCTGGTCTGAAATGAAGTCTATAAAAGCTTCTTTTGTGAATTTCTTGTTGTAGAATGGGGCTCCGTCGCGCTGAATGGTTATTTCTACACGGTTGTCATAGTAGCGCTGACCCAGTTCGTCTGTTACTATTGCCAAGTCTTTTGCCGGGGTGCGTTCAATGGTAATTTGGTAATTGTGTCCGTTCCACTTTACTTCTTTCTGATTGTTCCATTTGGGATCGCTGACTATAGCTGCCGGCTTGTTGGCTGTGGTGGTGTTGGTCTGTTCGGCTTCATTGTCCTTGTTCTTGTTGCCACAGGATACAATTAAACATGCATTGCTGACCAACAGTATAAAAAAGAGAATATTCTTCATAATTCTGTGGATAGTTTGTTTTTTCTTTATTTCTTGCAGGCTGCAAAATAACAAAAACTATCGGACATGGGCAAGCCATAGCTCCGATAGTTTGTATCATGTAGATTCTCTTTCCTGAATCAGTGTGAATCCTGTACTTGCAATAATTTGGAATTGCGCTTGGCAATTTTGACGTATTCCTTGATATAAGGATGATTGGTAAAACTGGAAGGCGCTTTTTTCAGAATGTATTTCATCTGATCCGTCAGTATAGGATATTGATATTGGTTACAAAGCATGATGAATATGCCCGGTCCCAAAACATTGTCATAATTTGAGATGATGAAACTCGTTTCCATATCTTCAATGGCTTTGGCCAGTTCTTTGGCACGAGGGGCCAGCTTGGCATGGATATATTCAGGAGAACATCCTTTCATCATCATACGCATTTCCTCGTAAGACAGTTCCATATACTGGTTGTCAAGTTGGTTCTTGCGGGTCAGGAAATGGTATAACCTGTCGTTGAGCGGACCACCGGAAACCCTTTGCTCAGCATTGTCCATTTTGATGGTGAGGTTTCCGTTTTCAATTACAAGAGGCAGTACGCTTTCATTGTCCATGCAGAGCTCTACCATCATGATGCTGTCCATCATCCCCATAAAGTTGAAACGGCCGTGAATTACTTCGCTGGAGTCAATGGCGCTCATTTTTTGTCCGTCAGTGACTTTCAGGTAGAGCATGCGTCCGTCCAGTGAGGCTATTGATGAATTGCCCGCTATTTTATATTGATCAGCACAAGAGGCAAGGGTTAAACAACTGATAACCCCTATCAATATATAAAATATTTTATGCGTCTGGAACATGATTTATCACCTCTTTTTGTCGATGGAATAACTTTTTTCGTCGACAAATATACAATCTTGAATGTAAAAAGAGTGATAAATGAATGTTAGAATATTCCAAATAAATGTTTTTTGTACTTCTGTTTGCCGGTATGTAAAAAAATATTACATTTCTCGGACTTTTGGCCAAAAATTATTTATCGTGCTTTAGTTCCTGAGGTATCCGGAAAGCCGTATATAGTTGAATGACAGCAGCTACGGTCAGTGTGAGCTTCCACAAATCGCCTTTTATGGGACCTATTCGCCAGGTATTCATAATCAGTAGGATGGCTGTAACCAGCAAAAGTATGTCACTCAGTATCTGTTGTCGGCGCAGGCGTCGGATAATGATGCTCTTGCCTTCGTAGCTCATCAGCATTTGCATCGAGGCGTAGCATACTGCTCCCAAGGCGTAAATCAGCGGCGAAAAGAATTTGAGTGCAGGAACCATGTAGATTACGACACCCGCTGCCATAAGAATTCCGCCGGCAAAGAATATGATGTTTTCGTACAAATTAAGTTCTTTCATTCAGTAGGAAGTGAGAGGGCATGACTGCCGGGGTGAGGTTATTCGTTGTTTTCGTCTTCAATAAGATACACGTCTTCGTTGGCACGCTTCATGAGGTAGCGCTCACGGGCCATCTTGGTAATGTTTTGCGGATTGTTTTTGAGCATGTTGATTTGTGTCTGCTCTTTCTGGTAGGCATCTTGGTATTTCTTGATTTCTTCTTTCAACTCGCTGCGCTGTTTGTTGAGCTCATAACGCCGCCAGTAGCTGTTGGGGTCAAGAAATCCTACCACAACCACGAATATGGTGATTACCCAAAAATATTTGTGACGCCACAACCTTTTTGTAAAACTCCAGGTCTTGTCTATTTTTTCTTTTTTGTTCATAAGGCAAAGATAGCACTTAATTTTTATATCTGTCAAGCTGTTTATGCGAAAAAAATATGTGGTTCAGATGCTTTATATCGGATATTCCGAGTCAGTGACGGGCGTATGAAAAACTGATTATATATAATAATGTGTACTCTTGAAGGGCGGATCCTGATTTTAACTGAATAATCCGGTAAATAAGGGTTGTTTTTATGTTGCATAGCAGTTCTCTTTAGCAGGTTTTGGCTTTATTTTGGGTGAAAAATCCGTGAAGGATAAAAAATGTGCAGAAATGTCGAAAATGTAAAATATTGATTTTCAGAATGATATCAAAATGGAATGTTAAAAATGCAGTTTTTGAAGAAAAAAAGTTGGGTAAATGTATACGCCGTATGAAAAAAGTTCATACCTTTGCATCGTTTTAATAAAGGCAATTGATTGTTTTACATTTAAAATTAAAAAACAAAATGAAAAAGTTAGTTTTCATGTTCGTAGCTCTCGCAGCTATTTCTTTCGCTTCTTGTGGTAACAAAACCGCTAACACTGAAGCTACTGATTCTGTAGCAACTGATAGCGCAGTTGTTGATAGCGCTGCTACTGACAGCACTACTGCTGATTCTGCAGCTACTACCACTGAAGCTCCTGTAGCTGAGTAATCTGCGATTGAAACAGAGAGAATTGAAACCTGTAGGCCAAGGCCCGCAGGTTTTTTTTGTGTCTGTATTTTTCTCGTAGAGACGGGAAATGTCTTTTTACTGCAGGTGTAGTTTTTTTATTCGGGCATCTTATTCGGAAGGCTGCGTATTATTTTTTACGAACTGCTGGCGATGTGTGACAATGTGTTTCATATATTTTTGAGCCCATTGCGTCAGTTGCAGAATGTGCGGAATGAGAGATGCTCCGATGTCGGTAAGGCCGTATTCCACCTTTGGGGGGACTACAGGATATGCCTTGCGCCAAATCAGTCCGTCGGCTTCCAGTGTGCGTAAGGTACCTGATAGTACGCGTGAAGATACGTCTGGAATGGCCCTGGACAATTCATTGAAGCGTATCGCCGGGTGTTCGTAAATAGTGAGTAATACCAAGAATGCCCATTTGTTGCCGAATCGGGCAATGACATTTCGTATGGGGCAAAACTCAATAATTGAATTTTTTTCCTTTTTCTTTTGCATGTGAATCCCTGTATTTTTGCGTGATTCTGATATTGTAAAGTTAAGTATTTTTCTTCATATTCAGGAATGATATTATCGTCTATTTTTTTTGTATTTTTTTATGACTTTGGTAATTGACTGAACTTCTGCAAAAGCGAGTAAAAGGTTACTATGGGCTGAAAAGGTAAGTTCTTGACTGGTGGTATTTTATTGCTTAATTTCGCACTATGAATGTTTAACAAACCAAATGTTTTATAGTACGATGAAAAAGATTGAACAAACGGCACAGGCCGAAAATTTCAGTGCCATTAATGTGGGTAAATTGAGTAGACTGAGTGATTATGTATTGGAGTTGGGGCCCAATGTTAAAATTCCGGGAAAGGTGTTCGGAGGCCGTGCTCTGCAGGCAACAGGAGCCGAATTCTCTTTCCAGTCGTTTGCCCCGGGTACGGAAACGGGGTTCCTGCATCGTCATCAGACGCATGAGGAGCTTTACTTTTTCCTTTCCGGAGAGGGGGAGTTTCAGGTTGATGGCAAGGTATTTCCTGTTTCTGAGGGAAGTGTAGTGCGAGTGGCGCCTGATGGGTTGCGTTCCGTACGCAACAACGGCACTCTGCCGCTTGTGATGCTGTGCGTACAGTATCGTGGAAAGACGTTTACGGCCGACGATGTTACCGATGGGGTCATTCTTTCCTCCCCCGTAACGTGGTAATTGGTCTTTGTTGCTTGAATCTGCTGTTAAATCTGTTTGGAGAATCGTGCCTCATATGGCTGTAAAAAAATTTGGAGGGACTTTGTTTATGCAAGGTCTCTCCAAAAATTTTTTTAGTCCCATCTATTTCTTATAAAGTCTCTTTTTGTTTCGTACAGGTGGTCAGAATGGGGTGCCGGCGGTAGTAGAGCAGGCCGAAGATGTCGGCCAGTGCCCATCCGATGGGTACTGACCACCATATGCCCAGACAACCTATTGCGGGGATTGCCGACAGGGCATAGGCCAACGCCACGCGCGTGCCCAGTGAAATGACGGTCAGTACCACTGACATGGCGGGTTGCGCTACGGCACGGCTGAATCCGTAGAGCATGAACAGATAGCCTATGCCTACATAAAAGCTGCCTTCAATGCGCAGGTATTGAACGCCGATGGCAATAATATCTGTTTCTTGCGGTGATACAAAAAGAGCCATAAGTTGGGGGGAGAGTATAAATACCACCCCAGACACCAGTAGGGCAAATATTGTGGTTGTTATGGTGGCGCTGCGAATGGCGCTGCGAATGCGGTCGGGCCGGCCGGCGCCAAAGTTCTGGGCCACAAAAGTGGAAAAGGCATTTCCAAAATCCTGTACCGGCATGTAGGCAAACGAGTCAATCTTGACGGCGGCGGCAAAGGCTGCCATTACTGCTGTGCCGAAACTGTTGACCAGTCCCTGCACCATGAGAATGCCAAAGTTCATGACCGACTGTTGCACACAGGTGAGCAGGGAGTAGGTGCTCAGGTGGCGTAGTGTTTGCGGGTTCCATGTACAGTCAGCGCGTCGCAGCCTCAGTTCCGGAAAACGCCATCGTACGTAAATCATCAGTCCCAGAGCGGCTGCGGCTTGAGCTGTTACCGTGGCAATGGCTGCTCCTCTGACTCCCATGCCCAGCCCCATCATCAGCAAAAGGTCGAGTCCTATATTGAGTATTACCGATACGGCCAGAAATGTCAGCGGAACCATAGAGTTTCCTACGGCGCGCAGCAGGAAGGCATAGAAGTTGTATATCCCGACGGGTAGCAGTCCGAGGAAAACAATGAGCAGATAATCGTAGGTCATTCCCTGCAGTTCAGGCGGCGTTTGCAACAGGCGGATAATGGGGGTGAGTAAAGATAGCATTGCTACGCTGAGTCCTATTACGGCTGAACCTACAATGAGTATCGACGCAAATATGCTTTGGCGCATTTGCTGTAGCTGACGGGCTCCGTATTGCATGGAAAATACAGCACTGCACCCCATGCATAGTCCGATGAAAATGGATGTGACAAATACGATAAGCGCATACGACGATCCTACAGCCGCCAGTGCCTGCGCTCCCAGTACGCGCCCCACGATGAGCGTATCGGCTATATTGTAGCACTGCTGCAGCAAGTTGCCCAGCATCAGTGGCCAGGCAAAGCAGAGCATAGAGCCCGTAATGCTGCCTTGGGTTAGGGATCCTTTTGACAGATGAGTCATGACGTTTTTTGGGGGAAAAGGCGGGTAGGGGCTAAAATGATTCGTCACTTGGGTGGTTGCGTTTAGAAGGCTTTTCGGCGTCCAAACGGGCACCACAGTATTTGCAGTATACCGCTTCTGCTTCGTGTCCGCCTTTTCGGCAGCGGGGGCAGCGCCGTTTTTCAACTTTGCGGTATTGTCCCACCATGGTGGCCGACACGATACCCGTAGGTACGGCAATGATGGTGTATCCAATTAGCATGATGACGGCTGAGAGGAATCGTCCCACGGGGGTTACGGGAGTAATGTCGCCGTAACCCACGGTGGTCATGGTAACGATGGCCCAATAGATACTGTTGGGGATGTTGTTGAAGGCGGAACCGGGCTCTACTCCTTCAATCATATACATTACTGTGCCCATTGATGTTACAAGTATCAGCACAAAGAAAAAGAAAATCGAAATTTTCGGCGCGCTGATCCATAGTGAGCGCAGCAGCAGCAGGTTGCCTTCGCGTATGAAGAGAAACAACTTGAATATGCGGAACACGCGAATCAGTCTGAAGGCACGGATAACCAGCAGATAGTGTGCTCCCTGAAAAATAAAGCCCAGATAGACGGGCAGTGTGGCCAGCAGGTCGACAATGCCAAAAAAACTGAACACGTAGCTTTTAGGCTGTTTGAGGCAATAGATGCGGGCCAGATATTCCAGCGTGAAGAACAGCGTGAGCACGTATTCTGTTACGCGCAGCGCGGTGTCGGCTTCTGGGGGTAGCAGGTGCATGCTTTCAAGCATTACCAGTGCTACACTCAGCAGGATGCATCCCATTAGTGCCAGGTCGAATAGTCGGCCCTTGCGGGTGTCCGATTCAAAAACAATGGTATATACTTTTTGCTTTAAATCCTCATTGTGCAGAAAATGCAGCCAGCGCTGTTGCAGTTTTTTTAGAAAGTGTATCATGTGTTTTGTTATAAAATACGGTTCAAGGAAAAAACGTTATGCAAAGTTAGCAAACATTATGCGGATAGAAATGCCTGCCGTCCTGCTGTTTTTGGGGAAAATTTAGATGAGCCTCTGTTCTTGCGCTGTCTGATGGTTTTTCGGTTCTTTGCCGCTTGTATATTGAGACGAAAACGTTTTGTAGGTATTGTTTGGCTGGATGCACAAAAAGTCTTATCTTTGCGCCGTTATAATGATTTAGTTTTCAGCTAACTTCTTTTTTTACGTATGAACCGGGTTCAATTTATTTCATGTGTCACTTGCCGGAGTGTCCGCCTGCACAAGGGTACGGACAGCCAGCAAACTGTGCATGTTCACTGGTTCAGCGGTTTTATCTAAATTCAAAACCTTTCCTTTTGTGTTCTTCCGATTATCTCTCTAAAAAAGAGGGATTGAAACGTGTGTGGATATCGGAGGGGGATATTTTTCCTTATACAAAAGGAAGACCGACTGTGTGTAGAGGAGTTTCTCTCGTTTAGTGCCACTCCGTGGAAAATGTATAAGGAGGAGTGGTTTGGTGTTGCTATCGGGACTATTTTTCATAAACCTCTTTTTCAGTCTTCATCAATAGCTATTTTTTTCTTTACGTTTTTTCTTATTAGAGTTGTAGTGTTTTATGTTTAGCATCATGCTAACTATGCTGGCCGGCGTTATTGTCGGTCATTTCCTGCGCCGTAGTTCCTGTTCCGCACGGGTAGAGCGCACAATTTCGTTTACTATTCTCATATTGCTCTTTGTGTTGGGGCTCATGGTGGGTGCAAATCCCCGAATTGTATCCAACTTGGGGCGTTTGGGATGGCAGGCAGTCATATTGGCTGTGCTGAGTTTGGGTGGTAGTGTATTGGCTGCCGGAGTAGTAAGTCATATTATATTAAAAAAGAGAAAGGAGAACAAAAAATGAAAGGAAATCTGAAAGTAATTGTGATGTTTATGGCCGGTTGCTTGGCCGGATTGTTTCTGGTATCGCCTGATGCAGATCTTCATACTTATTCGTTGTTTGCGCTTTATGCACTCATGTTTCAGGTAAGGATAGCTGTAGGTAGTCATCCCACCTTACGCCAGCAGTTGCGCCGGTGGGACTGGAGTATGGTACTTGCACCTCTGGCAACAGTTGTGGGTACACTTGTCTTTTCGGCTGCCGGTGCGCTTGTATTGAGCCGATGGAGTGTGTTTGAGTGTATGGCCGTAGGCAGCGGTTTTGCCTACTATTCTCTTTCGTCCATACTCATTACTCAACTTAAAGAGCCTTCCTTGGGGCCGCAACTCGCTGCAGAACTGGGTACCATAGCTTTATTGAGCAACATTGCGCGTGAGATGATGGCTCTGATGGGAGCTCCTCTCTTCCGAAGGCATTTCGGATGTTTGGCCCCTATTTCTGCAGCCGGAGTTAATTCAATGGACGTACTTCTGCCTGTCATTACGCGTTGTTCGGGAAAAGAGGTAATGCCAATAGCCATTGTTCATGGTGTCCTTATTGACCTGAGCATGCCTTTCTTTGTAACTCTGTTCTGTCGTCTTTAGTTCATTTGAATTGTTGTAGGGGGGGAGGTGGGGATAAAAAAACGGTTTTACATCAAAAGTTGATGTAAAACCGAATATTTCTTTTTGCGGTGTGTACGGGACTCGAACCCGTGACCCCATGCGTGACAGGCATGTATTCTAACCAGCTGAACTAACACACCAAAATCCTTTTTAGCTTTTCTTTTTTATGAAGATTCTCTAAATCTTTACTTGCTATCTAATAGCTTTATCGGAAAAGCGATGCAAAGATAGGCATATTTTTTATTACTGCAAAATTTTAGCGCACTTTTTTTGAGAAAAAACTCGTTTTCGACGTTCTTTAATTAATGAAAACAACATTTCATTAGTTTTTTATGCATCGAATGTGCTAAATTTATTCACCTTCTTGATCAAAGCTCGGTGTGCGTTGTGAACGGCTGAATATTTGTTGTGGATGGCTTATGGTGCCGTCCTCTATGATATCAATTTCTGTCTGTTCCAACGAACCCTGCAGAATGTTGCTTTCTGTTTTGATTTCAAGGATTTCACATTGAGGTGAAATGTATTGCTTACTGTTGATAAATAACTTTTCCATTGATTATATTATATCCTTTTTGTGGGTTTGAGCGCTTGCGTCCATCAATCGAGTAAATACCTTTAGTATTATTTTTTTCAGTAGTAGGGACAGGGAGTCCAGATATTTCTGGTAATGAAATGGAGAAGAATGGGGCTGTAACCATTGTGCTTGTACTTGATTGCTGATTGACTTCAAAAAGATAGAAGTCCTGATATGAATCGTTCTCTGTACGCTGGTAAAACTTAATGTAACCATAAACATCGTCATAGGAAATACTCCTGTCGGGGAATTGTGATACTCCAATTTTAAATTTGGAGGTTTCCGGCTGGTAAGTAAGGGTCCAATCATCCAGATAATCGCTTTTTGTGTTTTGCCGGTTGTAGTCGTACAAGGAGGATTCACCGTATTCTTTGAGTACTGCTAATTTGTAACTGCCGTTTTCAATTGTTACCAAATTGTCGTCCGTAACTTGAAACTGCCATTCTGTAGGTGTTGCGGTGTCGGATATGTTGGTTTTGTTAATTCTCTTGTTGGATGGATTGTAAGTCCCCCATGCTATGCCTTGTGGTTGATTATTGGCATCTTTTTCGGTTGCCAATACAAAAGTGTATTGGCCGGGTTGCAAGTCATATTCCTTTAGTATATATTTTTGTGTAAATACGAGGTAGGCTTTGTTGGCAGCCAGTTGGGTGCCAACATAACGGCAGAAACCAAATTCCGTTGGGTCTTTTTCGTTGTATCCCAAGGCATAAATCTGCTGTCCGTTTTTAACTTCTGTTTCTTCGCATGTGCCCATAACCAGAGAACTGTCATAAGAGGGCTTTTCAGCTTGTTGCGTAGTGTAGGTCAGTATGGCCTCTGATGCAGTTTTGTCTTGTAGTATGAAAGGTGTGTAGGCTGGTAGAATATTACCAGGATAGGTTTGTAGCTGTAGTTTGTCGTATTGTATTCCAGTAATGTAGTAAGCCGTCATTCCGTTAGGCATTTGGGTAGAGTATGGTGCACAAAATGTGCCTAAATGGTAATTGCCTCCGAAACGTACCGTAATGGGTGGAGCCAAATAGAATGTTTTCGCCGTGATCTGACTTACAGCCTGTTTGTATATGGATACAGCTTTTATGGTCGTGGTTTTGGTAATTGTGATACTGCCCGTATAAAGCGGGGATTGCGCCGTGGGATTTGTTCCGTCGGTTGTGTAATGAATTTCACAATCTTTTTGGCTGGTCTGAATGTTGACTTGCATTTCCGGATAAAAATATTCTGATGCTTCGATGATTTCCGGCGCTGGCAGGTCAACCATTTCCTGCAGATATATTTTTTGAACATCTGCAGATGTTGGAGTATAATATTTGAAATATTGATACTCCGGGGAATACATAATAAAACGATTTTCATCGGAGGCTTTAGATGACAGCATGACAGCGTGATCGTCTTCTGAAAATGAAACAATCCATCTGTCATCCGAATTTCCTACCTTTAATTCGGTAGAACTTCCATTGGTCAGATATATTTTAGAACTGTTTTGATAATAGTATACTCGGTATCCGTTGGCAAGTTTTTCAAAGTACCAATAAAACGGAGTATTTTCTTCGCTTAAACAAGATTTGCTTTTGTTGATTGCACCCGCAAAAACAGTTTCTGCCTGTACGTTAGGGGTGTTGGTCAGTACGTATGGGGTTCCTGTTTGTATGTTAGCTTCGTCTGTAATTTGCAGCCAGGCTTGTGCAGCTGCAGTCGAAAAGGGTAGAAGAAGAACGAGGAAAAAGCCAATCCATTTCATTGTAAATATATTTTTCAAGACATTTTTATTGTTTGACGAAGTTGAGTTTTTGTGGAATTTTGACGAGCTTCCGTCCTTGAACACGTTTTATCTCATTTCCATTGACAGCTTCGTAGTTCATATGGTTGTTGGGTTGTGGTGTGAGCCGTACGGTTTGTGAATCGGCTCCCTGATCGTTGGAGAGATGCAGGGTAGCGGTGCCGTCGGAGTGGATACGGCATGAGGTAATGATCCAGATACCATAAATATTGCCGCTCATGTATCCATGAGTTGGACCGATGAAGCTGAAACCGGGTACGTTGATGGTTTCAGCGTATAGGTTGATGACGAGACGTATGCGGTTTTGGGAGTCGTAGTAAGTGGCACGGTAAGTGGAGGAGTCGGTAGGAGTTGCTATTGTAGCAGTTGTGTGAGCCGTGGCTACTGTGTGGGGGATGATTGTGGTAGCAACTAGTAACAGTAGGAGTAGGATGCGGGAGAAAGTCTTGGGCATAGCTGTGGCGTTTTTGCGTGAATAAGAAATTTATGGTTCTTTGTCTGGGATATGCACAATAAGAGTTGCTGCACCTATTGTAATAATGTCGCCATCGGTCAGTGATGCTTGCTCACGGGGCTGAAGTATGCGATTCATAAGGAAGGTTCCGGTACCTGATGGGCCGTCGGCTAAAAGCAAGCGTGGAGGTTTTCCCGGTTCAGCAGAAGGAGTGAGAGTTATGGTGCAGTGTGTGGTGTCGATACTGGGATCAACGGTTATGATGGGAGTATTAATATGGGTTCCCTTAACATAACGGCCTATTTGGTTAGGTCCTGGATTCAGCGTGAGGGTCTGACGGAGCTGAAAAGCATTTTCCATGACGTTGATAGTGGCAGCTGCTGTGGGGGTGGCAGTTGCTGCAGAGGTAACAGCAGGTTTGATGCGCACTTTGAAACGCTTGCGGCACTGGGGGCATTCGAATACGAGAACGTGTCCAGGCTGGTAGCGGGTTTCGTCAAAGAGAATTTTTTCTTCGCACTTAGGACAGTGTACTTTTTTCATATATGGGTATAAAAGGATATATATGGCAAAAGGAGTAGGAAAAAGGATGGTGTGTTTTTTATCCAATTTTCTTTTGGGCAGGAGGAACTGATTCGTAGTGAGAGGGTCCTGTACCTTATGGTCGTGTCTTGATAACCCATGCGTCGCTAAACTGGGGATCCTGACTGCGTAGACTATTAAGATCGCGTTGGGCCTGTTCTGACGTAGAATAGTGTCGGTAAAGTACGCGCACCATGCGACGTGAAGTGTGTACGTAGGCATCGCTAAGTCCTTGCTCGTGGAGTTGTTCTACGTACCGCTGAGCATTGGTGGGGGTGATGGAACTGGCCAGTACGATAGCGTATGTGTCGGTACTGGCTTTTACGGTATCAGCCGCATTTTGTGTGGCAGCTAAACGTGGTTGTACCGGTGTGCTGGTAACTACGGTGTCAGGCGCAGTTTTCACAGGGCTTGTACTGACGTTGTTTTGTACCTGTTGCTTGGGTGACACTGCGCTGTTAAGGAAAATGAAGCTGCTGCCTAAGCTGGCTTGAGCGGCAGGCTGTGGGGTAGTGATGTCGTTGGCCCACGCAAAGTAAACAACCAGCGCTACGAGGGCAGCAATGCAGGCGTCGGCCAAGCGACGGTTAATACTGATTGTGTAGGGCTTGCGCTGACGATTCTTAACCGTGTTGTGGCGTGTTTGTGTTGAACTAAGGGGTACTGCAACCGTGGGCTCCATAGCGTATAGCAGAGGAGAAATTAGGCCACGTGAATCAGGCTCGAATGCATATTTGCCGTTAAGACCTAAAGTGAGACGACCTATACCCTCAAGTTGACAGAAGCCTTGAGCTTGGAGTTGCTGTTTGAGTTGGTTGACATCTGCTTCAAGCTGTTGCACTGCTTCGGGAAAACTAAGATCACCTGCCTGCATGTATGATTGAACGAGAAGTCCATCGTTAAGTTGTAACTGAGGATTGAATCCTACACTACGGCTGGGGGGCAGATAGAGATCTTCTTCGGGGTTGAAGTGTGCGGGTACATAGTGGGTGACGAAACCGCCTAATTGGGGGACGATTACGCACTCGTTCTTGAACAGAAGATTTTCAATATGTTTGGCCAACTCTAACATCATGTGGCAAATTTACGTTTTTTATTTGATTCGCGTTATGTTTATACCACAGAAAAACTGGTAACGCTTTTTTCTTTCAGGTCCTAAGCTTAGAATTGATGCTTAATAAGCACGGGGACCGAATATGCTGGAGCCGATGCGCACCAGAGTGCTACCTTCCTCAATGGCCAAACGATAATCGTGGCTCATGCCCCATGAGCATTGAGTAAAGTTTGGAGAGTGGCTGAAGTAGGTGGCTTGGAGCTCATGGAAAAATTGGTTAACGGTGTGAAACTCCTGTCGTATCTGTTGCTCGTCGTCAGTTTGAGTAGCCATGCACATAAGGCCGTCAATACGTACGTGGGTAAGTTCATTGGGATTGGCCTGCAGGAGCATTTGTCGACATTCTTCCAAGGTGAATCCGAACTTTGTAGGCTCTTGAGCAATATGTATCTGGAGCAGGCAGGGGATGACGCGGTTGCATTTCTGACCTTGCTTACTGATTTCTGTCAGGAGTTTGTAAGAGTCAACAGCATGGATAAGACTGATGAAAGGGGCGATGTATTTGACTTTGTTGGTTTGCAAATGGCCGATAAAGTGCCAACTGATGTCTTTGGGGAGCTGTTCGTATTTTTGGCGCAGCTCTTGCACGTGACTTTCGCCAAAAATGCGTTGACCGGCATCGTATGCCTGCATAATGGCTTCAGCAGGGTGGTATTTTGACACGGCTACCAGACGGATTTGTGGAGGCAGTTCGCGTTGCAGTTCTTCTATTCGCAGAGCGATGTTGGTTGTCATTTTTTATTGGGTACGCTTTAAGAGAATTATTGGTGAGCTTCGGGGAGAGTATTCTGATAGTGGAATACATCCATGATAGGAGTTTCGGAAACCGCGGAAATGACATAATCCATTACGGAGCCTTTCATGCCTTCATCAAGCCGTTTGATAGCTCCGCGCAGGTCTGCAGCTTGTACAAGAATATTTTGTGAGGTCTTCTTTTCGGCGCCACTCTTTTCGTCGAGAGTGATGAAGGTGAGTTTGCATTTGAACCACCGGTCGGCACTTTCGGCAGAGTTTTCCATAAGTTCAGCGTAACGGGCACGTTTGATGTCTGAAACTTGGAATTCGCCGGTCATAAAGGGTTTGATTTCTTCGATAATGCGCTTTTCGGCTTCAGTAAAATTTACCGCGTCAACCAAATAGGGTTCGGTAACTTTTTTTTGCTGGCCGTTTTCCAATGTCTTTTCGTATTTTATTTTGCATTCAAACCATTCGAACATCATAGGTCGGAGTCTTTTTTTGTTTTGTTTCTGCGAAGTTACCTATTTTTTTGTTTGCGGCAGATATGTGAGGTGGGATTTTTTTTGTTTGGTGTATTAGGAATTTTGGCGTTTCTATTGTAATATAAAACAGGTACGGATAATCTATTAAATTCATTCCGTACCTGTTTGGTTAAGTAAAAATGAGACTATTCTATGTTATAGTCGGCTCCTGTAATGACATTGTTAAGCAATGTGTTGGCGGGGATGGTAGCATTTCCTCCTTTTATCGCAAGAAAGGCAAAGCCGATTATAGGTAATATAATAGTGGCTCCTGTACCTACTCCTAATCCTATGGCAAGTCCTTTTTTGTTCTTTCCTTCAGCATTTAAAGAGGATGCATTTAAAATAATTCGTTGTCCGTCAACCGCTGTGGTTGAAATACAAGAAACAGATAGGGTTCCTGCACGTCCACACCCTCTGGCTTTTTGTGCATTAACTTGTAATTCTACAGGGGTACCAGCTTTTATCAGTATGGTGCCATTGGAATCTTTGACATCATTGTCTACAACAGCTAGAGTGTTTTGTGTGTTGGAATATTTGCTGCTAATTTCTGAGGTAATTCGTACTAAAACATTCTTGCCGCGTGGAAGGGGCGTTCCTGCAAAAATGTTCATATTTAATAATGCACCTGATAAGAATAAAATAGCTTTTTTCTTCATTTTTTTATGATTAAGATTTACTAAACAGATGCAAAATTACAACAGCGTATAAAGTAAATTTTATTTTTTATATGGTAATAAATACCAATATTCGTGGCATATTTTGCCACATGTTTTTGTCTATAAATGTACCCGTTGGCGGAATTAATTTAAGTTGATAAATATGAGTAAAAGGTTGTATATAT
>ENA-ORMN01000213-ORMN01000213.1-human-gut-metagenome-genome-assembly--contig:-NODE-213-length-71207-cov-42.826161_pt1 | contig 71207 bp, 67 predicted proteins | sample MGYA00242102_ERZ508993 | MGnify/ENA primary metagenome ERZ508993 (study PRJEB26280, sample SAMEA2338770) | human gut metagenome | biome: human gut; feature: human-associated habitat; material: faeces...
AGCAATTGAGCCATACTTTTGTGCCTTCCCCGATTTTTATCGGACAGCAATAATTTTTTACAGGAATATATACGCTGAATCAAAAATATTCACAGACGCACCACTATCGGCACCATCCCTATCAGCTTCGGGCTGTGCGACACCACAATCACCGTCCTGTGCGCCGATTCAGCCTCCAGATTCTCCATCAGCCTGCGCTCCGTAGCCGCATCCAGCGCCGACGACGGCTCGTCAAGCAACAGCACCCGGCCCGATTGCAGCAGCCCTCTCGCTATCGCTATCCTCTGCGCCTGACCCTCGCTCAGTCCCGACCCGCGCTCGCCGCACTCCGTGTCAAGACCCTGCGGCAGCTCCAGCACAAACTCCGCCGCAGCCTTCCGCAGAGCTTCCTCCATCTCAGCCTCGCTCGCGTCCGGCTTCGCCATCAGCAGATTGCTACGCACCGTACCGCTCAGCAGGCTGTTTCCCTGCGGCACATAACATATGTTTCCGCGCGACAGCGGCGATGCGTCCACGCTCCTTTCCCCGTCATACAGCTGCACCTCGCCCGTCTGAGGCTTCAAAAGCCCTAACATCAGCATCAGCAGCGTCGTCTTTCCCGCTCCCGTGCTCCCCGCTATCACCGTCATCGTACACGGCTTGAAATCATGGCTCACCCCGCATAGCACTCCACGTTCACTCTCCGGATAGGCAAAACCCACGTAGCTCAGCCGCAGCCCCACAGGCCCGCGCAGCTTCACATCCGCGCCGTGCTCCTCTTCCGGCAGCCGCAGTATCTCATCCAGACGCTCCACTGCCACCGCGCCCTGCACCACCGCCGGTACGCACCCCGCCAGCTCCACTACCGGACGCTGCACCCTGCTCACGAGCTGCAAAAAAGCCGTCATCGCGCCAAAAGTCACGCCGCCGCTGTACAGCCCCATCGCGCACCACAAAAAAGCCACCGCATACCCCGTCATGAACCCAACCGTCACCGCGCTGCTCGAAAACAACGCTATGTCGTTGCGCTTCATCACCAGCCGGTAAAATCCCCGCTGCGCCGCGCGAAACTCCCCTGCCGCGCCGTCAGTGTACCCCATTGACGAAATCAGCACCCGATGCTGCAAATCCTCCTGCATTATCCGCTGCATCCCGCTCTCCTTGCCGCGTATCGCCCGCGTCAGCTCCCGGCTCCGCTTCATATACAGCTTGCTGCACACCAGTGCCACAGGCATCACCGCCACAAGCACCCACGCCAGACGAGCATCCAGCCACAGCATGAACCCGAACGCCCCCACAAGCTGCGTCACCGTCACCACAGCCCCGGGCACAGTGTTTCCCACCAACCCCGACACCGCGCCGACATCTCCGGCCAGACGGTTCACCGCATCACCCGAATGAAATCGCTCCTTTCCTGTCCATTCCGCCTTCATCAGACGCTCAAACAGGCGCCCCCGCAGATTGTTCGAAAACCGCGTCGTCGCCATCACGCCGCTGCGCCTCCCCGCAACGCTCGCGCATAGCTGCAGCGCCAGCGCACACGCCAGCATCGCCACTGCCACCGTCCACGACCCTTCGCTCCTGTGCGTCGCCATATCCACTATATGCTTCGTCACCCACACAAACCATAGCGAGCAACCCACCGACACAATGCCACACACCGCATTGGCCGTCACATACCGTTTCACTCCGCAGCTCTCGCGCCACAGCCATTTCACAAATTCGCTCATCGTTCTCTCATATTTACAATTTTCATCAACACTCTTCTCACCGGCAGGCACACCCGCCACGCCGCCATCATCATGCGCCAGCCGCGCCCTTCGGTGCTCCGCACCTTGCCTCCACGCTCCACGCTCGTCACCTTGCCAGCCACCATCACCACCCTTTCGCGCCTCTGCACATTGGCAGTGCCCATCACCCTGCCGTCAGGCATCATCGCGTGCAGCATCACCCCGTGGTCAGTCATCGCCAGCACTATGTCGTCGGTCTCGTAACTCGCCCGCCGCTCCAGCACCACCACATCGCCCGCCATCACAAACGGCCTCATGCTGCCGCCGCTTGCCCGCAGGCTCACGCGCCGTCCTTGCTCCAGCTCGCTACACACCGCATCCAGCATCTCTTCCGCTTCTAATTTCATACTTTTTTCGTATGTATGGGGTATCATCATAACCATAAAAAACTGCACGGAAAGAGCTTGTTCATTCTCCCTCCGTGCAGCACTCTGATTATTTCACTTAACTGTCATATGCTATTTGTTCTCTATCGGGCTGATTATAACCACGCGGCTCAGTGTCGGGTCATCGTAGAACATGTTGCCTACACCGCCCTTCCACTGCACATCCAGACGGTTCACATCCACTCCGTGCTCGTTCACAAGGCATGCACGCACATTCTCGGCGCGCGAGCGGCTCAGAATCTCATTCACCTCCGGTGTGCCCGTTGCCTTGTCGGCATATCCCGTTATCATGAACTTGCTTCCTTCAGGAGCGCCTTTGATGGCATTCGCACACATATCCAGCTGGGCGCGGTCGGCATTGTTGAGCGAGCTAACATTTATCGGGAAATAGATTATGTACTTGCCCCCCACATATTCCACGGCCTTATGGGTCACGGATTTGCCTTTGAGGTCATTCTCAAGCTTCTCGTTCTCGGCCACAAGCTGTGCCACTTGGGCGCGGAGATTGTTCACCGCTCCGTTGTCATACACCGTCCTTGTCACCACCTCGCGGCGCGTCTTCCAGCCGATTGACCCGAACTTGTAACTCACACCGGCCGTAACCGACACAAGACCGTCGAAATCGCGGCGCCCGCCGGCTCCGTCAAAATCATCCTGAAATGCGCTCGCACGCAAATCAAGGTTCACATCCCACGCCTTGGCCACGTGAAACACGTTCATCAAACCCAAGCTTGCGGTTATCGAATTCTTGTGAGGCTTGTTCCATGTGTGCGCATATCCCAAACCGGCATAGAACGACAGATTGTATATTCTGCCCGGCTTGTAGCCCCCTATCATATTCACCAGATCAAACATCACATCCGCATGCAGATGCATGAAATCTATCTTTGAATACTCCAGCCAATACCCGTGCCACGGACGCTCCTTCAGTGCTTCGCCGGTTGAGAACACCCCGTTCTGGGTAGCGCCCTTCGCATACAGTCCGCTGTACATCAGGCGTATCCCTATACTCGGCGTTATCCATTTCCCCACGGCTATGTCAAGGGCCGGAGATATGCGGTTTTTCATATCCACCTGACGGTCATGGTCGCCGAACATCACCTGCGGACCCGCGCCCACGCTCACAAACCAGTTGCTGCGGAAGTCCGGATGTACCTCGCCCACCACAGGGGTCTCCTCCACCAGCACTGTCTCCTGAACCTCCTGTGCCATGCCGGCACTTGCCGACACAGCCACAGCAGATACAATCATCAATAGTTTTTTCATCTGTTAGTTCTTTATTGTATTAATAATTTATTTTCACTTATGGGTTCGTAGTGGCCGTTGTCTCCTTACGCTTCATTATAAAGTTATTGTTGTTGTAAACAATAGCCCTGATAAGCTCAGCCGAGCTGTAGGCCGACGGATCCGTTGTCGTGCCACAACAGAAATTCATCAGCACTATACCTGTGGGTGACGGCACGCGACTCGGATCAAGAACCCTTGTTAGAACATACGGGTTCAGTTGCTCCGCAAATGGTTGTGACATCGATGTGGTCGCATTTGTAGGATCTATCCAACTGGCGCTATAGAATCCGCCGATAGTCACAAGATAGAACATATTATGGGCAGTACCCCCATTTTGATAAGCCTCAAGGCTCTTTGCTGCCACATCATCTGCAGCATCTTTAATCGCCGCGATAGCACCCGCAAGATTCTTAGTATAGGCGTCACCAAGGTGACCATTATTTACCTGCGCTTGCTCGTTATAGTACCATCTCAGCGGAGCGTTTGCTGCATTAGGTGCGATAGGTTTGCCCCATTGCATGCTGACATTCAAAGCTTCACCTACGCGTATCCATGTCCAGCGGGTGAACAGAGCCGGGAAATCACCCCCATCCGTAACTCCGTTCCAAACCCATCCGGTTTCATTGACATCTGCACCGTTGGTATTAATCTTGAGCACGATTTTGCCTCGCACTTCACCCAAAGTAGTGTTTTCCGTAATCGGATTTTGATATATATAATCCTTACATGCTGACACAGCTGCTGACACAGCTGCGGGATATTCATTGCTATTATTCGGATCGCCTATAAGGAAATACACGAATCCAGCCGGATGTGCTGCCATCTTCTCTCCAATAGTTCTCAACACATCCTCAAGCGTACGCGTTGATCCATCGGAACCTGTTGCCACCATAGCAACTCCATTGGTAACAAATGACTGCACCTCAAATGCTCGCACTCCCGCCTCATACATGCTGTTGAATTCTGCCTGTGTTTGGAATACTGGATTTGCTGCGTGGAACGCTCCGGGTATTGACAGCTCCGATATATAGATATTGTCATCGAGCACTCGCATCCAACGTGACATATTAAGTTCCGCACCCGGCGTTTTGAAGTGCGGCAGCGATACCTTATGTATCTTGCCATCATCAAGGCTTCCGGTGAGATTCTCAAGTGTAAACTGTCCGCAGTTGGTGTCCACCACAATTCTCAGGTCGCTTGCCTGCGCTCCCGGCCACAGAAAGAATCTCACTTTCAGCTTGTCGTAAGTGTTGTTGGCGCGGCAATAAAGTTTCGGATAATAGATGGTATTGTTCTGCACCAGAGTGGTGTTCATATGCAGGCTGAGCACTTGGGTGGTGGGATTGCCCGAATATTTACCGTTTGTCAGATCCACATTGAACACGCCGCCCAATGCCTTACTGCTTTTTGACTGTACATCTATTGCTCTGATCTCTATATAGTCGGCTTTTGCACCGTTAAGCAGAGTATTATCCTGTTCGGGCCCGTTCACGGTCACTTCCAGCACATCTGTCAGCACGTTGAAATGCAGAGGCACCTTCTCGTCGCTTTTGGTCACGTTAGGGGTGCACGCATACATCACTGCGTTGCTCATGTCCGGATTGCCGTAAATGGTCACGGCTTCGGCTGTGGTACTGGTATTCGGGCTGAGCACCAGACTATTGTCCACTGCCGTACCGTCAGGCCCGTAATTCACGGGGGACTGACCGTTGTTTACTGTCACGCTCACTGTAGTGCCATTGAGGGTATCACCGGATTTATCGGCGGGATACACTGCATAGAAGTTATATCCGCTCTCCTGTGCGCCCCACTGCACGCCGAGTTCACTCGTGCGCACCAAGGCTGTCGCATAATTGTCGTTGGGCAGGTTTGTGGTTGCATCAAGCGAATAACTGACTTCAAACTCGGCCATGCCGCGACCTGCAGGGCTTTCGGGGCAGAACACCCTGATATTCTCCTTTTCTCCGGCCACATAGCTCCCCCAAAATATTGACTGTGCTGTGCCCCCCTCATTCTCGGGCCCATATACCGTGCGGCTCTGTGCTCCGAGATTCAGGTCAAAAGCCACCTCATCTCCCTCTTCGGGCATGGGACGAGGCTGTTCATACACCTCCTCGCTGCAGCCTGCCACTATAAGAGAGGCTGCTGCTATCCCTAAAAATTTAAGTTTTTTCATGCTTTATGGTTGTTTATTATTTTTACATTTTTACTTTGAGCCTTAGGTTTAGCTGCCCTGACCCATGTCCCATACCTCACTGGAAAAATCATTATTGGTGCCGAAACCAGTGTTTATTGACTGTTCGTCCACCACTACCGACTTATCGGGATTGGTCTCGTTGCCGAACTCCACAGAACCTCCGCATATCGAGGATTCTATCTCCACATGAGTCACCTCTGTTTCAGGACTTGTGTACGTTTTCTTTTTTGTTTCCATAGTTTCTTTACTTGTTTATTTATTTTTTATTCAGTTTTCAAATTCCAAACCGCTAAGTTACTAATTTTCAATCATAACTTCGCAATTTTCAATTCTCATTTTTTAATTTTTTTTAAGTTCTCTACAACCGCCTGCGGAGCGCGTAGCATGCGCAGCAGCAAAGGATAGCGCAGGATGCGCGATTTCTCTACAACCGCCTGCGGGGCGCGTAGCATGCGCAGCAGCAAAGGATAGCGCAGGATGCGCGATTTCTCTACAACCGCCTGCGGAGCGCGTAAGCGCGGAGTTGGCGGACACGGACACCCATAAGAACCCGTGACAAGCCGCGGAGCGTGCGCAGTCACGGCCCGGCGACAGCCAAGGCCCACGCACTCCTTTATCTCCACTAAGCATTCAACCATTTTTATTCCGTTCTCCGTCTATGTTTGTGTTTCTTTCCTTTAACATAACCGTAGCCGTAGCCATAGCCATAACCGTAGCCGTAACCGTAGCCATAGCCGTGTGAGCGCAGCGACACGCCGTTGAGCACTATACCCATATTGCCGAGCTTACGTTCATCATACAACGCCTGCAGGTCCGGCAGCTGCCGTTTGTCAAGTTTGCCGGCGCGCACCACAAACATTGTCAGGTCAGCAATCCTTGATGCTATGGAGGCATCGGCCACCACCCCTACGGGCACTGAGTCAACTATCACATAGTCATACCTTGACCGCAGCTCATTCATCAGCTCGTCAAGACGGCTGTCCATAAGCAGCTCCACAGGGTTCGGCGGCAGAGAGCCTGCAGGCACCACATCATGGCCTCCCGGAGTGGGCACTGTCACATCGTCCACACTTATGCCGGTGTCGGTTATGTAGTCGGTCACCCCCTTGTGGTGATGTTCTATGCTGAAGCGGGCTGTCAGTGTGGCCTTACGTATGTCAAGGTCCACAAGTGCCACCTTCTTGCCGCTGCTGCTCAGCACCTCGGCAAGATGGGTGGAGGTATAGGTCTTGCCCGCACCCTCATTAAACGAGGTCAGCATCAGTATTTGCGATGCCGCGCCTGCTTTGCGCGTCATGAAGTCAATGTTGGTGCGAAGCACTCTGAATGCCTCGCCCGCAAGCGATCCGGGCGTATGTATCCTGTTCTCGCCTTCATCCTTGCTGTGGCGTTTGTTCTTGGCGTTCTTGTCCATAGGTATCTCGCCGAGAAACGGCACCGTTACTGCATTTTTCACATCGCGGCGCCCCTGCACGCGGGTGTCAAGAAACCGCAGCATCAGCAGTATCACTGTCGGAATCATCAGACCCACCGCAAATCCGAGCAGCATCAGCCGCACCCTGTCCGGCGATATCAGCGTACCGCTGTCCTCGGGATCATCTATGATGCGGGCATTGTTGTCGGCCATGGCCTGCGCCAATGCGTTCTCCTCGCGGCGGTTAAGCAGGAACAGATACAGCTCCTCCTTGATTTTCTGCTGACGCTCTATCGACAGCATCTCGCGTTCTTTGCGCGGTATTGAGGCCACGCGGCTTTCGGCCTGCGCCTCATAACCCTTGGCATCCCTGCGCTTCACGTTGATTGACTGGATTATGTTGTCCACGGCACGCAGTATATTGGTGCGCAATGTGTTGAGGGTCGCGCTCATCTCTGCCACCACCGGGTTGGCTTCCGACGAGTCATCGGCCAGTTTGTCGCGTTGCAGTTTCAGGGCATTGTACTGCGATATCTGGCTCTCGATGGCGGCGTCGTTGATACCTATGTTCGACGGTATCAGATCCACGCTGCGCGACGGATCGGTAAGATACTCCTTGATGTACAAGGCTATGCGCATCTGGGTCTCGAACTGTAGAGCATCGGCGTTGTAGCGCGCGCTTTCACCCATATAGCGGCTGGCGGTTGACCCTATATCCACTATCTGGTTGCGGCTCTTGTAGCTCTCAAGGTCGTTTTCCACGCCACCAAGCTCTGCCTCGATTATACGCAGTCGCTCGTTTATGAAGTCGGCGGTGTTCACTGCCACACGGTTCTTGTCGTTGATTGACTCCTCGTTATACACATTGATGAGGGTCGTCAGCATTTCGGCTCCGAGTTCACGGCTGGGCGATTTTATGGCTATGTTCAGTATGGTGGCTTCTTCATCCTCCTGGCGTATTCCAAGATTCCCGAGCCAGTAACCCACCATGCTGTTGACGGTATATTTGTTCACCTTTATCAATGCGCCTTCCCATTTGCTGCTCCATTTGCCGGTGGGGGTGAACATCAGTTTCACTCCGTTCACGGTGTACGGCACTCCCGTGCGCATACGCATCGCTTTGGTACCTTTGCCGTTTATGCTCGTCAGCTCTACTTCATTGGCCGACACCGGCTCAAACTCCATTGCGAATCTGTCGTTGGGCTTCAGGTTCAGAAATGTGACGGTAAACGGGGTCTCGCCAAACACGTTCACATCTCGCAGCCCCTGACGGGTGGTATATACCACGTCGGCATGCACGCGGCTGACCACCTGCTGCATTAGCTGCTTTGACCGGAATTGCAATATCTCGTTGGCCACGTTGACTTTGTTGATGGAGCGGTCGTAACGGTCAAGGCCCGCCGAGGAGGTCTTGTTGCTCGGGTCCTTGATGATGACCTTCGCCGATGAGTAGTACACTAACGGAGCGGTCGCTCCCTTGTACCACGCAAAGGTGCAGCATACGGCCAGCGACACCACAAACCATGGCCACTTCGACAGCAGATACTTCAATAAGTCAAGGAGATTGAACTCCGACTCTGTACGCGCTGCTGCGCTTGTTGTTGTTGACATCTTTTGTTCTGTTTGGTTTATTATGTGTTTATAGTATATCCTGATGATTTATCGGGTAGCCCAGATCACTGAGCATGCTGCCGTTACTGCCGACAATGCCACTGTTATCCAGGTCAGCAGTTTGGCATCGTTGCTTGATTTCGGCTTCTTCGGGCGTGCATAGATTATATCGTTCTGGGCCAGATAAAAGGCCGGCGAATTGAATATGTCGGTGCTGCGCACATCTACTGTATAGATTTTGCGCTGTCCGTCAGCTTCGCGTATCACGGCCACTCGCTCCAGATCGGCATTGGGCAGCAGGTCCCCGGCATTCGCTATGGCCTCAAGTATGGTCACTTTGTCGCCGTCCACCCTCACGGTTCCGTTGCTTCCCACAGCTCCGAGCACTGTGTAATGGAAGTTCTTGAACTCTATCGACACTATCGGTTCTTTTATATAATTCCCCGCAATGATTTTATCGCGTATCAAGTCCGATGCGTCCGTCAGCGACAGTCCGCCCACATGCACCACGCCGAGCACCGGGAAATTGATGTCGCCGTCCGAATTCACGCGATACACATTGTCGGTTGAGGCATCGGTTGTCACCTGTCCGGTAGCTCCGACCCTCACTCCGCCCGAACCCACGTTGAACGGCACGGCAAGCTCCGGGTTTTTGCAACTAACTGTGATTTTAAGCATGTCATCATCCTGTATCCTCGTCTGATGACGGTTGGCTACCACATAGCCTGCTTCATCCTGCATGTCCGCAAGATAAAGATACTCTTTGCGCGAGCAGCCACTGCTCACCAGTGCTGCCGCAAGAATACCGAAAACTACTTTTTTCATATTTATTTACTGATCAGTTTAATTTATTTCGTTTTATACTTTTTCTCTAATCAATTCCGCAGCCACATAAACTCAAGGAATAACAACTATTTGATGCAAGCCTGCGGAGCGCGCAGCATCAAAGAATAGCGCAGGATGCGCGATTTTTCTACAACCGCCTGCGGAGCGCGTAAGCGCGGAGTTGGCGGATACAATGAATAATACATCTCCGATGCAAGCCGCGGAGCGTGCGCAGCATCGGAACGGCGACAGCCGAGGCCCACACACGCCTTTTCCTCCTCTCGTATGCAGCCGAGGCCCACGCTCTCCGTTCTCTCCACCCGTACGGAGCGGCGGGACACCATGGGATAGCGCAGGATACGCGATTTTCTCTCCCCTCGTACGCAGCTGCGCAGCTCACTTACTCCTTTCATCTCTTTTCTCCACTTATCCCTTTTTGGCACTCATACGCGGCGGAGGGTTCGGGGGTGCATTCCAGCTTCCCCACCTTCACACACTTCAGTGCCTCTACCACACTGCTGCATGCCTCGCCATACAGCTTGCGGCTGTGCGTTATCACCGACACACCGGGAAGCACCGCTACAAAGGCATCTATATTGCTCAGTTCGGTATAGCGGTTCACGGGAGCCTGTTCAAGCCTTACCATAGCCTCTACCGGTGCTTCCGCGTTGCGGTAGCACGGAGTTTTGCCGCTCCACGGACTGCCATATACCGTCACCGTGCCGTCTGCCGACACTCTCACCACCGGATTGTCATCGTTGAGCAGGCTCGTGCCGGCAAATTCGCGCAGCCACAGTTGCGCATGCGTACTCTTGCCGGTACCGCTTTTACCCATGAAAAGCACAGCTTTACCGTCACGCACCACTGCCGCGCTGTGAAGCATAAATCCGTGGTGAAGCACCACAGCCTGCGAATACAGTATTCTCAGCATTGAATCAACCGTGAACGCCGCATAGCGGTCTCCCGGCAGCTGCAATCTGCCGGTAGTGAAATCCTCACTTATATGCATGGTGCGAAAACTGCTTGACGGATGCGGAAGCAGATCCACCGCATATTCTCCGCCGTTATGGTACAGTCGGGCTTCGCCAAGATCGTTCATCCCGCTTGACACCGGGTTCATACCTTCTGCGGCGCGTTCATAGCCGCTCTTGACCGTCAGGGTCACATCCGGAGCGTCGTTTGTCGGCTCTGTCACAAACGGCATATATGATTCGGGCATTTTGAGTCCCTCATACTCGTCGTGAAGCTCTATGCGCACTCTCAGTCCGGCGATTTTCAGATCTGTCTGTTTCATCTCATCTGCCCTCCTGCAAGACGCATTATTATACCTACTGCTTCTGCGGGCGCTATACGCATCCACAGGCTGCTGTGCCGCAGAAACAATCTGAATGTTCCCATTTTTCTGAACCATTTTCTCCCCTCGGTGCGACGACGGTAAAGACCGAAGTTGCCGCCCTCGGTCACCATCCGGTGCATCGCTCTCAGGGCTGACCAGCTTTGGTAAGTGCCGGTGTACGGCAACCCTTCTTCACTGCTCGCCAAATAGCTGTTGATGAACCGGTGCAGAAGGTCGGTCCAGCGGCCGAGGCCGAGTATGCGGCACGCCTCGGCATATTTCTCTGCTCCGATTTCGGGTATCAGGCTCCGGTATGCCAAAGCGTAGTCACAGAAATGGCGCAGCCCTATCCCCACACCGAACGAATGCTTCATTATATGCACATTGATCATCAGCAGGTCTGACAGCGGATTGAGAACTCGCGCTTTCACGCCGGGAGACAAAGCCACCTCTTTTGTGCCGTGCGCGGCCACTATCCTGTCGAGCGCTTTACGGTGACGGAGCGAATACAGCTTAACGGCCGATACATGGTGCTCCACATCGCTGCCGCGCCACACATAGCAGCTGCTTCCGTCAGGTGCTGTGTGTATCTCGGCTCCGCTGTCGCGTATAATTTTGTCGGCGGCCTTCCGCTCCTCCTCACTGAAGCACAGGTCTATGTCGCCGCTCACTCGCAGCGATGGGGTGGGATAAAATCGTGCCACGCCATGCCCTTTCTGGAGCACCGGCGTTATACCATGCTGTCCAAACAGCTCTGTAAGATGGCCTATATTGCGGCTCATCTTGTTATACTCTTTCTCTATCCTGTGCACACGGGCCACCCACCGCAGCAACAGCCCGTATGGCGGTAACTTGCTGTCCGGAAGAAAGGTGAACGCATGGCACACCACGCCGCTCACTGTCTGCTTTTTCGATTCCTGATACACTGCTCCCCATTCCGCTTCGCTAAGCAAAGGGAAATCGCTCACTATTCGCGCATCGTCATATATCCCGGCACGCACAAGCTTAAGCAATGATTCATAAACCGACTGCCTCATTCTCTCTGTCTATTCGGTCAGGTGATAACGCTGCCACACTTCAAGCAGCGATGCCACATCTTCGGTGGCTCGCTCCATGCTCACTTCATAATTTTCACACAGCAGCTGCACCAGCTCGGCGGCGGTAAACTCCTTACCCTTCATGCTTTCCCACAGAAAGGCGGCGGTGGCATTCAGCACATACACGTTGGTGAGATTGGCTGTGTCCGAGCAAGAGTCAACTATCATGTAGTGACTCCCCAAATGGCGCAATATGAGTTCTCCGTTGAGTCGCATCAGAATGTCTTGCCTGAAATAATCGAGTATGTGGTTTTTGCTATGATCTTGATGTCGGTCAGCAATGAGCGGTTCTCAAGATATTCCAAATCCATCTTAAGGCGTATCAGCATCTTCTCCATGTTGTCAGTGTACCCGTTGTACAGCGTGGCATTTGAGAACAGACCCGGACGCAGCGCATACAGCCGAGGATACTCATTGGTGTGCTCGGCAATTTTGTCTATGAAATAACGGCGCTCCGGACGGTGACCTACAAAGCTCATGTCACCGCGAATCACGTTCCACAGCTGAGGCAGCTCGTCAAGATGATGATCTCTGAGGAACTTCCCTACTTTGGTCAGACGGCTGTCGTTCTCATGATACAGCTCCGGCGTGCCTTCCTCCTCGGCGTTGAGATGCATCGAGCGAAATTTATACAGCATGAATGGTCTCCCCTTGTAACCTATCCTCTCCTGTCGGAATAGCGGGGAATGTTTGTCCTCAAGCCAAATGCAGAATGCTATTATTAGACATGGCAATATAAATATGCACAACGCCAGCAGCGCAAACACAATGTCAAGAAATCTTTTCACTGCCAAGCCGCAATCTATGCTGAAACTTCTGGTGTTGCTTTCTATCCGTGAATATCCGGATACAAGTTCTGTGTCGTTCATCTGTTTCGTATTATTTTAGCAATGACCGGTATATATTTTCGCATCCGGTTATCATGCTGTCAAGTTTAAACAATCTGTTGAATCTGTTTTTGGCGCCGGCGCAATATCCGGCATATTTTACGGGATCTTCAGTTATCTCTTTTATAGCACGGGCAAGTGCTTCCGAATCACGCACCTTCACATTCAGGCCCGATTCTTTGTGCGCGTTGACCCATGCGGTACCCGAACCGGGTATGCGGGTGGCAACTACCGGTTTCCCCAGCGACATCGCTTCGATCTGCACTATTCCGAACGCTTCCGTCTGCATGACCGACGGCAGGCACAGCAAATCGCATGCTGTGTAATAGGCCGGCACATCGGCATCGGGAATACGGCCGCACATCTTCACTTTCTCTCCAAGGCCGAGTTTGGCTATCTGTTGTTTTAACACTTCTTCAAGTGCCCCCTCGCCACCTATCAGCACCACATAGTTGTCGGGAAGCTGCGCGGCGGCGGCCACCAGATGCTCCACTCCTTTGTAGGCTATGAGGCGTCCGAGAAAAAACACTATCTTTTTGCCGGGATATTGGGCGCGGATCTTCGCAGCCCCGGCCTCGTCAGGCTTTATCGGCGATATCCCTATAGGCACGCACACCGTTTTGTGTCTCACCTGCTCAAGATATGGCGACTGTTTGATATAATCCTCGGTCGTACCCACTATCGCGTCCGCACGTTTCAGCAGCCACGACTGTAGCGGCAGGTAAAAACGCAGCAGCTTTTTCTGCTTCACTATGTCGGCGTGCCAGTGAAGCACCACTTTCCCCTTGTAACCCGACACAAAAAGCGCTAATGCGGCCATCGGGTCCGGGTGATGCACGTGTATTATGTCATAATTCCCGGCTATTTTGCGCAGACTGACAGGCATCGACGGTGAAATAGTTGTTGCGGCAGCTTTTACCCATGTGCGGTAGGTGAGCAGACGCGAATGAGGCGACAATCTGTTTTTGTTGCCTCGCCCCGAAGATTCGGCGCACATCATGTCGCAGTCTATGCCTCGCGACGCAAGTCCTGTCATTAGATCATACATGACTTTCTCGACGCCTCCCCTCACCGGGTAAAATTTACCAAGTTGCAGTACTTTCATAGCATTGACTCATACAAATCGATATAATCCTTATATCGGTCGTTTTTTGAAAAATTACTCTGCGCGTGTTCCACGCATTTTTTTCTAATTTCTTCTCGGTTTTTCCGTGAAACATTGTGTGCCACGTGGAACATCCCCTCAAAATCGCCTTGTTCCACGATTGTTCCACACCCTTCAATTATTGATTCCGGACTTCCTCCGGTGCGGTAACTCACTACAGGACAGCCACATGCCATAGACTCAAGGTTCACTGTGGGATAATTGTCCTGCCAAGTGGGGTTGAGGAACACTGTCGCAGCCGAATATAGTTCCACGAGTTCGTTAACATCCTCTGTACGAGGTATATATGTAACTTTATCCGGCATTTTCACATTTTTGTCGGGTATAGCACCCACTATTATCATACGCTCCTCATCTCCAAGCATTTGCGCTATTTTAAGCAGGTCGTCCAGCCCCTTCTCCTTAAGCCAGATACTGGCTACTCCGAGATATATAATCAGCTCATTTATAGCATACTTAGCTCGCACTGCGGCATCGCTCAAGGGCCTGAATTTCTCCAAATCTATGCCGTTGTGTATCACCCTGAATTTGCAATCCCTTAAGAATGAGGCACTCATCTCTTTTCGCATCCATTCCGACACCGGCACTATCACGAAGTTATCCCTTGATAATGAGGTAAATGCAGCCTTCTTGTCCCGATAGTTCTTCGCCGACCGGTCAAAAAACCAGCTGGCCGGAAATTTTTTCCGCTGCCCACATTTTCCGCAGCCGGATTTCCACTTGGAGCAGTGGGCGGAGGAATAGTGGTAGCAATGGCCGGTGTAGAGCCAGCAATCGTGGACGGTCCAGACTACTTTTCGGTTTGTATCTCTCAGATAATCAAAGAGAACCTGATAGTTTAGGAAGTAGCCGTGGATGTTGTGTATATGGATGATGTCGGGGTTTATGGCCTCGATTTGTTCCACGAATTTTTTCGTGGAACGCGTGGAACATAATCCGTGACGGTCAAAGAAACGGGTGCCGCAGGCATGCATGAGCACATCAAGCTTGTTGCCTACGGGCACTATATGGGAGGTGCATGGCATGATGCCGTCACGCCCCTGGCTGTAAGCGATATAGCTCTCCCATCCGTGAGCCATTACGGTGTCACCGATCTCGCGCATGATGCGTCCTGTAGAGGTGGATTTCCTCAAAACGGGGTTAATCTGGAGGAGCTTACGCATGGAGTTTTTCAAATAAATTGTTCCACGACTTCATGACCGAATCCAGAGAGTACCTTTCAGTGACTCTAAGGGCTTCGCGCCCCATTCGGGAGCGCATTTCGGTATCTGTCATAACACGTGCCAAGGCATCGGCAAATGCCTGAATATCACCATTCGGCACTATGAGTCCATTGACTTCCGGGGTTATAATATCGCGTGGACCGCATTTGTAATCGAATGTCACCACAGGCAGTCCGCAGCTCATGGCCTCGATCATCACCATCGGAAAACCTTCGTAATTGGAGCTCATGGCGAGGAGCGAACTTGAGGTGTACTGCGCGGCTATGTCGCTGACGGGAGCGTTGACGGTCACGTAGTTACCCTGATTATTCTCATGGATTATATTGTTAAGATAATCTTTCCACTCGCCTTGGCCGAAAATATCCAGATGCCAGTCGGTCAGCCCTTTATCCATCACAAGCCGCCAAGCCTTTATCAACCGGTCAAAACCTTTCTGATAGTCAAGGCGACCCACTGCTATCACCCTGCGTGACAGGCAATCAGAGTGCTCGCTGCTGAGAGGGATTGCAGCATTGGGGATGACGCTCATGTTGGGAATATTGCCCCAGTCGCGGGCATCCTGATTGGTGAGCACCACAAAACGGTCAAAGCGGCGAACGAGTTTTTCATCGGCCTTGGTGCGCCATTTGTCGGCCAATCCGAGCAATCCTTTACGATTGTATTGTAAACGGAAGTTCTTGCTGTAGTGGAACTCAAGGATTTTTTTGCTGCCGTCCTTAATGTCAGGCACAAACGATGCCTCGCTGGGATAGAGAGTTATGGTTAGGTCTGGACGCTCCTGCATTAGGAAATCGGTGAGGCGGCGGCGATGCAATTTGCGGCGATGGAAATAGTCAGTGATTTTTCCGAAAGGAGACAGAGAATTTCCCCGGGAATAATTTATGCCGAGGTCCACTATGCGCACACCCTCCGGGAAATCGTAGAACGGTTTCCTCCCCTCCTGATCAGTGGTGACAATAATCACCTGCCAAGGAGTGTTTTCCCTAATCCAGCGGACCTTGTTGAGCAGAACGCGCTCCATACCGCCGGGGCAATACACAGAGTGAGTGCAATATACAATCTTCATGACTGCGAGTCAATGAGAGCGGGTGAATCGTCGTAACCGCGTATGAACGAAGGCGGCACGGCCAAGAACAGCGCAAAGAACTGGAAAATATCGGTTGACACTTTCAACCACACTATAAAGTTGAGCATCAACAACATAAAGAATAGCATTTTATGCTTCGGGAATCGGTCCATACAACTTTTTGCCGCATAGATGAAAAAGCCGATGAAGCAGAACAATCCCACCAATCCGAAATAGAAGATGAAGCGTAGGTAACCGATATCAGTGGCCTTGTAGTAACCGTTGTAGATTTCCCCGACATAGAACGGATCACGACCAAAAGAAGGATTCTCAATATAACCGTCGCCTATAATCCAAGTCTTGGCATTGTCGGGAAAGACCACCATAGATTTCAAAATTTCATTGGAGTTAACCTCCCAAGTGCCTTTTTCGGCCAAAGAAAAGAACCCCTCAAAACCGAATCGTATATTTTCATGAGTCTGATAGTCTGTATTGTACTTGTACGTGATGAACGGGATGGTAATAAACATAATGAGACCAAGGATGCCCCAAATCTTAACCAATTGTCTTCTGGAAGCGGAAGGACCTGCAAAAGATTTGTATATCCAATATGCCAACGCGAGAACGGCACCTACCGCAGTGGTACGCGAGATCATATCACCCACAACCGTTATGAGAATGAATGCAGAGAGGTAAATAATGGTGTCGCGCAAGAAATTTTTGTCATACTCACGATCAAAAAGAATGTAGCCTAACAACACCAAGGAAGCTGCAAAACGGATACCGGCAGGATCAAGCGCGGCAGCAAGGCCCTGCATACGGCCTTTTGTTTCATAAACGAGCCGCAATCCTATATGCAAATCATCAATAGATTCTCGGAAAGAGAGGCTGTATTCATAAAGAAGCGCAAATAAGCATTGAAATGCGCAAACGGCAACGACATAATTGATAATGATGTGGACAGTGAGTCCGTTGTGAATCTCCTTAAGACAAAGCATAAGGAAATAAGCAGCCATAATCCATACCCACATAGAAACGATGTAGGTGGCGTAGGTATAGTCGTTTGTGGCGTTTATAACCACAGCCATATATCCGGCCAAAGAGACAGCGGCAGCCCAAAAAGACAGAGTCAAGAAAGAACGGTTGATGAAATCGGCTTTCTGCTTTGACATATTGACAAATAGGCACACCAACCCCAAAGCAGCCATCAACATCTTGGTGTTAGCACTTTCGGAGACAGTAAGGCATACAGGAAAGATATAAAAATCAGCCAGAATAAAACCGATGAAAATCGCTATATATTTCAGTGAACCAGTCATTTGAAAATCTTACCGTAGAATACGTTGAAAACGAGATTATAATAAAGTCGGTTAACTAAGCCGAGGTGATGAGCAGCACACAATTGCAAAAAACGAGTGCGGAGAGACTGACTCTTGTTGGAGAGAATATGGCGGTTAGCCTGCGGATACCATTGCAGCCAAAGAGAGATGTCGTGTTTAGAGCCGGTGAAGAGAAAGGGAAGCTTGGTGTTGAGGAGGAACCATGATATTTCTTTCTCAATAGAAGCATCATGAATATTATCATGCAAGAAATCAACAGTCAGCTGCACATTGTGACGCAAAGCATCCAACCGCGCCGGAGTATATTGCTGAGTCATGGCACCAGTATTGACCCTGATGTAATGATAGAGTGGTCTTGGCACATAAGCCACCTTGCGAGCTTTGGCAGCGATACGAATCATGGTCATATCCTCGCCCATGGCATAACCTGAAGGGAAATGAATGTTGTGGTCGATGAAGAGAGAGCGACGGACAAGCTTATTCCAGACATTATATTTCATGGAGCCGTTGAGCATATCGGCAAGAGCCTGCCGGGGAGTAGAAGCAGCAGGCTGACTCATAGTGCGCTCATTGGAGCCAAAAGTAAGAAACCAATCGCACCACACCAAATCGGCATCGGTGCGTACAGCCTCATCCAACATAAGACGGAGCATGTCGGGCTCAAGGAAATCGTCGCTATCGCAGTTGAAGAGATAATCACCTGAAGCAAGAGCGATACCGGTGTTTCGCGCAGCCGGAAGACCTTTGTTAACATCATGCTCAACGATGCGCACCTGATGTTTACGATGGGGAATCTCATCAAGCACCGAACGGAGAATGTCAATTGAATTATCGGTAGTTGCGTCATTAACAAATATATATTCAATATTGTCAAGCGACTGAGAGAACAGAGAACGGGCACAGCGCTCAATGTAGCCACTTACATTATATATAGGGATGACTGCTGAAACCGTCATGAGAGCTTGTTAACGAGAGATGAGAAATCAACTTTAACGGGCATGATACCGGAAAACCACCCGCAAAAACACTTGAAAATATAAGCCGCAGGAATCAAGCATATAAGATAGACAAGCAACACAACAGGCAACTCAATAGAGAGGACAACATGCAGGAAATGGCGGCACAGAGCGACGAGAGAAGCATGGAGCACAAAGATGGAGAACGAGAGGTTACCGAGCCATATCCATATTTTACCTTTAAAAACCTTACTCATCCATGAACCGGGAGTAAGAGCATCAATCAGAATAATCGGAATAAAGATGAATACATAGGATGCATTGATGCCGCTTTTAACCACAATGATACAATAGAATACCAATGAGACGAACGACAGCAGGTCAAGCAGATGCAGATTATTGATGAAAAATTGCTTGTAGTTAAAAAAGATATAACCGACCAAAACGCCAAATGAAATTTCAATCATGCCTCGAAACATCGAATATGGTATAACCCCTCCTATCACACCCCACTGTTCAAGTGACATATCGTTGCCATTATTAAAACAAAAAGCTGTGAATAGGATAAAAAGTAGAGGAAAAATTATTCGGATAGATATATTTGTGTAATATCTTACGGCAGCGTAAACAATAGCACCTCCATATACGAGAACAGAGAAGAACCAAGTAGGATAATTCAGAGGACCTGAAAATCCACCAGTGGACTGAAGCATAAGAAGTTCGGAGATTATATTAAGAATAGATTTTACCCAATCCTTACTAAATGAGTTAAATATTCCCTCGTGCAAGCAAACCATCAAAAACAGGAAAGCCACTAAATATTCAAAATAAAACTTTCGTGCCTTGTTGACAGTATAAACAATGACACCGGGCGCAGTGGGCTTAGTGGCATTTTTATATTGAAAAACGCCGGCAATGATAAAAAAAAACTCAACGCCCAAAAATCCGGCATTCATAAAATACTTACCTAAATGCCATACTGCAATCTGCAAAATGGAGAAGAAGCGAAGAGCCTCAATTGCCGCATTTCTGTTTGTGTTATTGACGGATGTCATTTACAGATAGTTTTGAAACAGTTGTAATACTGAGGGAAATCGGAAGGAGAGAATTTTCTGGCAAACCAAAAATCAGGGTGCTGCATGAGCGTGAAATCATGGTCGGTGAACGGCATCAGAGAGCCATTGCGCCAAGGGATATAGCGTTTGCAACCATGAAATTCATCAGTGACAGAACATATATTGTGACGGAACGGAGAATTCCAGCAGAGAGTCTGCACCACCATTTCATCAGGGCAATATGTGCCTTGAAAATAGTGACGAATCTGCTGCTCATTACCCAAGAGGTATTTAGCAAAATCGGAAGTAATGGACCACCATTGCGACCCTTTTTTCACTGTCAAGGGGTAGCGGGTATATTTAACAAGCGACTGAATACGGGCTACGAGTGCGCGAGTGATTTTTTTGATAGCAGAACCGCTCTTAAAACTGCGAGAGAAGAGAAAGCGGTGCTGACTGCGCCATGAAAGCTCATGGTCAGTGACATTTTGTGCATAGCCGATGAAGAGAGTGTTAGGGTTAGCCTTGCAATATTCATGAATGAAGTCCTGAGACTTAACCGGGAGATCAACACCGGAGAGGAGATGAAAATGAGAGTATTGACCGAGCCGGACAGCAGCGCGAATCAGGGCAAACTCAATTTCAACGAGAGAGAAATCACCCCAACGACCGTCAATACGATTTGCAATATAATGGATTTTAGAGAAGTGGGGCTTATAGGAAGCGTAATCAAATCCGGCCTTGGCATCGATGTGGATAAAGATGTCGTTTCGCTTGTCGTCCAAAGCTTTGAGCAGAGCATCAAGCAATTGCGGCTCATTGTGGGCCATAACTAGATAAGCGTGGCGCGTCATATGATTATCTACCAATTAATCGGCGAACAGCAAAAAGAGTACCAAGCATTATGTCACCAATAACAAAAGGCATAAACACACCCGTCATCAAAAGTTTATTGAAGATGCCTTTCGCTGCTTTTCTATACTTATAGCCAGCATCAGTTACATGACGGCGATAGGAATTTATGATTTCAAAACGCTCTTTGCGACTAAGATTATTGTATAAGTAAGTGTTTCGCACCACTGTGTCACTGAAATAGGCATGGTAGGAGAATAATATATATTCCAAATAACCAGTGTCTCTAATTGGCTGCAAAGTGCTAACGAGGTTGCCGAATAATGATAAGCGCCGAGCAATATATTCTTTAGTAGCGTCCGAAGCCATCTTATGAGTGAGAGAAGATGGATTCTCGATATAATTATAGGAGCGATTGTCAATGTTGCGGTAAGAACGACAGTGCAATAAATACGACCATACAAATATATGATCTTCGCCTACATCAGATTGATGCGTCAGGAATCGCAACGAATAGTTGTCTATTATATCTTTATGAAACAACTTATTACATGAAGATCCACATGCCAACGGATCCAATGCTCCATAATATTCCAAGACCGCTTCACGGCCATATCCATAGGATTCTCTATCAGAATACACATTGATTTCATTTGCCCAATTCTGAACGAAACTTGTAGAAACTATATCCTCTTGCGCATAATCCATCAACGCCTCAATATGAGTGGGCGATATAGTGTCATCGGAATCAACAAAAAGCACGCAATCACCTACAGTCTCATCAAGTCCTTTATTACGAGCAGATGCCGCGCCGGAGTTAGGCTGGTCAAAAACTTTAATGCGCTTATCACACTTTGCAAGAGAATGACATAATGCCAAACTATTATCAACGGAACCGTCATCAACCAAAAGAATTTCAAGATTGCGGTATGATTGACTGCAAATACTATTCACACAGTTTTTGAGATGCTTTTCAGCATTGAAAACCGGGACAACAACAGATACTAACGGTTGATTTTCCATTGACAACCAATCTGATTAATAAGAGACAACTGAGAGTCGTCGAATTTGCGAGCAAACAGACATTCGGAAGAGATGATTTCGGAATAATCCTGTTGCTGCAAGAATACGGGCGATGCAGCTTTGAATTTTTGAAACAGCAACTTAGTGTTACTTTCAAAATCAACTTTGTTTTCTCCAAAAATAACTGGAATAAAGAGTTCATCAGCGCACAAGGTGAATCGGAACGATTTCAACATTTCACCTTTATAAGAGAGAATCAAATCAATATCCTTAGCATTAATTGAAACCCAATTTGAATACTTACCTGAAAATAAGGATTTGTTTCTAAGCCTTGCATGCCCCTGCAATTTCAGGGCAGCACGCCATAAGAAACCACACAGTTTACCCCATATAAGATTAGTGCTCTGACTGTGGTAATGACAGAGATGGTATCGGCAAATCTTGTCGTTTATTTCTGATTCCCTCCAAGGAAGCGGAGATAAAACAGATTTTGGAGCTACCGAGTCAAAATAGGAGAACAAATTATCCAAAGAGACAAGAGGGTAATGCGTTCCGGATATTATATGATAATAATCATACCTTGCAACAGAATGAGCTTTCTCCAACAAGAGATACTCAGCCTTGACTTGCTCCAAGTCACCCCACCGCACATCGCAAGGATTGTCTATAATATACAGATTGCTTGAATGCACGGATGGAGCGATAAAACCTACCGCCTTTTTGTCAATGTGCAAATAAATGTCATTACGCACATCATCCAATGCACCGACAAGAGCCTGCAACACATGGAAATTGTTATGAGCAAGAATCAGAAATGCGTGTTTCATTTATAACTACAAAACAATCCATGAACAGAAGCCTGAAGAATTTTATACAACTTGCGGCACTTATTTTTTTCGCCCAATAAGATTCCCCGCAGATTGTACATATATGTGTAAGCCAAACATTTATAGCTCACAGCCTTAGGCCCATATTGCCTATGCTCCCAAATCATATTGCGAAATATAAAATAATAGATTTGAGGAGAATAGTTGGAAGTGGTAAAGCCAAACAAAGTTTTTGTAGGGTTGCCGAGGTTATGCTTCAATGAAAAATCAGAGAACTGCATGATTTTATAACCGTTTGCCCTGACCTTATAACAAAACTCACTGTCAACCCAGTATATGCGGTATTTGGTATTAAACCCGCCGATTTTTTGAGCAACGGCAACATTGACCAACGAACCGGAAGTAATTACAAAATCGACATTGGACATTGAAGTGTCGCCACTACCGTTATGGTTAATAACAGGTGCATAGATGGCGATGCTGTTATCGCGATTAAGCTCCACACATTTTTTGAATGCCGCAAAATCAGACCAAGTGCTATCCTGATCCATAGTAAGCAGAAAATCACAGTCATGTGAAGAGCACCACTGCAAGGCCCGATTCAAGGGGTAAGCAATGAATCGGTTTTCTCCATCGCCCAATAAAATAACTTTATCAGATAGAGAAGCAAGCGGTGAATAATCGGCAACAGAATTTCTCCATACCAATACGTATTCCACAGAATCAATCACAGCAGCCACATTATTGAGAAGCTGCTCTATATCGGGATGGTATGCTACAAAGAGTGCCGCAATTTTCATGTCCTATAATAACGGATTTATGACCGGAACATTTTACGGGTGTAATAGTATGCTACAAGAATGATAAAGTTTGCCCAATCAAAATGATTAGACAGAATAAGATGTTTCAGGCGCGGATTCATTGGGTGATACTGCTTATTATCATACAATAATTCTTTAATATACTGAAGATAATGACGCCAATTATTTCTGTCTTCTTTTACCATCTTAACGATATGAGCATCGGACAAAAATCCTAACGGAGCCTGATAAAAGCGGTATTCTTGAATGCCTTCAAAATAGTTATGCTTACTATTAAGAATCTTGTTAAGATAAATAATACTGTCATTGGACATGCTGTATTTTTTATCAAAATCAGGAACAAAATAATAATAGCCTATATCAGAAATCGCTTTTACTCTACGCGCAAATCGCATATAATCAAGCACAAAGACCTCATCTTCTCTGAGTTTTAATTTCGTATCAAACCTGATTTGGTATTTTTTGATGATATCTGACCTAAATGCCTTAACAACTGTATATCCTACAATATTATCTTGATAAAGTTTTATCAAAGCATTGCGATTATCCAACTCAAAATCACAAGCAAGTTTATGTGTAGTCCGAGAATCGTCCAAAAATTTGTCTGTTTCAAATCCTTGAATCAAAAGATCGTAATTGTCATAAAAACATTTGACAAAATTCTGAAGCCAGTTAGGATAAACAAAATCATCGGCATCACAAAAAGTAATCCAAGGAGCAGAAGCATGCTCCATGCCAATGTTACGAGCGGCAGAAGCTCCTGCATTTGATTGACTAACAAACCTTATGCGGGAATCCTTAGCAATATACTCTTTGCAGATGCCAGCAGAAGAATCAGTGCTGCCATCATTGACAAGAATCAATTCAAAATCGGTGAATGACTGGGACAAAATGGAATCAACGCAACGGCGAAGATACTTCTCCACATTGTACACCGGCACTATTACCGAGAATAGGGGAACGCTCATTAATACGAGAGGTGATAAAATGCCACAAACAACGTCGCGGCTGATCAAACAGCACAGCCAAAACGAATACAGCGAGGATGAACAAAGCTATATAAACCACGCAGAAGATGCCGTGGGATGAGGCGTAGATGCGTGCAACGGTGGCGCAATAAACAGGGACAAAAAGCCATGAACTGCAATGCAACAAGTAAACGGCGAAGCATGAACCGGAGATATAATTGATGACTTTATTTGTGCCAAGATCAAGACGCGAGAACAGAATGGTGATGCTCATGGCACCGATAATAATGAGAGGGTTGGCATAGTTCATGCATATGCCGGTAGCAAAATCGGTCCGGAAATATACATCGGCTGAAAATACAGCAGCATTTGCCAGAACTGAACCGATGAAAATACCCACGAGATGAGGTGTAGGGATGTTATGGCGATAGATGCGCATGTAACGCGCGAGCAGATAGAGACCAATGAATGAGAATGTGGAGTAACCGGCTTGTATAAACTCCGCCGCACCGCGAAAAGAGAAGATAGTCTGAAAGATGAAGAATGCGATGAGCACTGTTTCCATCTGCTTGCGCGATGCGCGGTCAACAAATGCATTGAGCACGGGTGCGAGAATCATCAAAGCGAGGTAGGCTTTGACAAACCATACGCCTTTGTCAAGATAGAAAATACCAAGAATGCCTCCTGGGGACAAAGACACGATGCCACAAAGCAACATCACTGCATATATTCCAGCCGAGAAATAGAGGCATTGCCAAAGATAGTTGCAACAGCCACGCACCGAAAGGCGAATGGAGAACCATCCGGAGATGACAACGAATATATCAACGCAAAGTATGGACAGAAACTCCACGAGCACCCGGAAAGTAAACTGACCGGGAGAGGCGAGCATTAAATCATGTGAAGGAATACCGAGAGAGAAAAAATCGGCATGCACCATAAGCACAAGCAACATAGAGATAATTCGCAACAATTCAATATTTGACTGACGGAGCTTTTTCATTAAGAGAGAGCTTTTTTCAGGAAATCCAACGAGTTGGCACGCTTGCCAGCAAGAGCGGACTCCTTGTACTTGAGTTCGGAATCAGTTAAGTATGTGCAGGGGGATGCGCAATAATCAAGAGAAAGGTTGGAGAGGAGTGTGGCTACACGGCTATCATTCATACCATTAAGTGCATAGAACGGTTTGGATAAGAGTATGGAAAATGCCACGGCATGGAATGAGCTACAGACCACGAAGCGCGAAAATTTAATTAGATTTAGGAACTCAATGGGGCCGACGGCGGTGTAGAACCGGAAATAGGGGCGGTAGTGCCATTGGCGATAGAAGTTAGCGGAACTGCAAACCACCTTCATACCTTTTTTTTGTGCGACGACTTCGGCTTGCGCATAAAGCAACTGATGCTCCCGAGGAGTATATGCAAAAATATAATCACCTGAGATGATTGGGGTGTCACCGGCCAAACGGCTCCAGTGAGAAGCAGGGAGGAGCAGAGTGGGGTCAAGGACAGTGGGGGGCGTGGTACCATCGGCCAAAATACGCGATACGATGGAAGCCGTGCGCTGCTCGCGGACTGCGATAGCATCATAGCGGCGAAGATGCGCAGCCAGCTGGGGGTAAAGGTGCGGCTCAACTTCTATTTCGGGGATAGGACCCATGCTCGGGGCATAGGCCACCCGACGGGCATCGTTGCAGAAATCAAGGAAAAAAGCCGATTCGTGATCCGAACAGTAAGTGTTCCAAATCTGATCGCTACCGGAGATTACGATGTCAAAATCAAGTGAAGCATGGCGCAACTGCTCGGATGAGGAGTATTCGGCGCGGGTGAGGAGAAGATGGGTGCGGAGGAATTTCTCAAACAGACGGTGTTTTCGCCAGTCGTTGAGGGCAACTGCGGGATAGGCAAGGGCCTTGAGTTTAGAGCGAAGTCCGGGGTAAAGAAAGAATGGTGAGTAGATTTTTTTTTGCCGAGGGGTGCGGAGATTGATTATGCGGCAGTCGTGGCCGAGGGATGTCACCACCTGCTGCAATGCGTAAGCCTGTAGCATTGAGCCGTAGTTGTGGGAAGCGTGGAAAGTGATAATGCCAACTTTCATGAACGTGATGGGATGAGGCGCACGATGCGCGGCTTGATGAGTGAGAAGACGAAGGTACGCTCGGAAGCGGTGAGGCCGACGGTGAAAACGGCAGCAGTTACCGCGATAACCGACATGAATGTGCAAGCCACGACACGAAGCCACCCGGAGGGGAGCACAAAGTGGACGCCAAGGGTGAGGAGGACGGAGATGGCGACGACCATGAGGATGGGGAGGATGACCTGACGCAGATAAGCGGAGAGGGAGAGACCAATCATGTTACGGCAAAAGAGGAGACGGGCGGCGTTGCCCAATATCATGAAGAGGACGGAGAGCAGGAGCGGGGTGACAATGGGGAGTCCGAGCTTGAGAAGAATATAGGCGACGGGGATGTTGAGGATGAGTACGGAGCTGACCACAATCTGATACCACTTGATGCGACCGGTGGCCATGAGGGATGTGATCATGGGACCTGCGAGGGTGTCAACGAGTGATTCACAAATGATGATGCATGTGAAGAGAGGTGCGAATGGCGGAACTTCAACGAGCCAAACATTGAGTATGAAATCGGCCTCAAAGATGACAGGGAGGGCGACGACAAACATGAGGTAGAAAGAGATTTTGGAGCTTTTGCAGAGGAGGCTGCAAGTGGCCTGCCGGTCGTTGGCGGCGTAGGTTTTGGTGAGCTGGGGATTGACAGCAGACTGGAAGCCGCCGAAAAGGTTGCGGACAGCGGCGGAGACCTGAAAGGCTATGCCCTGAGCGGCATTGACTACGGGGCCGCCGAAGATGTTGAGCAGCACATTGGTGCCTTGTCCCTTGAGGGTCCATGCGACGGTGCCGAACATGTTCCACCCGGTGAACCCGAGCATGGAACGGAAGAGGGAAGGATTCCAACCATGGCGGACGATGCGGCAGTGGGAGAAGTGGCGGATGCAGTAGATGCGGTAGATTATGGCCACCACGAGCTGAAGCGCGAAGAAGGCAAAGCCCCAGAGGGCGAGGCGGTCGTAGGGGTAAAGGAGGAGGGCGAGGACGATGGCAAGACGCACAAATGTTTCTCCCAGACCAACATAGGCGTAGATGTGCATGTGCTCATGGGAGATGATGGATGCGTTGTAGGGGGTCTGCAATATGCCGAGAAGACAACTGAGGATGGATGCCTGATAGATCCAGTTGGCGGCGACCAGGCGGGGGGCGGGGATGGTAAGGTGGGTGTTGACGAACCAAAGACCGACAGTTTCAGCGGCGACAAGGACAATGAGAGCGAGGAGAATATGGATATAGACGGCCATGTTGAATACCTTGCTGTAGTCGCCTTGGTCGCCTTTGCCAAGCTCGTAGGTGAGGTAGCGCTGGGTGGCGACGGACATGGAGCCGTTGATAATGGCCATAAGGGATATTACGCCTCCGACCACGTTCATGATGCCAAAGTCCTCAACGCCAAGGGCCTCAAGGATCTTGCGAGAGGTGTACAGGCTGACCACCATCGACACGAAAGTGCGGATGTAGAGGTAGATGGTGTTGCGGGCTATGCGCTTGCTATCGGTGTTGGCCATTAAGAATTTTTTTGAGGGGGGAGAGGGCACGGCGGACGCGCTTGTCAAGGTAAACCAGATTGACGGCGAGGCCAAACGGGAGTGCGGGGTAAAGGGCACGGAAAAGTTGGCCCCGGCGGGTGAAGGGCATGGGGTGACGCAACTGCGTGTTGCCATTTACGGCCTCTTTTACAGGGGCTTGCGCGAGATGCATGGATTGGGAGAGATGAGCGACTATCTGTTGGCCTTTGGGGGTTACGGGCATTATGAGTGAGATGCCGTCGCGGTGGGTTTCAGAGAACTTTTTGGCGGATTGAAGGCCCCAAAAATCGCCGACGGTGATGTCGCTGACGCGCTCGGGACGAGCGTAGGCGCAATTGTAGCAGCTCGGACGATAGGAGATGCCATCAAAGAATGCGCGATAGTAGGGGTCGCGGAACGGCTGGGCGAACACGTCGGAGCTAAAGATTTCGCGGCCACGGGAGCTGAGAGTGAGGATAAAGGAGTTGCCTTGACGGAAAGAGATTTTATCAACAGGCTGACCGTGGGCGACGGAGCGGACATCGGCCTCAAGCATCTGCGGCGAGGGGGTGCCGTGGCAGATTATATCAACGAGGAGGAGGTTGGTGCGGGATGGTTTGGGGATGAATTTTTTGACGGCTGCGACTTGGCACGGGGTGCCGAAGAAGGCTACCAGCAGGCCGGCGGCGAGGTCGGAGCGGATGCTTCGGCAACAGCCCTGAATGGTGCTCTGCACGTATTTGGAGCCTTGCAAGAGGGGCAGTTGCGCGAGGTCGTTGACGCGTATGTGCTTTATTTCCAAGCCGGAGGCCGCGCAGCCATAGACTGCCCCACCCTGCTCAATGATTTGGCGGGCAATTTCGTAGGCGGCTCCTCCGGAAGAGCTTGTGCGGTAGATGCGGGGGTCGGAGGCGCAGGCGGCATAGGCGCCGAGTGGCTCGGAAAGATTGTCGGAGGGGGATATGAAGGGACAAACTCTCTCGCATGCCCCGCACTCGGTGCACAGGGAGGCATCGACCGAGGGGTAGAGGAAGCCGTATTTGTCACGCTTCATGGTGATGCAATGGCGAGGGCATATTTCGGCACAGGCATTGCAACCGCAGCAATCTTTTGGGGCGTTTTTGGCTATGGACATCAGAAGATTTTTTGCCACCAGTGCTTTTGAGGCTCCGGCTCGGGGCGGCGGGTAGTTTCGGCGATGAGGCGGCGCATGGACCAGCCTCGGGTGACCATGACATAGATGGAGCTCCAATCGGGGAGGCCGCCGAGGTTGCGGTCGTCGATGTAGATGTCGGCGGTGACCTTGCGGCCAGTGATTACGCCTCCGAGGGGGGATTCGTCGGTGTAGTTGGTGTTGACGGTATAGAACTCAAGGCCGCGTTCGCGACACCAATTCACGGCCTGATCGAGGAGGTCGCCTTCGCGCACGGTCCAAAGGATGAGCTTTAGGTCGGGGATTTCGTCCTGAAGGCGCTTGAGTGTACGGACGGCGTTGGGGATTTCGCGTCCGATTTCGGGGTAGCGATGTTCAACGATTGTGCCGTCGAAATCTACAGCTATGGTCATGCTTTTTTGTATATTTTGTTGGCAGGGATGTGAAGAGAGAGACTTTGCGAACAGTCGTGGTAACCGTCGTGCTCAAAAAATATGGAATTTTGGGGGTCAGGAGCAGGCGCAGTTCGGCCAAGGACCAGCAAAAGTTCCTAATCCTGCCTTATTAGCTAAACGCGTGTTTATAAGGCAGTTACGCACAATAGATTAGAAAGATACCCTGCGAAAATTGCTATTGCTTCACCATCTCTTACCAAGAGTTAATTTACAAAAACTGGCAGGAGGGCTTGATGGGGAATAAAGTCAGAATACGTATAAATACAGAATATTCATACACGGAAATTGCAAGCTAATCGAATTGGGCTGGACTAATTGGAGGACGGACCAATCGCAAGGACAAATTGCAATTAGCCCGGAGAGAAAAAAGTTCGCGCGGAATGTCTCTACGACAGTCCGCGCGATAGTTATTGGTCTCTTAATTACTATGCTGCAAAAATGTTTGGTTTTTTCAATTGGTAAGACTTATATCTTAAGGCTTATTATCTAAACGAGAATGAATACAATTTTCCTTTCGCTTGCAAAGATATGCCCGAGAGATTACAGTTATATCACATCGTTGTTACAATTCAGTCACAATAGCACAAATGGCGGTTTGTTTAGCATTTATTAACACCTCACTTTCCATTTTTCAAGAGTAAACACAAATTCCAACCCACCGGAAGCTCTGTTTCGGACATTGATTGTTCCACCGAGTGCCTCAACTGTATTTTTGACGATTGGCAGCCCCAGGCCAGTACCTCCTATGCGGCGCGATCTGCCGGCATCAATGCGATAGAAACGCTCAAACAAATGCGGGAGATGTTCATCCGCTACACCGGTGCCATTGTCATATAACACGAATGAGTAGTATTTGTCGGTTTCGGAGACAGTTTTGAACACCACCTCAGTGCCGTGGGAATGCAGTCCGGCGTTTTTGATAAGGTTGGAAATCATACCCAACAAAAGGGAAGCATTGCCTTTTACCACACAGTCAAGGGGCACATCGTACTTGAACTCAAGGTTTCCGACAAGATTTGACACAGCCAAGTCGTTGGCGATGGTATATACGAGATCGTGCATGTTGACATCAGTGACGGGGATATTTCCAGAGCCTTCTTCAAGCCTTGTCATGGTGGAAACATCGTTGAGCAACGAGCACAAACGGTCAACATTTTTTTGCGCGCGCAGAAGAAAATGTGTGCGTGTAGCCTCGTCCATGTCATCGGAGGAGAGAATGGTGTCAATATAACCTCGTATCACGCCTATGGGGGTCTTGAGCTCGTGATTGATGTTGTTGGTCAGCTGACGCTTGATGCGTGATTTCTCCTCAACGGCATGAATGGCGATCTTATGTTCGCGTTCGCTTTTGGCAAGTGCATCAACTTTTTCGGTATATAGCTGGACCAGTTTGCGTGAGACATCTCCCAGCTCGTCATCGGGGAATTTGAGGTCATCAAAGGTGACTTTTTCTCCATTTTCAGGATCACGCACACGAATTGCCCTGTTGGCAAATTCGGTGAGAGTGTTTACATTTCGCGTCAATATACCAGTGGAATAGTACGCAATCACGGATACCACCACAAACAAAATTGCCACAATGCCCCAGAATTCGCCATCAGTCTGGAGCGTGGAGGCAATCACCGCACTTGGCACCGCGACAAGAACACGTACATTACCGTCGTTGCTTTTGCGGAGGGAGACAAAAAAGTCACGATAGTTTTTTTTGTTTTCACCGTCACCGGCCTGATCGGGTATCTGCTCCGGAGAAAACTCTTCGGTATAGGCAGGGTTCATCTCCATGGGAGTGCCAATGCTGTACAACAGGATGTCGTTTGCGTCATAGACACTCACGCGCATGTCTTTGTAAACGGAGTTCCGGAAGTATTTTACAAAAAAATCCCCGAGCGGGAGAAAGTCCTCATCATACTCGTATGACGCAAGAATGCGGTCAGAGACACGCATAAGCTGGTCGCGCACAGCCTCAACACGAATGTCTTCTTCACGCTTATGCTGATACACCATACATACGCCGATAATGAGCCATGACAGGCCCACCATGACGACAAGCAACCTCCACCGGTAACTAAACCGTTTCCTTGAAGCCATAACCAAATCCGAGTCTGGTTACAATATTGTTTCCATACTCGCCGATTTTTTTGCGCAGGCGAGCGATATTGGTGTCAATGGTGCGATTTGTGACTACGACATCGTTAGACCATACCTGACGGATGATTTCGTCACGGGAATAGATGCGATTGCGATGCGTAAGGAGGAAAAGCAGAATGTCAAATTCTGTTTTAGTAAGGCTAATCTCCTCGCCATCAAGGAAACATAGCTTTTCATTACGATCTACCCGGAGGGTTTTGAAGGTAATGTCGGGTTCATAAATGCTTTTGGACACGTTGTATTCCCACTGCTTAGTGGCCTGAGAACGCCGCAGGACGGCCCTTACACGAGAAAGGACTACACTGATGACAAATGGCTTGGTGATGTAGTCATCAGCTCCGATGTTAAGACCCATGACGGTATCATCCTCGCCATTGAGGGCAGAACAAAAGATGATAGGGGTGTTTTCAGTAGCAGTAGTATTACGCACTTGTTTAGCGAAATCAAATCCGCTCAACCGCTCCATCATAATATCCACAATGAACAGCGAATAGCTGCTCAAGTCCATCTCCAATGCCTCTTCAGCACTGTAGGCACAATCAACCTCATAACCTTCTTTCTCAAGATTGAATTTCAAAATTTCACACAACGATTCCTCATCGTCGATTACAAGAATTTTTATTCTCATCTCAAATATATAAGTGCTATAGCGTTTGTAATTTCAAGCGTAAAGATAATGAAACAAAACGGATGAATAATGTTAAAAAGAGTTAATTCATAAGCCGGAGGTGAACCCCGAGCGGGCAGGAATGTTTAAGTGGTATAATTGCTATATTTGCACTGTGTTTTTTCATGGTATTAGATTTAAGGTTAAAGAATCATCGGCTGTCGTGAGACAGCCGTTTTTCGTATGTATAGCGGATTGTTGAGATCCATGAACCAAAAAGCCAAAAGAATGGTTGTAATAAGGTAAACGAGAATATTATGAGTCCGATAGTTGATACACTTACACAAAATCTGATTAATGAGTGGCAGGATTACTTTGAGTACTGGAGCGCCACCCACGGCACAGACAGCGAGCAGGATTACCGTGCCTTTACCCATGACGAGATCACTCAGGCACAAAGGATCTGCAACAGATTACAAAAACTTGACGACTGCTTCAACAGCGAGAGCAGTGAATACAGCGATGTGCTGAACAGGATGGGAAGTTTGATGCGATAATATATATAATCCAACATAAAAATCGAGCGCCCCGCACAGCTTCTCAGCCTGTCGGAGCGCTCTCCCTTCTTTCAAACTAACTACTATGATAATTGTATGATATTTGCTAAAAAGATCCTCTGTTTTCTCCTGATTGAATAAAATCTATCAACATTCCCAATCTTATTAACTCTCAATGAAAAAACAGGAAAAAACAGAGGAGAAGTTTTTCATGAGTGACTTAATCAGTAATGGTATTTTATAAGGTAAGAATTATCGGCTGTGTATGTTGGGAAATCAATAGAATCGAGAATTTATGCTGTAGGAGCATCAGGAAGCACCCGTTTAGCTCCTATATAGTTACGACTGTAATAACCACCGTCGGGGAATTTTTGATAAGAGACACCTTTACTGCTTGACGCATGAATAAAGGTCAGTGAGTTATCCTTTTCATTCACATCCACAACCATAGCTACATGCCCTACACGGCCTTTTCCGCTACGAGGACTGCTGAAAAAGAGGAGATCTCCGGGACGCAGCTGATCGCGGCTAACTTTTTCGCCCTCGCGATACTGCATACGCGATGTGCGCGGCAAGTTAATGTCTTCCTGACGAAACACGTATCTGATGAACCCGGAACAGTCAAAGGTTTTCGGACCGGTGGATCCGTAGCGATAACGTGTGCCGAGGTATTTGGCAGCGTTATCGGCAAGACGCTCTGCCTGCTGAGTGAACTTATCAAGCTGAATTTTCTGAGCCAGAGAGCGAAGAGCACTGTCGGCAGCCTCAGTCAGCGACTGAAAGTAACCGTAAGATACAGTTTCGCTTTCATTGGCAGAATTATTGGAGCCGGAGAGAGAACGAGTGGCATTCACTCCAAAAGTCACCACGAAGATTGCTATGATTACAGATATTATGTACTTGATTTTTTTGGTCATGATTGCTTAATATGCGTACGGTGGTTGGCCGGTAAGAAAGTTTTGAGGTTGATTAGTTGTGTTTAGATAATGATAGCGAATTGCGTATTTGCTAACTGTGTTTTTTCGGATTCGCAATGCAAAGATAATACCTTTTGAAGCGTTGTGCAATAGGGAGTTATGGCACTTAAACACTTTTAGTTAAGTATCGTAAACGTGATTTGCAGCCATTAACACTTGTATTGAATATGTTTTTGAATGTCAGCAGATTGTAAACACAAGCATGAAAAACGGCCAACTGAGGTTTACTGATTTTAACTTGATTATTCATATATTTTAACACTTATGCGAGAAACTATTATTCCGGCAGATTGTTATAATATATTGAGAAACATCAATCACGACTATTATGGATACAAACAGCAACAAAAACCAAGCGTTGGCAGAAGCCGCAGCGGGTGTGAGTAAGGCAGCAGCGCAAGTGAGCGCTGAAGCGGCCGGAGTGGCAGCAAAAGCTGAAACAGCCAGTATGAAAGAAAAAGCAGCGGAATATGCAGCCCAAGCCAAAGAGAAGGCAGCAGACATGGCGGCAGCAGCAAAAGAAAAAGCTAATGATGTGAGCGACAACATTAAAGACAAGGCAGCTGACGCACTTGAGGCAGCCGCCGACAAAGCAAAAGAGTGGGCATCAAAGCTGAAAGAATAACATATCATTATCTATATACACAACAACTATTATGTCCGAGGCAGTCCACAATGGACTGCCTCATTTTTTTTGCCATAAACGGTGGAGTGTCAGGAAGATTTGTCATCCTTATGCCAGCGGTCGTACTGCAACGCAGCAGAACGCTGTTCGGCAGGATTGTCAGCAGGATGCCAGAGAACAGGATGGCCCAAAGCATCAGGCATGAACTGCTGACGCACGAAATGCGAGGGATAGTCATGACTGTATTTATAATCGGCACCATAGCCCATTTTTTTCATCAAAGCCGTGGGAGCGTTGCGCAAATGCAATGGCACGGGCAGGTTGCCTGTGTTACGCACCAGTTCAAGAGCATTGTTAATGGCCATGTATGCAGAGTTGCTTTTGGGTGATGTGGCCAGATATACGGTACATTCAGCCAACGGGATACGCCCTTCAGGCCACCCGATTTTGTGAATAATATCAAAAGTGGCATTGGCGAGCAGAAGAGCATTGGGATTTGCAAGGCCAATATCTTCGGCAGCAAGAATACACAACCGCCGGGCAATAAACTCAGGCTCTTCCCCACCTTCGATCATCCGTGCAAGCCAATATACGGCGGCATCGGGATCGCTTCCACGCACACTTTTAATAAAGGCCGAAATTATGTCGTAGTGCATTTCGCCATTCTTGTCGTAAGCGGCAGGATTTTTCTGGAGTCTGTCAGTAACCACCGCGTCATCAATGACAATTTCGTCAGTTTCGGGAGTTGACTGCAACAGAAGATCAAGAATATTAAGCAGCTTACGCGCATCCCCACCGGCAAAACGGAAAAGAGCCACAGTGCTCTCCACCCGCACCTTACGCTCCTTAAGCACAGGGTCGTGAGTCAGGGCTCGGTCCAAAAGCTGCTGAAGTTCCTCCTCGGTGAGCGGATTGAGCACATAAACCTGCGCACGACTGAGCAGAGGGCGTATGACCTCAAAAGAGGGGTTCTCGGTAGTGGCGCCAATGAGAGTAACCACACCTGTTTCCACCGCAGCGAGCAAACTATCCTGCTGGGATTTGTTGAAACGATGAATTTCATCAATAAACAGAATAGGACGACGCGAGGTAAACATGCTGGCAGCATCATGCCGACATTTATCCAGAACATCGCGCACATCCTTCACTCCCGAATGTACGGCACTAAGGGTGTAAAACGGGGCATCCACACTATTGGCGATGATTTTTGCCAAAGTGGTTTTACCCACACCGGGAGGTCCCCAGAGAATAAATGAAGATATATTGCCCGTAGCAATCATGCCCCGTAAAATAGTGCCGGGGCCGACAAGGTGTGTTTGTCCTATGTAATCGTCAAGAGAGCGCGGACGCAGCCTCTCAGCAAGCGGTAAATTCATATTCAGATTGTGATTTAGGACAAAAGTAGCAAAAAACGGGCCAATAAAAATGCCCGGCAAACAAAATTAATGTTAACTCAATCCGTTCTAAGAACAACAAATCATACGATTTGAATTATAGGATACGCATAGCCATACAAAATGAAGGTAATACGCAACAAAATCATTCCCATAGGACGAGGCTTCGGCGCAATTAACCTGTTTGGAGTTCTCTTTGCCAAACAAAAAATGAAGCTCACGCCGGAAGTACTGAACCATGAGATGATTCATACCTGCCAAATGCGTGAGCTTGGTTATGTGCCATTCTACATAGTCTATGTAGTGGAATGGCTTATACGAATGGTACAACACAGAGGCAAACTATATGATGCCTATTATGCCATATCATTTGAGCGAGAAGCGTATGCCAATGGGAGCAATCCTGATTATATCACCCACAGGCGGCACTTTGCCCAATGGCGATAATCAGCCGAGAGGCCCGATCTTGCTCTGCGATGTGATTATGGAATACAATTTCTGTACGCGCTTTGCCAAAGCCGGCTGAAGCAGTGCAGCGGCCTTGGGGTCAATCATGCGCAAATCGGCATAACGGTCCTCACCGTTGATAAACTGCACCAAAGAGTTATCAGGCTGCGGATAATCCACTATAAGCGGTTCCTTGCCCTGCCGTGCCAAATCAGGATTATAGCGATAGAGCCGCCAATAACCGGACTTCACTGCAAGTTTCTCCTCAACTATGGTGTGGCTCATGCCGGAACGGATGCCATGATTAATGCACGGGCAATATGCAATCACTATTGACGGTCCGGGGTAAGCCTCCGCTTCCATCAAAGCCGAGATAGTCTGCTGGTAATTGGCACCAAGAGCCACAGAGGCCACATATACGTGACCGTAGGACATCATCATACGCCCGAGATCCTTCTTAACGGTACGTTTGCCGTCGGCAGCGTATTTCATCACCGCACCGAGAGGAGTGGCCTTAGAGGTCTGTCCGCCTGTATTGGAATAACACTCAGTGTCCATAACCAGAATATTGATATTGGCATTCTGGGCAAGAACATGATCAAGACCGGCAAAACCGATATCGTAGGCCCAACCGTCACCGCCAATAGCCCAGATGCTCTTGGATGCGAGCCTGTCGGCATGATGCAGAATCTTGGCAGCATCGGGGTTGGCGGGTGCAGAACCAATGGCATCCACAAGAGCCTTAGCCGTGCGAGCCGAATCATCAGGCGAATCGAACGCCTCAATCCAAGCATCAGCAGCATCACGCACCGCCTGCGAACAAGAAGCATCGGCAGCCAAACGTGAGGCAGCCTGCCGTAATGCCTCGCGACGGTGACTTACTGCGCAAGCCATTCCGTAGCCATATTCAGCATTATCCTCAAACAACGAATTGCCCCATGCGGGACCATGACCGTTGCGGTCAGTGCAATAAGCATTGCTGGGGAAATTTGCGCCCCAGATGGAAGAACAGCCGGTGGCGTTGGCAATCAACATGCGCGAGCCAAAGAGCTGAGTGAGCAACTTGACATAGGGAGTTTCTCCACACCCCGCACAAGCACCCGAGAACTCCAGACAAGGCTCGCAAAGCTGCGTGCCCGGTATGGTGTTTTTAGGCAACAAATTATCCTTGATGCTCACATGAGCACGCACGAAATCAAGAGCCTCTACCTGCTGAGGAATCTGAGAGGCCAAAGGCACCATTTCCAACGCATGTCCGGGACAGATAGTGGCACAAGAAGCACACCCGGTGCAATCCTGCGCATAGACCTGAATACGGAAATTCAATCCTGCCAAAGCCTTGGCACGCGCCGGCTTGACATCAAATCCCTCAGGAGCGGAGGCAAGTTCAGTATCGGTAAGCAGGTAAGGACGAATGGCAGCATGAGGACAGACGAGTGAACATTCGGTACATTCCACACATTTGTCGAAATGCCATTCAGGTACCTTAAGAGCGATACTACGCTTTTCATAGGCAGTAGTGCCCATAGGCATGGCGCCGGAGGGCGAGAATGCCGACACCGGAAGGTCGTTGCCCAACAGATCAAGACATGGACGCGCCACATTTTTCACGAATTCGGGCACAGATACAGCCGCAGCTTCATCAACATCAGTAGCATCGGCCCATGAAGCAGGATAAGCTATCTCCCTGACGGCAGCAATAGCCATGTCCACCGCAGCAATATTCTGATTAACCACTTCCCCACCCTCATGAGTATAGCTGGCGGTTATAGCCTTTTTCAGCAACGGAATGCTCTCAGATTCGGGCATTACCGGCTTGAGATGGAGGAAAACGGCTTCCATAATGGTATTGATGCGCACTCCAAGATTGCATTTCTCGGCTATAGCGGCGGCATCAATATTATAGAACCGGACTTTGGCAGCTGCTATTCTCCGCTTAAGCCTTGGCGGGAACTCGCGCTCCATATCCTCAAGAGTCCACGGAGAATTCAGCACAAAAATGCCACCCTGCTTAATGTTTGACAACAGGGTAAAACGGTGCACGTAGTTGGATTTGTTGCAACAGATATAATCTGCGTTCTTGATACGGTAAGCCGAGGTGACAGGACGCGGACCAAACCGGAGCTGGCTAATGGTATAGCCACCGGATTTCTTGGCTGAATACTGGAAATAAGCCTGAGCATACATGCCGGTGGCGTTTCCGATGATAGAAGCCGCCTGACGGGTGGCACCCACCGTTCCATCGGAACCCATGCCATAAAACTCGCACTGCACAACATCGGGAGGTGTGATGATAAAATGCGTCTTGTCGTAATCAAGCGAGAGATGGGTGACATCATCATCAATACCGACGGTAAACTGCTGCTTGGGAGAGGGCTTCATGGCTTCATCGCAAACAGCCTTGACCATAGCCGGGTCAAACTCCTTGCTCGACAACCCATAACGGCCACCTATGACCTTGATGTTCAAGCCGGCAGTGTGCACGGCGGTAACAACATCCTGATAAAGAGGCTCACCCTGTGCCCCGGGCTCTTTGGTGCGGTCAAGCACCGCGATGGTCTTAACTGAGGCAGGAAGCGCATCAATCATGGCCTTGGCATCAAACGGACGATACAGACGCACCTTTATAACGCCGGCCTTATAGCCATGAGCATTGAGGAAACTGAGAGTCTCATCAATAACCTCACACGAGGAAGCCATACTTACGAGCACTATCTCGGCATCAGGAACACCCACGTAATCAAAAAGATGATACTGACGGCCAGTGACTGCGGCATAACGGTCCATCACATTCTGAACCACAGCGGGGAATGCATCATAAAACCGGTTGGCAGCCTCACGATTCTGGAAATATACATCAGCATTCTGTGCTGAACCGCGAAGATCGGGATGCTCCGGATTCATGGCCTGCGCACGAAACGCATTAACCTTGTCCCAATTGACCAGCGGAGATATTTTATCATAATCCACAAGGTCAATGGTGCTCATTTCATTGCTCGTGCGCCAACCATCAAAGAAATGCAACACCGGCACCGAGCCGTCAATAGCAGCAATATGAGCCACAAAGCCAAGATCCTCCGCCTCCTGCACAGATGCCGAAGCAAGCATGGCAAAACCGGTGGCACGGCAAGCCATGACATCCTGATGATCGCCGAAAATAGACAATGCATGTGTGGCTATGGAACGAGCGCCGACATGAAAAACAGCGGGAAGCAGCTCACCCGAAATCTTGTACATGTTAGGAATCATGAGGAGAAGCCCCTGCGATGCCGTGAAAGTGGTGGCCAAAGCACCGGCAGCCAAAGCGCCATGAGTGGCACCTGCAGCACCCAGCTCACTCTCCATTTCCTTAACCTGCATGGTGTTGCCCATAAGATTAAGCCGCCCTGCGAGGCCCCATTTGTCGGCAGTTTCACCCATTGAAGCAACCGGAGTTATGGGATAGATGGTAGCAATTTCGCTCAACGCATAAGCAGCATATGTGGCAGCGGTGCAACCATCAATAATCTGTTTTGCCATAAGAGATTGTTTTGATGTATATGACAGACTCCGTCGCGAACCTGTCAGGGAAATAGATAAGTGCCGCGACGGAGTGAAATTATAAAGAATTAAGATTGCGGATACCCGTCATATCAGAAGGCTTTGAGAGCCAAATCGGTAAGCCATATCCAAAGAGGACAGAATGCCACGAAAAGAATCACACTCAAAGTAAGTGACGAAGTTCCGGTGGCGACATAAACATCGTACTCATCGGAGATAATAATACCAGAGAATGCAGGGGGCAGAGCACAGGCCACAACAAGCATCTTGAGGTTAAGCGGATCCATATGGAACAACAGACCAACTATCAGAGCAGCAGCGGGCATAAGGATGAGCTTGAGGATAGAACCGAGAATAGCCTGCCAATTGAGCTTGAACTCAACTGCGCTAAGGGTGATACCGGCAGAGAATACGGCCATAGAGGCATTGGCTTTTGCCATCAGGTCAAAAGAAGGGGAAGCCCAATCCGGCCATTTAAGACCGCAAAGCACGAGAATGACGGCGAGAATAGGCGCCCATGCCACCGGTTGCTCCAATGCATGAATAACAGGTGCCCATGCGCTTTCCTTTTTCTGACCGGGGACACGGCCTTGCTTGTCAAGAGAAGCATTGAGCAGAGAGAGGCCCACAGGTATGCCTACGGCGTTGACCACTATACCTACGATAGCTACAACGAGGGCGACAGCAGGAGTGGTACCGAAGATCGGCTCAAGCACCGCAAAACCAAGGAATCCGATTGTGGGAGAACCGTTGATAAGAGCGGCAATGGCACCGTCGGCACCGGTATTGCCCTTGAAGCAGTAGGCGAAAATGAAGTAAACGAGCATGAAGCATGCCATGATGACAACAAGCGAAATGATTGAGAGCTTGAGGTCGGCATAAAGCATCTCGCGGCTTGACTGCACAATAGACACGAACAATGCGGCAGGAAGTGCATAGTCGAGCACCACTTTATTGAACTTTTTAGCATCGTCACCACTGAAAATGCCTTTTTTACCGGAAATGAAACCGGCCAGCATAATCACCACGATAGGCACGATGGCATACAGAAGAATATGACTAATACCCATAATCAATAATTTTTAACGGATGAAAAATATTACAAATCGCCAAATCAAACCGTGTACTCAATAAGAGGAGTGGGGTTGAGGTATCCGATATGTCCTGACTCTTTGCCTGAATCGGCACCGAGCTGCACATCAATCAAGCAAGGCTGCTTAGATGCAATGGCTTTCTCAAGCGCATTCTTAAGGTCGGCAGGATTGTCAACACGGTAACCCTTGGCACCGAAAGCCTCACCAATAAGATTGTACTGCGCGTTGATGTCAAGCGTTGTGGGTGCAGGAGCATCGCCACCGCCGGGGTTAACACCGATGCCATTGTAGATACCACCGTTGTTGAATACGACAACAGTTACAGGGAGTTTGTAGCGACAAATAGTGGCGAAATCCATTCCGGAGAAACCGAAAGCGGAATCACCCTCAACAGCAACCACGCTCTTTCCGGTGGCAACGGCAGCACCGATGCAGGAGCCCATGCCCATGCCCATAATGGACCAAGAAGCGCAATCGACACGATGACGCGGAAGAGCCATATCAACGGCATCGCGAGTGTCGTCAAGAGTATTAGCGCCCTCGTTAACCAAAATAATATCGGGGTTGGCCTCAAGAATGGGTTTCACAACTGAAAGCGCAGTCCAATGGTTCATAGGCATGGCTGTGGCAGCTGTGGTAAGCCTGTCATGGAATTTGGCATTCTTGACTTTGCTTTCAGCCTGCAGAGCCTCCAGCCAAGCGGGATCAGCGGCCATGGTCTTGCCTTTAAGACCATTCAAAATCATGTCAAGAGACTGACCCATATCACCTACCACCGGAGCGGCAACGGGCACGTTGCGGTCCATTTCACGCGGCTCAACATCAAGCTGGATGAACTTCATGTCGGGATTCCATTTGCCACGGCCAAACGACAGCATCCAATTGATGCGCGCACCGATAACCATGACCACATCGGCCTTTTCCATAATGGTGGAACGGCAGCTCAATGCGCTGTACTCACCGGCATCAGGCATAAGGCCCTTGGCCATAGACATTGACAGATAAGGAATCTTGTAAGTTTCAACAAGAGTTTTGATTTTATCGTCAACCTGGGCGTAAGCGGCACCTTTACCCAAAAGTATGGCAGGACGCTTGGCAGAAGCGAGGATTTCAACGGCGCGGTCAACGGCCTGCTGCGTGGGAGCCACTGAGGCATATACATCAACCGGAGTGAAGTATAGTTTCTCGGCATCTTCGGCATTCATTATCTCAGCGAGAGCGGGGGTGGTCATGTCAATATACACGCCACCGGGACGGCCACTGACGGCAGCACGGTAAGCACGGGCCACGGCCGAAGGAATATCCTTGGCATGCGAGCAACGGAAAGCGGCTTTCACCAAAGGACGGGCGGTGTTGAGCTGGTCGAGCTGCTCGTAGGTGCCCATGTCCATATCCACCATCTGCGGGTCGGAAGCACCGGAAATCTGAATCATAGGATAGCAGTTGACAGTGGCATTAACAGTTGCGGTAAGGCCATTCATCATGCCAAGAGAGGAAACTGTGAGGAGCACACCGGGTTTCTTGGTAAGGAAACCGTGAGTGGCAGCCGCCATACCGGCCTGCTGCTCAAAACGGAAGCCATAATAGTTGATTCCTATTTTCTGCATTGCATAAGCAGCCTCGGTAACAGGAATACCCACGAGGCCATAAACATCCACAAGACCGAGACGCTTGAGGGACTCGGCAAGAATATACATACCTGTCACCTGCTCGGGAAATTTGGGAGCGTTGGCGGCGGGAGTGTTGTTGGTAACTGACATAGTATTAAAAATTATAATTGTGGGAGAATGTAATAGAGGCGGCCTGAGAATGAGCCATGAAGCATATCCTCAAGCCACCTCAATAATATTACACAGTATAGAGATTACATCTGACCGTCGGGCAGAGGAGCAGTGGTGCCGTTCTTGGCAAATGAGTCAATCTGCTCGGCAGTGTATCCAAGTGCGGAAAGGACCTCGTTGGTGTTGCCGCCAAGAGTCGGGCAAGGGCCGTAGGTGGGCTGATAGTTGGAGATGGTGAAAGGTACACCGACAGTCACAAATTCACCAATCTTGCCACCCTGATTGATTTTAACAAGAGTGTTGCCGTCGTAAAGGGTCTCATCTTCCATGATTTCCTTGGTGTTAAGTACCGGGGCAACAGGCACGCCAGCTTTGGCGAGAATAGCAGTCACCTCATATTTGTCCTTAGTGATGCACCATTCCTGGATACGTGCCCAAACTTCCTGTTTGTGCTTGTCGCGAGCATCGGCGGTGTTGAAATCGGGGTTGGTCAACCAATCCTCAAAGCCGAATGCCTCACATGCGAGCTTGAAGTCCTTGGCTCCACGCTGGAGAATCACATAAACATAATCGTTGGGGTCAGTTTCCCAATTCTTACACTTGTAAGTCCATCCGAGAACACCTGAACCTTCCTGATTGCCGGAACGGGGTACGTAATCGGGGAATTTCTCGTTGGGGTACTGCGGGAACTGAGTGAGGTAACCGATGCGGTCAAGTGTGAGCTGGTCACGTGTCTTGATACGGCAGAGGTTGAGGCAAGCATTGTGCATGCTCTGGTAAACGAAGGAACCTTCACCGGTTTTTTCACGCTGCATAAGAGCTGCAAGAAGACCGATGGTCATGTGCATACCAGTGTTAGAGTCGCCGAGTGCAGCACCGCTCTGGGTAGGAATGTTGTCGGAACCGGAATACCAACCGGTGGTGGAAGCAGCACCGGCAGTTACCTGAGCAACAGGCTCATACGCTTTAAGGTTTTTGTACTTGGATGATACAGGGAAACCTTTGATGGTACCGTAGATACAGCGAGGATTCAACTGATGAACGACTTCCCAACTGAAGCCAAGTTTGTCCATGGCTCCGGGGTGGAGGTTTTCAATAAAAATATCGGCCTGCTTGATAAGTTTGGTAAGTATGTCCTTGCCGTCGGGAGTTGCAGCATCAAGAGTAAGTGATTTTTTGTCACTGTTAAGCTGCAAGAAATAGTAGCTGGGTTCGTCGGGCAGGAACTGCAGCTCGTTACGAGTGGCGTCACCTGTGCCGGGACGCTCGATTTTAATTACATCCGCGCCAAGCCACGCGAGCAGCTGGGTACATGAAGGACCGGATTGTACATTTGTGAAATCCACTACTTTAATACCTTGTAAAGGGGCAGTGTTCATAATACTTGAATTTTGAGAGTTAATTATTTTTTTAATTGTGTAATCTCTATCGGATATGCTGAATTGAATTACATATTTTCAACATTCAAGTACAACAAAAAGTTGCGGATTTCCCCAAAAATCGGATAAATTAATTAACTTTGTAAAACAAAAACGCTCTATATGAACCGAAGAATATTCTGCAAACTCGCTGCCGGCTCGGCCTTAGCGGCCGCGTTGATGCCACAACGCCTATTTGGAGCGGTGAGAGGGGGACGAAGCTGCACGGTGAGTGTGGTGAGATGCGAGTGCTTCGGGGATTTGCAGTCAAAATTCGCATCGGACCCTGATGGCGGCGCTTGCCCAATGCTGCGCCCGGGGATGAGCTGGGATCTGTCGGGCACATACCTGTCGATGCCCGAAGGGATGTGCAGCAAAGCCTGGGAGATGATACGCGCTCATATATCTGAAGAAAAGGCCACATGCTCGGGAGGCAATGAAAGTTTTGTGTGCTGTCCTGACGGCATAAGGCCGGTAATCTTCAAAATCACGTACAACAAATACTAAATCAAATAATGCGACAAGATCAGATTGACCTGTTCATGGCCACGAATGCCAATAATTTTCCTGATTGTTCAAAGGGATCCATAAGGAAAGCTCTTGCTGAGTGCCCGGAACACCGCTGGCAGATAATTGCGGACATGAGTTTCAAGAATCCTGTTGTGGCTCTGATACTCTCAATATTTTTGGGCGAGCTGGGGATTGACCGTTTTTATATTGGCAACATAGGGCTGGGGATTCTCAAACTGATAACGGGCGGGGGCTGCGGAGTGTGGTGGTTCATAGACCTGTTTCTGATAATGGGGTCAACGCGCCGCGTAAACTATAACAAACTGGCTCAAGTGTTGTGATATGGCACGGAGCATAGAACTTCTGGCTCCGGCACGCAATGCCGATATAGCGTTGGAAGCAATAAAACACGGTGCAGACGCCGTGTATATGGGAGCCTCATCGCACGGGGCAAGAGCTGCTGCCGGCAATTCTTTGGAGGATATAGAGCGCGTGGTGAATGCGGCCCATATTTTCGGGGCCAGAGTATATGTGACGGTAAACACCATTGTTTACGACAATGAGATTGAGGATGTAAGGCATCTTGTCAATTCTTTATATAATATAGGTGTTGATGCATTGATAGTGCAGGATATGGGGCTGCTTGAGATGGATTTGCCCCCTATAGCGCTTCACGCCAGCACCCAATGCGACATACGCACCCCGGAGAAAGCGGAGCTTATGCAGACTGCGGGATTCTCGCAAATAGTGCTCGCACGGGAGCTGTCGCTTGAGGAAACGGCCGCGATCCATTCGCGGGTTGATGTGCCGCTTGAAGCTTTTGTGCATGGAGCCTTGTGCGTAAGCTACAGCGGTGACTGCCAAGCGGGATGGGCGCTGCAACGGCGGAGTGCCAACCGAGGGGAATGTCCTCAAATATGCCGACTGCGCTATGACCTTGAAGATGCAGAGGGAAAGATACTGGTCAAGGGGAAACATCTGCTGTCGTTGCGTGACCTTGACCGCACCCTTTATCTGGAGGGGATGCTCCAGGCCGGTGTGTCGTCATTCAAAATAGAGGGAAGGCTAAAAGATGCCGAATATGTGAAGAATATAACGGCTCATTACCGTCAGTCACTTAACAAAATCATAGCTGCCAACCCGGACAAATATATGCGTTCGTCATGGGGAAGCTCACGATTTTCATTTACGCCTGATGTGAACCAGAGCTTCAACAGAGGATTCACTTCATACTTTACCACCAAGCCGACTGCCAAGTACAAAATGGCATCGCTTGACACACCGAAATGGAGCGGCACAGTGGTGGGAAAGGTCAAAACAGTGTCACCCAAATTCATTACAGCCTCATTATCAACCGAACTTGCAAACGGAGACGGGCTGGGTTATTTTGCTCCCAACGGTGAATTTGTAGGGTTCAGACTCAACCGCGTAGAAGGCAACCGGCTATTTCCCGCAACCGCCGTAAATCCACCATCAGGCACGACACTTTACCGAAACCGTAACAAGATGCGTACCGACATGATGGCCGGGAATACTGCGGACCGCACTCTGAAAGTTGACTTCACGCTGCGCACAACGGAGTGGGGAGTAGTGCTCAAAGCCGAAGATGAAACCGGAGCGTATGTGGAAACGAGTGCGCCATTGGAACTTGTTCCCGCATCAAAGCCACAAACCGAAGTTCGTGCCAACACCCTGCGCAAACTCGGAGGAACACATTACACCCCGGGGGAAATATCGGATGAATCCGGAGACTGGTTCATACCGGTGTCTTTACTTGCCACTATGCGCCGCGATACACTTGAACGACTTGATGCAGCCCGGCTTGCCACCCATAAATATGACTACAGGCGAAAATCCGATGAATCGGCACTCGCATCCCTTCTTGAAGGGAAGACCATAAACCGCCATGACAATGTATCAAACAAGCTTGCGAAACTGTTTTACAGTTCACACGGCGCAAAGGTGGAGGAATGCGCCATAGAGGTGCAACCGACAATAACCGGGCGCAAACAAGTCATGGAAACCAGATACTGCATACGCCGCGAAATGGGGCGGTGCCTAAAGACGGCAGAAGGCAAAGAATGGCGAGGTCCACTGACACTGCGCGGCGGCTATGGCAATCTTGAACTGGAGTTTGACTGCAAGAAATGCCGTATGCATGTGTATCATGCGACCAAATGAAAAAATGATGACGGCAATGGTTGGAAAATCAAATAAATAGATTAAATTTGCAGTCGGTTTTGCCTCCGGTCGCATGATCGGGTGGCTATGTACACGCAATAACATTTTGAGAATCAACATGATAAACATCACTTTTCCTGACAAATCAGTTAAGCAGTTTGAGAGCGGTATTACTCCGCTTCAGATTGCCGAAAGCATAAGCCCTCGTCTGGCGCAGGATGTGCTTGCCGCATCTGTCAACGATCAGGAGTGGGACCTCACCCGCCCCATAACCGAGGATGCAAGTGTGTGCCTGTTCAAGTGGGATGATCCGGAGGGCAAACATGCATTCTGGCACAGCTCTGCCCACCTTTTGGCAGAAGCATTGCAAGAGCTGTATCCCGGGGTGAAATTCGGTATCGGACCGGCCATTGAAAACGGGTTTTACTATGATATTGACCCGGGTCAGAACGAAATTACAGCTGCAGATTTTCCGAAAATTGAGAAAAAGATGCTGGAACTTGCCCGTCAAAAACAGGCAATAGTGCGTCAGGACATCTCTAAAGAGGATGCACTGAAGATGTTTGGAGAGCGTGGTGAAGAGTACAAATGTGAGCTTATCAGCGAACTTGAGGACGGACATATCACCACCTATACCCAAGGGAACTTCACAGACCTGTGCCGTGGCCCGCATATCCCCAACACTGCGCCCATCAAAGCAGTGAAAGTGATGTCGCTTGCCGGTGCCTACTGGCGTGGTGACGAAAAGCGCAACCAGCTTGTGCGCGTATATGGCATCACATTCCCCAAGCAGAAGATGCTTAACGAATATCTGGCACTGCTGGAAGAGGCCAAGAAACGCGACCACCGCAAGTTGGGCAAAGAGATGGAATTGTTTGCATTTTCGCAGAATGTGGGTGCAGGCCTGCCATTGTGGTTGCCAAAGGGCGCCGCTTTGCGCGACCGTCTGGAACAATTCCTGCGCAAGATACAGAAAAGATACGGTTATTTACAGGTAATTACCCCGCATATCGGCAACAAAAACCTGTATGTAACTTCGGGACACTATGCCAAGTACGGTAAAGATTCGTTCCAACCCATACATACGCCCGAGGAAGGTGAGGAATACCTGCTCAAACCGATGAACTGCCCTCACCACTGCGAAATATTCAAAGCTGCTCCCCGCAGCTATCGCGACCTGCCTATGCGTCTTGCCGAATTCGGCACCGTGTATCGCTATGAGCAGAGCGGTGAGCTTCATGGACTGACCCGAGTACGCGGCTTTACGCAGGATGACGCACATATATTCTGTGCTCCCGAGCAGATAAAAGATGAGTTCCTGAAGGTGATGGATATTATATTCTATATCTTCAAGGCACTGAAATTTGACAACTACGAGGCTCAGATTTCGCTCCGTGACCCCAACAACAAGGAGAAATACATAGGTTCTGACGAGAACTGGCACCTTGCCGAACAAGCTATCATAGAAGCTTGTGAAGAAAAAGGCCTCAAAGCCCGTACAGAGCTTGGAGAAGCCGCATTCTACGGCCCGAAACTTGACTTCATGGTCAAAGATGCCATAGGACGCCGCTGGCAGTTGGGGACAATTCAGGTTGACTACAACCTGCCTGAACGCTTCCAGCTTGAATACACCGGAGCCGACAACCAGAAGCACCGTCCGGTGATGATACACCGTGCACCGTTCGGCTCAATGGAACGCTTTGTAGCCGTGTTGCTTGAACACACCGCCGGCCGCTTCCCGCTGTGGCTTGCACCCGACCAGTGTGTGGTTCTTCCCATCAGTGAGAAATATAATGATTACGCCCGCAGCGTAGTTGCCGAACTTGACAAGTACGATATCCGCGCCACAGTGGATGACCGCAACGAGAAAATAGGCAAGAAAATCCGTGACAACGAACTGCGCCGCATACCGTATATGCTCATTGTTGGAGAAAAAGAAGCAGAAAATGAAGAAATTTCTGTAAGAAAACAGGGCGAAGGTGATAAAGGTACGATGAAAATTACTACCTTTGCACAAAATTTGGCTAAAGAAGTCAATGAAATGATTAATCAATAACCCCACTGAATGGAGAAAAAACCTTTTGTGCCAGCCGGGCCACGGCGTAATAACGGCCCACAGCGTAGAGGCGAACGAGTGACAACTAAAGACCTTTATGCAATCAATGACCGCATCCGTGCCCGTGAAGTACGCTTGGTGGGTGACAATGTGGAACAAGGCATCTATTCCATTCAGGAGGCATTGCATATTGCTGACGAGCAGGGTCTGGACCTGATAGAAATATCGCCCAACGCTGCGCCTCCGGTGTGCAAGATATTGGACTATCAAAAGTTTCTCTATCAGCAGAAGAAGCACCAGAAAGAGCAGAAAGCCAAGGCTTCAAAAGTAGTAGTTAAGGAGATAAGATTCGGTCCACAGACTGATGACCATGACTACAACTTCAAACTGAAGCACGCCATGGGATTCCTGCAAGAAGGAGCCAAAGTGAAAGCCTACGTGTTTTTCCGCGGACGCTCCATCCTGTTCAAGGAACAAGGCGAAGTGCTTTTGCTCAGATTTGCCAACGACCTTGAGGAGTATGGCAAGGTAGAGCAGATGCCGGTGCTTGAAGGGAAACGCATGATACTCATGATATCGCCCAAAAAGAAGTAAACAGAGTAAAAACTCGAATTAATATTTTCATTAAAAGTAAAACAAATGCCTAAGATTAAAACTAATTCCGGTGCCAAAAAGAGGTTCACCCTTACCGGATCAGGAAAAATCAAAAGAAAACACGCTTTCAAGAGTCACATTCTGACCAAGAAGACCAAAAAGCAGAAACGTAACCTTACCCACTTTTCACTCGTGGCTAAAGCAAACGAAAAGTCTGTTAAGGAACTTCTCGCAATGAAGTAAAGCACAGGTTTTCTCATCACTATTTAATTCGTGATTTTTATATTATCATTAACCGAATGTTTAGCACTCAAGAGCATTAGCCGCTAACTTTCAAAATCATTTTTAGAAATGCCAAGATCAGTAAATCATGTAGCTTCAAGAGCTCGCCGCAAGAAAATCCTGAAACTTACCCGTGGTTATTATGGTTGCCGCCGCAATGTGTGGACCGTAGCCAAGAACACATGGGAAAAAGGTCTCACATACGCATATCGTGACCGCAAGGACAAAAAAGGCAACTTCCGCGCACTTTGGATTCAGCGTATCAATGCTGCAGCCCGCATGGAAAACCTTTCATACTCCAAACTTATGGGTCTTATCCATAAGAGCGGCATCGAAATCAACCGCAAGGTTCTTGCCGATTTAGCTCTCAACAATCCCGCCGCATTCAAGGCAATTGTAGAGAAGGTAAAACAGGCTTAATAAGGCTTTAATACCACCAACAACACAATAGAGGCTTGTCAAATTGACAAGCCCCTATATTTTTGTAGCCTTATGCCAACGAGTCATTAAAATTTCAGCATTTGCTCCATAGCGGTTTTCGTGACCCGGCCGGAGGGAAATGCGGCATCTACAGCAAACGACAAAAACTATTTAAATAAAACAGATTAATTTGACCAATAATTTATAAATTTGTGGCGCAGACCGTTCAGAAGCCCGGTCACGGGAGTGTGGGCGGGAAGCAGACATAATGAAAAGCGTTTATCCGCGCTGGTTCTTGACCACTTGAAATTCTCGCAAAATTTCTATTACAGTCAAGGATCGAGCAACGGTAGATGCCCGTTGATATGTGATTATCTTGCATTCGGCATAGTATTCCGCGAGGAATGCACCCGAACGCACTGATTGCATATACAAGCGTAGGGCTTCTTCGTTGCCGTCCAACTGTAATAGGGCAATGCGAGAAGCCTCAAGTGGTAGGACGGCAACAGATACAGATTCCTACGCTTTTCCGTGTATATAAACCAATTTAACGCCAACGAGGGGATGACGGCGGCAAAAACACATCACTGTCATGAAATTTTTGACTTTGTTATTGCTTTGCACATTCTCCGTGATGGCAAATGCACAAATCGGGTACCAGGTAACTTTACTCAACTTCGCTACCGGAGAACCACGTGCCAATGAGACAGTAAACGTAACTGTAACTATCTCCAATTCGGCAAATGCCATCGTTTGCTCGGAAACAAAATCGGCAACCACCAATGAGTTTGGCATCCTCTCTGTTTCTGTCGGCTCCGAAGGCTCTTTTGCAAAAACAGATTGGACCAAGCTTCCTTTCTACATTTCTGCTACTGTGGACGGTGTAATGATCGGTAAATCCCAATTGCTTTCAGTCCCTGTTGCCGAACATGCCAAACATACAGGAGATATATCTTATGAGTTTCTTAACGGCAAATCGTTTAGCTATAAGTATAACAATTACACTGCTCTTGTTTCATTTTCAAGTACAACATTTTCTTATCGTGGATATATAGACTCGTATAGTGGCACCTATTACATAGTAGGCAATATAATTTTATGCAAACACGGTAGCGAATGTATAATCTTTGTGTATTGTGATGGCAAGTTATATAACACTGATGATAGGGTTGTCTTTTCTTGAAACTTTAAAACTATATATCTCATCTTTTTCTGCATTCTCTGCATTTACTCCGATGCAGTTATCAGCCCATAAATCATTTGAATATGAAACATTTTAATATTCATATTTCTATAATATTATTGTCTATGCTTTTTGTCCCGCTGTCATCATGGGCAGACGAGACAAATGCTGTCGTGCTATATATGACCGCAAACAGGACAAAAGTAATTCCCCTTGAAGATGCACATGAGATAACATTCTCAGGCTCGCAAATTAATATAGGTCTTTTGTCATTTTCGCTCAATGAAATAGTCCGTTATGAGTTTGGTACATCTTCATACATAAAAGATATTGAAGGTGATGTAAAGGGTATATCAATTGACCCACAAGGCTTCATCGACATCTCAAAACTTAATGAGCAGAGTCCCGTATCGGTTTACGGCATTGATGGTGCAGAACATCCTTTCATCTTAAGAGACAAGGTGATAGACATATCGGGCCTGATGCCGGGAATATACGTAATCAGAATTGGCAACACTTCATTCAGAATGCTAAAACAATGAAAAGGCGTTTATTATCTTCGGTCATAATATTTGTGTTTGTTGCCGTTTCGCTATTTGCACAAAGCAATGAGCACAAACAGATTCTTGTGTTCCGCAAATCCGGAATAACCAATATTTTTTATTCTGACAAACTTTCAAAGATTGAATTAAGCAAGTTTGATTCTGACAGCGTAGAGCACAATGAGATTGTATCTCAGGTGTTTTTCCGCAATGATGACACATCAGTTGTGATTCCGATAGCCGACATAGATTCTGTGGCGTTCGGCTCCCGCAATACTGTGCGAGCAAAAAACAATGTGAGACGCTTAACAGACAGTGAAGCAGATGCCATAGAAATGTTTGACGACACAAAATTGCAGTATAAAGAAGGTACGGCATCATCGCTGATTGTAAAGGCAGGAGAAAAAGTGTACTACGACAAAATTACAGATGTGTTGCCCTACGGTCTATGCGCATCAGTAAAAAGTGTAGGAACAGAGGATGGGGTCACAGTGGCAACTATTGATTATATTGAGCCAGAAGATATGTTTGACAAATATTTTCTGAGCGGCGATGACATTCCAATCAAGAGCCGAGCATTGGTGGAAGACGATGATTTCGACTTTAAGATGGCTAATTTTGATTTGCCAGAGATAGAACTTGATGGTATAAAAGCAACCGGCAATGTAAAACTTACATCGGGCATCAAAGCGTCCGATGTCGTATTTGATCTCCAAAATCATTATTATCATGCCGTCATCACCGTATTTATATCGCCAGAACTCAAATTCTCGTGTGAGACGGCGGAAGGGACTGACAAGAGCTTTGTCACCAATCCGATGCCATTGAGATTCCGCTTGCCAGCAGCAATGGGCGCTATCGCCTTAACAACCGAGATAGGCGGTTTTATTGATTTCAAGGTTGAGGCGGGTGTGAGCTACGAATATAAGAGCGAGTATAAGGCAGTGTTTGAATGGGAAAGGAGGAACGGCCAAAACACCTTTACAAAACCAGTCTTTACTCAGAACCCTATCGGGGATATGGAGCAGAAAACAGAATGCTATCTTGACGGTGAACTCTTTTTGGGGGCACTTGCCGACATAGGTATCGGGGTGCTATTTGACCGAATAGGAGCCGGCGCTCAAATAAAGGTGGGGCCATCGCTACAAGCCGAATTCAATCTCGGGGTTCTTAATGAGCTGTCCGCCACATACTCTGAGGAATTATTTGGGAAAGCGTCACTTTCCTTATCGGCGAAACTGGCAATGGAAACATATACATACCGCCTGACAAACTGGCTATTTGGGAGGCCCGATCGTACCAAGTTGCCATTTGAGGTTGAAATACCTGTAGAAATCGGCACACTTGATTTATTCCCTGAATTTCATTCACGTTCAACGGTTGGAAGAGAACGCCAGTCCTTCATACACTCTGCAAACAGGGCGAGGGCCATAGATGTAGCCACATATTCCGAAAAGTCAGTTCAAACGCCTGTTGAAATAGGATTTGAAATGGCCAATTCTAAAACGGACGAAACAATCAAACAGCTTTGGGATGCGCAAAACAGCGATATACTACAACCTAAAAGTACGGAAACACAAAGCTTTAACGCAGAATTTCTTCTCCGTAACGAGCTGAACAATATTAATCCCGATGAAGTTGTTGTGCGTCCGGTTTTCAAATATCGTGATAAAGTTATCAAGGCGGCCCCGGTCAGTCCTATTACAGGGATGTTTGTCTCTCCAATTATCTATCACGGGAATAGGAATCAGAAATATGTGGTTTCGGGTCAGTCTGTAGTCAACCAGATTAACATAGATCAGACTACATTTATTGAGGGAAATATCCTACCTGTTGTAGAACTCAACAACAAATATGGAGGGAAACAGACGGTTAAAACCATTGAATTTTATGAAGATGATGTTCCAAGTTCGTCCGGCATCCCGAAGACCTCACTCATCGGCACATGGACAGGAAACGTAATGGGCGAAAACATAGTTCTGACATTTACTGATGACACTACAGGAACCTGCGGTAGCGTGCCTTTTACCTATAAGGTCAATACTCCGCAAAAAGGAGGGGTGTCAATCAAGATGGAGGATGGTGCAACCATAACTTTCTATGTGCTGGCTTTAGATTCATCAACAATGACGATTATTCCTCAGGCTTCAAAAAAACAATATACGCTTACTCGCTAATCTGATAATATTATCATTTGAGAAGAGAGGCTGTGTCAAAATATGCGAATTATGACACAGCCCCTCTTTGATATTTTTATGTCGGAGATGAGGATGGGATAATGTTTCAAATATTTCAGAGACGGAAAGGGATGGGGAGGATGCATAGAACCGGGACGGGAGAGCCGTCAACCTTGCCGGCTTTCCAACGGGGCATGCTGCGAATGACTCGCACAGCCTCCTGATTAAGGCCTTCGGTGCATCCGCGCACCACTTCCACATTATGGACCCTGCCATCGGCTCCAACGATGAAAGAGCAGAGCACCCTGCCCTGCACTCCGGCATTGTATTCGGCGGCAGGATATGTGCGCTCACGATTTATAAACTGAAGCATGGCACTATCACCACCGGGAAACTGCGGCTGCTCATCAACATCATCGCTGAGATATGCGTGCATTTCGGCAACAGCGCCCCCATGAATCTGCACGGAATGATATGTTACTATACGACGGGACTGTGCATAAGCATCAAAAGCGGTTGCCAAACATAATGCGTAGCCAATTGCTTGATAAATATATGAGTATTTGTGTATCAAATTAAATTACTATGAGAGATTAAGCATTAATGCGTGAAAAATAATACTATGCAAAAATAGTGTGCGGACAGCAATACGCCAAAGTGAGACGGGGGATTTTGAGAATGATTATTATTGTTTTGATTTTGTTTACATTTCGCACCAATAAAGTGGAAGATAGGCTTTGAGTTGCTTGCCGATTGCTTTTTGATTGACGGGGATATAATATTGAGGGGCGTGAAGCGTTAAATATTTGATGGCTTCGTGCTTAAAAAGCCACAAAATGTATCAATATGACACGATGACTCAAATCAAAAGAACCGCATATATCACACTCCTTGTCATACTTGCAGCCTTTGGCACCGAGAGTAAGGCATCGGACACCACGCCAAGCTACAGCTTCCTGAACATACCGGCATCGGCTCAGGTGTATGGCCTTGGGGGAATCAATGTGTCAAACATATCGGACGACATAAATTCCATAGACCAAAACCCGGCACTTATGGGCCCTGAATTTGAGAAACAGCTTGGCATCAGCTATATGAGATATGTGGCAGGCAGCAATTTTGCCGGGGTGACTTATGGCAACGGCATTAACGACCGCAGCGCATGGGGCGTGGCAGCGCGCTATTTCGGCTACGGCTCAATGAAAGAGACTGATGCCGCCGGTAATGTGACAGGCAATTTCTCTCCCCTTGATTTCCTTATGTCGGGAACCTACTCGCACGACATAAACGACCGATGGCGCGGAGGCATAACGCTAAAAATGATATACAGCGGATATGCCGACTATACGGCATTTGCTGTGGCAACGGACCTTGGCGTGAACTATTACGATGCAGACCGGGATCTGTCGTTTTCTGTAGTAGTGGCCAATCTCGGAGGACAAGTAAAACGATTTACAGACAATTACGAGAGACTGCCGATAGATATACGAGTGGGATGGTCTCAATCATTCGGCACAGTGCCCATACGCTTCTCCATCAATGCGTGGAATCTAACAAAATGGCATCTGCCCTACTACGAGACGGGTGACGGGTCCACCGACCAGCAACCGGAACTTAAAGACGGATTTATGTCAAATCTGTTCCGCCATCTGATATTCTCGGCAAACTATGTGCCCTCAGAAAAGTTTTTTGTAAGTCTGGCCTACAACTACAAAACGCGTACTGACATGAGCACCTATTCAAGAAGCATTCTTTCCGGCTTCAGCCTGGGAGCGGGAATACGCGTAAAGGCTTTTGGCGTGGGACTGGGATTTGCACAACCACACAAGGGCGCTACAACATTCATGGTAAACTTCACCACAAACTTCAATGACCTCATCAACTAACCGCAACATTATAGTAGCCATTGACGGTTACTCATCTTCGGGCAAAAGCAGCATGGCCCGTCATCTTGCCAAAACCATCGGATACCGTTATATCGACTCGGGCGCGATGTACCGAGCTGTGGCCTTATATGCCATGCGTCATGGCATGATACCTGCCGGCGGCGCTCTTGACACGGAAGCACTTACAGCCGCGTTGCCAAGCATAAAGATAGATTTTGAAGTGCAAGGCGACAAGCAATACACACTGCTCAACGGCGAGAATGTGGAAACCCAGATACGCTCGCTTGAAGTAAGCAACAATGTGTCGGAAGTGGCCGCAGTGCCTCAAGTGCGCCATGCTCTTACCGCAATGCAACAAGAATACGGCAAACAACGCGGCATAGTCATGGACGGCCGCGACATAGGTACCACAGTGTTTCCGGATGCGGAGATGAAAGTGTTTGTGAACGCTTCGGCCCAAACACGCGCACAACGGCGGTTGGCCGAGCTTGCCGAAAAAGGCGTGGCCACCAATTACGAAGAGGTGCTTGCCAATGTGGTACACCGCGACCATATTGACGAAACCCGCGCCGAGAGTCCTCTGCGCAAAGCCGATGATGCAGTGTGTCTTGACAACGGTCTAATGACTATTGACGAGCAAAACGAATGGCTGCTGTCGTTGTTCAACAAAATCAGCAGAACCGAATAATGGACTTACCCAACATAGAGATAGACCCACGGTCGGGATTCTGTCCCGGGGTGGTGACTGCGATAAGGCAGGCAGAGGCGGAACTTGAACAGTCAAGCCCGCTGTATTGTCTGGGCGACATTGTACACAACAGTGCGGAAGTGAAGCGCCTCGGTCAGAAGGGTCTCGTGACTGTGACCCATGACGACCTGCCGGGGCTGCAAGGCGTTAAAATGCTGTTACGCGCCCACGGTGAACCGCCATCAACATACGAGCTTGCCAAGCGCAACGACATCACTCTGGTGGATGCCACCTGTCCGGTGGTACTCGCCTTGCAACGCCGCGTAAAAGCAGCGTACGAACAGCCGGGTGACTGCCAAGTGGTGATATACGGCAAAGCCGGACACGCCGAGGTAAACGGGCTTGTGGGGCAAACCAAGGGGGAGGCCATAGTAGTGCAATATCCCGAGGATCTTGACAAGATAGATTACTCACGTCCTGTGATGCTTTTTTCACAGACCACAATGTCAATATCGGGATTCAACGATATGGCAGATGCCATACGCGCCCGCATGAAGGAAGGTGTGCAGATGGAGTATGCCGACACCATTTGCCGTCAGGTAAGCAACAGGGTGACCCATCTGCGCAATTTTGCCACGGCCCACGATGTGATCCTGTTTGTTACGGGAGCAAAAAGCAGCAACGGCAAGGTGCTGTTTGACGAGTGCAGGAGTGTTAATCCACACACTTATTCAGTACTTGATCCGGCCGATGTCGCTCCCCTGCCCATCACAAACGCCCGCTCAATAGGTGTGTGCGGAGCCACCTCCACCCCCCGCTGGCTGATGGAGCGTGTGAAGGAAGCAGCCGAAAAACTGTTTGCCAAATGACGGACTTCGTTGCCATTGATTTTGAAACAGCCAACACCAACCTTACGAGCATATGCGCAGTGGGATGCGTGAAAGTGGAAAACGGCGTAATCACCGACCGCTTCTACAGTCTTGTAAAACCGGTACCGAACTATTTTATAAGCCGATTCACCGAGATTCACGGTTTATCGGACAAAGATGTGAAAGGAGCACCCACTTTTGATGCCCTATGGCCAAAGCTGAAGGAGTTTATAGGCGAACTGCCGTTGGTGGCACACAACGCACCGTTTGACGGAGGTTGTCTAAGATCAACCCTGAAATATTACGGCATCACACAACCGGAGAATCCGTTTTTTTTGCACCCTTGATAAAGCAAGACGCACCATACCGCGCACATTATGCGCATCATTTACATTGCCAGCATTGGCGTCATTTCTCGGCATTCCGGCCGGCGATCATCACTATGCGCTTTCGGATGCTGAAATATGTGCGAAAATAGCCCAAACATTGTTATGAAACCATTACTACCCATCATCGCCGCCCTCGGCATTTTAACCACGACCGCATGTGGCTCGTCCAGCGACAAGACCGACACAACAACCGAAGATATAGAAATAGAGAAACGCGACAGTGCTATATACAGGCTTGGGCGCGCACATGCGCAAAGGATGCTCGAACAATGCACCACTACCGACATGATACGCAGTGAACTGCTTGATATACGCGCCCGCGAGGCATTGATACGCAGCAGGATGTATCCCGAAGCTGCCCAAGCATACATACAAGGGTTTCGCCATTATATTCAGGAAAGCGGAGACACGCTTGCAAACACGCTTTTTGGCTCTCAAGCGCAGAAAAAGTAGTACGATATTGTTATGCTGGTCTTCCCCAAAAAGGATTTCGCCATAAAAAAACGACAAAAAACAGTTTAGAATTTGCAGTATTAAAAAATAATAGTAACTTTGCACTCGCAAATGTGCAAATGGTGCCATGGCCGAGAGGTTAGGCAACGGTCTGCAAAACCGTGTACAGCAGTTCAAATCTGCTTGGCACCTCTATCAGGCAACGGAAAAATCCGCTGCCTGATTTTTTTGTTGCCTTTAAATGGGTCGGTGGACGGACTAATTGCAAAAATCAAGGAGGGGTGTAAAGATATTGATTTTTATATGACGAAAGAAACTGCTATTTTTGTGTTCAATAATTTAGACCTTAACAACACTTATAAAAACACATATTCCATAATGTCATGATAGCCCTAATGGATTGCAACAATTTTTTTGTGTCGTGTGAACTTACCCTCAAGCCAGAGCTTCGCGGCAAACCGGTGGTGGTGTGCGGACCCAACGGAGGATGCGCAGTGGCAATGAGCAACGAGGCCAAGGCCATTGGGATAACCCGTGGAGTGCCAATGTTCAAAGTGCGGTATCTCGTGGAGCGTTACGGGGTGGTTATGCTGCCGGCCACACATGGGTTGTACAGCGAAATATCAGCAAAAATCATGCATATTGCAGGCTCGATAGTGGATGACATAGAGGTTTATTCGATAGATGAAGCCTTTCTGCACATTCCGTTCACCGGTAATGAGGCAGTGGATTTTTGCAAATACGTGAGGCAGGAGTTGCTGGAACGCACAGGCATTCCGGTGTCTATAGGTGTTTCAAAGACAAAAACGCTTGCCAAAATAGCGGCGCGATTTGCCAAGAAGCACAAAGGGTATGAAGGGGTATGCCTGATGGACACACCTGAAAAAATACGGCGCGGGCTGGAGCTTACCGATGTGAAAGATGTGTGGGGCCTCGGCCGAAGGCTGAACCGGCGGATAAGAGCGGCGGGAATAGTCACGGCGGCAAATTTTGCCGATGTGCCGGAGGATTATATCGCCCGAGACTTTTCAACAAGTGTGGTACGCACTCACCGCGAGCTGCACGGCGTGGAATGTTTTGACCGCGAAAGCCATAAATCGGTACATCACACAGTAAGCCACACGCGCACCTTTGCCCGCGATGTTTATGATTTCGGAGATTTGTCGGCGCGGGTGGCGGAGTATGCGGCCTCGGTAGCATCACATCTGCGCCGCTACAACCGCCTTGCCTTAAGCATAGAGGTATTCATCACCACCAATCCGTATCATGAGCAACAGCCACAATATACAGGTATGTACACAGTGACGCTGCATGAGCCCACAAACGACACAATGGAGATAGCCATGGTATCGGCTGAAGCGCTGGCAAAAGCATGGAAACCGGGCTACGGCTACAAACGCGCAGGGGTAACAGCCGTAAAAACCGTGAGCGAAAACCAACGGCAGCTGTCACTATTTACCGACCGTGACAAGGAGGAAAAACGCTCGCGCCTGATGCACACGATAGACAAGCTAAACAAATCCGGAGCGAAAGTGAAGCTTGCATCAATGCAACGACACCCGGAAACTGACGAGCAAAAGCGTCGCGACGACACGGAATGGAAATGAGCCTGAATTTTGTGAATTGAAAGGGATATAAATTGTGAATTATGAATTAATTCAGTACCTTTGTGTATTCAAAAAACAACCAACGCTTACCATTATGGAAAAACCCCGCATCCTCGTAACCGGCGGCACCGGCTACATTGGCTCCCACACAGTAGTTGAGCTTCAAAACGCCGGCTATCCGGTGGTGATTATTGACAATCTCTCCAACAGCAACAAAGATGTGCTCAACGGCATAGAACGCATCACCGGCATCCGCCCTGATTTTGTGGAAGCCGACTGCACCGACATAGCTGCCTTGCGCAAACTGATGAAAGATTATCCCGGAATCAAAGGTATAATCAACTTTGCCGCCAGCAAGGCAGTGGGCGAATCCATGCACAAGCCCATTCTGTACTACCGCAACAATCTGGGCACCCTGCTCAATCTGCTTGAGATCATGCCGGAGTATGATGTGAAGGGCATAGTGTTCTCATCGTCATGCACAGTGTACGGCGAACCTGACCACAATCCGGTAACCGAGAATACTCCTATCAAACCTGCCACCTCACCTTATGGCAACACCAAGCAGATCAGCGAGGAGATAATCACTGATGTTGTGCGTTCCGGCGCTCCGATAAAGAGCGTGCTTCTGCGCTATTTCAACCCGGTGGGTGCACATCCGAGTGCAGAGATTGGCGAACTGCCCAACGGTGTGCCACAGAATCTCGTACCGTATCTGACACAGACAGCTATGGGCATACGCAAGGAACTGAGCGTGTTCGGCAACGATTACAACACACCCGACGGCTCATGCATACGTGACTACATCAATGTAGTGGACCTTGCCAAAGCTCACGTTATAGCAATCGAACGCATGCTCAACGACAAGAGCGAAGAGCAGATAGAGATTTTCAACCTCGGAACCGGTCTCGGCACCTCAGTGCTTGAGCTTATAGCAGCATTTGAACGCTCCACAGGCGTAAAGGTACCTCACAAGATTGTGGGCCGCAGAGAAGGCGATATTGAAAAAGTATGGGCCGACCCGACACGCGCCAACAAGGTGCTGGGATGGGTTGCCAAAGAAAGTATAGATGACACCATGCGTTCAGCTTGGGCGTGGCAGTGCAAGCTTCGTGAGCGCGGAGTGATGTAATACTTTCACAGGCGTACAGGCCAACGATTAATATTCTTGAAACAGTTTTTACTGACAATACTACTGCTGTGTGCGGCTTCTGTTTTCGGACAGAAGCCGGACTCAGTATTGTCGGAACCCACTGTGTCGTTGCTCACATGCGCTCCCGGGTGCGAGATTTATGAACTTGAAGGGCACACCGGGCTAAGATTGCGCACTGACAGCATTGATATAGTGGCAAACTGGGGACTGTTTGATTTCGCTTCACCCAACTTTGTGTACAGGTTTGTAAAGGGTGAAACGGATTATATGGCAGGGATATGCCCTACGGAACTGTTTCTGGCACAATATATCTATGAGAAGCGCCGCGTGACAGAGCAAGTGCTGAATCTGACACCCACACAGGCCAATCGCGTAATGGAGCTTGTGATGGAGAACTGTGCTCCCCAAAACCGTGTTTACAGATACAATTACGTGCGCAACAACTGCGCCACGAAGCCTGTGGCAGTGATAGAAGCCGTAGTTGGTGAACCGATAGAGTTCGGAGTACCGGCACAAGCCTGCGAGAATGACACATGGCGCACAGTGATGCGCAGGTATCACAAAAACTATCCATGGTATCAGTTTGGCATAGACCTCGCTCTTGGAAACGGAATAGATTTTCCGATAACCAACCGCGAGCAGATGTTTGCACCGCAAAGTCTCATGGAGATGATGGCGAATGCCACCATTACCGATTCCAGCGGCACACGCAAGCCATTGGTGATGTGCACCAACATACTCACACCCGGAGATGCATGCGGAACCGTGCGGGCTGCCACTCCGTGGTATATGACCCCGCTGTTCTGGGGATGTGTGCTGCTTATAATAACAGCAATAGCGTCATGGCGCAACATAACTTCATTGAAGTTCGGGAAATGGTTTGACAGCATATTCTACAGTGTGCTGGGACTGGACGGACTGATTATAGCCTTTCTGGTGTTTGTATCGGTTCATGAGGCCACTACCCCCAATTATCTTATTCTTTGGATAAATCCATTGTGCCTGCTTGTGCCCATACTCATGTGGAACAAAAAAGGCAGAAGCACATTATATATATATCAGTGGCTCAATCTGTGTGCAATCATATCGTTTGCAGCCACATGGATGTTTGGCATACAAAGCGGCAATGCGGCATTTGCCCCAATAATGTTAGCTGATGCCATAAGAGCGGTAACATATATTTATATCTACAAGAGATTTGGCACAAAAGCATAACATATCACGCCTTACAGCCCTGCTACTCACGGCTATGATAGCGGCAGCTGCCACTGCACAGCAACCATTGCCGCGCCCACGCCTCGTGGTTGGGATAACCGTGGAGGGCCTTGACTACAATATGCTGCAACTGCTACGCAGCTATTTCGGCAACGGCGGCTTGAAAAAGTTGATGGATGAGGGCCTGAATGTAGCCAGTCTTGATTACGGGCCAAACATAGATGCAGCTGCCGCCACGGCCATGCTTTACACCGGCGCGGCCCCCGGGGTCAACGGGATAAGCGGCAGCCAAGTGTATGATCCGGCCACAAAAAGAGGGCGCCACATACTGTTTGACGCATCAAAAATAGGAAATTTCACTGATGAGACCCTTTCTCCAAAAGGGTTAAAAGTGAGTACGATTGCTGATGAAATACGCATTGATGCCCAAGGAGTTGTAACTTCCATAGCTCCCAACAGCCATGAAGCAATCATAGCGTCAGGACATGCCGGGAATTCCGCATTCTGGATAAATGATGCCAACGGACATTGGGCTACAACGACATACTATACGGATGTGCCACGTGCGGTAACGGCGCGTAATTACAAGACTCCACTATCGGGCCGTATAGACACGATGTCGTGGAGCGCATCCCTGCCGTCAGCAGCATACACGCCGGCTATGGGATGTGTGGAACCGACATTCAAATACACATTCAGGCGCAGTGATCCTAAAGCATATAAGAAACTAAAACTCAGTCCAAAAGGGAACAATGAAGTAACCACAATGGCCACAGACCTGCTGACTACGCTCAACATGGGGCGCAATGCAGGAATGGACATGCTGAACGTGGTTTATACAGTGGCCCCATACGTGTATGCCAACACTTCCGACACCCGCATGGAGCTGATGGACAGCTACCTGCGACTGGACAGAGAGATAGCAAAACTACTGAATCTGGTAGAAAGCACCGCCGGAAGACAAAACAGCGTGGTGTGGGTGGCAGGCGTTCCGGCCTCTCCATCATCGCGTCGCGACGATGAAAAGTGGGGAATACCATTCGGCCAGTTCTCAGCCCGCAGAGCCGTGTCGCTGCTCAACATGTATCTCATGGCTGTGCATGGCAACGGAGAATGGGTGACAGGGTATTTCAACAATCATTTCTACCTCAATCATAATCTGATAAAAGAAAAAGAGCTGGACCTGTCGGGAATTCGTTCAGAGGCAGCTGATTTTCTTGGACGCATGGAAGGAGTAAGCACCACTTACTCCATTGACGATATAAACGCCGCCCGTGTCGGCGACCGTCCCGAGGCACTTAAGCGCAACACAGTGCTGGCACATTCGGGCGATGTGATAATAGAAATCAATCCGGGATGGGAGGTGATAGAGGACGCAAGCGGCTCCATAGCCCCTGATGTCGTGAAGCGGGCGAGTACTGCAAGCCATCCGCTCCTGCTCATGGCTCCGGGTGTGGCCTCCAAACTTATGTCGGAGCCTGTGGATGCACGCGCGGTTTGTCCTTCGATATGCCGCCTCATAAGAGTGCGGTCGCCCAATGCTGCCACCCAAACGCCAATCTTTTGAGGCCTAACGGGCGTGTAATCAACCAAAAAATCGTATATTTGCATTTGATTTAAGGTGGCCTCAATATGGGGTTATCCCTTATCATGTCATTAAGAAATTAAAACTCAACAACATACATGTCTTTCAACAGTTTTTTAAGCAAAATATTCGGCAACAAGTCGCAGCGCGACCTGAAAGAAATACAGCCAATAGTTAACAAAATCAAGGCACTCGGTCCCCAAATGAAGGAGCTGAGCAACGATCAGCTCCGCGATGCCATCAGTGCCGTGCGCGCAGACATAAAAAGCGCGATAAATGAGGATGAGCAGGCCATAGCCACAACAAAAGAAAAAATTGAAACGCTGCCGTTTGACAAACGCCAGGAGCTATGGGATGAAATAGACCGCCACGAAAAGAATATCCTTGACACGATAGAAAACAAGCTCAACGAGCATCTGCCGACAGTGTTTGCAGCATTGCGCGAGACAGCAGCCCGTTTTGCGGCAAATGAAACAGTAGAAGTGACCGCCACACAGATGGACCGCGATCTGGCTGCCGCCGGCAAGGATTTTGTAAGCATAGAAGGAGACAAAGCCATTTACAAGAACCACTGGATGGCCGGTGGCAATGAGATAAAATGGGACATGGTGCACTATGATGTGCAGCTGATAGGCGGCGTGGTCCTGCACCAAGGCAAAATTGCAGAAATGGCAACCGGTGAAGGTAAAACCCTTGTGGCTACCCTGCCGGTGTTCCTGCGCTCACTGTCAGGACGCGGAGTACATGTAGTGACAGTCAATGACTATCTGTCAAAACGAGACTCGGAATGGATGGGCCCGCTGTACATGTTCCACGGATCAAGCGTGGATTGCATAGACAAGCACCAGCCCAACACTCCCGAACGCCGCAAAGCCTACAACTGCGACATAACATTCGGTACCAACAATGAATTCGGTTTTGACTATCTGCGCGACAACATGGCAATGTCGCCATCGGACATGGTTCAGCGCAAGCATTACTACGCAATCGTGGACGAGGTTGACTCAGTGCTCATTGATGACGCCCGTACCCCTCTTATCATATCAGGACCTGTGCCTCATGGCGATGACCAGCTTTTTGACCAGTACAAGGCAAATGTGCAGAATGTGGTCAACCAACAGCGCCGTCTGGTGACCCAACTGCTTACAGAGGCGAAAACAAAACTTGCCAGCGAGGATAAGAACGTGAGGAAAGAGGGTGCGCTGGCTTTGTTCCGTGCATATAAGGGACTACCAAAAAACAGTGCTCTCATACGTTTCCTCTCGCAGGAGGGCATGAAAAATATCATGCTTGAAACCGAAGCATACTATCTGCAAGACAATGCCCGCGAAATGCCAAAAGCCACCGAGCCGCTGTATTTTGTAATTGATGAAAAGAACCGCTCCGTGGATTTGACCGACAAGGGTATAGATGCTCTTACGGGCCACACTGAAGATCCTCAGTTCTTCGTGCTTCCCGACATAGCCACATTGATGAGCGAGACCGAGCATATCACTGATCCCGAAGCACGCAGACAGCGCAAGGATGAGCTTATGCAGGACTATGCCATCAAGGCAGAGCGAGTACATACCGTGTCACAACTTCTCAAAGCCTACACACTTTTTGAGAAAGATGTGGAGTATGTAATCGACGACAATAAAATCAAAATCGTGGATGAGCAGACGGGCCGTATCATGGAGGGCCGCCGCTATTCTGACGGACTGCACCAAGCCATAGAAGCGAAAGAGGGTGTGAAAGTGGAAGCAGCCACACAAACTTTTGCCACAATTACATTGCAGAACTACTTCCGCATGTATCACAAGCTGGCCGGTATGACCGGTACAGCGGAAACAGAGGCCGGAGAATTGTGGGACATCTACAAACTTGATGTTGTGACTATCCCCACCAACCGACCGGTGGCTCGTATAGACATGCCCGACCGCGTTTACAAAACCAAGAAAGAAAAGTATGCTGCTGTGATAGATGAGATTCAGGATCTCGTGTCAAAAGGGCGTCCGGTGCTTGTAGGTACTACCTCAGTGGAAATATCCGAGCTGTTAAGCCGCATGCTGACAATGCGTCATATACCCCACAATGTGCTCAATGCCAAGCTACACCAAAAAGAGGCAGAGATTGTGGCACTTGCAGGCCGTCCGGGCACAGTGACCATAGCCACCAACATGGCGGGCCGCGGTACCGACATAAAACTGCCGGAAGATGTGAAGAAAGCAGGCGGTCTGGCAATCATAGGCACAGAGCGTCATGAAAGCCGTCGTGTTGACCGTCAGCTGCGCGGTCGTTCCGGTCGTCAGGGCGATCCGGGTTCGTCAGTGTTCTATGTGTCGTTTGAGGACCAGCTGATGCGTATCTTCGCCAGCGACCGTGTAATGAAGATGCTTGACTCCCTCGGTCTTAAAGAAGGAGAAGTCATAGAATCAAAAATGGTGACAAGAGCCATTGAGAACGCACAGAAGCGAGTGGAAGAGAACAACTTCGGCATCCGCAAACGCCTGCTTGAGTATGATGACGTGATGAACAAACAACGTACATATATCTATGCACGACGTCATCACGCACTGGTGGGAGAACGCATAGGCATAGACATTGCCAATATGTTCTATGATTATGTGGAAAATCTGGTCAACACCTATTCCGCGCCCGCCGATTATGATGACATGTGCATGGAGATGATGAGAGTGCTCACCATTGAGGCCCCGTTCACCGAAACCGAATGGCGCAACATGGATAAAGAGGATGTAATCGATGCCATCCACACTGCCGCCATGGAGTCGTTTGAGCGCAAGAGCCAGCGCATAGTGGATGTAACATTCCCTGTAATAGAGCGTTGCCTGCTTCAGGAGAATTTCCCGCCCCTGATAATCGTACCTATCACCGACGGCAAGCGAGTGTTCCAGCTCCGCATAAATCTGCAAGAGGCATACGACAGCCACAGCCGCAACATTGTGAAGGAGTGGCATAAAGGAATAATGCTTGTTACTATTGACGAACTGTGGAAAGAGCATCTGCGTGAACTTGACCAGCTGCGTCAATCGGTACAAAACGCGTCGTACGAGCAGAAGGATCCGCTGGTAATATACAAGGTTGAGTCATTTCATTTGTTTGAGAACATGCTCAACAATCTCAATACCAAAGTTGTGTCGGCACTTATGCGCGGTCAGGTTTACATACCGCAGCGTCCTGACAACCAGGATGCGCCCAAACAGCCGGAAGTGCAGCGTGCGATGCCGGAGCGCAAGAACGATTACTCAAAGTATCGCGAATCAAAAGAAGCATTGCCTGGCGAAAACGCCACACGTGCGGCAGCGAGCGCACCCCAGGGTGAAAAGCAACGCCCGATGCCTGTTGTAAATGGACCCAAAGTGGGCCGCAATGACCCATGCCCATGCGGCAGCGGCAAGAAATTCAAGAACTGCCATGGCCGTGGTCTGTAATTGATTAACATAGTAACAGCAAAGCAATGAAAGACAAAAACAAATTATTTTTGTGGATTACGATAGCAGCTGTGGCACTGCTTGTTATAGCCATAGCATTCAGCGTGGTACAGGTAACATCGCTCAAGAAACAAGTAGATGTGGCTCAAGCCGAGAACGAACAGCTGCAACTTACCAACGAACAGTTGTCGCTCAGCAATGAGTTCGCAGCCATCAACAATCAGTTTGCCCAATACGAGAATCAGGCCACCCAAATTGCCAATGACACCATCATGGCAAAATACACGGCAGCCAAACAGAAAGTGGAGGAACTGATAAAAGAGCTGAACTCGGAGAAGAAAAAGAGCCGCGAGCGCGTGCGCGAACTTGAGGGCCAAATAGCCACCCTGCGCGGATTGCTCAAACATTACATAGCACAGGTGGATTCTCTGAGCAAAGAGAATGCCGGACTGCGTTCGGAAAATGCGGAAATACGCACCCAGAACGAGGCATTGTCAAGCCGCGTACAGGAAGTCAACCGTCAAAACGAGCATCTGAGCGAGCGAATGACACTTGCCGAGAAACTTAATGTGACCGGTGTGTCTCTTACCGCCCTAAACAAAAAGGGCAAAACAGAAAAGAAAGTGTCAAAAGCACGCCAGCTCATGGTGACCTTCACCATACCTCAAAACAACAGCACCCCTGTAGGAGCCAAGACAATATATCTGCGTATAGTGTCACCGGAAGGCTCACTGTTGGGAAATGCCGGAAGCTTCAAATTTGAGGGGGGCTCATTGCCGTGCACAGCCAAAAAAGTGATAGAATACTCAGGGGAGGAGATTTCAGGCATACATATGTACTGGGATGTGAACACAGCCCTGACACCCGGTGATTACACCGTGGAACTGTTTGCAGACAATTTCCGTCTTGCATCACGCCATTTCACACTTAAATAAGTGATGTTGGAAGAGTTTCTTACCGCAATCAACGGCGTAGAAGTCACCACGGCCTCATCAGTGTTCAAACTGTTTCTGAGCATGGTGCTCGGAAGCATGGTAGGATGGGAGCGCAAACGCAAAGGGCAGATAGCCGGTATACGCACGTTCGCGCTCATATCCATGGGGGCCACGCTGGCCATGATTCTGAGCATTTATGTGCCGCAGGAGTATTTAGGGCTCAAAAACGGCGACCCAGGCCGAATAGCGGCGCAAGTAGTAACCGGCATAGGTTTCCTTGGCGCCGGGGCCATTATCCAGATGAAGGGATCGGTGCGCGGCCTCACAACTGCGGCCGGAATATGGATAGTGGCGGCGATAGGAATGGCTGTTGGCGTGGGAATGTACGCAGTGTCGTTCGTGTCCACAGCCCTGATACTTGTGGTGCTTTTGCTGCTGGAACAGATCGAACACCGGATACATGCCGGCGTAGAGACCCGCATCATACGCATAAAAGTGAATGCCGTGGTGAGCGACATTAACGGCTATCGCCAAGTGCTAGATAAATTCCGCGTACACCTTACAAATGTGTATGTTGAGTATGAGTTCAAGGAACCGACCACGCGGCTTAACCTCGTGGTGCTCGTGAAAGAAAGCACAGACTACATCCAGCTGTTCTCATCCTTGAGGAAACTTAATCCGACAGAATCCATTTCTCTTGCCACCCAAGTCTCAATATGATACTTGCCACCGCTACTACAGCCCTCAGTATTGAGAGCCTTATATCAGACCTCGCGTTCATACTGATACTCGGGGCTTTTACCACCATATTTTTCAAATGGATAAAACAGCCGGTGGTGTTAGGATATATAGTAGCGGGGTTCCTTGCCAGCCCAAATTTCACCTATCTGCCATCAGTGACAACTGAAAGCAATATAGATTTCTGGGCACAGATAGGCATAATAGCACTGTTGTTTTCGCTCGGCCTTGAGTTTTCATTCAAAAAGCTGATGAATGCAGGCGGCTCGGCTGTTGTGACTGCCCTTATAATAATGGGCGGAATGATGTGTGCGGGATTTGCCATCGGGCATGTACTCGGGTTCAGCAATATCAACTGCCTGTTTCTTGGAGGAATGCTGAGTATGTCGTCCACCACAATAATCATAAAAGCATTCAACGACCTTGGAATACAGCACAAAAAATTTGCCTCACTGGTGTTTGCAGTACTCATTGTTGAGGATCTGTTTGCCGTTGTGATGATGGTAATCCTATCTTCAATAGCAGTAAACAACAGTGTGGCCGGAGGAGAAATGCTGTACAGCATCAGCAAGCTTGTGTTCTTTCTTGTAATGTGGTTCCTCGTGGGGGTGATAGTACTTCCAAGCCTACTGAACAGGATAAGAGCCTATCTCAACTCCGAGACTCTGGTGCTTGTGTCAATGGGATTGTGTCTCGGTATGGCAGTGGTGTCGGTGATGTGCGGCTTCTCACTGGCGTTGGGAGCTTTCGTGATGGGTTCCATACTTGCCGGCACGAGCTTTGCGGAACGTATAGAACGTGTCATCATGCCGATAAAGGATTTATTCGGTTCTGTGTTCTTCATTTCAGTGGGGATGATGGTCAATCCTGATGTGATAGTGACCTATGCCGGTCCTATATTGGCACTATCGGCAGTCGTGATAGTGGGTATGATAGTATTCGGAACCTCGGGAATGCTCATTACCGGCCAATCGCTGAAAGTGGCCATGGAGTCAGGATTTTCGCTGACACAAATCGGAGAATTTGCCTTTATCATAGCTACCTTAGGCATGAGTCTCGGAGTGCTTGACTCCACGATATATCCTATAGTAGTGGCAGTGTCGGTGCTGACTACTTTCACCACCCCCTATTTTATACGCATGGCCGACCCTGCATATAATATTGTGGCAAAAATGCTTCCCCGCAATCTGCGTTTCCTCATCAACAGATACACTACCGATGCCGGCACTGATGCCGCCACCAATACCTTATGGCAATCCGTGCTACGCAGATATGTGTGGCGCATACTTATCTATGCCGCCATACTCATCACCATAGTACTGCTGAGCAAAGGGTGGTTACTGCCAATGCTTACACATTTCAATGAAAAGTGGGGACGGCTGATATGTGCTCTGGTGACACTTACCGCCATGTCGCCATTCCTGTTCGCGCTTGCCATCCCGGCATCAAAATCATCGGAACGGCGCCAACTGAAAAATGCCAACTCACACTCAAAAGTACCTCTGGTGGTAATGACATTGTTCAGACTCATCTTAGCGCTCGGATTTATAGTATATGAGCTTAAGAGTCTGTATTCGTGGAGTACGGCGGTGGTGTGCGGCATAGCTGTATTTATCCTCATAGCCCTACTGCTGAGCAACCGCATAAGGATGCATCTGCACAACATAGAGCAGCGATTTATGGATAATCTCAATGAGCGTGAACTGCGCCGATCAGGGAAGAACAACAATGTGATTGCTGACCTTCACCTCGCATTCATGACTGTGGGATTCGGATGTCCGTTCGTCGGCGAAAGGTTGCGCGACTCGGGATTGCGACAGCAATACGGAGTAAACGTGGCATCAATACAACGCGGCACAAGCGCTATCCCGGTGCCCGGAGGAGATGTGCGCATATTTCCCGGAGACACACTTGGAGTAATAGGAACGGATGAACAGATTCAAAATCTGCTGAAAGTGGTTGAAGCACCGGAAAATGAGAACAGTGTCACAGTGTCGCCACACGATATAAAGCTTACATCACTTCAATTGACAAGCGGCTCTCCCCTGCTGCACAAATCAGTGGCGGAATCGGGATTACGCAATGATTATCACTCATTATTGGTGAGCATAGCGCGCGACGGAGAGTTTTTCACCCCTGATGCATCAACAAGGTTTGCTGAGGGAGATGTGCTGTGGATAGTAGGGAATCCGCGTCAGCTTGCCAATCTCGCATAATTATTCACAAAAAAACAACACAATTAAAAAAACAGATGACTATTGCCAATAATAGAGGACTCGGCATTATTTACGGGATGATGAAAGATTTAATACGAGTTTCTTTTATCAATAGTTCGTTAAAAATTTGATTATAGGCTAAGCGGCATCTGTCGCCAAGC
>ENA-ORMN01000229-ORMN01000229.1-human-gut-metagenome-genome-assembly--contig:-NODE-229-length-69640-cov-5.255788_pt1 | contig 69640 bp, 76 predicted proteins | sample MGYA00242102_ERZ508993 | MGnify/ENA primary metagenome ERZ508993 (study PRJEB26280, sample SAMEA2338770) | human gut metagenome | biome: human gut; feature: human-associated habitat; material: faeces...
TGCTTTCACTGACAATGGCAATGATTCTGACCGCTCTGCTTTTTGTTTCCTGCCGCAGGCAGGTGCCAACCGAAGATGAAACGGATGAATTCTGGGAAGTCATGAGTTTGGGAAAAGAAACCCTGTATTTAAGGAAAGAGGAATCGCCGGACGGGAAATATACACTTGTTTATGAAAAGATCGACGATGAGACGTGCAGTATTCGTGGTTGTGGTGGAGAATTACCCGAAGAGTTTCACATACCGGCTGAAATCGGGACAGGAATTCGTGTGACAAAGATACAGGCAAATGCATTTTTTAATTTGGAGCCTATGTCTTTGAAAGAAGTTTGGGTTCCCGATTCTATTGAGGTTATTGAGTGGGGGGTTTTTATCTCTCATGATTTGCGAGCTATTCATTTTGGCTCCGGCATTCGGAGTATTCACAGAATGATGTGTGGAAGCGACCCGGTTGTAACGTTAAGTCCGGATAATCCGTATCTGGAAATGGTTGAGGACGGGTACATTGTTGAGCGTGCGACCGGTACTTTACTGTGGGCGGTGAATGCAGAGAATATTCCAGCCGGAATTCCTTATATCGGAGAATTTTCTTGCATGGGGAGCACGGCAGATATTATCACGGTTCCGGATGGGGTATTGACGGTCGGAGATTATGCGTTCCTTGAGTGTCTATCGGTTGAAAAGCTTTGTCTGCCGGACAGTGTGACATCGATCGGTGAGGGGGCTTTTTGGAACAGTAATTTTGAAGCGGTGACAGGTGGACGCTATATATTGGTGCCCAAGGAGGCTTTCAAATACGCCCAATTGCAGTATATCAGCCTGCCTGATACGGTAACTCATATTGAAAGCTTTGCGTTTTCAACCTGTGATGAGCTGAAGGCGGTTTATATTCCCGCATCGGTTACGGAGATTGGAGAGAATGCCTTTGTCGGTCTGAAGAATTGCACAATCTATTGTGAAGCACCGTCCAAGCCGGACGGTTGGACGGAAAACTGGCTTTGGGAAGATGAGTGTGAAAACGTGACGGTTATCTTTGGCGGAATACAACCTGAAAACACATAAAATGCGGCTTAACGCTTAAAAACGCTTAATTACTAAATAATTTCTCCCCAAGCGGAACCTTTGCGCTTCGGCGCACCGGTTCCGCTTGGGGGTTTGCTTTTTATCAAAGCCATACCGAAATTACCCGAAATGATATATCCCGCCGCTTTCGTAGTACTTTTTGCATAATGCCAAAACTCATTTTTTGTCGCAGGATACGAAATTGTAAAACATATCCATTTTTGGTTGACAAAAGCGGTGAACAATGGTATGATAAAGATAGAAACTTTAGCCGGAGCGAGGAAAATATCATATCAACGAATACATACCGGACAAGAATATTTGCGCAGGGCGTTTGAAGGATGAAAAAACGAGACGTCATAATCATACTTGTTTTTATAATCGCAATTGTCGGACTGTTTCTGGTGGGATATTCCTGGATGAAGAAAAACGATGAGCGAATGCGTCACAGAGGGGTATTTGAAATTGTTCGCAAATATGTGGAAGCAGATACGGACTTTACATCCCGGTATGGTGCGGTAACAGACATGGAGTTGTCGCAGGAGGAAAGCTTTACCGTGATAAATAATAATGAATATCATGTGCCATGCGTTGTAAGTACAGAAAGCGGACAATATCTGGTATGGGTCGATGTTGATTTCTGGGGGGAAGAAGCAGTATTCCGGTATCTCAGCGTAGACAATATTTCAGAAAAAACGTAATCGAAAGGAGAATCGGGGGTTATTATGGCTTTTCTTGCAAATGTTGAGGTTAATTGGTTTTCCATGGTTCCGGTAATTCTGATTTTGGTTTCATTTTTACAGGCAATGATCTTCAGATCTTACAGTAGCGGCGAAGATGATTTGACAACCAATAACACGGCTTATTCTTTTATCGAAACAGATGAAAAGGCGTATCGTTCGGGCATGAAATGGCATTCTATATGCAAACTGGTGGTTATACTGCCGCTGTTTCTTTTGGTGATCTATTTTCCTTCTCTGCATAAGGTCATATTATCAATTCTGCTATACGGATTAAGCTATATCCCTGCTAAATTTATGGTTAAGCGGGAGCAAAGGAAAGAAAAGAATAAATAGTTTCAATTTATTACTTTTGAAAAAATAAAAAATCAAGCGGCGGAGAAACTGTGTATGACATAGTTTCTCCGCCGCTTGGCAGTTGCGGGTGTTTTTGCAATGTCAAGGGCTTAAAGAAGCGACAACATGGCGCTTGCTATATGTTGAAAAGAAATAAACAACTTTTACTTATGTTTCTCACTCTCGCATTGCCGTTTGGATGCGTTGGATGCTCGGATGGCGCTTCTGCATCCTATGATCGGATTAGCGGAGCAGAAGCAAAGGCGTTGATGGATAGCGAGAGTGGATATATCATTATTGATGCGAGAACTCAGTCCGAATACGACGAGGGGCATATCCCCGGAGCGATATTGATTCCTGAATACGAGATTTCAGACCGTGCTGAAAAGGAGCTTCACGATAAGAATCAGTTGATTCTTGTCTATTGCCGAAGCGGCAGAAGAAGCAAAATTGCAGCCGAGGAGCTTGTGAAGCTCGGATATACCAATGTCAAGGAGTTCGGCGGTATGTAATCGTTTTTTTATTCTCGGTTTCGGTATATTTTTCATGATCAATAAACCTTGCATAAAGATCTGCGTTAATATCTCGGATCGATCTGGACGGCGAGAATTGTATACGATGGTCGTCTATGGATACTTTCAATTTACCTAATTCTGCTTGATCAAATGCGTTCCGTATGTTAGCAAACTCTGCACCTACGCTGATAGTATCTCCGCAACACCCCAATTCATATTGACAAGCATTGGGAAGGAAAGGTTTATCAGATTGGGCGCAATATTGAAACGCCCATTTGATTGCAGCGCGGTATCCGCCTCTGAACCGATCTTGAAGAATAGCTATTTTATTAAAATCAGTCACAACCATTTGTGTGGAAAGTAAACCAAGGAAGATTTCTTCAATATCACACGTTAGCTTATAGCAAGCACTTTGCAAATCATTTTGCTTAAAGAAATCAAATTGGCTGGGGAAGGAATATATATTTTCTTTTGCAATCGAAATATCGTTACTCATAAAATACTCTCAAAATAACAGTAAAATTCATATGTAAATTATATCATATTTAGGGCGAAAAATCAATAAAATTTACTCTAAGTGGTCAAACATGTGGTCAAAAAAATTTCGGAATTTCGGGTGGTGCGAAAGTGGTGAGAAAACGCTCGATTTTGCCCCGAAAATGCAAAAAACAAAGCCGAAAACGATTCGTTTTCGGCTTTATTTGTGAAACGCTCCGAATAGCGATTAAGGGGGAAAAACGCTGCTTTCCGGGTTGCATCCACGGGATTATCCGTGGATGCATTTTTTCTTTCCAGCATTTTGGGTGCGTTTTTTGGTGTGAAACGCTTCGATAGGTGCTTTCCAGCGAGGTGCAAAACGAATAGAAAAAGTTATCAAAACAGGTCTTGACTTTTCGGGCATTTAGAGTGATTAATAGTACTACCGAAAATGGAAAGGAGACTTGGCATGACTGAGGAAGAAAACAAACGAGAAATGGAGTATTGGCTTGGAAAAATCATCTTGACAACACTCCGCGAAAAAAGGATTATCACGGACGAGGAATTTCGTCTCGGCAGGATTGCACTGATTCACAGAATACATCCGATTATCGGAGCATTGGAGGAGGATTGCTATGAGCGAGCGGATCATTACCAAAATACCGGCTCTTGCTGAATGGAAAAACAAACCGGGTACTGTATCTGTAAAAAAACGAGTTGCCGCTTATGCACGGGTATCTACCGAAAAGGAAGAACAGGAGAACAGTTTGGAGGCGCAGAAAGCATACTTCCGGTATTTGATTCAAAGCAGGCCGGACTGGGAGGATGCCGGATTGTATTCGGACGAAGGCATTTCAGGCGTATCATTTCATAACCGTGAGGCTTTCAAGCAAATGATAGAAGATGCACTTGCCGGAAAAATCGATCTGATTCTGACAAAATCGCTGTCCCGTTTTGCCAGGAATACGGTGGATGCTCTTCAGACGATTCGCTCCCTGAAAAATGCGGGTGTGGCGGTTTATTTCGAGAAGGAAGATATCAACACACTGGATTCCAAGGGAGAACTGCTGATTACGCTGATGAGCTCTTTTGCACAGGAAGAGAGTCGCTCTATATCGGAAAACATCAAGTGGGGAATTCGAAAGCGCTTTGCAGACGGAAAATACAGCGTTGCGTACAGTAGCTTTTTGGGATATTACAGCGTTCACAAGGATGAAATGCTGGTGGACGAGCGGGAAGCCAGAATTGTTCGGTTTATCTATTTACTGTATCTTGAGAATCGAAGCTTTCAGAATATCGCAGATGTCTTGATGGTAGCCGGAATTTTGACCGTGACCGGAAAAAAGAAGTGGTTTTCGAGTGTGGTATCCAGCATTTTGCATAATGAAAAATACAAAGGTGAAGCTTTGCTTCAAAAAGGGTACACGGTCGACTATTTGACAAAAAAGACAGAATCAAACAATGGAATTTTGACGCAGTACCTGGTTACAGGCGGGCACGAAGCGATTGTTTCTGCAGAAGTATGGCAGGAGGTGCAGGACAGGCGACTTCGATATGAGCAACGGTATCCTACCGTCAGTGTGCTTTCCAATCTCATATACTGCGGAGAGTGTAATTCGGCCTACGGAAGAAAAATGTTCCGTGCACCGCAAGTCGATGCCGGCTATTATCCTGCATGGCGATGCAACGGTCGGGTTCTGCACAAAACAGGCTGTCACACGCCTTCGGTGTATGAGCAGGAGTTAATGAATCAAATTGCGTTCGCACTCCGCCATCTGCTTCAGGTGTTTTACCGTAATATTTTTGCTCTTTGCAAGGATATTCTGAATAACGCCAAGGCCACCGAGGTGTTACAGGAATGGGAAACGAACGGGCTGCCGGATCTTTATTACGAATTGGACTGCCTGCCGATTATTATTTCCAGAATTGTTGTAGAAACGGATGACTGCGTACGAATCGTTTTCCGGGACGGAAACGAACTGGAAGGTGCGATCGGATTATTTACGCCGGGCGGTAATGCAAGAAAACAAAAAGAGCGAAAGGAGCTGGATATGATTGCCTGGCGGGAACGAGCCGCAAGACGGTATACATCTACTCCGTTTGACTACAGCGAGGTTTGCAACGCTCCGTTTGGGGGTGGTAAAGAACAATTTTATAAGCAGGTCAGCACACTCCGTGCAGAAGGACTGGGCTGCAGGGTAATCAGCTACTACCTTGGAATCAGCTGCAAGAGCAGGGTGCAAAGACTGTTCAAAGAAAAAGGGCTGACGGTAGAAAAAGCGCGTTCTGAATACTATTGCTGGTGGTGCGGAGCGGTTATTCAGCGGACACCGGGGGCAAGGGCACGGTTGTTTTGCTCAGTTCCGTGTAAGGGCAAGTATTATTACGAGAAGGAAAAGGAAAAAAGGTTGTCGGCTGAGGAAGATTACGATTGAAGGCTTCCTTAAAATGGGAACGAATTGAACATTAAGAATGGAAGAAATCTCCGTAATTCATTGACTTTTCAGGCATTTTCAGTTATAATATTATATAGATGATTTAGCCGATGATGCTGTAATCTGTGGTGAGAAGGTTACGATTATCAAAAAGCTCTCTACCGAAGCAGATTTTATCATAAAGGGTAGCTTGCCCCACTTAGAATATTGAAATATATGGGAAAGAGGCTCTAAAGGAGACACTGAAATGTTTGAATATCTGATTCATATTGAACCGCGGCTCTACGATCGGTATCTGACCGTGGAGCGCAATATCAAATCGGCAAGCAATTCTTTTTATGATTCCTACCTCGATATGCAGGAGCAGTTTGTAAAAACGGTTATTATGGCAGTGGGAATTGATTTCAAACCGAACGAAACCTGCGGTGCACTCCTCAAAAAGCCGGATGTTGTGGCTTTGTTTTCCGATACCCTCAGGGTGGACGATTACACCTTTCATAAAATGCAAGACTACACACTGAAGGTCAATGCACATAAGCATAAAGGCGAAAAGAAAATCGCCGTTGATACCATTGTCAGTTATCTTCGTGTGTTCTATACGGCAACGACGTCATACTGTAAAAGTAAAGGAATCGAATGCGAGGAGTTCAACGCGGATGAAATCATCCGGATTTTTGACTTGTATGACCGTGAAAATCAGTCATTGCGGAAGAAGCAGGACTCGTTGCGGGAAGAACTCTCCCGCATGGCAGATGTCGGTGCATTAAAAACGACGGATGTTACCTATTTGCATGGGCTTCTTTCTCCGGATGAAATGGACAGGCTTTCGGTAGAAGATCAAAACAGCGCACTGTACCGTCAGATCAGTGGACTTATGGAGATTAAATTATCTTCCATGGAAGATAAACTCAATCGCACAATTGAGTTGCTTCTTGAACTGAAACCGGCAATTGCCGAAAATCGGGTGATTACCAAAGCGGTCGGTAACTGTGTCGGATCCATGATTAACGGTGACACGCAGGCGGTAGAACATTGGCTGCAAAAAGCCCAAACGGAAGGCGGTGAAATCTGATGCCGGAAAACTTATTTGAAAAAGTCGACCGGCAGTCGGAGAAGATCGATCTGGTTGCCGGCAAATTGGAAGGTGTCTGTATTGAGGATTTGTACGCCTTGGCAAAGCGCACATGGGATTACAAAGATTATGATATGGCACAAAAATATTATAATCATATTTCGCTTTTGCAGCCGCTCGACTGGAAAGCCCCGTATTGCGCATCGCTATGCGGGTGTATGGGACCTCTACAGATTGATTTATGGGATCGACGCCCGAAAACCGCATATAGCTATTATGCATCGACTGTGGACTACATTCAAAGCCGCTCTTTGCCGGAAAAAGAGAAAAGTCAAGAAGTTTTGCAGGCAACCGACATCGTTCTTTCCGTTTTTCGGGAGTATATCGATATTTACTTAATTCCCGAAAACAGAAAAAGTTTTGATGAATGTGCACCGGAATTCAAGCGGGAACTGCAAAAAGCTTTTATCTGCGTGATTAAAAAATTGGATGCATTTGAATCCGATCTTTTTCAAGAAAAACAAAAGGAAGCTTGCCATGTATTAGGCGATTTTCTGGAGAAATATTGTCAGGCAGATCAATCTATTGTTGTCACAAAAGAAGATTTTGAGAAATACATACATCCGTTGTATCCCGATATTCAATATGATGAGAATCTGTTTTCCGAGCCGGATCCGAATCGGATTGCCGAAATCAAATTAAGAGGTCATTGTTATCTCGAATATAATGATAAGGTAATCGCAGAGCGTAGAGTTAAAAAGAATGCGATTTTTGCTATCCTCCTATTTGCGGCAACTCTTACAACAACGATGATTCCGATGATAAAGGGCGGGGGACTAAAGTGGCTTGCCCTGCGTTCGATTATTTTGGTTCCGTTTACGGTGTTATTCTTGCTTCGCAGTATCGGCAACCGCAAAGGGATTCGACAGAACGGCTGGTTGTATCCGAGCCGATGGAAATTCCGTAAAAATTCCGATGGAAATGTTGTATGTGAGAGAAATCCGGTGTGGATTGGTAGTGTAGCACGAGCTATAATATATTGTTTTTCGCCCATCCTGGCAATTGTACTGATAAGTAACGCATGGAGTGCAAATTTTGCTGTATTGGAATCTGTCTTGTTGACAATTTCCTATGCAGTACAGGCAGTTGCCCTCATAGTATTTGCTAGCGAAGATATCAATGATTACAATTGCTTTCGGCGGTTTGAGTACCAAGGAAAAACATACTGCCTCAAGTAACGGGGGATCATTATGCTTGAAAAAATGATATTCCAAAGCCAAGAGGAAGAAGCTGATTTTGAAAAATACAGGCAGCTGAAAGGCGATGACTTGTATGTTCAAATTTTCCGTATCCTCTCTGAAAAAACACCGAAGGTAAAATATGTTACGGTGCGGGCATACATCCGCTACGACAAAAATTTACGGGATATGCTCTATATTTATTTGGCAACCTTGGAGGAGTATTGCAAAGCACGGTTGTTACATTCGTTTGATGTTTGTGCTCCGAAGAAATATCAAGGGCACTGCCATGATAAACTCATGGAAAATCTCGTTCCAAGAGAGAATGAACAGTCCACTCTGTATTATGGGTTTCAGCCTGATTTTGGCGACTTAATGCATATCTGTAGCGAAAAAGAAGTTTATAAAATCAAAAGTAGTGACCAAAAAGCAATTAAGACACTCAGAAATCAGACGATGCACCATGCATTGATTCTTTTTGGCAATGCCAAAACAGAAGTGGAATTGTTGGAGCATTTCAATACTTTGGAAAAACAGTTGAATGCGCTTGTCAACGCTCTTCCTCAGGAATACCGCAACGGGTTCCTTGACGATATTGTAAAATTAAATGAAAACAGTGTTCACAGTACAAAGCATTTGAGCAAATTCTGCTTGGAGGTATATGATGGACGGTTATGTGTCAAAAAATGATGTTATTCCATTAAAAGAATTGTTTGATGAGATGTTGTCCTCTGTACGAAAAGATGTTAAAAGGGAAGGGATAACATTCACTTGCAGCCTTGTTGGGAGTGCTAAACGAAACTTGGTAGTATGCCATCCGACAAAAGGAATAGATTGTGATTATCAACTGATTTTACAGTCAAATAAAAATGGGTTGAATGAATCTGAAATCAAAAGATTATTTCGCTTATCATTTGATCGGCATCGACCGACAGGTTTTTCGCCTTGTGAAGATTCAACTTCCGCTTTGACTATGAGAAAAAAGGATGCTAAACATAGCAAGATTCTATATTCTTTCGATATTGTTATTTTGCAAGATATGAATGGCGTGCCGGAAATTATCAGAAGAACCTCCGAAGGCGAATATGTTTGGAACCAGCTTCGTAGCATGACGGATTTTCAACAGCGGTTTTCTATGATATCGAATTCTGATATGTGGGATGAGTTGCGTCGCCGATATTACAACAAAAAAGTGAAACAAATGAATGGTGAAACGGATAAAAAATCTTTTCAGCTTTTAAATGAAACCGTAAATGAAGTCATATCGCTGTTTTATAAATAAAAAGCACCCCCTCCTTGCGGAGAGGGCGAAAACATCTCAATCGTGCGGAGTGATGAGTTCAAACACAGTGATACCGAAAAAATCGGCGATTTCCGTCAGTTGATCGGTTTTGGTGATTCCGCCGCTGATCCATCTGCGGACACATCTCGCATCGGTGTTGTACGCCTCAGCAAATCCTTCCTGCGTTCTGTAATTCGACTCCTTGATCAGACGTTTTAAGTTTGCCCCGGCGACTAAGCTGAGGCTGTCATATGTTTGTTTCATAAGTGCAAACCTCCTTTGCTTAGCCGAAGCAATGCTCCAGAGATCTGTCTATGAAACAGTTATATTATACCATAAATCCTTTTAAAATTCAATAGCAAATCAACGGGACAGGACAAAACCTGTCCTGTTTTTTTGCGCTTTCCCGTGCGATAATGAGTATACCCGAGAGGGAAAAACAATTGGAGGGCAACAACGCCTATGTATTACAGAATAGCCGCACTCAAAAAAGACGACAACCAAAGGGAAGTGACAATCCGCGCAAACAGCCGGGAGGAAGTCAAAGAACAGATGGAGCGTATCAAAGCGTTCCTATTCCCGGGGGAAGATACAACAAACTACTTTTATCAGATGGCGGAATTCCGAGAACTTGTCAACAACACCATTCATATGTCATTTTTCCGGGTCTTTGTATGTCGTCCGGTCAAACCGGATAAGGAAGAAGACCTAATAGAAGAATCGGCATGGTATGAAAATGTGATCGAGGCAAAATCGATTGACGAGGCGAGAGCCAAAGCCAAAGAACCCGGCATGTTATTGGACAGTCCCGAGCAGTTTGCGGATTATGAGTTGTTTGTTGAAGAGGTCGGGGTGGAGACACTGATTGCCGAATGTGAAGACAGAATCAGAAGGCGCATAAAGGATGAGTACCTATACGCAGATGACCGGACCGTGCGGGAATACCGTGATCTTTCAAAACAAATGGAAAAAGACAGAGGTATGTATTACGAGGCATTGAAAGGATATCTGAAAAAGCAGAGTATTCTGCGATTTTTAAAGCGTGAAGCGGAAAAATGCGATACACTTACGGCTCGGGAATTCTTCGAGAAATATGAAGCACTGTGCAGAGCAGAAAGTGAAGAAGAATTCAACCGCATCCGGAATTCTATCGGAAAGAAGGTGTGAGTAATGGATACGATTACAACGCTCGGAGTGATTGTTACGGTCGTCAGTATGATTCTTTGCCCCATCATTGCTCATAACAAAGGGAGAAGCGCGTTCGGATGGTTCTTTGGCGGACTGTTCCTCGGCGGCATCGGAATCATCATTGTTTCCTGCCTGAGTGACAAAAACAGGTAAACGGGAATAGGACAAAACCTGTCCTCGTAAAGCGCGTCGAAAACCGTTACAATAAAGGCACAGCAAACGAAAAGGAGTTTTCGAAAATGAGATATTACGAAGTCATTGCCAAGTGCGGTCATGTAGGAAAAGGCAAGTGCGTACTGATTACTTTCGCCTGTGCGGCAGAGAACGGAAAAGAAGCGGCGGCAAAGGCTCGGACGTACGCAAGGGTGAAACATCATCATAAAGACGCCATCCGGAATGTGCGTGAAATCCTGTTTGAAGAGTACATAAAACTCAGAGCAGAGAACGATGCAGACCCGTATCTGCACTGTAAAAACCGGCAGGAACAGAATAAAATACCGGGGTTTGAAGAACGGATCATTCCGGATCCGGTGGAAGAAAGAATGCACAAAAAAGCATCACCGCTCCGCTACGCGAAAGTCGTGCGGCGCGAAGCGGAGATGACCGCGGAAATGCAGGCATATTTCAGAGAAGGGGTGGCGGCATGAGCAAAGTGTATATTAATGCCATCAAATTTAACCGCAGTCTGGTGGACGGCCCGGGTGTACGCACGGTGGTTTTCTTTCAGGGGTGTGATCTGCATTGCCCGGGCTGCCAGAATCCATCCACATGGGATATTACAAAAGGAACGGAAGTGTCCACGGAAGAACTGGCAACACTTCTGAGGAAAGAATCGGTCAACCGGAAGGTGACTTTTTCCGGCGGGGAACCTCTGATGCAGAAAGAGGCACTTATCGAACTGTGCGGACTGCTGGACGGTTTTGATATCGCCGTTTACACCGGGCACACGATGGATGAGGTCCCGCCGGAGCTCCTCCGGAAGATCAAATATATCAAGACCGGTCCTTATATCAAAGCGGAGCATACGACGGTAACACCGTTTGTCGGTTCCAAGAATCAGAAATTTGTGAGGGTAGACCATGAAGCAGAAATGCAATGAAAACGCCGCCAACCGGTACAGTTATGTCGGAGACGTTTACCGTACCGGTGAGTTGGCAAGAAAAAAAGAAACGCTAGCTTCCATGCCGGAAGAATGGAGCGATTTACATACAAAAGGTTACATACACATTCACGATCTGGATGCGCACGGCTTGACTTACAACTGCCTGACTTTCAACATTCTGAAGGATTTTCCGTATGAAGAATTCCGGCAGAAGAGCGATGTCCGTAAAATCATCGGGCTGTTTGATTATCTCAAAGGTCTGTTTGCGGCGATGGGGAACGAACAGTCCGGCGGCATGGCACTCGCCAATTTCGATAATGACCTTGCCACAGTACTGACAGCATCCGGATTTGTCATGAAGGATGAGTATCAGGAGATCTTCCGTGCGTCGATTGCGGATATCATTCGTTGGTGCAACGATACGCACACGCGGATGGGAACGACAAGTTACTATGTGACCTTTAACATCGGGCTTGCCGAGGGAGAGTTGGCAAAATTTCTTGCTATTACACTTTTGGATGAATTTGAGCGGGCGGGGGATACGGTGTTCAAGCCCAATATCGTATTCAAGGTTGTCGGTGGGGTCAATCGGTTTCCGGAAGACCGGAACTATGACCTTTATCGGAAAGCACTTTTTTGTACGGCAAAGAAGATGATTCCGACCTATCTGCTCTGTGACAGCGAACCGAATCAGGGAATTGACCCGACAAAAATTGCCGTGATGGGGTGTCGCACCCGCGTGGTTGCCGACCTGTTCGGTGAGAATTCCTCGGTCGGACGCGGAAATATTGACAACATCTCAATCAATCTGCCTCGGCTGGCACTGGAGGTAGAGAGGGACACTCCGGATGCCGATACCGACACGAAGTTACGGATGTTTTCGGAAAAGTGGGACAGTGTAGCAAGAACCGTGAAGGATATTCTGCTTGACCGCTTTGAGAAAACCTGTCGTCGGACATCGGAGGATTTTCCGACCAATGCCGCACATCATCTTTGGGTGGAAGATTTCGATGATATTCCGCAGGTATTCCGGCATGGAACGCTGTCCATTGGTTTTATCGGGCTTTCCGAGGCAATGGAGGTGCTCACCGGGAAACGGTTTTATTCGGATCCGGATACCTATATGAGCGCTCTCGGATTTGTAAAACATATGCGGGAATATTGCGATTTTCTCCGGGGGCAATATCGTCTGAATTTCTCTCTGCTGGCAACCAGTGGGGAACTGATCTCCGGCAGATTCATTGAACTGGATCGAAAAGAATTTTCCGACCCGCACGGAATTTTCAAAAAGGGATTTTATACGAATTCCTTTCACATCAATGTGGACAGCAATCTGTCGGCGTTCCGGAAAATTCAGATGGAGGGGTTGTTTCACGAGATTTGCAACGGCGGATGCATCTCATATGTCGAGCTCGGCGAGGCACCGCTCGGCAACGATGAAGGGCTTCGTGAATATGTAGAGTGTGGCATGGCATCCGGCACGCATTATCTCGGCTTCAATTTCCCGAAAGATGTCTGCCGCGACTGCGGTACCGGTGGGGTGTTCGATAAATGCCCCGTTTGCGGTGGAACCCGCATCACCCGAATCCGTCGGGTGAGCGGCTATCTTGAAATTCTTGACGGATTTACCAAAGGCAAAAAGAACGAAGAAAAAGCAAGGAGGGCAAACTGAGTTGAGACATATTGCGATTGAAGGTATGGACGGCGTCGGAAAAACAACAACGGCAAGAATGCTGGCGGCGCGGCTTGGCTATCGTTATATTGAAAAAAATCTGCATGAACTTTTTGACGAGGACGATAGGTTTGACAACTACTTCCGCATCCGGGATAAGGTCAACGCAAGCCCCGATCGGCTGTTTACCGCCTGTTTTTACGCGCTTGGCAACATTTATTTGCACACCGCTCACGAAAACGACGATGTGGTAACCGACCGTTACTTTCTTTCCAACTACGCATGGAGCGGAACGGAAGATAACCGTGCGGTGTATGATCTGCTGACCGAAAAACTCGGCTTTCCCGATCTGACCGTTATTCTGTACGCAGATGAAACAGCAATTTTTGAGCGTTTGCGACATCGTGACGAAGAGGACAGCGATCTTGCAAAAGTCAGGCTTTCCAAAGAAAAATACGAAAAAATGATCTGCTTTTGCGAGCGGTACAAGATGCCCTATATGGTGATCGACACAAGCCACCTGTCCCCGGAAGAGGCGGTGGAACTCATTATGAAACGGATTGAGGGCAGGGCATGATCGCAAAAGATATGAAATATACCGCTCTTTACTGGGCGTTGCGTTTTTATGAAACGGCGGAAGATGTCCATGTCAAATCCTATAACGGCTATCAGGTTACGATCTACGCGGAAGAGCATTATGTGGATTTCGGAGAGAAAATCCCAAACGGGCGCAAATATGATCTGAACAGTCATAAGTCATTTGTAGTGCTGGAATGTATTGATCGCTTGTTGACAAAAGGCTATTCGCCGGAAAAGATTATGATCGCAAGCGACTTCTTTGATATCCGACTGAATGCCGGGGACTCGACTGTCGGGATTAACTGCTTTTCGTGGGATGACTATAACGGCGGTGGCGACCTTGGGTTCGCAGATTTTGAAGTATCTTATACTTCAAGGCTCGTCAGCGGATTGCTTGAATATAAAGGCAGATACTATTCCGACGGTTTTGATTTTGATTTCGGAGTCGGTTCAGATGGATATCACTCCAATATAAAACCGTCTCCGGATTTTGAGATTATCGGGAGCGAATTGGTACAGTATAAAGGAACAGAAGCAGTTGTTCATATTCCGGAAGGCGTTGTTTCTGTCGGTGCTTCCGCATTCTGGAACAATACCTCCGTCAGGGAGGTTATCTTGCCTCGTTCTCTGGAGCGCCTTGGGGGAGATTGTTTTTACTACTGTACAAACCTTGAATATGTGACGATTCCCCCGAATGTGCGGACGATGGGAAACAATCCGTTTGCCGGTTGCCCGAAGCTGACGCTGAAAAACGAAAGCCCGTTCTTTTGCATGGAAGACGGTGTTTTATGTGACAAAGGCAAAACCACACTGATTTATTTCCCGATTAAAGACGAACGCCGGTCTTTCAGCGTACCGGACGGTGTGATATGTCTTGGCAAGCATTGTTTTTATGCCTGCGTCCATTTGCATGAAATCACAGTTCCGGAATCTGTGATCCGGTTTGAAAACAATCCGTTTTCGGGTTGCACCGAACTGAAGCTTGACTGCCGTTCTCCATACTACATTGTGGAGGATGGGGTTATATATAACAGATTCAGAACAAGTATTATAGGCTGTCTGAACGGCTCTCAGATCGACTGCCTGACCGTACCGGAAAGCGTTACGCAGATCAGCAGAAATGCGTTCTGGAACTGCAAAGGAATAGGGCGCATCATCCTGACAAAAAATATTGACCGCATCGGATACAATCCGTTTGCCGGATGCGAGAATCTGTTGATAGAGAATGGTGGAAATCCGAATTTCTGCGTGGAAAACGGCATTGTGTTTGACAAGGGGCGCACACATCTTCTATGTGCAACAGACCGTGCAGTCGGAGCATATTATCATGTGCCGGACGGTGTAACGCATATCAATCGCGGGGTTTTCAGCGGCTGTAAGTCCCTCTGCAAAATTGATTTTGGCGACGTTACCTACATTGATAAAAGTTCGTTTACCAACTGTACGGGGCTGAGCGAATTGTATATTCCGGATGCCGTTACCTATATTGGCGAGTGGGCATTTTCCTATTGCCGGAATTTGCGAAAGATCAGCATCAATAAGCATACTTTTGTTGACAAAAATGCTTTTAACGAATGCCCCGTTACGGTAGAATGGAGAGATTGAATTTGCATAGAATTATCGAAAGCGACAATCTGATTGCCCTTGAAACACTCATGCCGGAATACGAGGGGAAGATCGATGTGATGCCGATTGACCCCCCGTACAATACGGCTGTTTCCTATATCGGGTATCAAGATTCCGGTTATGAAAACGGTTGGGGTGCGTTTATGCGCCCGCGACTGGAACTGGCATACCGTCTCCTTTCCGGGACGGGTGTTATGTTTATTCATATTGATGAAAACGAGTTTTTCGCTCTTTGGTCGCTTTGCTCCGAAATATTCGGCACAGAAAATCTGATGACCATGATTTGGAAGAAAACGAACGAGCATTTTGACCGAAACCGTAAAGAAAAGCCGCTGGAAAGCGGAATCCGCCGCACGCACGAATTCATCGTTACCTGCTTCAAGGATAAAGCGCATACCATACTGCATCCAATTTATCAACCCGTCTGGAGCGGAAGCGGGTATATGGATGTCGTGAAACCGCTTGAAACCGTCATTGACGGTATGGGGACAAACGCATCGGCAAAAGATGAATTGGAGGAACTTCTCGGCGACCGTACATTGTTTGCTACGCCGAAACCTGTCCGGCTGATAGAAGAGCTCATCCGTGCGGCGAGCACAAAGGATTCCGTTGTGCTTGACTTCTTTGCCGGAAGCGGAACGACCGGGCACGCAACAATGAAGCTGAACGCTAAGGATGGTGGACATCGCCGATTTATTCTTGTTACCAATAATGAGAGCAACATTTGTCGGAGAGTTACCATCCCACGCATCATGAAGGCAAAAGCAATTTGTCAATGTAAAGACGAGATACAGGTTGAAACTTTTATGGAACGGTCTGTTATATAACGACTTCCATTCCGTTTGTAAAAACGAATTTCAGAAAGCCATCTTTTTTTACAACAACTTTTTCAACCAGCAGCCTCCACATCGACTCGTCAAATTCAACCGGGGCGTTTTCCATACCGCGCAGCGAATTGAGAAAGTCCTCAAAGGCTACAGACCTGGCAATTCTTGCAGAGCGTTCGGTATTCAGCTGTAACAGGCGCTCTTTGATTGCCTGATATCGCTCAACATATTCGTTGTATTGGCGCAGATAGGTATTTTGATCTTCTTCTGAGGTGGCATTTTTATCAACATATTTTTGAGTCAGGTTGATGACGACCTCCAATTCCTCCCGGAGCATGGACTGTTCCTGTTCGATGACGGTGCAATCGGTAAGTGCCCGTAATTCCGTTTCGCAATTTGTTATAACCTCATCCCTGGTACAGAAAAGGCGGGTGACTACTTCGACAAAAGCGGCTTTTATGGCGTCTTCTGTAAGGTACGGTGTGTTACAGTATGTCTTTCTGTCAAATTTGGCATTGCACTGCCATACCTTTCTGCGCAGGTGAGTATTGGAACTCCATATCTTGGGACCGAAAAACGCATCGCACTGTTCGCAGACGATTTTGGTAGAGAAAATGCTTTTTCCGCTGTATTTTGTGGAGAGGGAATGTCTACGGGCATATTCTACCTGTACGCGTTCCCATTCTGCGGGAGGAATAATTGCTTCGTGACTGTTTTCTACATAGTATTGCGGCAGTTCGCCTTCATTGGCTTTTACCTTTTTGGTTAAGAAATCAACGGTGAAATTCTTTTGAAGAAGTGCCGCTCCTTTATATTTTTCGTTGCGTAAAATGCTTCGAACAGTCGTGAGCGACCATTGTTTCGTTTTTTGACTCGGCGTCGGAATGCCGTCTGCGGTCAGACCGTCTGCAATTGCCCAAGCGGCTTTGCCCTGCATAAATTCCCGATAAATTCTCTTTACGATGAGAGCCTGTTCGGGATTGACGGTTAATGTGCCGTTCGGTCCCTTGTCATATCCGAGGAACTGACTGTAACCAAGGCTGATTTTTCCGTCGGCTGCGCTTTTGCGTTTGCCCCAAGTAATGTTTTCCGAAATTGAACGGGATTCTTCCTGTGCAAGGGAAGACATGATGGTCAGCAGTAGTTCTCCTTTGCTGTCCAAGGTCCAGATGTTTTCTTTTTCAAAAAATACTTCGATGCCTTTTTCTTTGAGCTGCCGGATTGTCACCAATGAATCAACGGTGTTTCGGGCAAATCTGCTGACCGATTTCGTAAGGATGAGGTCGATTTTTCCATCCAGTGCGTCTTTTATCATTTGGTTAAAGCCGTCGCGCTTTTTTGTATTGGTTCCGGATATCCCTTCATCCGTATATACTTTTACGAACTCCCAATCCGGGTTATTGGCGATATATTTTGTGTAATAGTCAACCTGAGCCGTATAGGACGAAAACTGCTCATCTTTGTCTGTGGATACCCGTGCGTATCCGCAGACCTTTCTCTTTTTTGATGTTAATGCAGGCATTTTTGTTGCCGGGTTGACGGTTGCCGGTATTACGGTAACTTTACTCATCTGCTTTTCTCCTTTTTTTCAACTGTTGGCTGGCTGCGGCCCTCTTTTCATCTGTCCATGATTCCGAACGGGATCGGTCTTTCCATACTTGGTTGATGATTCTGCCGTCTGCCATATTATACTGAAGGCTATTACCATTACAAACCGTTATTTGACGGATTTCTTTGATGCTTGCTGTAATTTGTCCGGTAACTTCATAGAGCGTAGCCTCCGGAATTTGCTTTGATGGGCAGTAGGCCTTTCCTCGGGTATTGAAAGTCCGGCATATCCAAACTGCGCCGGTGGGAGTGATTTTTCGAGTGTAGGTTTTGCCGCAACCGGCACATATTAAAAGTCCCGTAAACGGGTATGATGCCGATTTCTTTGAAGCATGGCAATACATTTCGGAACGCTTTTGAAGTTCTTTTTGCACAGCTTTAAATGTTTCGGGGGGAATAATTGCTTCATGGGAACTTTCAACAAGATATTTTGGCCGCTCGCCGTTGTTGATTCGCTTTTTCTTGGTGATGTGGTCTTCAATAAAGGTCTTTTGCAACAGCAAATTTCCTGTATATGTTTCATTTCGCAGGATCTTTCCGACGGTGTTCGGATGCCATGGCCCACCGAATCTTGTCGGAATTCCGTCCGCTGTAAGACCGTTCGCAATTTTTGTTTTACCAAAGCCACTGAGATATTCACGGAATATCCGGCGAACGGTATCCGCTTCTTCCGGAATCAATTCATATCGGTCGCCTTTTAAGCGATAGCCGAGAAGTGCATTGTTCCACGGAATGCCTTCCTCGAAGTTCTTTTTAATGCGCCATTTCATATTTTGACTGACCGAGTGGCTTTCCTCCTGTGCGAAAGAGGAGAGAATTGTTGTCATGAGTTCTCCGCTTCCGTCTATTGAGTGTATATTTTGCTCTTCGAAAAATACGTCAATTCCGATAGATTTTAATTTGCGAACGGTTTGCAGAAAGGTTACGGTATTTCTTGAAAAGCGGGATATGCTTTTTGTGAGTATCAAATCGATTTTTCCCGCTTCGCAATCTTTGAGCATACGCTGAAAGCCGGGTCTGTCGGATTTTGTTCCGGTTATGGCTTCATCAGCGTATACACCGCAGTAGCTCCAATCTGCATGATTCTGTATCAGCCCGGAGTAATAACTGACTTGGCTGGAAAGGGAATGCAGCATCGCATCTTTTCCGCTGGATACACGGCAGTAGGCTGCAACCCTTTTAATGTTGGTTTTCGCCGGAGCGTCAACCATAATACATTCAACGGTTCTGTCCATAGATACCTCCTGTTTGGGTTACTATATATTCGCTCTGAACAGCGGAAAAGTCAAGCCGATTCAGCGATATATTACCGACAAACTTAGCCCGTATTTTTGGGCAAGATTTGTGTCAATTACGGCGAATTCTTCAGCAGACAGAAGCCCTGCTGCCACAAGCTTTTTGAATGCCGCAATGCTTGCTTTGTAAAGCAGAACGGCTTTGAATTCCGCATCGGTCATACCGGCACCTTCTTTCTTGCCTGGGCGTAACACGCACGGGAACAGTACTGTCGGTTGCTTTTCCCGTAACTTTCAAAAGATTTACCGCATTGCCGACAGATAAGGGAATAGATTGCTTTGCGGTTTACGAGATTCTGATGAGCGTTCCACCAGGTCATTCTGCAGGCGTCGGAACAAAATTTTTTCTTTCGTTTGTGCGGTGTACTTTGTATTGCCTTTTTACATTGCAGACAGGCTTCTTCAAGCGGAATATACGGATGTCTGCGGCAGTGTGATTTGACCGTATTTTCCGGGAGCCCGAGTGCCATTGCAATTTTGCGGTATCCCATCCCTTTGGCCTGTAATTCCCGGATTTTTTGTTTATCAAGCATTTTGCTGACCTCACTTTCTGTTGCGTTCACCCCGTATTGGACATTTTTGCGGCGAGTTTCCACCGGAAATAAAAAAATAAGCCCACCGGGGAAATCCCGATGGGCTTACGGATGACATTATTCGGATTCTTTTTCGCCTCGGCCTTTGGTCAGCTGTTTGACTGCCTGGTTGGCTCCTGTTGCGGACAGACCGCTTGCAGCGCCGAGTACAAGGGCGATGACAGCGTTACCCGTACCGATAACCTCCGGGGCAACGAAAAAGGCAACAAGGCCGCACAGTGCGCCGAGAACGGCGGCTGTCAGCGGTATGAAGCGATTGAATTTTTCAGAACCCCCGACAGCGGTTTTCACAATGTCGATAACCGTGTAAACGATGGCTGCAATGGCGGGGATCGATGCGATTTCCGGAAATGAGTTCATGCAGATACCTCCTGTTATTTATGTGCTTCTTTGTTGATGTGGCGTTCCAACTGAATAATAGCTGTCGTGACAGGACCGTCACAGCCCTGTTCCTTCAGTCCTTTCAGGCAGGCGAGAACGCCCTGCGTGAGCAGAAACTGCTCATCCTTGATGGCTTTGATGTCCGTGTCCTGTTTTTCCTGTTTCAGATACCATTTGTAGACAGCGAACAGAATGCCGAAGATGACCCCAAAAGCGGTGATGACTTCGGCAACGGCAGTGATGATTTCCATAGCACCTCCTCAGTCTTCGAAAACAATGATGCCTTCCAGGGAGAGCATCTCGTCCGGTGTCGGCAGATCATCGGAAGTCAGAAAATCAGCCCCGGAAACGGAGACAGGGGTGATGCCGTCAATCTCGCTATTCTGAAGACGGAGAATTTCCTCTTCAAAAGCGACCTTGGACGGAGCATCCTTGAGTTTGATGCGCCCGTCTTCAAGCAGTACGGGTGAACCGTCTTTCTTTTTTTCGGCATAGGCTTCCACCGCTTTTTTCTCCTGTTCGACATAGATGTCAAATTCGGTTTCCACTGCCTTTCGGAGTTTGACAAGCTCCCGGATTTTACGGTAGTTGCAGAACCGTTTTTCCGTAAGACGGATGAGAGCGGGTTTTGCTTCAATGACGGTTTTCAGTTTCATTTCTGTTGTTCTCCTTTATTTGATTCACATATTGATTGCCGAGTTCGGTGGCTTGAGCCTCGAACCACCACGAGTCGTAGGGCGTTTTTGCACCGAACAGTTCACGCTTCCAGTACCGGACGGCAGAGCAGATGCTGAAGAACAGCATCCGCAGTCCTCCGACGGCAGCATTCTGAATGCCATGCCCGACTTCGTGATTTTTGAGTGATTCGGGTGCTCCTTTGCAGCAGATGAAAAACCACCCCATTTCAAGTCCACCCCAGTTTTTCCCGATTTCAAAATAAGGGCAGATTCCGAGATAGTCTCTTGGCTTGCACCGGAACAGCCGCAGGATTCCGTATACAATCAGTCCTACGAATGACAGTGCCCAGCCCTTGGTTTTCTGCCGCTTTTTCAGGGCATCCGGGGGCAGTGACAGAATTTCGGTATCGTTTTTATGTTTCATTGCAATCCTCCTTCAGTTGTTCTTTCAGCGCTTTGATTTCTGCTTTTAGTTTTTGAATTTGCCAGGTGTTCATGGCGATGAATTCTTCATAGCGAAGTCCCCAGGATTCTTTATCCGTGTTCGGGTCGGAGATGCAAAGGGCGGCAAACTCGGAGGAGGGCAGATTGACCGCCGTCATCGATTCCTTAACCTCCTGCGCTACAAATCCGGTGTGGTAACGGCCGGATGTCCCGTCTTTGTAACGGAACCGTCTGGCAATCAGCCTGTCGAAAAGCAAACCGTATTTGTCGGTGAGATCTTCTATGTCCTGCTTTGCGTTTCGGTCGGAAGTGACCGTTATGGCAGAGGAGGATTTCCAGGTGCCGTTTAGCCTTCCGTATGTTGCGGAATAGGATTTTCCGGCTTGCATCGTCATTCCGACGGCGTACAGTTCGGTCGCACGGTCGCTGACGCTGATATTAAAGGTTTCGGATGAAGAGAGCAGTACCTGCATGCCGAAAATCGAAACACCGGTATCCCCGCCGCCGTAAAATCCCAACTTGATGGTGGAAGGATCGTTGTCCATCCACTGGTCGGCGGAAAGATAAAGGGAACCGTAGGCAAGGCGAATACTGTACCAGTCGTAACCGCCGACCTGAATACCGGTGGAGTCAATCTTGTTATAGAAATTGGAGGAAAGTGATCCGAGAACCATAGACCCTCCCGTGATTTCCACATCGGATGCGTGAACTTTGCCTGCGGAGGTCACATAGAAAGTTCCGGCACCGAGTCCGATGCCGTCCGTTCCGACATAAACACCGGCCGTAGAACTGCTGTAGGAGGTCTTGGTTTTGTAGATGGCTGCCGTGCTGACGGTGAAGCCGCCGATGGTTCCGCTTGGTGCATTCAGACTTCCGGAAAAGTAGCAGTTGGTATCGTCGACCTTAAAATTCTTAAAGTAAAGATACCAACTTCCGTTGTTGTAGTTTGGGCTGATATAGTAGGTTTTGTTGTCTCCGAAATAGAGCTTGCCTGTGACAGTCATCTCCTTCAGCGTGCCGGATGTGGCGCTGATCGAGCCGGTAACGGTGGCGTTGGTGGCGGTCAGGGCGCCGGCTGAGGTCACATAGAAAGTGCCCGCACCAAGCCCGATGCCGTCGGTTCCGAGATATACCCCGGCGGTGGAACTGCTGTAGGAGGTTTTCGTTTTATAAATATAACTCGATCCGATTGTAAAACCGCCGACAGTCCCGCTCTTGGCAGTCAGCGAACCGTAAGAAGATACAAAAAAGGTTCCGGCACCGAGTCCGATGCCGTCCGTCCCGATATACACGCCTGCCGTTGAACTGCTGTAGGATGTCTTGGTTTTATATATGGCGGTAGAGGTTATGGTAAACCCGCCGATAGTTCCGCTCGGTGCGCTCAGTTTGCCGCTGAATACCGCACCGGACGCATCGTTTACCCGAAATCCCGGGAGATAGATATAATATTCCGAATCGTTGTAATTCGGGCTGATGTAATATTCCCGACCATCTCCCAAATACAGCTTTTTGGAAACCGATATTTCTTCGATGCTTCCGCCGGTTGCCGTAATGCATCCGAGCAGACTGACTCCGGTTTGGTTGACCGACAGAACCGTTTTGCCGTTGCAGTAGATGTACAGACCGTCAGCGGTAATTTTCCAACCGAATGAGGAAGTACTCCCGCCCTCCGCATCTGCTTTCTTTTCTATTTCGCCGGACAGTTCGGTAGCTGTCTGTTTCAGGGAGGAGATGTTGCCCTCAGCACTCCCGATTCGCGTTGTCAAAGAGGATACCGACTGCTTTACGGAAGAGATATTTCCTTCGGTGGTTGACACCCGTGTCGCAATTCCGCTGACAGAAACCGAAAGGGAGGAAATATCCGTTTCGTTTTTTGTTACGCGGACAGAAAGGTCGGAGGCGGTTTGGCTGACCTCCGACACCGTGCTTTGCAGATCCAGAATGTTCTGCTTGGCTTCTGCCGCATCGCTTTCTACCGTTTCAACCGTGGTTTCCACCAAAGAAATCCGACTGGTTAAACCGTTTAGATTCCGTTCCAGCGTGGCTTCTTTGGTTGTCAGGGTGGAGATGCTTGTCCGGATTTCCTCCGTTCCGTTGGCTTCCTTCCACGCACTGCCGTTCCAGGCCATGGTCGTCGGCGGAGATACGGATGTTTTGACCCACAGCTGACCGACATAAGGATTTTCCGGTGCGGTTTTGGAAGTGACCACATCGTTCAGCGTGTGGACGGTAAACTGTGCCTGTGCCCGCATCGAAAACACCTCCTGTCAGATTGTTACGACTACCATAAAAGTCGCTTTCACGGTCACATCGGAAGTGGATACCGCAAGTGTCTTTCCGGTTTTGGAGCCGTTGGTGCCCCAGGCGGTATCGACGGTTCCGTCCTTGTTGTATTTGGTCCAGGTGTATGTTCCTTTTCCGGCGGTATCGATTTCGGTGCCTGCCTGGTACACCACAGCCGTCAGGGTGGTTGAACCCTGTCCGTTTTTGAAGATATCGCCGCCGGTCGAAGTGATAATAACCTGGATGGGATCGGCATTGTCGATGAAGGTTGCCACATCGGTGAAGTGGCTGTTGTAGGTGTTGGATGCGGAATCCGAGTCGGTGGCAACGCAACGGAATACGGCGTAGCTGTCGACCGCAGCAGCGTAGACGGTGAGCGTGTCCCTGTCGGTTCCGGTGTATTTGCCGGCTGTATCGGAAAGTTTTCTCCAGCCGGTTCCGAACGCCGCATCGTATCCGGTTGCGGAAGTCGATGTTACCGAGGTATCCATGATTGCCCATTTGTAGGTGACATTCGTGGTGTCAACGGTCGAACCTCTCCAAAGTTCCGCTTTTGCCGTCAGGGTTGCGATTTCGCTGTTCTTGAATACATTTCCGTTCGGGGTTGTGACAATCAGGTCAACAATACCGCCGCCGTTGACCACGCGCGACAGGCTGATGGAGAGCGGGTGCGTGATGGTCAGTCCCGTGGAGGCATCCTTGTAGGTGATGACGCAGCGGTAGTCGATACCGGGCTGACCTGCCATTGTGTTGGCTTTAACGGTCAGGATATGGCTTTTGGCTCCGCTCAGTGCGTAAGTGCTGTTGGCGGTGATGGCAGTGGTGCTGCTTCCCACATACCACTTGACCGAGGTGACATTGGCGGATGCAATCTGATCGGTTGTCGTGCCGATGACATACAGGCTCGGTGTCAGCACCAGATTGGTGGATGCCCAGTTTGGCGTGTAGGTTCCGTTATCCGGGTTGTACATCTGTGTCTTGGCGTGATTTGAGCCGATGTAGCCTGTCAGAGTCAGTGCGTCATTGTAGTCGATAATGGTAAACTGTCCTTGTGCTTTGCTCATATGAGTTGTCTCCTTTTGATTGTTTTCCGGTGCCTGACCGGTATCTGTGGTTGGTTCGGTTGTTGCCATGGGTTACCTCCTATAAAAGGCTTTGACGGGTTGTCGTATCGATGAGGTCACAAAAAAAGGTGGCGCGGACATAAACATCGTCTTTCGTGATCTCAACGGTCTTTGTCCCGCCGTAATGTCTGTCGTTCCACTCCCGGTCGGACACCGGGTCATCCGAAACTCGCGTCCAGAGAAACTGATTGGGGTCCAGGGTATCCGTGATGTTTTTATCCCAGGAGTACACAACAGCAGACAGGGTAGTCTGTATTTCGCCGTTCTTGAAAATGTTTCCGTTGGATGATGTTATTACAAGACGGTACATTTTCTGCCCGTTGATTTCATCGATGCGTTCGTTTGCTTCTTCAACGGATGAAACAGTCGCATAGGCGCGCAGTACCACTTCGCCGGTGTCCAGGTTCCAATAGGAGGAGCCGTCCTGCGACGAAAGCGTTCCGGCTTTTATGATATTGGCAACAAGGGTTCCGGAAGTGATGAAGTCGGCAACAATCTGACCGTCGGCCGTAACGGCGGTTTCAAAGGGACCGTTGTAGCCGTGCGAGGAAAAGCCAAGACCGGCAACATTCCACCTCCAGACATTGACGGCTTCCTCCACGGTCGGTTTGTCCAGTATCAGAAGCTCATACGGCTGCCCGTTGCTTCCGCTGTGCAGAACGACATACCCGCCGTTCTGACCGGTGATTTGCTTGGTTGCCTGACTGATCGCCGAACTCATCAGGCTTGGAAAGCGGTCAATTTTGGCGGCCGCTTCCTCTGCACGCTCTGCCGTATCGCTGACGGTTTTCATCAGGTTGGCTTTGGCAGAGCCGAGTGTGACCGATACATACTTTTCGGACAGTGCGTCGTATACGGTTTTGATGACCTTGGTATGTACCGAAATGCCGAGTTCGGAATGCCGGACGGTAACGGTGTCGCACAGGGAAACACGTTCGAGGACGGTTGCATATTCCGGTTGTTTCCAAAGCGGCTCAAAAGCGACGGTCAGCGTAGGCGTTTCCACACCGAGCGGATTGTTTTGCAGATATTTTACGGCACGCTCACGGAGCATCTCCTCTGTTACTGCGGTACCGTAGGAAAAGGAATCCGTGAAATCCCGGATTAATGTTTTTCGCCGCGCCGTGTTCTTCGCAACAATTGGGAGCAACTGTTCCCGGAGCGTAATCACGGTTTCCGTGCCGTCCTCGGCGGTCGATACCGCATAGGGGAGAAGATCCGTGTAAACTTCGCCGGCATCCGCGTCGTGCTCCATTTTTGTCAGGTTTTTTCCGTATTCAATGACAACGCCTGCATTGGCTCCGCGTCCTCTGTGATGGATGACCCGGTAATTATCCCATTCGAACTCACCGCCCCAAAGATTCATCAGAGAGCCTTCCGAACCGCCGAGCATAGCTCGCAGACTTTTCGGTCTGTCCACGGAGAACGGTTTCGGTTCCGTATAATCGGTTCGGAAGGTAAAACGGTGAGGAATCGGTGCATTTTCAAATTCCTGTTCAACGGCAAACTGCGGGGGAGTAGATGTACTTTCCCTGAGCGGTGCCGGAATGCCGGACAGGTCATAGGAGATATGCTGTGCGTATACGGTAACAATTCCGTTTATGGGTGTTGTGATGCGGTAAATGCGGAAAGCCTGGTCGGCGGCGGTGTCGTTTGGTTTTACTTTTACGATGCGCTCGTTTCGCAGTTCCGGATAGTTTCGACCGCTTGCCGGATACCTGAGGACACACTCGTAAGCCCCGTTCCTTTCTTCCGTGACTTCGCAGAAAACGGTATCCGGAAGCGGACCGATGCCGTAAGTGGAAAAGTCAGAGGCATCCGCTTTGAAAAGAATCGGTATCATACGGTTGCCCACCTCGGAATGATTTCCACTCCGGTAATTTTACCGTAAAAGGAAACTGTGTTTTCGCCGGGATACAGAAGAGGAAAGCCGTCCCCGGATACGGTATCGTTTTTGGCTTCGGTGTCATGGTAGAAGTTCATCAGCTCGGAATCGCACTCGGTGTATCCGTTCAGTGTGGAGAAACTCCAGGTTGCATTGTGCGACGGAGACTGCACGGTCAGATTTCCGCTTCCGCGCCCGAGAACCTTCAGATACGGCTTGGCAGGAAACGGGAAGGGATTGGTCAGAACAAAACCGGATTCCGTAAATGTCAGCTTTTCCTGTCCCGCCCGGAGAAACCGGAGGGGGTAGCAGGAGAAGCTGACGGTAAACACACCGATTTTGCGGCATTCCTCCGAGATATCCAGTTTGCTGTTAAATACCGCACGGCGAAAAAATCCGGTGTCGTAGCTGTCGAAAAGTTCATGGTAACGGTCAGGTTCAGCGTAAAGCCAGGCTTTGACATCGGTCAGCCGTTCCTCCAATTCGGCTACGCTTTTTGCGGGAACGAAGCAGGTGTAAGAAAGAGAAACATTGCCGAGCCGACCGCCGGGACAAATGAGATCGCCGTCGCGCCCCGGGATGCTCTGTACTGTGCTGTCATATTTCGGTCCGGAGAAGATGTCTTTATCGGATATGCGAATGTATCGCTCTGCAGAGCGAACCCCGTTATAGGAAAACCAGTTCATGCGAAAACCGCTCCTTTCCGTTTGACAAAGGCTCCGGCGGTTTGCATGATTTCCTCTGTCAGTTCGGAAATGTCTTCGCCGGAATAGTTGTTGAAGTTTGTAATGCTTAGCTGTAAAACAAAACCGCCCGCTGTAGCCGGGGTGGCAGAGGATGCTCTTCTGCCGGAACTTTCGGGATACTGTGCTTCCGGGAGAACCGTTTGCATATCCGCGCTCAGCCCGTCAAAGACACTGTTCAGGCTGTTTACAGTATCCTGTGCGGCAGATACGGCATCTTCCGATGACGCATCGATGCCTCCGGCAAGACCGGTCATCAGCATATCTCCGACCCACGCCATTTTTCGGGAGGGAGAGTGGATGCCGAAGAAGTCACAGATGCCATCCCAAAGATCACCCGCCCATCCGGAGACTTTGTCCCACAGCCATCCGGCAAGGCTTTGGATGCCTTCCCACAGCCCCTTTACGAGGTTCACACCGACTTCCTTCATCCTGCCGACACCGTCAGCGAATGCACGGACGATTCCGGTAACAATCTGCGGGACGGCTTTTACGATTTCGGCAATGATAACAGGCAGATTCTGCACCAGGGAAATCAGCAACTGAACCCCTGCTTCGATGATGAGAGGAATGTTTTTCAGTACGGTTGTTACGATGCCGGAAATGATGCTCGGAACGGCGGCGATGACCGTTGTAATAATCAGCGGCAGGTTCTCAATGAGGGCGGTCAGCAGCTTTACGCCGGTTTCGATCAACTGAGGAATTGCGCCCAGGACAGAGTCCACAAGGGAGGTGATGATGCTTGGAACCGCATCCAGAATACACTGAATGATGCGCGGCAGGTCGCTGACCAAGGAAGAGATCAGAGAGACACCGGCTTCCACAATTCCGGGGATATTTTCAAGCAGAGTGTCAATGATGCCCATTACCACCGTTACAACCGCATCCAGAACGGTCGTCAGAATGCTTGGAAGATTGGTGACGATAGAGGAAAGCAGCTGCTCTCCCGTATCAATCAGGAGCGGAATTGCCTCCGTCAGTGCGCCGACCAGGGTACTGATGATTTGCGGAAGACAGGTCAGCAGGGTAGAAACAACGCCGGAGATGATTTGCGGTATCATTTCCGCAATCAGGCGGATGATTTCCGGGAGCAGCTCTACGACGGCAGAAACAACCTGCATCACGGCATTCAAAAGCGTCGGCAGTGCAGAAGTCAGTGCGCCGATAAGACTTTGAACAATACCCGGAATGATGCCGGACAGCAGGCGAATCAGTTCCGGCAGCATCTCTGCCACGGATGTGACGACGGAAAGAACCGCTTCCGCAATCATCGGTAGGTTGTCCGTAATCGCCGCAGAGAGTTCTGCTATCAGTGCGGGGATAAGTGTCACAACGGCTTTCAGAAGTGTCGGGAGCTTCTGCACCAGTTGCTTGATAAATTTCACGATTGCAGAGAAAATTCTGGGCAGAGATGCGGACAGTGCGGACACGGTTCCGTCGATGAGTTTTGGAATCAGAGCGATTACCGTTTCCAATATCTTTGGAAGAAGGTCCGCGATGCCGGCTACCGTGTCGAGAACCGCCTGCAACAGAATCGGAGCGGCGGACAGAATGGCATCTGCAATGCCGGGGAGCGCATCCGACAGTGCCGTAACAATCCGGCTCATCAGGTCTGGAATGGCGGTTACAATAGAAGATGTAATCCGGAAAACGGCATCGGTCAGCGCCGGAAGATTGTTCAGAACCGTTTCCGCCACGGCTCCGATGAGGTGCAAAACAGCATCTACCACTTGCGGCAGTGCTGTAATGATTGCCCCGAGGACGGAGGTCAGGATGGAAGAAATCTCATTCACCAAGGCGGGGAGACTGTCCACCACCAGTTTCAGAACCGCGCCGAGCAGGCTTCCGATGAGAGACAGAAGTGTCGGAATATACTGCTCAACCGTTGCGAAAATGTCCGGTACAAGAGCCGCGACATTTTCGGACATAACACCGATATCGCCGTTTGCCCCTAAGATGGCGTTTGTAAACTTGCCGAGCAGGTCAACGCCTTCCTCACCGAGCTTCGTTAAAACGGGGAGCAGGACCGTGCCAAGGGCATTTTTGGCGGCAACGCATCCAACCTTGAGGTATTGGATTTGGTCATCCAAAGCACCGTAGGCATTCAGCATATCTTCGCTGATGACATATCCGGCAGCCTGCGCCTGCTTGCCGAGCTCTGCCATGCGGGCGGCACCTGCCATAATCAGCGGGTTCAGTTCCTGGGCGGATTTCCCGAGTATCTGCATACCGAGCGCATCGCGTTCCGTTTCGTTTTCCAGCTTTCCGAGTGCGTCGATGACCTCCCAGTAGACCGTATCACTGTCCCGCAAATTGCCGTCTGCATCAAGGACCGTAACCCCTAATTTTTCATAGGCTTCCACCGATAGCTTGGTGCCGTCCTGAACCGCTTTCATGCTCTTGATTTGCTTTGCCATGGATTTGGTGAGCGTTTCGGTTGATACATCCACCAGTTCTGCTGCGTACATATATTCCTGCAGTTTGTCGGTGGCAATCCCGGTCACGGTGGATTCCGTCAGAACGCCGTCGGCAAAGGCGGCACCGTCCACGGACATCTGAATCAGAGCCTTCCCGGCAGAAACGGCAGCGGCTGCAATGGCGGCGCAGGCGGCAGTTACCGCAACACCGACGGCTGTGCAGACTTTACCGAGGTTTTCTAATTTTCCTCCGGTTTCGTCCGATTCCTTGCCGGTACTCTTCAGTTCGTCACCGAGTCGGTCTGTGCCTTTTGCGGCTTCGGACATTCCGTCGGCGGTACCGTCCAGTGCGGCTTCGTTTTGCCGGAGTTCCTTCTCCATGCCGTTCAGAGCAGCTTGTGCGTTGTTCAGTTGGATCTGCCATGCCTGGGTGCGGCGATCGTTTTCGCCGAAGGAAGAGGCGGCATTTTGGAGCGCAGACCGAAGAACCTCGATTTTTTGCTTTTGTGCGTCAATCTGTTTTCCGAGAACCCGATTGCGTTCGGTCAGAGCTTCGGTAGAGGTGTCGTTTTTGTCGAACTGCGAATCCACCAGTTTCATCTCGGAACCGAGAACCTTAAAAGACTGATTGATTTCGGATAGGGAACGCTTGAATTCCTTTTCGCCCTCCAATCCGATTTTCAGTCCGAATTTGCTGTCTGCCATTCCCGTCACCTCCTTTGCGGCAGTAAAAAAGCCCGGGAACCCCGAGCATAAAGAAAGCACCGGCCGTTTTGACCGATGCTTTGAAATATAAACTTTCGGATTTAGAAATCCAGTTGACGGATGATTTCGTCGATGTTTCGTTTGCCGTACAGAATACGCAAAACGGTGATTGTTTTGGATGACATTTGCGGAAGGTAATACAGAATGTAGTTTCCGATCAGCTTTTTGCGGATACCGGTGTAGGGCAGATACTCGTTTTCAACGGGAGCGCCACTTTCCGGAAACATCCGTGCTTCGTCAATTGCTTTTTGCAGTTTTTCCAAAAAGTCCGCTGCCGCCTGCGGGTTGTCAAGTTCTCCTGCAATGTAGCCGACTGTGGCATCCAAATCCGCCGCAGCTTTTTCTGTCAGCTGGTAGTTGAATTCAAATGCCATACTTTTTTCTGATATCCCGGATGGCGCTGTCTCCGTCTACGACACGCCCGGCATCAACATCCGCAATGCCGTCTATCAGCGCTTTGGCTTCATACATTTTTTTCATTGTCCGCTCGTAATACTCGATGTCCATGACCACCAGTCTGCCGTATCCGTTTTTGGTTACATATACGGGACCGTTTTCCTCGGCACAGCGGCGTTCCACTTCGACCGTATTCTTCAAATCGCGCATGGGAATAATCTGCATGGTATCAACTCCTTTCCTGTGACTATATTATACCCTATATTCAGCCACAAGTCAATAGGAAAGTTGTCCCTTTTTGATTTTTTACAGATGCGTCATTTTCCGCTCAGTGTTTCTGCCGCCAGTCGCATGGCGAAGCGTACTCCCGCTGAGAATGCTTCTTCCTCGGAGATGGAGTTCATCTCGCCCAGAGTGTCGCAGTATTTTTCAAACAGCTCTTTTTGTTCATCCGACAGTGTTTCGGCAAGATCCGCCTGGTTACGTGACAGCAGATGTTGCAAATCTTTGTAGTGTTCGTTTCCGTCAATCAGAGAATCCTGCGGATGAATTTCTCCGTCCCACAGTTCGTTCAGAATATTTGTCATATCGTTGCCTCCTTTGCTGACTATACTATACCGTCAGAGAGGCAGAAAGTCCAGATAACTTTCTGATAACAAAAACTCATATTCCGGGCGGAATGATATCATCGATGGTAATCTCCCGATACGGTTTGGAAATGCCGGTGTACTGTCGGTGGCATTCCCACAGGTCGAGAAGCAGTCCGAACGGCATCAGCCAGATTTCATCGACGGGGAGATGCAGTTGCGACAGCCCGAAATAGAGCAGTCGGGTAAACAGTTCCTCATCATTTACCCGACCGCTCCGTTTTTTGGGGAACCGTCCTCTTCACTTTGGATGTTTCGCTTGGTTCCCTTATACAGTGCATCGGTGATGGCGGTTCTGTATTCCGCAAGGTCTGTAGGTACCGTTAGGAGTTCGATTTCATCTTCTGTCAGGACAGGTTTCTGCTCATCTTTGTGGCGCAAATTATGAATCAGGATGGGCTGATTTGCCAGAAGCGCAATCAACCATACGATTTCGGCGAGTGCCATTTCAAAGTTCTCGCTTTTCATCAGTTTTTCGCCGAGATTTTCAAGCCCTCCGTAGCGGGCAGCAATTTCTCTTGTTGCTTTGGTCGTCAGAAGCAAGGGATACTCTTCGTCCCCGATGCGAATGACGGCAGAACGGTCACTGTTCATCGTTTCTTTCCTCCGTTTCAGACTTTAGACGGTTCCGATGCGGTGTACTTCGGTTCGTATACCTGCTTATACCAGTCGGCAATCACCGCAGCCGTGGCAGTGTCACCTTCGGTTGCCTCTACCTTCCAGGGATGTGCGCCGTTTCCGTCGGGTTTATTGCGTCGGGTGACGGTGCCTTCGATTGTCGGCGTGGAGAAGGTGATGCTGTCGCCTTTTGTAACAAGGTTGGTTGCCGGGATGCCGAATTTGACGCGGTACAGCCAGTAATACTTGTATTTCCCGTCAGCGCGTTTGGCACGGAATCCCACCGCAACAGAGAAGCCGGTATCTTCGCCGCCGGAGACCAGTACCTTGTTGGAATCGACTGTGGCACCGGTCAGATCGGCGGCAACATCGGCTCCGATATCGTCAATGCCGAGTGACAGCGTGCCGCCCTTAAACTCCTTGACCAGTTCGGCAACACCGTCATCGGCATAAAGCGTTGCCTCGTTCAGTTCAACCGACAGATCGGCGGAGATGGCTTTTGCGAGGAGTTTGGGGGTAGCGTAGGTTTCGTCACCGTTTTCGTCTTCGGTGATTTTTGCGTAGTAGAGTTTATCAAGCCCAATGGTAGCCATAGGGTTATACCTCCCATTCGTAATATTTTGCGGCATCGATCACATAGTGATGATAGCCGGTTTCACTGTCAAAGCCCAGGTATCGGCGGTCCGTTACCGTAAAATCCGCTTCCAGCAGGGCTTTGACCGTGCGCTGTTTCATAGCGGAGTAGCTGCCTTTGGAAAACAGGGAGATGCGTGCTTCTTCGATATTCGCACCGGGACGGTTATCCGCATGGAGCGTAAAACGGTCGGAAAGCGGTACGGTTACAAAATACCGTTCCGGTGCCGTGTCTGTGAAATGTCCCGTTTCCACCGGAAACCCGAGAGCGGAAAGAAGTGTATGAAGTTCTTCCAGAATACTCATACCTTTTTGATCTCCTCCTCCAGTGTCCGAACCATCGCATCGATACAGGCAGACTCCGATGCTGTTTTGGCCGGCTTCAGAAAAGGCTTAGCAGGCTGACCGTGCCGTCCGTATTCCAGGATGTTTGCGATTTTGGCATTGCTGTTTCCGTCCCGGCGCGGTTCCCGAAAGCCGATTTTGATGTTGCTGTCACCGTCTCTGTCCACAAGAACACCGCTCAGTCCGAGGGCTTCTTCCAATTCTCCTGTGGAACGGCTGGGGAATGCGGTTCCGCAGCCGATGACAGATGCCAGATTGCTCCGCACCTTTTCCAGAACGACTTCGCCGCCGCTCTTGAGAACCGTTTCCGCAATTGCATCGGTCCGGCTGCCGAGCCGCGACAGCTTTTCCAGAAAATCATCCGGCATTTGGATATCCACTTTAGCCATGTGCGGGAATCACCTTCTTTGCAAGAATCTCAAGATATATTCCGCGCCCTTTGATATTTTCCACCGAGGTAACCTCGAAGCGTTCCTCTCCGCAGAGCAGGGTGTCGCCGACCGAAACCGTAATACCGGGCAGTATGCGGGTGCGAAACAGATCTGTGGCAGAGGAAAAGGCGGCGAGGTTTGCCCATCGGACGGAACCGTGCCGTCCCTCACGGTAAGCCCGAAAGACGGCAACGGTTTTGTCTGTTTTCCGAGCAAATCCCTCGTTGTCCTTTTCCGTTACGGTACGGATCAGCGTAACAGCGGTGCGCATTTGACCGAGTCCCATGCTACACCTTCCAGTCTCTGTCCAGACGGAGCAGAAGATTTACGGTATTCCAGACCTGCGCTGCCGCATTGGTGTTATCCGCAAAGAATCCGCCCGTGGAACCGTCGCGGCTTTCATAAAAATGGGAAGAGAGCATAATGACCGCCTGTTCGGTTGTGGCGGGCATTGCATTCTTCCCATAGTAGCCCTCCGGCAGGTGCTGATAACTTTCGGCATAGGAAACGGCGGCGATGATGTAGCGTTCAAGCAGGGTATCGTCTGCCGTGTGTTCCAGAATCAGATTCTGCTTCACCTTGCCGAGAAGCTCCGAAGTATCCGTCATCACCGCCTCCCGTCATCAGGTACCGGAGGGAGCCGCAGTGCCTTTCTGCTGCAGTACCTTGATGGCTTCCGGCAGGACTGTTTTGCCGTCCAGACGTTTGGATGCAAGGAAACCGACCTGACCGTTACCGGCATACAGTTCGTTCAGCCGTCTGAAAGAAATGCCCTGGCGGTCGCCGATCCAGTAATAGCTCAGGTCACCGAAGATGACGGTTTTTGCACCGGCAGCGATTTCGGGGGCGTGTTCGGAGGTGAAGTAGGGTCTGCCGAGGATGGTGCTGACCTCGCCGTCTTTCAGCGCAGGCTGCAGGAGATAGTTGCCGTTGGAATCCTTGAGCTTGCGGATGACCTTGACGGTGCTGTCGTTGAGAACCCATACGGCGTTCTTACGGTAGGGTGCTTTGAGACTGTAATAGAGGTCAATCAGTTCATCTGCGGTAATGGCGGTGGCTCCTGCAGCCGTAACTCCGACCTGGGCTCCGCCGGTCGTGTTGAGAATACCGGTCGGCTTGGCAGTGCCGTTCCCGTTGAGGAAAGCCTCTTCCTCTTTGTCTCCGATGCGGCGGATGAACTCGGAACGAATGTAACCTTCCAGGTCAAAAGCGGAATCGTTCAGGAGTTCCTCGGACACCTTGATAACGGTGCCGACCTTATGTGCGTCCAACTGAACCTGTCCGAAGGTTTCATCGCTTTCCGTATAGGCACCCTCCTCGTCAATCCAGGCAGCGGAGCCGTGGGATGCCACAACGGGAATCTTATGCAGACCGCTTGAGGTGGTGATGACATGCGCATGGGAACGGATAACGGCGGCGAGGCTCAGACCGGTTACAAGGCTTTTCTCAAACTCATCCGGAACGAGATAACCGCCCTCGCTGTCGGTTCCTTCCTGGAGGGCATTGCGCATTTCGGGGGTGATACGGTCTTTGTGACGAGTGATATTCCAAAACGCTTTTTTGTAAGCGTCGGATGCACGGCCGACCTTGGTATCGGCTGGCTTTGCGGCTTCCGGCTTGGAAGTAAGGGGCGTGCTGACGGGGACAGCCATTTCACGCTCCATGGCATCAAGGCGTTCCTGCCGCTCAATCTCCCGACCGAGATTTACGATCTCCTGTTCCATGGCTTCATAGGTGGCGGTATCAACCGCTGAGAGAATGCCTTTTCCGTCCCTGTGGGCAATCAGAAAGGCGTTTGCTTTTTCCCAGGATTTTGCGCGCTGGGTGCGCAGTTCATTGACGGTACTCATAATAAAAATCCTCCTTTAAGGTTTCAAAAGATTCAGTCTTTTTTCAAGACTTGCGATAGGGGTCCCGGCGGGTCCGTCCGGTATCGCCGGTGCGGCAGGCTTTTTATCCGTTTCCATACGGGTATGCAGCTTGTTCATCAGCGAAACTTCTGCAGCTTTGCCGGAAAATGCATAAGCGGGAATGTCTGCGCCCTTTTTCGTATCTTCCAGAATGTCATCGGCAAAACCGAGCTCTATTGCCTTGTTGGCGTTCATCCAGGTTTCGGAATCCATCAGGTGTGAAAGTTTGGCGCGGGACAGGTTGGTTTTGATTTCGTAAGCGTTGATGATGCTCTCCTTCACTTCATCCAGCATTTCGATGGCTTTCTGCATATCGGCGGTGTTGCCGTAGGCTACGGTAATGGGATTGTGAATCATCATCAGGGCAGTCGGTGCCATCAGAACCTTCGTGCCTGCCATTGCAATTACGGAAGCGGCACTGGCGGCAATGCCGTCGATTTTGACTGTAACATCCCCACGGTAATCCATGAGCATGGAATAAATCTGACTTGCGGCAACACAGTCACCGCCCGGAGAATTCAGCCATACGGTAACGGGACCGGTGCCGGCAAACAGTTCGTCCCGGAACATCTGCGGCGTGACATCATCGTCAAACCAGGATTCTTCCGCAATGGTACCGTACAGTTCAAGTGCCCGTTCCGATTCGGTGTCGGCTTGGTTCTTCCACGCCCAGAACTTTTTGTTTTTCATCGGTTGTTTCTTCCTCCTTTGCTTGAGAATTGAGATTTGCAAAAGCACCTGCATTGCCGAGCGGGAGCATATTGCCGTTAATGAGATAGAGATCGCCGCCGAGTTCGGCGGGAATCCGGTCGAGATTTTCAAGTTCGCGGATGTCATTGGCAGACATCCATCCGTTCTGCCGTGCCGTTGCATAGCCCGTCATACGGCTTGCGTAATCTCCCCGAAGCAGCCCTTCCAGATTGAATTTGAAGTAGTACCGCTTCTTTTCCTCCGAAGAGAGAAGTGTCCGTTGGAGCGACTGCTCCCATCGGATGACCCAGGGGTCAAGCGTATACTTTACGAACTCAAGCGATTGCTGCTCGATATTGGAAAACGAGGACTTTTCCAAGTCACCCACCATGTGAGGCGGGACACGGAAAATCCTCGCAATCTCGTTGATCTGAAATTTTCGGGTTTCCAGGAACTGTGCCTGTTCCGGGGAAATGGAGATGGGCGTGTATTTCATGCCTTCCTCCAGGACTGCCACCTTGCCGGCGTTTCGGGATCCGCTGAACTGACTCATCCAGGCATCCCGTACACGCTGCGGATCTTTGATGGTGCCGGGGTGCTCCAGCACACCGCTTGGGGCTGCACCGTTTGCAAAGAATTTTGCACCGTATTCTTCCGTTGCAATGGCGAGTCCGATGGCGTTTTTCGCCATGGCAATCGGAGAGTATCCGACAAGGCCGTCAAAGCCAAGCCCCGGTATATGCAAAACATCCTCCGGCATCAGCACTGCGGTGGAACCTTCCACCGTGGGTGCATCATCGGAAGATGTTGTGTATTGGTAGTAGAGCTGCCCCTTGTCTGTGCGGTTAACCTCCATTCGGTTCGGCATCAGGGGATAGAGGGCAATGACCTCGCCTTTGCCGTTGCGGATAACCTGTGCGTAAGCGTTGCCCCAGAGAAGTAGATGCGTCATCAGTGTTTCTCTGAAAACAAAACTTGTCATTTCTTTGTTCGGTTCATCGTGAAGCAGGAAATACAGCGGATGTTCCACTGCTTTCTCTTTGCTGCCGTCGCAGCCGTATTCGTATAAGTGCAACGGCAGTCCCGCGATGGCTTCCGATAGGATGCGCACACAGGCATATACGGCTGTCATTTGCATGGCAGAGCGTTCATTGACTGCTTTTCCGGCAGTTGAGCCGCCCATGAAAAAAGCGTAGGAACTGCCGGTTGTTCTGTTTTGAGGCTTGTCCCGTGAGCGGAACAGCCCGGAAAAAATACCCATGAAAGATATCCTCCTTTGAATTTACTGTTCGGGTGTTATTTGTACTGTTGGCTTGGCGTATCCTTATAAAAAGGTGAAAGAAACAAAAATATTTTCGTAAAAAGCGAAAATAATATATTTTACCACTTGAATTCCGGTCGCAGTTGTGGTATAATTACTTCGTAAAACACGAACTAATATTATTGGAGGTAGCCATGATTGTTTTAAATGTAATACTGAAAAACATCTTGGGCTTTTCGGACTTTAATATCAATTTCTCTTATCCGAAGAAAATTGTGAATTCCATTATTGAGAATGAACATCTTGCCGGCAGACCGAATTTCAGATATAAAAAAGTTGTGCTTTTGATGGGAGCCAATGCCACCGGCAAAACAAGCCTCGGAAAAGCTCTGGCAAAGATTTTCAAGTATATCAATACCGGTAATACGGCGTTGCTCTTGGAATTGGTAGAACAGAATGCAATCGGAACGTTTTCCGTTGATTTTGTAAATGACGGTTATGTTTTGCACCGGTTTGAAGGACACATAGAAACCGCAACAGCTGCCGTGGAACTTCGTCATTGCTCTGCTGTTATCGACGAAAAAGACTCTTATGAAAAATGCGTTGCTAAGTTCGGTGAAAAATCGATACTCCCCAATGCCGAAGTGAAAACACTTCGGGAGGTATTCGGCGAACTCAACTATCGGTTTGCTTATCCTGAAATAGAGTCTACCCTGAATCTTTCGGGTGTAAAGAAGGAAACATTGCTCCGTACATTGCGAGCTGTTATCGGAACACTTGACCCGACCTTGACCGATGTATCTGAATCAAAGGATTTGCGGGATTCTTTTATCATCCGAAGAAAAGGGACAGAAATTATCATTCAGGACGGTAAACTGCTCAATCGGGATGTTTTGTCGAGCGGGACCGCAGAGGGTGTCGATATTGCGATCTTCTTAGCTGCAATCATGTCGGAGGCTAACAGCTTTTATTATTGCGATGAGCATTTTTCGTATGTGCAAACGGACATTGAAAAGCGCATTTTCGGTATTATGGTTGACTGCCTGAAAGAGAATGAGCAACTGATCTTTACTACGCACAATACGGATATGCTTGATTTGAATCTTCCGAAGCATTCTTTTGCGTTTCTGCGCAAAACCGTAGAGGATGGCGAAGCAACGGTGTCTGTAATTTTTGCTTCCGATATTCTCAAGCGCAACACGGATTCCATTCGGTGTGCAGTTGAAAACGATGTTTTCGCTTCGCTTCCCAATGAATCGCTTTTGGATTCTCTCGATAGGGGGTGGGACCATGAGCGGGAATAACTGCATCTATTTTTGCGAAGGCTCCTGTGATGAGGTGTTTATAAAGGCACTCAAAGAGAAACCGGAACTCATTACTCCGGGCAAGACCAAGGTGCTGAATGTCATTTCAACCTACATTCCGAGATCTGTTCTGATGACGGTGAAACCCGGTACTACGGTGGTTTTTGTTTTCGATACCGATGTGCCGATTACCGAAAAACTCAGAAAAAATATTGAGTATATTAAAACTTATTGCGGAAAATCCAAGTTGGTATTTCTACCGCAGGTGCAGAACCTTGAAGATGAGATTATCCGCGCTACCGATGCGGAAAGAATTACAGACATTACACAGAGCAGAAGTCTGTCCAATTTCAAGACTGCATTTTGCAGGATATCCAATCCGAGAGCGGTACTGACAAAGCATCAGCTCGATGTTATGAAACTTTGGACGACAGAACCCCCGGAAGTGTTTGCTTTCCTGCCTCAGAATAGCGGTTCAGTAAAGGTTTAACATAATCTCTTTATGGAGAAGCGGTGAACAACTGCTTCTCCGTATTTTTATTATTACAGAAACAGCAACCCCCGCGCATCGTACACACTTTCGGCAGACACATTCCCGCACCGAATCGCACGGTCGAGCGCCATAATGGCAGCAACCGCACCGTCTATTTTTTCGGTGCTTTTTTCTTTGTCCGGTTTGATATTTCCGGCCGGATCGGTGCGAATGTAAATGTTGTCCATCATCCACCGTAAAACCGGATGCCCGCCGTGTGCGATGCGCTGCTCCAACACCAACTTCATCAGTTCCTTGGTGGGAGGGGACATGTCCTTAAACCCCTGCCCGAAGGGAACGACCGTGAACCCCATGCCCTCAAGATTCTGCACCATTTGTACGGCACCCCAACGGTCGAAAGCAATCTCTCGGATATTGAACCGTTCGCCCAGCCGTTCAATGAATTTTTCAATGTAACCGTAGTGAACCACATTGCCCTCCGTCGTTTGTAAAAATCCCTGCCGTTCCCATACATCATACGGAACATGGTCGCGGTTGACTCGAAGGGGGAGATTGTCTTCCGGCAGCCAGAAGTACGGCAGGATGATGTATCTGTCCATCTCATCCTCCGGCGGGAATACAAGAACGAATGCCGTAATATCCGTGGTGGACGAGAGGTCAAGTCCTCCGTAACATACACGACCTTCCAGGTCATCTTCCGATACGGCAAGAGAACAGGCATCCCACTTATCCATCGGCATCCATCTGACCGATTGCTTGACCCATTGATTGAGGCGCAGCTGACGGAAGGAATTTTCCTCACCGGGGTTCTGCTTTGCCGAGTCACAGGCGGCTTTGACCTTGTCCATACCGATGGTTTCTCCGAGAGAGGGGTTGGCTTTTTTCCATACCTTTGGGTCAGTCCAGTCTTCATCCATCCCGGCACCGTAAATGACAGGGTAGAAGGTCGGGTCGATTTTTCTGCCTTCGATGATGTCCAATGCCTTCTGATGCACCTCGTAGCAGATGCTTTCGGTGTTGTTTCCGGCAGTGGTGATGAGAAAGTAAAGCGGTTGCATACGGGCATCGCCGGACCCCTGCGTCATGACATCGTAGAGCTTCCGGTTTGGCTGTGTATGTAACTCGTCGAAGATAACCCCGTGGGTATTGAAGCCGTGTTTGTTTGCCACATCCGCAGACAGCACCTGATATTTGCTTTTGGTCGGTAGGTATTCGATGATCTTCTGCGACTCGGTGATTTTGACACGCTTTTCAAGAGCGGGGCAGAACCGGACCATGTCCACAGCAACATCGAATACGATTTTTGCCTGGTTACGGTCAGCGGCACAGCCGTAGATTTCGGCGCGCTGCTCACCGTCGCCGCAGAGAAGCAGAAGCGCTATCGCTGCGGCAAGTTCGGATTTTCCGTTTTTCTTGGGAATTTCAATGTATGCGGTGTTGAACTGCCGATACCCGTTCGGTTTGAGTGTCCCGAACACGTCCCGGATGATTTGTTCCTGCCAGTCCATCAGTTCAAACGGTTTTCCTGCCCATGTGCCTTTCGTATGACAGAGCGCCTCGATGAAGGATACGGCATAGTCGGCGGTTGGCTTGTCGTAGTGCGAGCTTTTTGCCATAAACGCCGTCGGTTTATATTTTTTCAGCTTTCGCACGGAAACCGTCTCCTTTCTGCGGGCATAAAAATAAGACCTGATGCGGTCTTTCCGGTATAACAGAGAAAAGAGCCAATCGGCTCCTTTCCCGGATTTGCTTATTTATAACGGATACCTGTTACAGCCGGCTGCGGTGCAGGTCGAGAATTTCCTCCTGCTCCTCGGGAGTGATGCCGATACTTTCAAGAGCTTCACGAATTCCGCATTCGGGGCAAATCGGTGTTGCGTTGTCGACTCTGGAAAGGGCGGGGTGCCCGGTGTAATGCTGCCCGCATTTCGGGCAGATTTTGATGTTGCTTTGTTCCTCTGTTTTCATTTTTTGTCTCCTATACTGTCCGCAAGTGCTCTGCGGAGAATTTTTTCATTGAAACCGAAATCCGTGTAGCCTTGTCTGCAAACCGATACATACTGTGCAGACGGCAGCCCGAGGTGCCTTTCCTCATGCATGATATACAGAAAGGCATCCAGAATCTGCTCACGGTCACCGTAAATACTGCGGACATTCAGTTTTACGGATTTTTTGTAATAGAAGGCAGGATAGCCTTCATAACGGTCCAGATTTTTCTCATCTGTTTCATCGACTTCCCATACGCCGAGAGGGACGGTGGAGCCGCGGTGCCGTTCAACCGTTAGATAAGCCCCTGTTTTGCTTCCCTTGAAAAGGAGGCGGTATCCGTCAAGGGTTGCCGTACCGATGGGAACGGCATTCGGACACCGAAACCGCATTTGCCGTACATTGAGGTTGCTGCCGTATGCGAGGTAGTACTTTTTCATTGCCTTCACCCCCTCAAACCCTGGCGGTGCGAAATGCCGCATCGCCGGGAAGTCTTTTCGTCAGAATATCTCTTGCGGTTTTGAATTCATCACCGATGAATCCAAGGCGGAGAAGCCAGGTTCTCATGGCATACTTGGGATTTTCATTTTGCTGAGGCTTTGCGGAGGCTCCGCTGACCTCTTTTGCCATTTCGGAAAGGGCAAGGCAAAGCTGAATATAGCTTTTCAACTGTCCTGCGTGAAGACCGTTTTGCTTTCCGTCGGCAGGAGCGTCGAACTGAAAGAGCCGAAACTCGACTGTGCCTTTTGTGAAGGTGGCATGGTAGTTGAGCATACGGTATCGGCTGTCGTTGTAGTGCTGTGTCCGTCCGAAATCCGCGTTTTGGCTGGTGTACCAAATGTCCGCAAACCGCGCCATTGTGGTGGGCTTTTTCCGGTTCAGTTCCCGAAGGAAATCGGGGTCGACCGTCCTGCAGTATCTTGCCACCCGATTACGGTCAAGGGCAAGTGCATCCGAGAGGAGACTTTCATGGCTTGCCATGATGTTGGCAAGATTGCGCAGCGTTTTCGGTGTGTGACCGTTCGCTCCGATGTGAATATGTACGCCGCATCCTCTGGTGGCATCGCTTTTGGCTCCTGCCTTGCGTAAAATCCGGATGATTTCCTGTAAGGTGTCTATGTCGGAATAGGTGAGAATCGGTGTGACCATTTCACACTTTTCACTCTCTGGACCGGCAATGCTGACATCCTTTTGGAACTTCCAAACTCTGCCGTCCGTGTCTTTACAAGCCCAGGAGCAGTAACCGTATTCACTGGCAGCATTCCAGGCTGTTGTCCCGAAGAATTTTGCAACCGTGCGGGCTGCCTGCTCCCTTGCAATGCTGTTCATTTCGACTTCAACTCCTACGGTCTGGTTTTTCATGCGTGCAATCTGATTTTCGACTTTTGCATTCATTTTCATTCCTCCGTTTTTGGGGGTGTGCCCCCGCTTCGTTGTGTGTATATTAACTCTAAAGCACACAAATATCCAGTCAATTCGGAGAAATATAATACACAGTCTTTTGCCCTGAAAACGGCTGATATTGCAGCAGTTTTCAGAGCTTTTTTGCATCGGAAATCACCCTGCAGGAGTCCTCACCGTAAACAACGCTCAGCCGGCTCCCGTTATCCCAGGCAACCGCAACGGAACCGATGTCATCAACGCCCAGAACGGTTCCTTTCGTGCCGACGGGCGGTGCCTGCGGGTCGTCCATTTTCACAAGTTCGACCCGTGTGCCTCTCAGAAACCGCTCACGAAGGGCGTGTAGGGCTTCTTTTGAGATCATTCGCATACTTCCGCCTCCAACCGCTGACCGCTTCTGAAGGCGGAACTGCCCGCCAGGTTGCGGAGGAGGATTTTACGGGTTTCTTTGTACTCTTCGCCGATAAATCCCAGACGGAGCAGGAAGCAGCGCATGGCATATTTGGCATTGTCGTTCGGATGCACTTTTGCGGTGACCCGCTTTGCGTTCCGTGCCATTTCACAGAGTGCGCAGATGAAACGGTCGAATGCGCGGATTTCCTCCGGGGAGGCATCGCTCCGTAACCACGGGAAACAGACTTTCCCGTTCTCCCGTTCTATCGGAAGGGTGTTCACTCCGAAGGTCGCCTTAAAAAGACCGCATTTTGAAGTTACGATTGCACGAAGATTTTCTTCTGCTGCGGTCGGGAGCAGGTTTTCGGGAACGGAAACGCAAATTCTCGATTCTTCCGTGCTTCCCCCGTCATCGCTTTCAAAGCCCGCATCGTACAGATGCTCAATCAGCCGTTCGACCGTTTCTTCGTCTGCGGCACTGTCCACCGTAAAATTGCCATCCTTATCAACGGTGGCAAAGCCAACCCGATAGGCACAGCTTGGAACACCGAGGTATTTTGTTTCGCACCCGAGCCATGTGCCGATTTCCTGTGCCAGTTCCTTGCGCTTGCAGCCCGGAACATGAAAATGAATTCCCATGAATGTAATCCTCCTGTTTTTTTCGGTAGTCACATATTAACTCTGAAAGCGGAGAATATCCAGTCATTTTTACCGTTTTTCCGGTAGATTATGTACCGGATTATTCGGCTTCGCTTTGTGCGTTATACACGATTCCCGCAAGGACGAACCATACGCAGGGGAGAGCCACGCCGTTGCCCCACATTTTGTACTCGGCAGCATCGGAGTGCGGAGCTTTCAGCCATTTTCGAATCTGGGTGTCCGACTTCATTTTGCAACCGGTGACGGCGGCGTAGGTCTTGAATACCTTGTGCCAGAAGTACATCTCCCCGTCGGTCGGTTTTTCCGTTCCGAGATTCGCACACCAACCGTCAGGAAATCCCTGAAGGCGGGCGCATTCCGTCGGAGTGAGCCGTCTGACCGTGTAACCGCTTTGAATGGCTCCGGGGCCTTTCGCTACCAGTGTCGGTTGAAGCTCCTTCGCAAAGGTCGGGTTGAATTTGGCGTTTTGTCCCTGGTTGAATGTATCTCTGCCGATGCCGTAACAGACCGCAGTAGGGGATTTATAGTCTCTTGCGAGAACGGTCGGCGCTTTTCCTTCGGATGCCTGAGCGAAGCTACCGGTTGTTACGGAGTAAACCGCATGTCGGTCGACGGTGTTGAGTGTGAAAGATACATCTTCATTGATGCCGTCCCCTTGAGGACCGTTTTTGTCCTCACGCCCGATCATGGAACCTTGCAGGACAAAGGTCTGCTGTTTCGTTCCGGCATTGGCACACACGGAAGCAGAACGACCGGCAAGGTCACGAACCTCGTCCCGCTGATTCTGCGTGAAAGCGACAACAGCAATGCCGCCCTGGTTGCAGGAGGGATTGCCGCCGTTGCCGTCCAGTGTCCGTGCGGTTTCCGCTTCGTAGATGCCGCTGTGGGGATTGTCCGACTTCATGGCATTGGAGTCCTTGGAACAGATGCCGAAAGGCTGAAGGACGCAGGTGAAACTGTCCTTGTCCGGCATCCGCTGATTTCCTCCCGCATTCTGCCTGGTGAGGGTCGGAGAAATCTGCCCGCCGTCCCAACCGCATGGCTCGAACAGCGTCTGCTCGTTGTTGCAGGAGAGCGTTGCGGATTTGTTTTCCTGAATGAGCGGACCTTTTCCGCCGCCTTCCTTTCCGCTGCGAATTTTCATTACGAGAGGGACATTGTTTCCGCCGGTCCCCATTCGGGAGGTCAGAGACTGCACCTTTCCGTCTTCGGCAACCTTTACACGGCTGTCAGCCGGATAGTTTTCCAACGCAACGGCGGCAGGTACCGTCCCGGCACGAAGCGTGGGGGAGCATTCCTCCTCATATCCGACAGTCCTGCTTTTTGCGGAATGTTCTGTACAGAATCCTGCCGATTCCATTACGCAAGGCGGATGCCCGTGGTTTTCTGCACGGAGCGTTGCCGCAACATTCTCGGATACTTCGATGCGGTTTCCGCCCTGGTCGTTCAGTACGACACCGTTACGTCCCGTACTCATACCGCAATTGATGCCGAGCGTGGCAGCGGCATTTTCCGTCAGAGTGCCGTTGTACCCGTCAAAGCCTGTCGCTCCAACGCCAGACGCAGAACCTCCGGAAGCTCTTTGCCACGCGCGGAAGCCCTCCGCAGAATACCCAGACAGGCCTTCTGACTCAAATAGTATTTTTCCGGCACCTCTGCCTGCAAAATCTGCGACAAGGTAGATGCGACGCCTTCTCTGGGGCACTCCCCAGTACTGTGCGTCGAGAGTTCGGTACGCAACGCTCCATCCGTCTCCCAGATAAAGGTCGGCGTAGGGCCATCGTGCTTTTTCAGGCATAGGCACCTGGGCATTCGGCTCTGCGATGCCGATGACCGCTTCGAGGACGGCTTTGAAGTCCTCGCCCTTGTTCGAGGAGAAGGCGCCGGGGACATTCTCCCATACGATGTATCTTGGATATCTGCCATCGGTGGCACACCTCATTTCTTTGATGATTCGGACGGCTTCATAAAAAAGACTTGAACGCTTTCCCTCCAAGCCGTCTCTTCGGCCTGCCACGCTCATGTCCTGACACGGGCTGCCGAAGGTGATGATGTCCACGGGTTCGATTTCGCCGCCGTCCATAGCGGAGATGTTCCCGTAGTGCTTAATAAAAGGCAGGCGCTTGGCGGTCACCCGAATGGGAAACGGCTCAACTTCCGATGCCCACACGGGAGTGATACCTGCAAGCAGCCCACCCAAAGGAAAGCCCCCGGAGCCGTCAAACAGGCTTCCGAGGGTCAAAGGCTTTTCAGTTGTCATCTGGATGCCTCCAATCGTTCTCTCAGCGCAGTGTAGAACGCTCTGCTTCGGATAGACTTTCCGGCAGCCGTCCACTCGCGCTCCAGCAAAAAACGAACCTCCAAATCCTCCACGCTGTAGTCGGCACGGAAGTTTCGCCAGGTTCGTTTATCCCATGTTTTCAGTTGCTCCCAGAGCTCCGGGAAGTGCTGGTGCAGTTCTCGCAGCTCCGTCAATGATTGCATCGGACAGCACCAACAGGACACGCGCTTGAAATGCTCATACAGGCCATCCCAATCATATCCTCGCTCATAGCAGTACCGCAGGCAGTCGCGCTCTGTCCAGCCCCAGTCTACCAATGGATGTCGGTGGTTGGGATTCTGATTGTTCGCTCGTTCCAGGCGATATTGCTCATCGGCGGCAATGCCGACATATTCAATGACCTCATACTGTTTTCGCAGCTCCCGCAGAAAACGCTCTCGCGGCATCGCCTTGAGCCGTGTGGTACACCACCGCTGCCGAGGGCCAGGCCATCCGTAGCCATTCAACTGTGCTCCGTATTGCCGGACGACAGGCGAATCTGCACTACGTCGTACCGGAACATCAAACATGAGTTCCTCATAGGTATGCTCGGCTCTGACGATGGTAATTTTCCGACCGATGTTCTTTTCAACCTTTGCGATGTGATCATACATGGCTGGAAATTCAAGTCTCGTATCACAGAAAAGAATACAGTCGATTTTCATGTCGCACTCCAGCATTCCAAGGAGCATGGCAGTTGAATCCTTGCCGCCGGAAAAGGAAATGAGGTGATATTGCTCTTTCATGCTCACACCTCCGCTGCGGTATTTGCCACCTCAGTGAAGGGCAGTACTTTTCCGTCACGCAAAACGCTGACCTTTTCATCTGTGCCGACCTGCTCGATGTACCGCTTTACGATGACATCACAGAATTTCTCGTCCAGCTCGATGGTGCAGCAGATGCGGTCGGTCTGCTCGCAGGCAATGAGCGTAGAGCCGGAGCCGCCGAAGGGGTCGAGCACCACAGAGTTTGCCATAGAACTGTTCCGAATGGGATAGGCCAGAAGCGGGATGGGCTTCATGGTGGGGTGGTCGCCGTTTTTCTTGGGCTTGTCGAACTCCCAGATGGTGGACTCTTTCCGCCCGGTGTACCACTGGTGCTTACCTTTCTTCTTCCAACCGTAGAGACACGGCTCGTGCTGCCACTGATACGGGGAGCGCCCCAGTACCAGGGACTGCTTTTTCCAGATACAGCAGCCGGAGAGGTAGAACCCGGCAGCATCGAACGCTTTGCGGAAATTCAGCCCCTCGGTATCGGCGTGGAACACATAGATGGAGGCATCGTCCGCCATGACCTTCTCCATATTGGAAAAGGCATCGAAGAGGAAGTCAAAAAACTTCTCCGATGCCATATTGTCGTTTTTGATTTTTCCGGCACTGCCTTCATAGTTCACGTTGTAGGGCGGGTCAGTGATGACGAGGTTCGCCTTGCGGTCGTCCATGAGGGCGGTGTAGGTTTCCTCTTTGGTACTGTCGCCGCAGATGAGCCTGTGTCTGCCAAGCGTCCATACATCGCCCGGTTTTGAGAAGGTCGGCTTTTGCAGTTCGGCGTCCACATCGAAATCGTCCTCCTGGATGTCCTTGCCGTCATCGAACAGCTTCGACAGTTCCTTTTCATCAAAGCCGGTGAGGAGAGGGTCAAAGTCCGCCGCCTGCAAGGATTCGATTTCCACACGCAGAAGTTCTTCATCCCAGCCTGCGTCCATTGCCATGCGGTTGTCGGCGATGATGTAGGCTTTCTTCTGGGCTTCCGTAAGGTGATCGGCGAAAACACACGGCACTTCGGAGATACCTTCCTCCCTGGCGGCAAGAATACGGCCGTGGCCGGCAATTACGCCATAGTCACGGTCTATAATCACGGGATTGATGAAGCCGAACTCCCGCAGGGAGGAGCGGAGTTTGTTGATCTGCTCTGGGCTGTGGGTTCTGGCATTGTTGACATAGGGAACAAGTTTGCCGATGGGGACAAGCCGCATTTCTGTGGTTGTTTTCATCAGATCAGCCCCCATTCCGCAAACTTCTCAAAGCCGCCCACGAACTCTATGTATTTGCGTGCAATCGCTACAATGTCCGCATACAGTTTTCCGTCCACGGTTGTGTCTCCGATGGCACAGCAGAGAGACACAGGCGCACCGGTTTCCTGTGCTTTGAGAAACGCATAAATGTTTACGCTGACATCCGCTTTGGAGAGGTCTTTCCCATGCAGACCGCCTCCCGTCACCGAGTCCGCCATATCCGAGCCGAGTTTGCGATTGGTGGCACCGGTATCGACATCCGTTCCGCCGGTCCAGTCACCGAGCGGGTTGATTTCCGCATTCGGGCAACGCTCACGGAGTTCTTCGGTCGGGGCATTGCTCTGACAGATGATCAGCCGCTCTCCGTCCAGAATATATTTTCCGTCACAGCCGAACCGTGCGAACAGCATATGCGCAAGATCCGAAAGGGAACGCTGCTCGTCCGTAATCGGGACACCTTTGAAAATGCCGTTGTCACCGCAGCGGATGCCGTTTGCCTGGTTATCGGCAAGATGGCCGTCCTGCGGGACTTCTTTGTAGTCAACGGTAAGGTTGCCGGCAATCCGGTGAACCGCTTCCGTTACGGCTTCGCCCGACAGCGTCACAGAGGTTTCCGCAATGATGTGGCATTCACCGTGACCGATGAGAACTTCAACGGCAATACGGGGATCCGTTTCTTTTGCATATGCCATATCCACCAGGGCACCGGCAATGCGGTCGGCGAGTTTATCGGGATGGCACGGGTTCACTTTTTCAAACATAAGTTATCCTTTCCTTGCACGGAGCAATCTTTCCATCAGGTCATCCTGCGGATTTTCTCCGGCATAATCTGTTGCACAGTTTTCTTTGACGATTTGAAAAATCTCATTCCACAGGCGTACTGCCTGGTTCATGTAATTGATTCCGATATTGATAAACGGAGAGGGGATCGGCTTTCCCGTGGTGGGATGCTTGGATAGAAAGCCCATGCGGTTGGTCATTTCTTCGCACTGAATCCATCGGGCTGAGCACATGGCGTACCGCTCCAACAGTTGCGGAGATATTTTGGATGCGCAGCCGATTTTCTTCAGCCACTCCCAGGTTTCGCCGTAAATCTCGGATGCCTGGAGCGTACTTCCGTCCCGCTGTTCTGCGGACAGAAAATCATGGGGCTTGGGCATGTCGACACCCTCGACCTCGGGAATATCCAGAACCTCCAGTCTGCGACCTCCGGGATTTCCGTTTTCGGCTTTCTCCCTGACCGCAGTCTTTTTTCTTCCCGCACCGGGTCTTGCCCCTCCGCCCCCGCCGATGTTATTTGATTTTGTGGGCAAATATCGCACCTCCTTGACGCAGATTTTTTAATTACCCTTTTGATTTCGCCGTTTTCGCACACGAAACCCCGGGCCGCTGTCCGAATTTTTTGTAAACAGAGATTTTGACCGCCCCTTCCTTTACTTTTTTGCGGTTTTGCCTTTACTTTTTACTTGATTTGTGGTATAATAAGTAAAGGAAAAGAAAGAAGGTGATTTCATGACTTCTTATGACGGGCTTCTCCGAAAGCTGGAGGAGAAAGGACTGACCAAAACGGATCTGACCGAGAAGCTTGGCATTTCTTCCCGCACGGTGGCAAAAATCAGCCGCGGGGAAAAGATTGCCGATCATGTGCTGAAAAAGATTGCAGATTTTCTCGGCTGTACGGCAGAGGAGCTTTGCCGCTCTGTTTCCGATAATGCTTTGCTGCAGACGCTTCGGGATGAAAAGAGCATCCGAATGTCGGGCGGTTTGTATCACGAATTGCAGGTGCGGATGACCTACAACTCCAACCACATCGAAGGAAGCAAGCTAAGCGAGGATCAGACCCGACTGATATTTGAAACCAATACGGTGGATGTCGGTGAAGGGATTCCCGTAGACGATATCATTGAAACCGTCAATCACTTCCGCGCCATTGACTATGTGATCGATGTTGCAGAGGAACCGCTTACAGAGAGCATCATCAAGGAGCTCCACCGCATTCTGAAGCAAAGCACCAAGGATTCCACACTGTCCTGGTTCGCGGTCGGGGACTATAAGAAAAGACCCAATGTAGTTGGCGGCAGAGAGACGGCAAAGCCGAAGGATGTTCCGGTTCGTATGAAAGCATTACTGGATGACTATGCCGCATTGCCTGCCGTTACCGTCAACGACATCATTCGGTTTCATTACAGTTTTGAACGGATTCATCCGTTCCAGGACGGCAATGGCAGAGTCGGTCGTCTGGTTGCACTCAAGGAATGCCTGCGGTACGGAATCGTGCCGTTTATCATTGAGGATTCCAAAAAGATGTTTTATTACAGAGGTCTTTCCGAATGGGAACAGGAGCCTGGGTATCTGATGGACACCTGCCTTGACGGACAGGACACATTCCGAAAGCTGATGGCGATGTTTGATATCCGGCTGTAAGCGTTTTTGAGCGGTTCGTGTTATGGATGTAATACGAACCGCTCTATCTGTCCCCGATTTCACGGTGGATTTTATTGTGGCAGGAACGGCAAAGAGACATCAGGTTTGAGGTGCTGTGGTTGCCTCCGCAGGATACGGGAAGAATGTGATGGACTTCCTCTGCGGGAGCGGTTCTGCCTTCGGTCAAACATTTTTCGCACAGCGGGTGCGAGGCAATATAACGGTCACGGATGCGTTTCCATGCGCGTCCGTATTTTTTATTGATGTCGGGAGAACGCCCGTATTTGTCGTACTGCTTTTTCGCCAATGCCCGGTGTGCTTCACAGTACTGTCCGTCACACAGATTCGGACAGCCGGGGAACGAACACGGCTTCTTGGGTTTTGTCGGCAACGGTTAGCCTCCTTTCCGAAAAGACAGAAGCCCTCACGGGATTTCTCCCGTAAAGGCTCCGGTTTCATTCTTGTTTCGCATGATAAGTATATCATACTGCGGTTGTTGCGCCGTGTTGCATTTGTTGCAAGTTTCAGATGACAATCGGATTTTCGGGAACTTTGACATGGGTCAGTGCCTTGCAGTACCACCGGAAGGCGGTCGTTCTGTCCGCACACATCAGGTCGCCGATTTTCTCAAAGGTATAGTTGAGAAGGCAGCGGTAACGGAGAACGGTCTGCTCGTCCCGGTCGGGAAGTTCTTCGATGACCGTCCGAATCTGCTTTTTGAGGTCTACGAGACGGTCAACCTCCACATCAATATGGCGCTCCAAATCCATGATTTTGACAAGACACCGTACAAACGGCGGATCTGTCGGACGGGAGCCGCCGGTCTTTTCCTCCTAGGAAGGGGAGGATACACTGCTTGCCATCTCACGGAGCCGTGCGACTTCCTCAAGATTTGCGTTGATGCGCTGGTCAAGGCGGTATGCCTGACCGAGATATTCTTTTGCCGTCATGCGGAAACCTCCTTCCGGATTCTCTCCATGATATGTTCGCCGTCAAGGGCGGTCAGGCTTCTGTACCATGCGGAGCGGAAGAACGCTTCCAACTCCGTCAGTTCGGCGTCCGGTGTTCCGGTGCTGCGGTATCGGCGAAGATAGCGTCTGTACGCCCTTCTGTAATCCTTGCACGCCTGAATGACAATGGCGTTTGCTATGTTTTCATACGGGTTGTAATGTTCCAAATGATACTCCTTTCAGCATGACCCTTACGGCATCAATCAGAGAATTCTGCGACCGTTCTTTCCGGTCCAGGGCTTTCAGCATCAACTCATCTACGGTGCCTTCGGCTACGATGCGATGGATGACGACTGTTTTTGCGGTCTGCCCCTGCCGCCACAGCCGTGCGTTCGTCTGTAAGTATAACTCCAGACTCCAGGTCAGCCCGAACCATATCAGCGTGGAACCGCCTGCCTGAAGGTTGAGTCCGTGTCCTGCGGAAGCCGGATGAATGACTGCCACGGGGATTTTCCCGGCATTCCAATCCGAGATGTCTGCCGATGTCCGGATTTCCCGCACGCAAAACCGCGCCCGGATGCGTTCCAGGTCGTGCCGGTACCAGTACGCCACCAGAACCGGCTTGCCGTTTGCGGCTTCAATCAGATCTTCCAGCGCATCCAGTTTCCGGTCATGTATGCGGTGAACGGTTTTGTCTTCACCGTATACGGCACCGTTTGCCATCTGGGACAGCTTGTTCGAAAGGGAGGCGGCGTTGGAAGCGTCGATTTCGTCCTCTCCGAGCGAAAGGATCAGATCGTTCCGAAGCGTGTCGTATTTCTGCCTTTCTTCCTCGGAGAGGGAGACGGTCACATCGTTGAAGATACATTCCGGCATATCCAGGTGGTCTACCGCTTTCATGGAAACGGTGATGTCGGATATTTGCCGGTAGATGGCATCTTCCGCACCGGGGAGCGGTTTGTAAGAATAGACGGTCATCCCGTTCCGTTTGTCCGGCAGAAAGTAGCGGTTCCGGTAATGGGTGATAAAGCGACCGAGCCGTTTGCCGAGGTCAAGAATCCGAAACTCTGCCCACAAGTCCGTCAGTCCGTTTCCGGCAGGGGTGCCCGTCAGTCCGACAATCCGCTTGACCGTGGGTCTGACACGCAAAAGACTCCGGAAGCGTTTTGCCTGGTAGGACTTGAAGGAAGAGAGCTCGTCAATGACAATCATATCGAAGTCAAAGGGAAAACCGCTTTCCTCAATCAGCCAGGATACATTTTCCCGGTTGATCAGGTAAATATGGGCTTTCTCCCGCAGCGCTGCCTCCCGCTCGGAAACGCTTCCGATGACGGTGGCGTAGGTAAAGCATTTGAGATGGTCCCATTTCTGCAGTTCTGCCGTCCAGGTATCTCTCGCTACACGGAGCGGGGCAATAACTAGGACTTTGGCAATTTCAAAGCGGTCAAGGCACAGGTCGAGAAGTGCCGTCAGTGTGATGACGCTTTTCCCAAGCCCCATGTCCAGAAATACAGCAGCTTCGGGATGCCCGACAATGAAATCGGTGGCATAGGTTTGATAGTTATGAGGACTGTATTTCATCGAGTATCCCTCCGATCTGTGAAATGTCGTCCAGAACATAGGTTTTGAAGCCGAGTCCGGTTAAAAGCCGAAGTCTGGCTCTCTGCTGCGGGCGGGGAACTTTGCCGGGGGCTTTAACCTCCACAAAACCGATATGCCCGCCCGGCAACAGAACGGCTCTGTCCGGCATGCCGTCAAAGCCGGGGCTGACGAACTTGACTGCCAGACCGCCCCGCGCCTTTGCATCCGCAATCAGTTTTTGTTCTGTGTGTTTCTCTCTCATAAAAAGCTCCTTTACAGGTGTTTTGACTGTCATGTTGCGGTCTGCCGCAGTCGTTTACAGAACTTTTTCTTATACTGATTTTTTTGCTTCTAAGAAAAGTTTTGTATATGACCGTCAGCGACCGCAACATCAGTCCTTCCGTCATTGCAGAAAGTCCTCAAAATCTCCGCCGTCAGCCTTGAGCCGCAGTCCTTTTATGAATTTGCGACCGCTCAGGTTCAGCTTCGTAAAACCGGCTTTCTCAACGGCAAAATAGAAATCGGTGGTTGAACGGACATATTCGTTGGTGTCCGTGCAGTAGTTCCGGTAGGCTTGATAAAGGGCACTGGAGCCTTCCCGGTAAGACGGGGCAATCTCACATCTGTCCTCGAGAAAATGGGTAAACCAGTCGTTCTGTATGCGGTATTCGTCAATTGCACGCTGTACGCATTCCGGCAGAGTGAAGTGATAATCGGCATCGATGACCTTTTTTGCCCCTTCGATTATCCACGCAAGAATGCTTTCTCCGGCATTGTTGTAAAGGTAGTCTCCGAAATTTTTGATGTCGTTTTTGCCTTCGATTTTGGCATTGAACGGAATAATAATCAGCCTGCGCCAGATACCGTCATCCGAAGCGGAGACTCTCGGCAGGTGGTTGGTATACAGAACGAGCGTGTGACACGGGGTAAAGCTGAACGGGTCTTTGTATTTCTTCTCGGCAAAAATGTCATCGGTGGAGCAAAGCTGCTTGACCGTGGAGTCATTGAGCCGTGCGCCTTCCTGCATTTCTGCCGCAATCAGAAGCCGTTTGCCCTTGGTTTCTGCCATTTCCGGCTTGACATTCCGTCTGCAGCCAACGGTCAGGGTGTCTGCGGAGATGTTTCCGCTGTAAAGTCCCAGAACCTTGGCGACGGCGTTCCAAAAGGTGGATTTCCCGTTGCGACCGCTGCCGTATGCGATGATGAGCGCCTCCAAGAATACCTGACCGATGGCGGCAAGACCGCATATCATCTGCACATAGTCAATGAGTTCCCGGTCGTGGCAGAAAATAAGGTCCAGACAGTCCTCCCATATTTGCGCTCCCTTAGTGCCGGGGGAGACGGAGGTCATCTTGGTAATGAAGTCCTCCGGACTGTGTTCTCTTGCGCCGTCCGGTCCGAGGCGCAAATCGTAGGTTGCCGCAGGGGTACAGAGGAGAAACGGATTGCTGTCCAGGTCGCGCGGGCTGATTTCCAACATCGGGCGGGACTCGCGGAGCGTTGAGGTAATGTTCTTGGAATCCCTGCGGTGCAGAACATATTTGTGATAGGTCTGTGCTTCCAGAAACGCACGGTAGGCTTCCAACTGTTCCGGATTCATAATGGCTTCGGCCTTTGCCTTGGTCGTGTTTTTCAGAACATCCTGCCCGCCGTTGCCCTCCAGTTTACGGAGTGCGCCGAACAGGTCGGACGATGCTTCCGCCAACTGTCTGCGGGTCAGTTCATGGGCGACCGCCTGCGCACCCGGTTCGCTTTCCTGCCAGTAGTGCGCATTGTATCGGATAAAATGGGTGGCGGGGGAGTACCGGAGTTCACCGGAAAAATGCTTTGCCAGCACCTCTGCCTGTCCGACATCCGAGTAGTCGCCGGGTTTGTAGGAAACATCCGAATTGTAAGCCTCCGGCGGGATATATCCGTCCTGCCGGATGACACGGTCAAAGAATTTCTGCGCCGAGTGCCAGACGGTGGCGAGTTCTTTGCTGTCAAGCGGCGGTTCGCATTTTGCCGCCTGCTCCAGAAAGGCACGGTATGCTTCGTCGGTATTGCCGTACTTCTTGATGACACGGCCGGCGAAGCGGGAGAGGGTAGCATTGCGACTGCCTTCCCGTATGACGGCGGGCATATTGCGGGACGGCATATCTGCGTCAAAATCGTCCTCGAAAAACGCAGTCAGGTTGAGCGTTCCTTCGTACAGTTCCGCTTCGGCACCGGCTGTACCGAAAAAGAAGCGGGCGGCATCAAGTGCATTGGTGTCAAAATAGGGGAAGACGGTGCTGACGAGTTTTTTCATGTTGCTGTAAGAGACGGCATCCGTCATCGGTTCAATCGGAAAAAGGACATGGAACTTCGGCCTTGCCGCTTTTCCGTTTTTCTCCCGCATATGGGAACGGCTGTAGTGAACGGCGAATGTAACACCGGGAAAAGCCGCCTGGACATCTGCCGGCATGATCCAGTCGTTCGGGTTCTCGGAGTGGTCGTTGTCGCAGTCAACCGGCAGGCAGTCGGTTCCGATGAAGTTGTCGTTGCTCCGGTAACTGTTCCGGTATTCCGCACAGACATAGTCGTGTCCGACCGCCGCACGGAGGCTGTCCAAATCGGTAACGATGTGTCTGTGCGGATAGTAGCAGTTACCCGGATTGCCGGTATAGTCGGAGCTGTAGAGTGTGAACATCAGTCTTTGACCTCCTCAAGATTGGCGGTAAAATGCCGAACGGTGAGCCGGCGGTGCCTGGCACGGTCGAGTTCCATCTGCATTCCTTCCGTGACCGTATCGCCGAACCACCAGATCTCCCGGCAGTCATCGAGGAATACTTTGCCCATACGGATACCGAGTCGGCGCTCGGCTTCGTTTTCATCGGAAAGGAACCGGGGGAAGAAAAGGTGCGGGGCAAACGGTATGTAGCCGGATTCGACCGCAAAACGGCAATATTTCTTTGCATTCAGGATGTTTTTGTAAACATCTCCGCGCAAAGGGGAACAGATAAAAACCTTTGGCATGAATACCGGTTTGCGCTGCGCCCGTTTCCGTTCGTATTCCTCCCGGAGCAGATTTTTCATGCCTTCGTATTCGGTCGGGCTGTAATAGCCTTCGGCGTTGTATTTGCTGACACGGATTCTCATGTGCGGTCAGTCCTTTCTGTAGAATTGGGTTTCATACCCGTCCGCACGCAGGAGCAGTCCGGGTGCCCAGGGCGGCGTTTTTCCCATTTGCCCGCATACAGCCTGTAGCGACATCTGCGGATCTGCCTCTATGACGATTTCATCGTGGATGTGCATGACGATGTCGGTATGTCGCAGTGCTTTCATGGCATAGCAGAGAATGTCGCGGGCGGTTGCCTGTACGATGTTTTCGACGAATTTGGGACCGTAGGACTCCAGGCGTTCCCATTTTTTCGTTCCGCCGATGCCTTCATAAGTGACGCAGGGGGAGCCGAAAGAATTGGTCCCGATTTTCGGTTTGATGTAAGTCAGGTTCCGCCCGGACGGAAGGGTAATCAGGAGCATCCCGCTCCGGTAAGTGAACCGGATTCCGTGTGTTTTTGCAGAGGTGCGACGCTGTACGGCTTCGGTAACAGCGGAATCAACTGCCCACCAAAGATTCACGATGTTCGGATTGGCATTGCGCCATGCCTGAACCAGAGGCGGGAGTTCTTCCTCGGAAAGCCCCATGTCAAGCGCCCCCATTGCTTTGAGTGCTCCGACAGCGCCTCCGTATCCGAGTGCCAGTTCGGCAATTTTGCCTTTCTGGCGGAGATGCCCGTTGATGCCGTGCTTTTCCACGGGAACTCCGAACATCTGAGATGCGGATGCACAGTAAATGTCTTTCCCGTCCGCAAAGACCTGCTGCCGCCAGGTTTCTCCCGCCATCCAGGCGATCACCCTGGCTTCAATGGCAGAGAAATCGGCAACGATGAACTTCTTTCCTTCCGGTGCTACGAAAGCGGTGCGGATGAGTTGGGAGAGCGTGCCCGGGATATCTTCGTACAGCAGCTTGACGGCTTCCCGGTTTCCGGTGCGTACAAGTGCTCTGGCTTGGGACAGGTCGGAGAGGTGATTTTGCGGCAGGTTCTGCATCTGAATCAACCGTCCTGCCCATCTGCCGGTGCGGTTGGCTCCGTAAAACTGGAACATTCCTCTGGCGCGCCCGTCCGAACACACGGCGTTCTCCATTGCCTGATACTTTTTGACCGACGATTTGGCAAGCTGCTGCCGGAGGAGAAGCACCTCGCGCAGGCATTCCGGTGCGGTTTTGAGCAGTTCGGCAACGGTCTTTTTTCCGAGTGTGTCCGTGTGCAGCCCGTTGGCGGCAAGCCATGCTTTCATCTGTGATACCGAGTTCGGATTTTCCAGAGCGGTCAGCGATTTCATGGCTTCCGAAAGTTCATGCCCGGATACACCGTCCATGGCAATGGCTTCCCGTACAAGCGTCCTGTCCAGGGCAACGCCGGTGTCGTTGATTTTCTGGTCGATGCAGTATTCGTCCCAGATTTCCTCGGGAACCGGAAAACAGGAGAGCTTCTGCTGTATCTCGGCTTCCGTTTCCACATCGCGGGCATTGTAAATTTTGAAGCGAGCCCACTTTTCCGGCGCATCGCCCGGAAGGTTACGGATTCGCCCGCTGTTTGTTTTGGTTGGCTGACAGGGGACGCAAAAATAACGGATGAGTTCTTTTCCTTCGGTCAGTTTCTGCCGGTCCAACCGCAACACGGCTCCGCACCCCTGGAGCGAAAGTGGCAGTCCCATATAGGCAGACCATACCATGGTGCAGTGCCAGGAGACAGGGGAGAGGTAGTGTCCGGTTTCATAACCGAGCAACCTGGAGAGGCAAATGCGCTCAAAATTCGCATTGAAAGCGCACTTGATGACTGTTTCATCTTCCAGTGCGGACAGAATATGCGGAGGAATTTTCTCGCCGCTTGCGAGGTCAACCACCGATACGGTACCGCCGTCAACGGAATACCCGAAGAGCAGAACCTCAAAATCCGGCGATTCCGCATATCGGTAGACGCCGCTTTTGGCAAGGTCCACGCTGCTGAAGGTTTCGATATCGATACTGATTGTTTTCATCTTCGGATTCCTTTCCGGCATAGGCGGCAGCGGGAGTGTTCCCACTGCCGCCGGATTTGCCGCTTACGGAAGGTCTTTCATACGCTTTTCGCGATGCTTTCTTCAGGCAAGGAAATCATCATCTTCGTCGGTGGCAAAGTCGGATTCGGCGCTTGCCTTGCCGCCGAGCGGTTCGCCGTCACGGATTTTCTGCAGGTTGTTCAGCCCGCAGGCAATGCCGCGGTTTCCGTTGCTGTTGAATGCATAAAAGTTGACGGAAGCTCTGCCGTAGACACCGCTGTAAACTTCGGCGTGCGTCAGAATTTCGTTGCGGTCGGCATCGATGATACCGGGGGCGGTGGAGGAGTTGGCGTTGACAAAATAGGCATTTGCGTATGCGGGGTCATCGGGTCTTTCGGCATCTCCGTCACGGAGCGGGTTTTTGATTGCCGAGAGCGGGGGAACGCTTCTGCCGTTGCCTTTCAGTTTGGATTCGCCTTCCTGATACGCCGCTTCGATGGCAGCCTTGATTTTGGCAACCGTTACGGTATCGGATTTGGGAATGATGAGAGAGACGGAATACTTGGGTGTACCGCCGTTGATGGCTTTGGGTTCCCATACATTTGCATAGGACCAGCGGGTGTCTTTTCCGGTAATGACCTTGCAGGGATTGATTGCTTTTGCATTGTTCGACATGTGTTTTTCTCCTTATTCTTCATAAAAATCTGCTTTCGCAGTGGTGATTGCCGGTCTTTTATCGCTCTCCGGCACGAGCGTCGGTTTGCCCTGCGGGCGATGTACGAGTCCTCCCAGGAGTTCCTCGAATCTGGATTTTCCGAGACGCTTCTGCATTTCGGTCAATCCCAGCAGCTTCTTTTCATACGGGTCGTAACCCGCATCCGTAACGGCTTTGATGACTGCCGCGTCATCGGTGTATTTGCGGACGGAGCGTCCTTCGACGAGTTTCCAGCCGTTCCACGACTTGCCGCTCATAGCCGCCTGAAGCGCAAACTCTTTGACATCGTTTGCCCAGGAAACCAGGCCGTCCACTTTGGAGAGAATATCCTCAATTTCCGCATCGGTCAGGAGCGGAGGGTCTGCAAAGTCATATTTGGCAAGTGCCATGTTGGCTTCCGCCCGTTTGCGGCAGTCGGTTTTGGCTTTGCAGAACTGACACCACTCGCCACAGGCGAACTGTCCTTCACCGCAGTAGGCAAGTTCGGCAATCGGTTTCAGAACCTGTTCTGCCCAGTCCAGAAGGTCACTTTTGGAGACGGTATAGGTGCCGATGTTTCCTCGCCTCGGTTGGTAAACGGTCATGCTGACGGTTTCAATATCGTAAATCCCGTCAAACAGTTCCAAAGCCCCCAGGGCATACAGCTTCATTTGCGAATTTTCTTCAGCTTCGACAAGCACCCCGCGACCGTGTTTGTAGTCGATGATGTGAAGCTCGCCGTCCGAGACGACAATGCAGTCGCCTGTGCCGAATCCGTCGCGCACATAGTCGCTGTAATCCAGTCGTTGCTCAATGAGGACAACCGGGTCGCGGCAAGTCTGCCGTGCCTTTTCTACGGTTTCCGTGACAAAAGCGGCGTATCCGGTGGCGCAGTCCTCCATTTCCTCGCTGTATTGCGTGAGCGTCGGAATCGGATTCTCGGCGGGGATGCCAAGCGCTTCCTTGAGCCGAAATTCACAGAGTGCGTGTGCCTCGGTGCCCTCGGTTGCAAAGTCGCTTCCTTTATCGTCGTAATTCTCGCAGAGTCGGGCAGACGGCGGGCAGTTCAGCCATCTGTGTGAAGCGGAGGCCGAAAGAAGTGCGTGATTCTTAGGTGGCATCTTTCAGTCCCTCCGCATCCGTAAGCAGTGCCCGATAGTTTGCGGGGTCGATGGCAGACAGCCTGTCCGCGCCGTACTTTTTCAGGAGTTCACGGATCTGTGCGGTGAAGCCGTCCTTGGACTTGTCTGCAAGCACCGCCCGAACTTCTTCCAGTGTCAGCGGTTTTGCCTCTTCGTGCGCTTCGTGAGCAGGCGGCTCTGTGCCGGTGAGCATAGCGGAGATTTCGTCCGCAAGTTCTGCCGCACGGCGGTTTGCTTCACGGTATTCGTCAAGCAGAAGCGAAAGTTCCGACATTTTTCCCATCTGTATGTGTTCCTCCTTTCTTCTGGTTTGCAAGCTGTTGAAGGCTTCTTGCCAGCCTTCCGGATACGACCGAAATGGCAAAGAGAATGCCGATGAGTTCTTCGTCCTTTTCGGTCGTATCCGTTTTGTTGGGACCGTCCATAGCCTGTCCTCCTTTGCGTGGATTTCGGAGGGCTTTCTGCGCCTTCCACCCCGTATTGGACATTCCGGGACCGGTTTTCCACCGGCTTCGTAAAAAACTCAGAATAATTCTCCGAGCCGTTTGCGAAGCTGCGCCCTGAGCCTGTCAAAGCGTTTATAGAAGGTGGATGTTCCGATATGTAGAATTTTTGAAATGTCATTCCTCGATTTGCCTTCCAGCAGCAGTTCACCGATGCGGCGACCGTCCGGATCGATTTCCTGCAGTGCCGTCAACAGTTCATCCAGTGCAGCACTCTCAATGAGTGCGGTATCCGTAAGAGCAGACGGATCTTCGACGGTGTCCGCAACGGTCATTTCTTCGGAATCCCCAATGGGCATATCCATGGAGAGGGGCGTGTTTGCGTAGTTGCACCGGGTGCATCCGACGCAGTCTCCGAGGCAACGCCTCCAGTCCTCGCCACCGCAGGTTCCGTTGCGCTTTGCCCGCTTCCAGATTCTCCAGATGGGTTGATAGTAAGCACGGTAGACTTCCTCGCTGACTTCCGTAAGCTGATAATCACGGTAGAATTCGATGTAACCGGTTGACGCCTGTTCGGTTTTGGGCAGGGGGATGTAATACTTTTTGGCTTCGTTTGACATAGCTTTGACTCCTTTGATTTTCATAAAATTTCTTTTGAAAATCTCTGCGGGAGTCAAAAGCCGGTTACCTTGGCACGAAAAAGAGTGCACCAAAAGATAGCGGGCACAGAACCCTTTTTGCCAATTGGCTGACAGTGGTTTCTGTGACTCCCGCCGCTTCTGATGCGCATCTCAAAGCGTGAGATTTATATTTTTGTTTTTGGGACGAAAAAACGGCCCGGAAACAAAACCTTACAAAAAAGGTTCGGTATCCAGGCCGTCAAGCAGCTCAGCGGATTGTTTGATTTTATGGGTCAGTTTGCAGATTGGCTTTCTATACGGAAAGTTTTCTGCGGGGAAAAGAAAATGTTTGTTACGGTGTTGTCCCGCTTGATTGTAAAAACGCTACCGGGGGAAAGGGTAGTGCGTGCGATTGCTCCTTTGTAACGAGCTTCGATCTCACCGGTTTTTTCATCGGCAAGACAGGTCAGCCGACCTTTACAGTCTCGAATCTCCTGCATTTTTTGCCTCCTTTCCTGCTGTAATCATAGGCATCACATCCTTTCTTGTTATCTTGTTAGCAAAACTGCTAACACTTGCGGTATAAAAATCAGCGGGCGGTGAAACCCGCTGTATTTTTGTTAAATCAGATCAAAAAAATCTGACAGGGCAGTTCCGGCTGAGTAATCGGTCATATCGTTTTTCGGAAAATACCCAAGCTCTTTCAGGCGGTAGGATGCTGCCTGATTGGAAACATTGAGTGTACGGGCAACATCATTGACAAGATCCATACGCCCTTTTGATGTTTTATGATATCCCTTATGGCACCCTGCAATCAATTGAATGGCTGTTTTCGGCATAAGGATGCTGGATGAGAATGCATTTGCATGGAACTCCATCCAATCTCGGTCGGTACGCAGGGAGGTTGTCCTTTGCCCGCCTGCAGATAAGTCAACGCGACATTGAATCATAGGCGGACGGTTGTTGGAATCGAACATGGAGAGCTGATCCGGATTGTATGCAAAGAAAGCAGTGTGAAAAACACCGTGACCGCATTCATGACCGAGCGTAAAACGGTACCGATGCTCCTGATTTTTCTCAAGCAGACGGTTGTCAATAATTACAGTTCTGGCTTTTGCACTGATATATTCCGCGCGGTTGGTGGCAGGATCGTAGACCGGGACTTTATTCGTATCGTTAAATACGGTCATGCCAAGATAAATTCCGTTGTGAGACAGATATTGATAGTCTGGGGTCATACCGAGGTAGAACTCGGTAAAATTTTCAATATCGACCGGAGTCGGTGATGTAAGGACGGACGGCTGAAAATCGCGTATAAAATTTTCGCCGATGTTGTCAATTTCTTTTCGGTCGAGGACAGGAACACCGTTTTTCTTCGTCTTGAAGGAGGGTGTGTACATTATTGAATTTTACCCCTTTCGCTTTTTTAAGTCCTCCACGAAGTTCAGCCACTCCTGCTCACTTGCATCTAAGTCACGCGCAGTGCGAAGCGCGGCGGAAACATAGTCTCTTTCCATGATGTATTCCGGCAGATCCGGTGCTACAGAATTCCGCTTTTTACCTGCAAGGTCAAACATTATAGCCTTTTCCTCATCGGAGAGATTGAGAATGTGGGCGATTGTCTCCAATTTTTCCATCTCAGGAGGGTTACGACGGTCCTTCTCGATATCGGTGAGATAGGGAGCAGTGATGCCAATCATCTCAGCCATTTTGCGAAGGGTTATCTCCTTCTCTGTGCGTTTCTTTTGGAGAAAATCTCCGAAGTTTTGGTACGTTGTGTTCATAACATTCACCTTATCTCTTATTTCTTTTCGCCCTAATTATTTTCGTTACTTTTTGTTTCTCATTTTCATTTTTATCTTATTCATCTTATTTGCGGGCATTCATTCTATCTCATACTGGTGAAATAAATGTTAGCAAGTTAGCCTGTTCGCATTCTCGCTAACATTATTATATACGACAAAGTCGGTTTTGTCAATAGCTTTTCTGAAAAAACTTTATACTCTTTCGCACCATTGCGTTTTGTACCCTTGTGCGACGGCATTTTTCGTTTGAAAACCGTTGCTTTTTGCAAAATTCCTCATAAATCGGCATTGAAGTATTGAAAAATTGGAAATTATATGGTATACTATATTTTAGCAAGTATGCAAAACACGCTTTATACCCGATTGAGGAGTGCAGGATGAATTACGAGAAAATTGAACGCTGGGTTTCGATGAATGAAATTGCCGATTATTTGGGTGTCACCCGGGATACGGTGTTGGCATGGACCGAGAAACGGGGAATGCCCGGGGTCAAAATAGGACGGACTTGGAAGTTTAAAGTTAGTGAAGTTGATGCCTGGATGCGCCGAGAAAATGAATCTCGGAGTGAAAAATAGATAAAAATGAAAACGAAAAAATACTAAACCCTTTAGGAGACTCAGATGCCTGAACACGAAAAAAATAAGAAGGGATACAATTTTATTGATTTGTTTGCGGGTGCTGGCGGACTGTCAGAAGGGTTTATACAAGCTGGCTTTACCCCTATCGCACATGTGGAAATGAATGAATATGCGACGCAAACATTGGAGACTCGTGCAGCGTATTACTTTTTGAAAAGCAATGGAAGATTAGATATATATTATAGTTATCTGCGCGGAAACATGTCAAGAGAAGAATTTTTGAAATGTATTCCAAATAGTGTTAGAAAGACCGTAATATGTGCTATGATGGCAGATAATACGCTTGGAAATATCTTTAAAACCGTAGACGGTATTATGAAATTGCGCGGCATAACAACGGTTGATGTTATTATCGGTGGTCCACCATGTCAAGCTTATTCACTAGTAGGACGAGCTCAAAGTAGTCATATGAAGGTTCCGATGACCGAGGATCCACGAAATGAATTATATAAATTATATGCGCGTTTTCTAAGTAAATATCAACCGAAAATGTTTGTCTTTGAAAATGTGATGGGAATAGAAAGCGCCAATGGTGGAATAACGTGGCGAAATGTTCGGGCATATTTGAAACGAGTTGGCTATGAAATTGAGTGTAGAGAACAAAATGCGAAGGATTTTGGAGTATTACAAAATCGTAGGAGAATGGTGATTGTTGGTTGGCTTAAAAATAGTGGAATGCATTATCCTGAATTTCAAAGTCGCGAGGCAAATGTGCGTGTAAATGATCTTTTGTCTGATTTACCATTTTTGTACCCTGGAGAAAGCGCAAGTTCCTATCCCACAGCCATACCGCATTGCTATGTATCACAATGTGGAATACGAACTAAGGAAGATGTTTTAACGCTTCACAATAGTCGACCTAATAAGTTGAGGGATATTGAAATTTATAAGAAAGTCATTTCACTGTGGAATGACGGACACAAACGGCTAAACTATAATGACTTGCCAGAGGAATTAAAAACGCATAAAAACAGAACTTCATTTGTGGATCGTTTCAAAATCGTTGAAGGAGATGAATGTTGTTCACATACGATACTGGCTCATTTGTCGAAAGACGGACACTATTTCATTCATCCGGATATTTCACAACATCGGTCGATAACAGTGCGTGAGGCAGCGAGGATACAGTCGTTTCCAGATAGTTACTACTTTGAGGGACCTAGAACTGCGCAATTTGTCCAAGTCGGAAACGCAGTTCCTCCTATGATGGCAAAGGGCATAGCAGAGGGTATTAAAGAACAACTAGAACAGGAGGAATGATCATGGAAGGCAACCTGATGCTGGAACAGTACAGCCGATACAAAAAAATGGCATTGGAGGAATCTCCATATAAATGCCTTTTGAATACACACATCGAACTGAATCCGCATCAGATAAATGCCTTTTGTGCGGCGGTACAGGCTTTAAAGACGGGGGGCATTGTTCTTGCCGATGAAGTTGGTCTTGGTAAAACTATTGAGGCAGGGCTTGTTATAAAGCATGTTATTGATTCTGGCGCAAAAAGAATATTGATTGCAGTACCGGCAACATTGCGTAAGCAGTGGGAAATTGAACTCATAGAAAAATTTGACCTTGCTTCGACTATATTAGATCGAATTACTGTTGAAAAAGATTATCCCGGCATGAAGGCTTGGATAGAAGATATGTCTAAAGTACGCATTGTGATAACCTCGTATGATTATGCATCGAAATTGATGAAAAGATTCTCAAAAATAAAATGGGATTTCTTGGTGGTCGATGAGGCTCATCATTTGCGGAATGTGTTTCATGGAACAAAAAGAGCTAAGAATTTATACGACCTTTCAAAAGGGATTCCGAAAATTTTATTAACCGCAACACCACTGCAAAATACATTAAGTGATCTGCACGGTTTGATTTCTTTTATTGATCCGCGTATATTTGGTAGTGAAAAGGTGTTTAACCGGAGATTTATTGAAGGTCAGGATTATACGGAACTTAAACGAGAATTGTTGCCGGTATTATACCGTACTCTCAGGCGCGATGTTGGAAAGTACATGACTTTCCGGAAACGGGAATGTCGTACGGTTGATTTTGCACTTTCCCTAGAGGAAGGGGCTTTATATGCGAAAGTGAATGAATTCCTGAAGAGGGACAACCTATATTCCATTCCAACTCGAAACAACGGTCTCATTACACTCGTTATTCGGAAACTCTTGGCGTCATCTAGTTTTGCTTTAATAGAGACATTTGAGGTGTTGAAGGCACGGCTTGAAAAACTTTATGAAGGAACAAAATCTGCAGATGCACGAGAGGGATTCGACCTGTTTTGGGAATATGTCGAAGATGAGATCGATGAGTCTGGTTTTGACATCGAAGACAATGATGATATGACTTTTCAAAAACAACAGATTCAAGATGAAATTGATGAAGTGGAGGCTATTATTGATCTTGCAGGCCGAATTACTTCAAATGCTAAAATTTCAGCTTTAAAAATTGCACTAAAGACCGCATTAGATAATCAAAAAGAACTTGGCATTCCTCAAAAAGCGGTTGTGTTTACCGAATCTAAGCGGACACAAAAATATATTGCATCGGAATTGCGCTCAGAAGGGTATAATGATGAGGATATAGTACTGTTTAATGGGGATTTCAATGATTCCATGACAGGTGAAATTTTTCGTGCTTGGCAAGTCAAAAATTTTGGAAATACAAACTATGGTCGTAGCATAGAGTATAAGCATGCAATTGTCGATTATTTTAAGAACAATGCAAAAATATTGATTGTTACAGATGCAGGGTCTGAAGGTTTGAATCTCCAATTCTGTAATACTGTAATAAATTATGATTTGCCGTGGAATCCTCAGAAAATTGAGCAGCGAATTGGTCGTTGTCATCGATATGGACAACGTTATGATGTTGTGGCGATTAATTTGTTGAACACACAGAATGAGGCGGATAAACGAGTTTATGAACTTTTGTCCCGTAAATTTGAATTGTTTGACGGTGTATTTGGCGCTTCAGATATTGCTTTAGGTGCTTTAGAAAGTGGAGTTAGCTTTGAAAGTGCCATATTGAAAATCTATCAGAGTTGTAGCACTCCGGGTGAATTTAAAAATGCGTTTGATAGACTGGATAGACGCCTTGATGCAAAAAGAAATAAAAAGGCACAACAGCTTCGCCGGTTGCTTTTGACAGAGAGCCCGGAATCAAAAGGCGTTTCCTTGGAAAATACAAAAGAACATATTGTTAAGTATCTTGAGTCGGTAGAATATTGGTCACACATTGGTGAGCCGGAACTTGATGGTAAGCAGTATTATTGGACAATCGACAACTGGGGTGAACAAAATTTTGCATCTCATGGTACCCTAATGCTTGGCGCTTTTATGGATCTTCACAATACCAAACAAATATTATTTCCGGTATTGTTATTGTGCGATGAAAATGGCGAGCACATAGATTTTTCGGAAGACGAGATTGTATCTGCTTTGGAGCGAGCTGATGACGGTGATATCCGATATTTCAAGCCAACCGAAGCAGAAGATACACAGTACGCTGAGATTTTTGATCGCTTAACAGAGGAGATGCTAGCAAAATATAAGAAGTCTGTTGCACCAATCATGGCCTACAATAAGCGTAAGATTGAAAATTGGGCAGATATCCAAGGGGAACAATTGTCAATACAGATAGCTGAATTAGACGCAGAAATTAAAGAATTATATCGTCAATCAGCATTAGCAAAGGATTTTCTTGAAAAAATAGATATTCGCAAAAAAGCAGAAGAAAAGAAAAAGCAATTGATTCATTTACAGGAATCATTTCACAAGAAAATGTCCGGCATACAAGAAGAAGCGGCAAAAGAAATCGAAGATTTTAATAAGCAATTTGATATACAGCCGTTTCTGTTAATAAATATTGTTTTGAAATTTTAAGGAGAAACCATGCAAAAACAAGGAAAACTGGAACTGACATGGGTTGGAAAGTATGACGAAAAAGTTGTCGAACCACGAATTCTAATTGAAGATAAAGAAAAGTCCTATGGTGATCCTCGTAGTGAAAATATGTTGATTCATGGGGACAATTTAATTGCATTACAGGCATTACAACAAGATTTTGCCGGAAAAATAAAATGCATTTACATTGACCCTCCGTACAATACCGGAAGCGCATTTGAACAATATGATGATTCTGTTGAACATAGCATATGGCTTTCATTAATGAAGGAACGGCTATATTTGTTACGAACGCTTTTGACGGATGATGGGAGCATTTGGATTACTTTAGATGATTCAGAATACCATTATTTAAAAGTCCTTTGTGATGAGATATTTGGAAGATCAAATTATGTTGGAACAACTATATGGCAGCATAGCGTACAAGGCAAAGGTTATGGAGGCGGTTTTTCGTTAAGCCATAATTATACAATGGTATACGGGAAATCACTGGAGTTTCATGTTGGGCTTCTTGCAAGAACCGAAGAGCATAATCGTAATTATTCAAATCCTGATAATGATCCGAAAGGACCTTGGCGTCCGTGTGATGTTCGAAATTCATTATATCGTCCTAATTTGATGTATGATATAACGACACCGTCTGGCAATGTTATTCATTACCCACCTAACGGGTGGCGTTTTAGCAAAGAAACTTTTGAAAAGGAACTCGCAGAAGGCAAAATAGTGTTTTCTGCTGACGAAAAGAGAATTATTAGAAAAATTTATTTGTGCGATCAAGTGGGAAGAGTTCCAGATACAATCTGGTTGTCAGCAGAAGTAGGAGATACGCGAGAAGCCAAAAATGAAGTAAAAGCATTGTTTCCTAATGATGCTTTTTCAACGCCTAAGCCGGAACGTTTGATTGAACGTGTGTTAACGCTTGCTTCCCAGACGGGAGATTACATTTTGGATTCTTTTTTAGGATCTGGAACGACTGCGGCAGTAGCTCATAAAATGGGGCGCAAGTATATTGGAATTGAGATGGGAGAACATTGTTATACTCATTGTAAAGTAAGACTCGATAAAGTCATTGATGGCGAACAAGGTGGCATTAGTAAGGCTGTCGACTGGCAAGGTGGGGGCGGATATCATTTCTATGAACTGGCCCCGAGTTTACTTGTAAAAAACAAAAAGTTACCGTTATATCAAATTAACCCAGAATATACATTTGAAATGCTTTGCGAGGCTGTTTGCAAATTGGAAGGATTCCATTATAAGCCGAATGGAAACTTTCACGGATATTCTTCAGAAAGACGCTTTATTCATATTACAAAAGAATTTATAAATGCCGAATATATTAAAGCTGTGGCAACTTCACTGGGCGAGAACCAATCCCTTCTAATTTATGGGACAAGAATTCAGTCCGACTTACGGCTGCCAGATAATATAGAAGTTAAAAGGATTCCGAAAGATCTTCTTGACAAATGCGATTTTGAAAGTGAGGTGCGATGAATGTCAGATATTGTAAATGAAATAGGTTATGCGATGAGTTTACGCGCCCCGCAGAAGGAAGCGCTTTCCTATCTTGATGCTATCAGCTCCCATTGCGACTATCAAAAAAATAGCAAGGCTGAGATAGAGACAATGGCCTCTGAGTATTGCGAAAAGCAGCGCAAGATTAAGGTTGATGACAAGCTAGATTTCCCTTCTTTTTGTTATGCGATGGCTACCGGTATTGGTAAAACTCGTTTAATGGGAGCATGCATTTACTATTTACACAAAGTCAAAGGATATAAGCATTTCTTCATTTTGGCACCAGGGAATACCATTTACGAAAAATTACGCAAAGAATCCTGCCCAAGTCATCCGAAGTATTTCTTTAAGGGGTTGGAAGCGGAAATGGGAAAGCCTCGCATTTTCGATGGAGAAAACTATACATCATATAATCCGCGGGGGTATCAACTTTCTATAGATAAAGTCTCTGAAATTGAGATATTTATCTTTAATATTGGAAAAATATTTGACAGTAAAAGAGATATGCAGTTCAATTTTCACAAATTTAAAGAGACGCTTGGAACATCGTTTTCCGATATTCTTGCCGGCTTTGCCGACCTTGTTATTTGTATGGATGAGGCTCATCGTTATTATGCACCGGCTTCTATGAGAGCAATCAATTATTTGAAACCGGTTCTGGGACTGGAGTTCACTGCGACACCTAAATCACCAAATAATGTTATCTATGCCTATGATGTTGCACGCGGCGCTGTGGAGGGGTACTTGAAAACGCCCGTAGTAACCGGCCGTTCAAATACAGCAGGCTACAGCGCACAAGATATTGAGGAGATGAAAATTCGTGACGGGTTAACATTGCATGAACATCGAAAAGCTGTTTTAAAACAATATTGTTCCGACAATAATCTTTCGTATGTGAAACCGATTGTGCTGATTGCTTGCCGCGACACCTCCCATGCAAAAGACATTCGCGCTATGATAGATAATATCAATTTCCAAAACGGCAA